>Ga0079301_1000926_pt1 | contig 14068 bp, 14 predicted proteins | sample Wag4_2014_7_11_3_FD_74797 | JGI IMG/M metagenome (GOLD analysis project Ga0079301, IMG submission 74797) | Fresh water mixed with fracking chemicals microbial communities from Ohio, USA - Utica-2 Time Series FC 2014_7_11 | ecosystem: Engineered > Industrial production > Chemical products > Input...
GGTGCTGACCGATTGGCGGCTCCTGGCCGCTGCACTGGCCACCGGTATTGCCGGCCTGATGCGCGGCTATGCCGGCTTTGGCACGGCGGTGATCCTGGCGCCGATCTATTCCGTGCTTTGGGGCCCCAAGGCCGGGGTGCCGGTGATGCTGCTGATGGAACTGATTGTCTCCATCCAATTGCTCCCCAGCGCGCTGAAGGATGCCGATAGGCGCGTGATCCTGCCCATTGGCGGCACGGCAGCGCTGATGACCCCCCTTGGCGCCTATATCTTGATCACCGCGGATGGGGAGGTACTGCGCCGCGCCATTGGCGCCTTTGTGCTGGTTTTTGGTGGGCTGCTGATGTCGGGCTGGCGCTATCATGGGTCCCGCCCCCTGCCGCTGAATATGGCCGTGGGGGCCGTTTCCGGGCTGCTGAAGGGCTCTACGGGCATGTCCGGGCCGCCGGTCATTCTCTATTTGCTGGCGGGCAAGGAAGCGGCCAAGACGCATCGGGCCAATCTGATCCTGTTCTTTTCGGTGATTTCGGTGATTTCGGTCTTCCCGCCGCTATTCCTTGGGCTGATTGACCTCGCCGCCCTGGTGCGCGCGGCCGTGCTGCTGCCCATCCTGGTGATCTGCGCACGCATCGGGGCCAGGCTTTTTCATGTGGTGCCGCAAAGCTGGTATCGGCCCTTCGCGCTGGTTGTGTTGATTGGGGCGGGTTCCATCGCGCTTTTGCTCTGAACAAGGGGGGTCTTGCACCGGACCCCGCTTCGCCCCCAAATCCCATTCATGAACGCTGTCGCCCCGCAACCTGCGCCCCTGGTGGACCCCTTCGGGCGCCATGTGTCCTATTTGCGCGTTTCCGTGACGGATCGCTGCGATCTGCGCTGCGTCTATTGCATGGCGGAAGACATGACCTTCCTGCCCAAGGCAGAAATCCTGACGCTTGAGGAATTGGAACGGCTCTCTGCCGCCTTCATCGCGACCGGCGTTGACAAGATCAGGTTGACAGGCGGCGAGCCCCTGGTGCGCAAGAATGTGATGTCGCTGATCCGGGGCCTGGGGCAGCGCATCGGGGCCGGCGGCCTGCGCGAACTGACGCTCACCACCAATGGTACGCAATTGGTGCGCTATGCGGATGAGCTTTTTGCAGCGGGTGTCAGGCGCATCAATGTATCCCTCGATACGCTGGACGCGGCTGCCTTCGCGGCCGTGACACGGTGGGGCAAGATTGAACAGACCTTGGATGGCGTTTTCGCCGCCAAGGCCGCGGGGCTTGCCATCAAGATCAATGCTGTCGCGCTGAAGGGCGTGAATGAGCATGAATATGACCGCATGATCGCCTGGTGCGGCGAACACGGCTTTGATCTTTGCCTGATCGAAACCATGCCAATGGGCGATATCACCGGGGATCGTACGGATCAGTATTTGCCGCTGTCGCTGGTACGATCCCGCCTCCAGCAGAACTGGACTTTGGAAGATACGGATTACTCAACGGGTGGCCCGGCGCGCTATATGCGCGTGAAGGAAACCGGCCAGCGGATCGGCTTCATCACGCCCATGACGCATAATTTCTGCGAAAGCTGCAATCGCGTGCGGCTGACCTGCACCGGCACTCTGTATATGTGCCTGGGCCAGGATGATGCGGCTGAATTCCGCGCCATGCTGCGCGATCCGGGCGTTGATGACGCAGCACTTTTGCAAGCGATCCATGACGCCATTGCGCGCAAGCCCAAGGGCCATGATTTCGTGATTGACCGCCGGCAGAACCGCCCCGCCGTCGCCCGGCACATGAGTGTGACCGGTGGCTGAGGCGCTGCAAGCCCTGATCGCCGCCCTCACCTTCCCTGGCGTGCCGGGCTGGACCGGGTTGATCCTGGCACTGCTGCTTGGCCTTCTGGTGCTGGCCTTCCTTGGCATGCCTTTCGCCGTCTATGGCGTGAAATCGCGGCTTGAGGCGCTGGAGCTGCAAGTGTTGGAACTCCGCGCTGAATTGCGCCGTGCCGGGTCCAGCGGCGCGACGCGCCCCCAAATTGAGCAGGATTGGGAAGAACCCGCAGGCTTCTCCCGGCGGGAGGTTGAGGCCGGCCCGCGCCTCAGCGCGCCCGTGCCGCCGCCGCCGGCCTATAGCGCGCCCCCCCTGCGTGACCGCCGCGCTGAGCCCAAGCTCGATTGGCGCCCCCCGCGCGCCTGAAACCTGCCCCCTTGCGGACTGGCCCCCTCCCCGGCTTGATGGGGCTTCACATATACAGGAGCAGGCGGATGCGCGTCAGCGTGATCCAGATGAACCAGGGCAGCGACAAGGCCGCGAACCTCGCGCAGGCCGAAGCGCTGATCGAAGCCGCGGTGGCGTCTGACCGGCCCGGGCTGGTCAGCCTGCCCGAAACCTGGACCAATCTGGGCGGTGGGCGAGATGCCCGCATGGCCGCCGCCGAAGTGCTGCCTGCACCGGGGGGCGAAGGCGGCCCGGCTTATGAGCTGCTGCGTGGCCTGGCGCGCCGGCATGGTATTACCGTGCATGGCGGTTCGATCATCGAAAATGGTTGCGAGAAGCTGTTCAATACCACGCTGGTTTTCGGCCCGGATGGGGCGGAGATTGCGCGCTACCGCAAGATCCATCTGTTCGACATCACCGCACCCGATGGCACCGGCTACCGGGAAAGCGCGCTTTATGGCGGCGGGCGTGATCTGGCGCTGTTCGATGCCGGCGGCGTCCGCTTTGCCTGCACCATCTGCTACGATATCCGCTTTCCGGAATTGTATTTGGCGCTGCGGCAGATGGGCGCCGAGGCCATTCTGGTGCCCTCCAACTTCACGCTGCAAACCGGCAAGGATCATTGGGAAGCGCTGCTGCGCGCACGCGCGATTGATACGCAATGCTGGATCATCGCTGCCGCTTCCTTCGGCCAATATGAGGAACGCGGCGCGCAACGCAGCGTCTATGGCCATTCCCTGATCGCCGACCCCTGGGGCCATGTGGTGGCGAAGGCGAGTGACGGCAAAGGCCACGCCACCGCACGCATTGACCAGGCACTAACAGCGCGTGTGCGCCGCGACATGCCCTTGCTGGAACACCGCGCCGCGGCTGCGGGTTGGCCACGCGCATGAACGCCTTCGCGCCCCGCCGCGTGGCCATCCTGGCTGGGCAAAGCACCGAGGCGCAAAAGGCCCGCGCCGCGCTTGTCGCACGTTACGGCAGCGCGGCGGAGGAAGATGCGGAAGTGGTGGTGGCGCTCGGCGGCGATGGCTTCATGCTGGAAACACTGCATCGCTTTCTGCGCCGCGGCCTGCCGGTTTATGGCATGAACAGGGGCAGTGTTGGTTTTCTGATGAATGATTATCGGGAAGATGATCTGCCCGCGCGGCTTGCTGCCGCACAAACCGCCATTGTGCACCCTTTGCGCATGATGGCGCTGCGGCAGGATGGGCCGCCGGTGGAAGCGCTCGCGATCAATGAGGTCTCCCTGCTGCGTGAAAGCCGCCAGGCCGCCAAGATACGCATATTGGTGGATGGCAAGGCCAGGCTGCCGGAATTGATTTGCGATGGCATCCTGGTGAGCACCCCCGCCGGCAGCACCGCCTATAATCTTTCCGCCCATGGTCCGATTGTGCCACTCAGTGCGAATCTGCTGCCACTCACGCCAATTTCAGCCTTTCGCCCGCGGCGCTGGCGCGGCGCGCTGCTGCCTTCCGATGCCACAGTGGTGTTCGATATTCTGGAGGCGGAAAAGCGCCCTGTCGCGGCGGTGGCGGATTACACCGAAGTGCGTGATGTGACACGGGTTGAAGTGCGCGAAGCGCGCGATGTCTCCCTGACCCTGATGTTCGACCCCGATCACGGGCTTTCCGAGCGCATCATCGCCGAGCAATTCACCGTGTGAGTGACGCGCCCCGCATTGCGCCCCGCCTGTTATTCTGGGGCACCGCGATGACGCAGCTTGTCGGCTGGGGCTGCCTTTTCACCCCCTTCCAATTGATGGTCGCGCCGATGGAAGCGGAGCTTGGCTGGTCGCGCGTTTTGATCTCCGGCGCTTTCACCTGCGGCTTGTTGATCTCTGGCCTGGTCGCAGTGCCGGCGGGGCGCTGGCAGGATCGCCACGGCCCGCGCGGCATGATGACGGGCGGCGCGTTATTGGGCGCGGCCTTGCTGGTATGCTGGAGTTTTGTCTCCCACCCCGTCGCCTTTGTTGCCATCTGGATTTTGCTCGGTATCGCCCATGCCACCTGCCTGTGGGGGCCGGCCATGGCGGTGGTGGTGGCAGAAGCGCGCGACGTGACGCGCAGCATCACGGCGATTACGCTGATCACGGGCTTTACCGGGACCATTTTCATTCCGCTGGTGGAGCTGCTGATCGGGCTTTTCGGCTGGCGCGATGCGTTGTTGGTGCTGGCGGTGATCCAAACAGGTTCAGCTGCGATCACAGGCTATATGCTGCGCCAGGCCGGGCCGCCGAAGCGCTTGGCGGAAAGCGCTGCGCCAGTGTCTTTGCTGCGTCGCCTGCGCGATCCGGTGTTTCTGGGCCTCGCCTTTTGCTTTGCAGCACACGCCTTCATCGGCACGGGGCTTGGCGCGCATCTGGTGCTGCTGCTGCGCGAACGCGGCTGGCCGGAAGCAACTGTCTTGCTGCTGGCCGCCGCGCATGGGCCGGGGCAGGTGGCGGCGCGCTTGGTACTGTTCACGCTTGGCCGAGGTGTCGCCATGCGTCATGTCGGGCGCTTTGCCTTGTTGCTGCTGCCAATTGGCATGGCGCTATTTGCGCTCGCGCCAAATAGCCTGGCGCTGACCATTGCCTTCATCATCGCCTGGGCGGTGGCGGATGGCTTGCTGACCATTCTGCGCGCGGCCGGCGTGGCCGAGATTATGGGGCGCGATGGCTTTGGCACAACATCCGGCGCGCTTTCCGCTTTTGCGGTTCTGCCCCGGACGGCCGCGCCCTTGGCGCTTGCCTTGGTGTGGGATGCGGCGGGCGGCTATGGACCGGTGCCTTGGCTGCTGCTCGGGATTGCGCTTTTCGGGATGGCGAGTTTCTACGCAGCATCCCGCCCGCGCGACAGTAGCACGCGTTCAGTGTGAGCTGCGATTGCCGCCCACGCCGCCACCAACATAACCACCACGCGCACCGCTGCCTTCACAGGCGGCCAGCCCAATCAGCAGCAGCGCGGCGATCAAGAAGCGCATGGTCATTGATCATTCAAGTGGCAGGCGCTGCGCTGACCGGGCGCGATTTCGCGCAGCTTCGGCACTTCCACCCGGCAGCGTTCCATCGCCAGCGGGCAACGCGGATGGAAATGGCAACCAGGCGGCGGGTTAATGGGGGAAGGTATCTCCCCCTTCACCACGCTGAATGCGCGCTTGCGGTTTTCAATCCGCGGCACGGAATCGAGCAAAGACCGCGTGTAGGGATGATTGGGCCGGCGGAAGACGGTTTCCGTATCCGCTTCCTCCACAACGCGCCCCAGATACATGATCACCACGCGATCCGACAGATGTTCCACCACGCCAAGATCATGGCTGATGAACAGATAGGTCAGATCAAGTTCTTTCCTGAGCCGCATGAACAGGTTCAGGATTTGTGCCTGGATCGAAACATCCAGCGCCGCCACGGCTTCATCGCACACAATGAAATCCGGCTTCACCGCAAGCGCGCGTGCAATGCCGATACGCTGGCGTTGCCCGCCCGAAAATTGATGCGGATAGCGTCGCTTGAAGCCCGGGTCCAAACCCGCGCGGCGCATTTGCTCATCCACATAATCGTCAAAGGCAGCACCGTCCAAAAGCCCATGCACGCGCGGCGCCTCACCCACAATATCCAGAACACGCATGCGCGGATTGAGCGACGCATAGGGGTCCTGGAAAATCATTTGGGTGCGGAGCTTCATCTGCCGCGCCTCGGCCCCTGTCAGCGCCTTGATGTCGCGCCCATCGCGCAGAATGGTGCCTTCGGTTGGCGGTAGAATACCCGCCACCATGCGCCCAAGCGTGGATTTGCCGCAGCCGGATTCACCCACCAGCCCCACAACCTCACCCTTGCGGACAGTCAGGTTCACGCCATCCACCGCATGCACCACTTCTTCGCGCACCGGCGCCCCCAGGCGCTGCGCAATGCGGCCCGCGAAATCGAGCTTTTTTTCGAACCGGCGCGTAATGCCGCGCAGTTCCAGCATGGGTGCGGCGTTCATGCGGCCTCAGAAGCGTCTAGATGGGGGTGGATGCAGCGCGCTTCGCGCCCTGGCAGAATTTCCGCCAGCACGGGTTCGGCCAAGCAAGCTTCGGAAGCACGCGGGCATCGCGCGCGAAAGGCGCAGCCTTCTGGTAAATTCAACAATGAAGGCGTCATGCCAGGGATTTGACGCAGCGCCTCACCCCGCTTGTTGCGGCTGGGGACGGACCCGATCAGCCCATGGGTATAGGGATGCAATGGCTTATCCAGCACGTCGCCGACCGCGCCCTGTTCCACGATACGTCCAGCATACATCACCGCAATATCATCCGCGAGGCCCGCGACCACCGAAAGATCATGCGTGATCCAGATCATGGAAGTGCCGGTGGTGGCGCAAAGCTTTTGCACTTCGGCCAAAATTTGTCCCTGAATGGTCACATCCAAGGCCGTGGTCGGTTCATCGGCAACAATCAACTGCGGTTCATGCAATAGCGCAATGGCAATCGCCACACGCTGGCGCATACCGCCCGAAAACTGATGCGGATAGGCTTTCAGCCTTTCATCCGGGGAAGGAATACCCACCATGCCAAGCGTGTCGCGCGCGCGCTGGCGGGCTTCCTCCTTCGAGACCTTCTTATGCGCCAAAACGGTTTCGATCATCTGCGTATCAATGCGCAGCACCGGGTTCAGCGTCATCATCGGGTCCTGGAAGATCATGGCGATGCGGTTGCCCCGCAAATCGCGCATTTCTTCTTCGGATAATTTGGCCAGATCCCGCCCCTGAAACAGGATGGACCCGCCCGCGATGCGCCCCGGTGGGTCAACCAGGCCAATGATGGAAAAGCCCGTGACGGATTTGCCGGAACCGGATTCACCGACCAGCCCCATCACCTTGCCGCGGCCAACGGAGAAGGAAACGCCATCCACCGCCTTCACCACGCCAGCGCGGGTGAAGAAATGCGTCTGCAGATCACGAACTTCGAGGGTAGGTGCCGTCATGTGCCTATTTCTTCAGCCGCGGGTTCAGCACATCACGCAATTGATCGCCGACCAGATTGATGGAGACAATCGTGATCAGCAGCGCAATGCCAGGATAAAAGGAAATCCAGTATTTGCCGGACAGCATATACTCATACCCATTGGCGATCAGCAGGCCGAGCGATGGTTCTGTGATCGGCACACCAAGCCCAAGGAAGGACAGGGTCGCTTCCAGCGCAATGGCGCGCGCCACCTGCATGGTGCCCACCACAATCAAAGGCGGCAGGCAATTGGGCAGCAGATGGCCGAACAATACGCGATGCGTGGGCAAGGCAAGGCATTGCGCTGCTTCAATGTACTCACGCCTTCTCTCCACCAGCGCCGTGCCGCGCACTGTCCGCGCGTAATAGGCCCATTCCACCAGCACCAGCGCGATCACCACATTCATGATGCCCTTGCCAAGGAAAGCCAGGATCATGAGCGCGGCCAGAATGGTCGGGAAGGAAAGCTGCAAATCCACAAGCCGCATGATCACGCTATCAGTCCGCCCACCGGCATAGGCGGCCAGCAAACCAAGCGAAGCGCCAATCAGGCAGGCAATCAGCGCGGAACCCGCACCAACAGTCAGCGAAATCCGCAAGCCATAGATGATGCCAGAGAGCATATCGCGCCCCTGATCATCCGTGCCAAGCCAATAGGTGAAACCCGCGCCACCCACTGTGCCGGGTTCCATCCGGCCATCCATGATGTCCAGCTCAGCCAAATCATAGGGGTTTTGCGGCGTGATCCAGGGCGCGAAGATGGCGAGCAAGGCGATGATGATGAAGACCACCAGCGCGCCAAGGGCAACCTTGCTCTCGGCAAATTCAAACACAAAGCGGCGGAAGGGCGTTTCCACCTTATCCGTTGCCTTGGCGGTAATGATAGCCTCGCTCATGTGGCTTTGCTCTCCAGCCGGACGCGGGGGTCAAGCATTGAATAGGTCAGATCAACGATCAGGTTGATCGCGATGAACATCAGCACGATCATCATGAGGTAAGCGACAATCACGGGCCGATCCAGCACATTGATCGAATCAATGATCAGCTTGCCCATGCCGGGCCAGGCGAAGACACTTTCCGTCACCACTGAGAAGGCGATGGTGCTGCCAAGCTCCAGCCCCACCACCGTCACGACCGGGATCAGGATATTCTTGAACACATGCACGAAGGTCACGCGCGCCGGCGAAAGCCCCTTGGCGCGGGCGAATTTCACGTAATCCATCAGCATGGTTTCGCGCACACCCGCACGCGTCAGGCGAATGACCAGGCTGATCTTGAAGAGCGATAGATTGATTGCGGGCATCGCCATATGGCGCAAGCCATCCCAGGTCAGGAAGGACCAATGCATGCCAAGCAGCGTGCCAGTTTCCCCCCGCCCCGTGGAAGGCAACCAGCCAAGATAAACCGCGAATACCATGATCAGCATCAGCCCGACCCAGAAGGTGGGTAGCGAAAAGCCAAGGATGGACCCTGCCATGATCACGCGGCTGAAGCGGCCATCAGGCCTGAGCCCCGCATAAAGCCCAAGCGGCAGGCCAATGATCAGCGCAATGATCGTGGCACCGAAGGCCAATTCCATTGTGGCCGGCATGCGCTGCAAAATAAGCTTCAGCGCCGGTTCATTATAGACAAATGACCGCCCCAAATCGCCCTGCAAGGCCTTGGTCAGGAACACCGCATATTGCTGCCAGAGCGGCAGATCAAGCCCAAGCGCCTGCACGGCGCGTTCGCGTTCAATCTGGTCCGCATCCGGGCTGATCAGGATTTCCACCGGATCGCCGATGGCGTAGACGCCAATGAAGACAATCAGCGACATCGCCAGCACAACAAGCAGTGCCTGCAAGACGCGTCTGACGAGATAGACGGTCATTTGGTCCTATCCGGTTCAGCGCGCGGCTGGGCGCACATCCTGCGCGCGCGTCAGTTCATCATTGCGCGCATCATGCGCCAAATGGCGACGCATGGCCCAGATATTGGTTTGGATATGCAGCGGGATCACCGCCACATCCTCGGCCGCGAGGCGCTGCGCTTCAATCACCAATTGCACGCGCTTGGCTTCGTCAAGCTCGACCAGGGATTGCTCCAGCAGCCCATCCACCCGCGGGTTGGAATAGCGGCCGCGATTGGAAGAGCCCCAGCCCTTTTCGCGCGTCTGAGTGGCCAGGATATTGCGCAGCGGATGCGAACCATCCGGGTTGGACCCCCAACCGATGAGGTGCGCGGAGAAATCCGCCCGACCCGCCCGGCCAATGAAGGTGGTCCATGGCTGCGCTTCCACTGTGGTGCGCACGCCAATCCGCGTCCACATCTGGCCAATCGCCTGAATGATGCGCGCATCATTCACATAGCGGTCATTCGGGCCGTTCAACTGGATGCGGAACCCTTGCGGATAGCCCGCTTCCGCCAAAAGGCGCCGCGCGGCATCTGCATCCAGGGCAGGCGGGGCCAAACCGGGCACATGGGTATAGACACCTTCGGGCAGGAATTGCCCCGCCGGCACGGCGGCCCCTTCCATCACGCGGTCCACAATCGCCTTCCGGTCAATCGCGATGGAAAGCGCGCGCCGCACCCGCACATCGCGCAGCGGGTTCTTACCAAGCGGCTTGCCATCATTATCCGTGATGAAGGGCGAGTTCTCATTTTCCTTGCGCAGATGATCGAGGCCGAGAAAGATCAACCGCAGCCCAACCGTCTCAGAAAGTGCGATCCGGTTATCCTGCCGGAGCTTCGCCAAATCCGATGTCGGCACCTGGTCAATGAACTCAACATCGCCCGCGAGCAGCGCTGCAGTGCGCGCCGCATCATTGGTGATCATGCGATAGAGCACGCGCTGGAAGGGCGCACGGTCGCCCCAGTAATTGTCATTGCGTTCGAATTCGATCCGGTCACCGCTGCGGTGCGACACTACGCGGTATGGCCCGGTACCAATCGCGGCGCGGCCCGCGTTGAAATCCTCGGTCGTTGCGTTCTGATGCGTTTCCTGATCCAGGATGCGGACATTGGTCATGTCCAAAGGCAACAGCGGATGTGGCGCGGCAGTGCGGAAGCGGATCGTCAGCGGGTCCACAATCTCAATGGCTTGGATGGGCCGCGAATAGGCCGCGAAGGATGATGGGCTATTGGGCACATTCGGCAGCCGCCGCAGCGTAAAGGCTACATCCTCGGCCGTGAACGGGTTGCCATTATGGAAGCGCACATTGGGCCGCAGCTTGAATTCCCACACATTGGGTTCAACCGCGCGCCAGCTTAATGCCAAGCCAGGATAGCGCGCGGATTTCGCATCGGTATTCACCAGCTTGTCGAAAATAGTATCCGCCACCGCGTTATTGGGCGAAAGCTGATGGTAATGCGGATCAAGTGAGGTAACCGGCGCGGCCACCGCCATGGTGACGCTTTGCGCCAGCGCGCCCTGCGCCGAAAGGCCAATAAAAGCGGTGCCAGCGGCCAGCGCCAGCTTGCGAAGGTTATTCTTCATCCCAGACCCCCTGTTGTTCTTGAACCAAACCTCGCTTCCTTCTAGCAGCCGGCGCGCGGCGCGGCTATAGTGAAGGCAACCAAGGCCCGCCAAGGCCTCAGGCTATTTTCGATGGCCGCGCTACCACAATGCGGCGTGCCCTTTCACGCACCGAAATATAGATCGCGCAGGCAATCAAAATCCCCACGCCAACAAAGGTCCAGCGATCAGGCATTTCGCCGAAGAACCACCAGCCAGCCAACGTCGCCATGATCATTTCCGTATAGGCCAACGGCGCCAGCAGGGATGCCTCGGCCATGGTATAGGCACGCGCAATCAGGAAATGCCCGGCCACTGCAATTCCCGCCAATAAAAGCAACAAGCCCCACGCCACGGCATCCGGTGCTGCCCACAAAAAGGGCAGCGTCAGGCTCATCATCGCCGCCCCCATGAGGCTGGTATGGAAGGTCGTCATCAGCGGGTCTTCATCCCGCGCCAACCGCCGCGTAATCACCATATAAAGTGCCATGCAGGTGCCGGATGCAAAGGCCAACGCCATGCCTGGGTTGAAGTCCTGAAATCCGGGGCGGATGATGATCAGCGTACCGCAAAAGCCAATCGCCACTGCGGCCCAGCGACGCGGACCGACATGTTCTTGTAACAAAAGCGGCGAAAGTGCCGTGATCAGCAGGGGCTGCACGAAGAAAATGGCCAGGCTATCGGCAATCGGCATGAAGGTGATGGCGCTGAAGAAAAACCCGGTGGCCCCCTGCAGAAACGCCGCGCGCGCCGTGTGAAAGCCAAGCCTTTCCGGCAGCAGGCATCGCGGCCCGGTAATCCTCAAGGCAAAGGGCAGGATGAAAACCGCGCCGAAGAACATGCGCGCCCAGACGATCTGCAGCCGCATGGCAAGCAGCCTTGTCCACCGCCGCTTGAAGCCGCGCGCCATAGGCCTGATAGTGCGCGGAACGGCCCTAAGACCCAACGTCGAGGAGGTTTCATGCTACGCCGGTTTGCTCTCATCCTCATCGCCCTTTGCCTACCCGCGCTTGCCCAGGCGCAGGGTTGGGTGCCCGAACGCCCGGTGCGGATCATCCTCCCCTTCCCGCCAGGTGGCTCGACCGATCTGGTGGCACGCATCCTGGCGGATCGCGTCAGCCGCAGCGCGCCGCATCCCTGGCTGGTGGAAAACCGCTCCGGCGCCAATGGCAATATCGGCATGGATGCGGCAGCGAAAAGCGCGCCGGATGGCTACACGCTTGGCGCCTGCACCATCGGCAATTGCGCCATCAATGCCGCCATTTATGCCCGCATGCCCTATGATATCGAACGCGATCTGGTGCCGGTTTTCTGGTCTGGCAGTGTCATGAATGTGGTGGCGGTGAATAATGCCGTCCCCGTGCATACCCTTCAGGAATTCATCGCCTGGGTGAAGGCCAATCCGGGCCGCGTGAATTACGGCTCCTCGGGCTTTGGGTCATCCAATCACCTGGTGCCGGAATTGCTGAATGGCCGCCTCGGCCTCACGCTGGTGCATGTACCCTTCCGCGGCGGCGCGCCGGCCCTGCAGGCGTTGTTGGCGGGTCAGGTGCAAGTGATGATGGAAAACATCCCAACCAAGATCGGCGCCATCCGCGCCGGGCAAATCCGCGCCCTTGCCGTCACGGGCCGGGAACGGGACCCGGCCCTGCCCAATGTTCCCACCTTCGCGGAAGCCGGTATCCAAGGCATCGTGGCCGAGCCCTGGTTTGGCTATATGGCACCGCGCGGCACGCCGGACGCGGTGGTGGCGGGTCTCAATCGCCTGCTGAATGAAGCGATCAATGATCCTGAAGTGCAGCGCAAATTGCGCGACCTTGGCGCCAGGCCCGAAGGCGGCCCACCAGAGCGCTTCGCCGCCCATGTGCGGTCCGAAATCGCCCGTTGGCGTGAGGTGGTTGAAGTCAACAAGATCGAGAACCTGAACTGATGCCCTATCGCATTGTCCTTGGCCGGCCCTTGCATCCCGCAGGGGCGGCGGTGCTGGCCGCGCGGCCCGATGTTGAAACCATCGAAATGTTCGACCCGCCCGCGCCCGCTTTGCATGCGGCGCTTGCCAATGCGGATGGGTTGGTGGCCTGGCTTGAGCGTGTGGATATGGCGGCACTCGCCGCCGCACCAAGGCTGCGCGCGGTCTCCCGCATCGGGGTTGGCTTTGATACGGTGGATATTCCCGCCTGCACGGAACGCGGCATTGCGGTCATGGTGGTAAACGGCACCAATGATCTCTCGGTCGCCGAACACGCCATGATGCTGATGCTGGGGGTGGCGCGGCGCGCAGTCGATTCGGATGCGCATATCAAGCAAGGCGGCTGGTGGCCCAAGGATGGGCCGCGCATGGTGGATTTGGCCGGCAAGACCGCGCTGGTGGTGGGCTATGGCCGGATCGGGTCACGCGTGGCGGCCTATGCGCGGGCCTTTCACATGAAGGTGATGGTGCATGACCCGCTTTATCATCCGGCGCGCATCGCGTCCGACGGGCATATCCCGGCGCGAGATTTGAAAAAGGCGCTGACCGAGGCCGATGTGGTGACGCTGCATTGCCCCCTTACGCCCGAAACCCGGCATTTGATGGATGAGGCGGCCTTCGCGGTGCTCAAGCCCGGCGCCATTCTGGTGAATACGGCACGCGGCCCAATCGTGAAGCAGGAAGCGGTGCTGGCGGCGCTGGAATCTGGGCACTTGATGGGCTTCGGCACGGATGTGCTGGAAATTGAGCCCGCCACGCCCGGCAATCCGCTGTTTGCCATGCCCAATGTCATTATCAGCCCGCATTCGGCGGCAAGCACGGAAGAAGGCACGGCCCGCATGGCGGAAGCGGCGGCGCGCAATATCCTGGCCGCTTTGGATGGTGCACCCGACCCGGCCATGATGGTCAATCCGGAAATTCTGCAAGGGCGATAAAACTGGGATCAGGTTGCGCGCGGCGCGGCGCCGGGCGATAGCGGGGGCCGAAATGACCCTGCACGCTTTCCTGTTTCATCTGGCCGTCGGCCTTGGTCTGGCACTGATCTCGGCCCTGGTAGTCCGGCTGATGATCGCCTACCCGATATTGGATCACCCCAATGCGCGGTCTAGCCATAGCCGGCCCACGCCGCGTGGTGGCGGGCTTGGCATTGTGGTGGCCTTCACGCTCGGCATGGTGATTTTGTATTGGCAGGCGGAATATGCGCGCCTGCCAGGGCCGCAATTCTTGGGGGTGATTGGCGCCGCGCTCGCCATTGCCGCGGTGTCGCTTTGGGATGATGCGCGGGATTTGCGCTTTGCCGTGAAACTGGCGGCGCAGGCGCTGGCGGCGCTGGTCGCGATTGGCAGCGGGCTTGAATTGCAACGGATCGCGCTGCCGGGCTTGGGCATTATGCAGCTTGGCACGCTTGGACCAGTCCTGACGCTATTCTGGATTCTGGGC
>Ga0079301_1000927_pt1 | contig 14062 bp, 12 predicted proteins | sample Wag4_2014_7_11_3_FD_74797 | JGI IMG/M metagenome (GOLD analysis project Ga0079301, IMG submission 74797) | Fresh water mixed with fracking chemicals microbial communities from Ohio, USA - Utica-2 Time Series FC 2014_7_11 | ecosystem: Engineered > Industrial production > Chemical products > Input...
ATCTGGCCAACGGGATTCCCGTGTTCCAGATCGTGGGCCGGGGTGACACCGGGGTGATCGAGAGCCGGGATCGGGTCCGCAGTGCCATCCGGCACGCCGGTTTCGACTTTCCCCTGCGCCGCATCACCGTCAACCTGGCTCCTGCCGACCTCCGCAAGATCGGTCCGGCGTTCGATCTGGCGATCGCCGTGGGGATCCTCGTCGCGAGTGGCCAGATCGAGGGTCCAGCATCGCTCGACCGCCACGTGTTCCTGGGTGAACTGGCGCTGGACGGGCGGTTGCGTCCGGTTCCGGGCGTGCTGTCGGCCGCGTTGCTGGCCCGAAAGCGCGGGTTTCGCGATCTGGTCCTGCCCGGGGCCAGCGCCGGCGAGGCCGCGCCCGTCACCGGGTTGCGGATCTGGCCATTCTCCGATCTGGCGGCCGTGGTCCGCGGCCTCTCACCGGGGGCTGTCCCTGCCCGGATCGAGACCCCACCGTCGAGCCAGGGCTGCCTCTGCGGGCCGGATCTGGCCGAAGTTCGCGGTCAACCCGTGGCGCGCCGGGCCCTCGAGATCGCAGCGGCAGGTGGCCACAACCTCCTGATGGTGGGCCCGCCCGGGGCAGGCAAGACCTTGCTGGCGCGCTGTCTGCCGTCCATCCTCCCCGATCTGGAAGGACCGGAGCAACTCGAGGTCACGGCCATCCACTCCGTTGCCGGGCAACTGCCTCCCGGGGGCGGACTCGTCCACCAGAGACCCTTCCGGGCTCCCCACCACTCGGTCACCCCCGTCGCGATGGTCGGCGGGCAGGCCATCCCGCGGCCAGGCGAGGTCACGCTGGCCCACGGGGGGGTGCTCTTCCTCGACGAATTGCCCGAGTTTCGCCGGGAGGTTCTCGAGGCCCTGCGGGAGCCGCTGGAAGGCGGCGAGGTCGCCCTCTCACGGTCGGGCCGGCGAGCCGTTTTTCCGGCAGGATTTTCCCTCATCGGGGCCATGAACCCCTGTCCCTGCGGCTTCCTCGGCGATCGGGAGCGACCCTGTCACTGTGATCCGGGAGTGTTGCGGCGCTACCGCATGCGGGTCTCGGGGCCGTTGCTCGATCGCATCGATCTGCATGTGACGCTTGCCCGGCCGGGCCTCCAGGTGCTGCGGGCCCCCGACGGGGAGGAAGGTTCCGACCGGGTGCGGGGTCGCGTGGTGGCCGCACGGGCTCGCCAGATCCACCGCCAGGGGCGGGTGGTGAATGCCCGGTTGCCACCGGCCCGACTCCGGGAGGTCGCTCGCCTCGGTCCGGAGGGCGAAAAACTCCTCGAACGGGCGGTGACGGGCCTGGTGCTATCGGCGAGAGCGCTCGATCGACTGGTGCGGGTGGCTCGCACCATCTCGGATCTCGCAGAGTCGGATGATATCTGTACCGAACATCTTGCAGAGGCTCTGCAGTACCGCCAGGCCGCGCTCTGAGCCCAGGCGAATCCGACCGCTTTTCGAACGTCTTGTAAACTTCTTTATCAAACTGTAAGTATGGCCATCGCGTGGGGTATACCCATGGGGACCTTCCCGATCGCGCGAGTGATCAGGGTCCCGACATCCTTAAATCCGCTCAGGCGGATCTTGTAGAGGGGTTTGTTCGATGCCTGACTTGACCCTGGAACGCCAGGACACCACCATCCTGCAGCTGGCCAGCTTCAGCCTTGGCGGCGAGGAGTATGCGGTCGAGATCTCGATGGTACAAGAGATCGTTCGCATGACGAGTGTCACCCGCGTTCCCCGTGCGCCCGCCTTCGTCGAGGGGGTGGTCAACCTTCGCGGCAAGATCGTGCCGGTCATCGATCTGCGTCGCCGGTTCAATCTCCCCCCGATCGACAAGACCAAGGCGACCCGTATCATCATCGTCAATGTCGTCGGCAAGACCGTCGGTCTCATCGTCGACCAGGTCCGCGAGGTGTTGCGGATCGCGGCGGACTCCATCTCGCCTCCTCCCGAGCTCGTGGCCAACGGTCTCGATGCCTCCCTGTTCAAGGGGGTCGGTCAGATCGGTGAGCGCCTGATCATCATGCTCGACCTGCAGCATCTGCTGACGGCGGACGAGATGGCCGGTCTCCCGGGCGACGCCGCGTAGGCCGCCCGTATCATGTCGGGTTTCGGCTGGTTCGAGAAGATCCGGCAAGCCTTCCTCTCGATGCTCAGCAGACGAGGGTGGAGGATGTCCCGGGCTTTCGAGCCGGCCGTCCTGGAACCCGGGTCACGGATGGTCCAGTTGCTCCAGGCCGAACGCGTCGAAGCCCTCTATTCCATGATCCGATCGTGCTACGGGGAACGGGTAGGAGAGTTTCCGGACATCGAACTGTTCCGGAGCATTCTCGCGGATGAGTCCCAGTCGCGGGTCCTGGTCGAGATCGTCTCCCTGCACGGGGTAAGGGGGTTTCCCTACGATCCCGTCGTGATCATGGACTGGATGCGCCTCGGTATCGCGCCGGCTCTCATGTTCGGCGTGTTCGAGCTCTGTCAGCCGAGGAGCGCTTCGGATCGGGACCAGATCTTCAAGGCCCTGCAGGTGCATGCGGGGCGTCTCCGGGTCGACGTGCTGTCCGAACTCGCCTCGGCGTATCAGCGTCTCGGGCGTCCCATGCCGGTCAGCGTCCTCGGGCTGGCGCTCGAGGTCTTCGGCGGTCAGGGGCCCGTCGTCCAGTCGGGTTCCTTCACGCTCGTCGCGGAGGCTTATGCGGCGATCGGGCTCATCGACGAGCGGCTCGACAAGATCCTGCTCGAACGCGTGAGGGACGAGGAAAAGCTCGCCACGGCCGCGGCCTTCATCGATCTGCTCTCCAGCCGCATCGATGACGTCCAGACGTTCGCCGACATCGAGGGGCTCATCCTGGCCCTCAATGATCGTGTTTCGGTCCGTCGGCTGGCGCGGGTGATGGCGCTCTTCGACGAGTACAACGTCAATGCCGGTGCTCTCGATACCTTCCATTTCAACTTCGCGAACTCGCAGACCGAACTCGACTGGCTCGATCGCGCGCTCAAGGGCATGACCGACCTCAACCGACACGTCGATCGTCTGACCCTGATCCAGCTTCGAGAGTGGGCTCCCGAGGTGGGCGCTCTGACGCGGTACATGACGGCTGCCCGGGCGTTCCGCGGTATGGGTCTCTCCGAGACGGAGATCGATCGCCTGGTGCTCAAGCGGGTCGAGACCGAGGAGCGCAGTCAGGTGCTGGGCCTGCTCGGGGATGTCTACCTGCGGCTCGGGTTTGGTGATCTGACGTTGCAGCGGGCCGAGCAACTGGCCGATATGCTGCAGGACCGTCCTCGCGTGAAGCGCTACGAGACGGCCGTCGGTCTGCTGCGAGATCTCAAGCTGCCTCCGAGTGACGTGCAGGTACTCTGCGAGCAGTTCATCGACACCCAGGATGACATCAACTGGCTCGAGACCTTCCTGGTCTCCTCGGGCGAGTTCGGTGAGAAGCTGGGACGTCTCAAGATCATGCACCTCCGGGAGCGTTGCCCTGAACCCAGCCACCTCTACCGCTATTTCAAGCTGAGGCGGGCCCTCGAGTGGTTCACCGGTGATTTTTCCGATCTCGATGCCTGGCTCGTGGACGTGGCTCCCTCCGTCGAGATGACAAATGCCCTGATGGCCGTCTCCGACATCGTGTCGCTCGATCCCGGACGCATGTCGGTGCTCGAGCTGCGCGGATTGCTGGCGGACTACATGCGTCCCGATCTGGTCGAAGCATTTGGAGTCTGTGTCAAAACGTTCAATGGTAACTGGCGCAAGTTTGAAATGTTGATGAAGCAGGTACAAGAATCAGGCGATCTGGCCGGTTGTTTCGAGGTGCTCAGCCGCTCGATTCCGGGCGGTCGTCTCTCTGGATCGACCTTCGAGCGCTCGTTTGAACACCTCTTCCACGCGATGCGCAAGTCTCCAGTCGTCCCCACGCCCCCTGGGCACTGAAAAGAGGATCCATTACCGATGGTAAACGAACCCCACAGCCCAGCACGTCTCGATTACATTCGAGCATTTGTCCAGTCCGCAGAGCGAGTGCTGGGTGAGGTGATCGCCGAAGTTCCCCAGAAGGGAACGCCCAAGTTCCAGTCGTCGGCGACCATTGCCCTTCAGGAAGTCAACGTCACCGTGGGTATCACGGGCGACCTCCAGGGCCTCGTCAACTACGGAATGGATATGTCGCTGGCGCTCTCGATCGCCTCCACCATGATGATGGAGCAGGTCAGTGAGCTTGATGAGATGTCCATCTCGGCTCTGCAAGAGCTGGCCAACATGATCTCGGGCAACGCCCGCTTCTTCCTCAATGACCTGGGAGTGAAGTCCGATATCACCCCGCCGACACTGCTGGTCGGCAACGATGTGAGTGCGACGTGGCACAAGATTCGCGCCATGACGGTGCCGCTGACGCTTGCCAGTGGAGTTATCACCGTCACCGTGGGCCTTCGCCAAGGAGATTAATTCAAGATGAGCATCCGTATCCTGATCGTCGATGACGCGCCCTTCATGCGTCGTACGCTGGCCAAGCTTTTCGATGACGCTGGTTACCAGGTGGTAGGCGAGGCGTCCAATGGTCTCGAGGCCATCAATCAGTACAACAATCTGAAGCCCGACATCGTCACGATGGACATCACCATGCCCGAGATGGATGGCATCACGGCCGTCAAGAACATCGTTGCTGCCAATCCCGGTGCGCGCATCATCATGTGTTCGGCCGTCGGTCAGCAGGACATGATCGTCGATGCGGTCAAGGCCGGCGCCAAGGACTTCATCGTCAAGCCGTTCCAGAAAGATCGCGTGCTGTCCGCCGTCGAGGGAGCCTTCAAGAAATGACCATGGAGTTCGGACAAGAAGATTTTCGAATCTTCTTGGAAGAGGGCCAGGCTCACCTCGAGACGCTCGAGCAAAGCCTCCTCGTCCTGGAGGATTCCATCGGGGGTGCGCTCGATCTCGGGATGATCAACGAGATGTTCCGGGCGGCGCACTCGGTCAAGGGTGCTGCGGGCATGCTCGGCCTGAAGGCCATCCAGAGCGTGACGCACCAGCTCGAGAACCTGCTCGGCCGGATGCGCGAGGGGGTCCTCGCAGCGGACGTCGAGATCGTCGAGGCGCTCTTCGAAGCCGTCGACGTGCTCCGGACTCTCATGGTCGAGATGAGCGGCCCTGACCGGACCACCCGTACCGACATCAAACCCACCGTCGAGCGCCTCAAAAAGCTGCTCGAGGCTCGCGAGGCGAGTGCCAGTTCCATCGGTGTCGACACGAGCCTGCTCCCGTTTTCGGTGGATCCTGCGCTCGAGGCGTCGCTCGATGCCCGGGCCATGGAAGCCGCCAAGCGTGCCGTGCGCGAAAAGCGTTACGTCTACCAGGCGCGGGTCGTCTTCGAAGGATGTAAGTTCGTCGACGGTAACCTCGATCACCCGGTGATCGAGAAACTGCTCGCCATCACCGAACTCATCGCCCTGCACAGCGATCCGGCTCTTCCCAGTCCCGAGACGACCGAGACGTTTTCCATCGACGGGTATGCGCTGCTCCAGAGCAGCGCGGACCTGACCATCATCCAGATGCTCGTGCCGCTCGATGCGTCCCTGATCCAGATGGTCTACGATCCAGCCAATCCGCCGGCTGCTCCGGCGGCCGAGGCTGCACCCGGCCCCAAGGTCGTGCAGCAGGAGGTCGCCCCCGTCGGGCGGAAGGCCGAGGAGGCCGACGCATCGGCTGAAGGCCCCGCCGATGCGGCCGAGGGTGGGCAGAAGGCGGCCGGTAAGGCTCCCGGAGCGGCTGCCAAGGCCACGTCGCAGAGCATCCGCGTGGATGTCGAGCGGCTGGACGATCTGGTCAATGTCGTCGGAGAGATCGTCATCGGGAATACCCGTCTGTCGCAGCTCGGACAGGCGCTCGGTATCCGTTACGACCGTGACACCACCGTGCAGAACCTGAACGAGGCCCTGGGCCAGCTGGCGCGCCTGGTGGGAGACCTCCAGATGACGGTCATGCGGACCCGCATGATTCCCGTCGAGCGCGTGTTCAACCGCTTCCCGCGCCTGGTCCGGGACCTGTCCCGGATGCTCGGCAAGGAAGTGAAGCTCGAGCTGTACGGGCAGGAGACCGAGATCGACAAGACCGTCTCCGAGGAGCTCGAAGATCCGCTCGTTCACCTGATGCGGAATGCCGTCGACCACGGGGTCGAGCGTCCCGACGTGCGTGAGGGGGCGGGCAAGTCCCGGATCGGTACGGTCAAGATGAGCGCCCATCACGAGGGTAGCTACATCGTGATCGTGCTCGAGGACGACGGGGGCGGGATCGATCCCCAGAAGGTCCTCAAGAAGGCGCGCGAGCAGGGACTCGCTCAGCCCGACTACAACTACAGCGAAAACGAGATCCTGCAGTTCATCTTCGCGCCGGGCTTCAGCACGGCTGAGAAGATCACGGACGTGTCCGGGCGCGGCGTCGGGATGGACGTCGTCAACCAGAACATCCGCAAGATCAAGGGGTCCATCACGGTCCAGTCGGCCAAGGGCATCGGCACGAAGTTCATCATCAAGCTGCCGCTGACCCTCGCCATCACCAAGGCCCTGCTCGTCCGGTCCGGTGGTGAGACGTACGCGATCCCGCTCGATGCCGTCCGGGAGAGCATCCGTCTCTCGCAGAGCGAGATCAAGACCATCAACGGTCGCCCGGTCACCCAGAATCGTGCCGAGGTGCTGCCGCTCTACAACCTCTCGGATGCGTTCGGGTTCACCAATCATGACGAGAGCCTGAACGGCGGTTACATGCCCGTCGTGGTGGTGGGCGGCGAGAAGCACCAGCTCGGTCTCATCGTGGATCGTCTCGAGGGTGAGCAGGACGTCGTCGTGAAGTCGATGGGGTCCTACCTCAAGGATATCCGGGGTGTCGCCGGTGCCACGATCCTGGGTGATGGTCGCGTGGCGCTGATTCTGGATATTGCGACGCTCATCGATGAAAGTGGCCTTGACGATCGCTCGTTTGATCGGCAGCAAGCCGGGCAGCGCGCGTGATCGGAGGAACGATGGTCGGGGGAGATCAGGACCACGGAGCGCTGCTGCGCATTCGCGAGCTCGTGCAAGCGTATGCCGGCATGCGGGTCGAAGAGACCAAGATGATCAGCCTCCGGCCACGATTCTTGCAGATCGTGGCCGAGATGGGCTGTCACACGCTGACCGGGCTCGCGGACAAGCTCCTCCAGGAGATGGCCTTTGCCACCGGGCCCGCCTGGCGGGCCGTGCTGCCCCTGGTCACGATCAACGAGACGTATTTCTTCCGGGAAATGCACCAGCTCGAGATCTTCCGGACGGGACTCTTGCCGCTCATCGCCAGGCGAAACGCGGGGAGCAAGTCCATCAAGGTCCTGTCGGCCCCGTGTTCCAACGGATCAGAGCCATACACGATCGCGATGTTGCTCGAGCGGAGCCCGATTCCCCTTATCGGCTGGAAGGTGTCCATTCACGGCGTCGACATCGATCCGGGCGTCGTGGAACAGGCCAAGAAGGGGCTCTTCACGCGCTCGTCCTTCCGGGCCACCGATGAGACCGTGGTCGATCGCTATTTCCGCAAGGAAGGCGACCAGTTCCGCATCATCGACCGCATCCGGGATGTCGTGAAGTTCCGGCAGGGCAACCTGCTCGAGATGGACCAGTGGTCGGATTACGCGGGTTTTGACGTGATCTTCTGCCGGAACCTCCTCATCTACTTCGATCAGGCGACCCAGCGCAAGCTCGTCGGGCTGATGTACAAGAGTCTCAACCCGGGTGGATACCTTCTGCTCGGTCACTCCGAGTCGCTGCTGACGCTTGGCTCGGAATTCGTTCCAGATCCATCCTTCAAGACCCTCGTCTACTACAAACCCCAAGTGGATGCACCCAGTCGGAGCGTGCTATGAGTTCGATAATCCGGGTTCTGGTGGTCGATGACTCGGCGTTCATGCGCCGTGCCATCACCAAGATGCTGACCGCCGATGATTCCATCGAGGTCATCGGGTCCGTCGGGGATGGCCAGCAGGCCGTCGATGCCGTCAAGACACTCAATCCCGACGTGGTCACGCTCGATATCGAGATGCCCGTCATGGATGGGCTCACGGCGCTCGATCGGATCATGACCGAGATGCCGACGCCGGTCGTCATGCTGAGCACGCTCACGCAGGTCGGTGCCGATGCCTCCTTCAAGGCCCTGGAGAAGGGTGCTTTCGACTTCGTGCCGAAGCCCCAGGATTCCATGGTCGATGTCTTCGGCGCCGATCAGGAGCTTCGTGAGAAGGTCAAGGCTGCCTATGCCGCCAAGGAACGCTTCGTCCTGAAGCGTCGTTTCGGCTCGTCGAAGCCCGCCGAGGAGGCGGCTCCCGTCGCTCCGCGCCCGGCTCCCGTGCGCAAGCGGGGTGCCAAGGTTCCGGAGGTCATCGGTATCGGCATCTCGACCGGTGGGCCTCCTGCCCTCCAGTCGTTGTTCGAGCGTCTGCCCGCAGATTTTCCCGTGCCCATCGTGGTCGTGCAGCACATGCCCGTCGGGTTCACCAGGGCGCTGTCCGATCGCCTCAACAAGATCTGCGAGCTCAACATCCGCGAGGCGATCGACGGAGACCCCTTGCAGCCCCGGACGGTCCTGATCGCTCCGGCCGGCAAGCATCTGGTCGTCAAGCGCGAGCATGGCAACCTGGTGGTGCGGCTGCTCGAAGATTCCAGCACCCACACCTGGCACAAGCCGTCCGTCGACATCATGTTCGCCTCGCTGGCCCAGCACGTCGGTAACCGGGCTCTGGCTCTCGTCATGACGGGCATGGGTTCGGACGGGACCATCGGCGCCACGGCCATCAAGGGGCAGGGCGGCGAGGTGTGGTCCCAGGACGAGTACAGCAGCGTCGTCTATGGTATGCCGCGGTCCATCGCCGAGGCGGGGCTGTCCGATCGCGTGCTCGATCTCGAGGAGATCCCGGCCGCTCTGGCCTGGGTCGCCAAGATGTCGTAAACTCGTCATCGAGAGCGGATCCCGAGGGTGGTCGTCTCGACCACCCTTTGACCGTTTAGGGGCGACATGGCCACGTCGACCACGACCGTTCAATCCGGACTTTCCGGTGGACTGAACCGGCTGCTGAAGCAGGGAGACATCGTGCTCTCCGCGCTGATGCTGGTCATCGTCGGCATGCTCATCATTCCCCTGCCCGACTTCCTGCTCGACATCGGACTCGTCCTGAACATCACGGGCAGCCTGCTCATGCTGCTCATCGCGCTCTATGTCCTCGAACCCGTCCAGTTCAACACGTTCCCGTCGCTGCTCCTGGTCCTGACCTTGTTCCGTCTGGCCCTGAACGTCTCCACGGCGCGGTTGATCCTCTCGACCGGGGAGGCGGGTGCCGTTGTCCGGGCGTTCGGCTCGTTCGTCGTCCAGGGCAATGTCATCGTCGGGGTCATCATCTTCCTGATCCTGATCGTCATCCAGTTCGTCGTCATCACCAGCGGTTCTGGCCGCATCTCCGAGGTGGCCGCGCGTTTCACCCTGGATGCGATGCCCGGTAAGCAGATGGCGATCGATGCCGATCTCAACTCTGGCCTGATCAACGAGCAGCAAGCCAAGGAACGCCGTCGTGGTCTCCAGCGCGAGGCGGACTTCTACGGAACGATGGACGGTGCGAGCAAGTTCACCCGCGGCGACGCGATCGCGGGGCTCGTCATCACCGTGGTCAACATCATCGGGGGCCTTTCCATCGGGGTCTTCCAGCGCGGGCAGGACATCGTCCAGGCGCTGCAGGACTACACCCTCCTGACGATCGGCGACGGCCTCGTGTCCGCCATCCCGGCCCTGCTGATCTCCACCGGGACGGGTGTCCTCGTCTCGCGGGCAGCCAGCGACACCAGCCTGGCCGACACCATCGGAACCCAGGTCCTGGCCAATGCGCGCCCCATCGGCATCGTCTCGGCCATGCTGGCCTTGCTCGCCGTCACGCCCGGGATGCCGACCCTGCCGTTTCTCGTGGTCTCGGGCCTGATGGGGGGCCTGGCCTACGTGCTCAATTCCCAGAAGAAGAAGGCGGCCACGGAGGCCGAAGCGGCTCAGAGCACCCAGACCGAGGCGGCCGTGCTTCCCAAGGGGCCCGAGAACGTCATGAGCCTCCTCAAGGTCGATCCGATGGAGCTCGAGATCGGCTACCGACTCATCCCGCTCGTCGATGCCGGTCAGGGCGGTGACCTGCTCGAGCGCATCACCATGATCCGTCGCCAGACGGCGCTGAAGCTGGGACTCGTCCTGCCGCCCATCCGGGTGCGGGACAATCTCCAGCTCAAGCCCAAGGAGTACCGGATCAACCTTCGCGGTATCGAGATCGCGCGCGGAGAGATCCAGATCGATCACTACCTCGCCATGGATTCGGGGATGGCCTTCGAGCCGCTCGACGGGATCCAGACCACCGAGCCGGTCTTCGGGCTCCCGGCCGTCTGGATCACCGAGGACAAGAAGGAACAGGCCGAGATCGCGGGTTACACGGTCTTCGATGCGTCCAGCGTCATCGCGACGCACCTGACGGAGGTCATCAAGGCTCACGCTCCCGAGATCCTCACGCGCCAGGACGTCCAGTCCCTGCTGGACAACGTCAAGCAGGATTCGCCCGCCGTGGTGGGCGAACTCGTTCCGGACCTGCTCGGGGTGGGAGATCTGCAACAGGTTCTCCAGAACCTGCTGCGCGACCAGGTCTCGGTCCGCGACCTGCTGCCGATCCTGGAGGCGCTGGCCACGCACGCGCGCCTCACGAAGGACCTCGACGTGCTGACCGAGCACGCGCGTGCGGCGCTGGCGCGAGGGATCACGCGTGAGGCGCTGGGGCCGGACGGGGCGCTTTCGGTCATCACCATCGATCCGGCTCTCGAGCAGACCCTCGCCGGTGCCATCCAGATGACCGATCAGGGGGCCTTCGTCGCCCTCGAGCCCGGGATCGCCACCCGGGTGCTGCGCGGCGTCACCGAGGTCATGGAGCGCGTGATGGGGCAGGGCGGGCAACCCGTCGTGCTGTGCTCGTCCAAGGTCCGCCTCGTGTTCCGTCGCCTGATCGAGCGCAGGTTCCCGACCCTGATGGTCATGTCGTACAACGAGGTCGTTCCCGCGCAGACCGAGGTCCGGTCGCTCGGGGTGATCCAGATGGGAATGTAAAAGGGCGCACTGAATCGTGAGCATCCATGTTTTGCCCGGTGAGACCGTTGACGTTTTTGTGTCATATCGCGAGCGGTCTATTCCGTGTCAGGCGAAAGTCAAGTCCGTGGGAAGCACAGAGGTTGCCTTTACACGCCCATCACGGCATCGGGTCATTCCTCCTCTGTCCAAGGGTGAGGTGAGGCTACTTGTAAAGAGACGGGATGGTGCCTGCAAGGCAACAAGCGTCATCGAGAGGTGCGATTCTACGAGGTTGGTTCTGAGGTACCCGTTTGAACTTCAAGAGGTGAATGTTCAGCGCAGGTCACATGTTCGAGTTCGCATCCCTCTGAATGTCGAGGTCCTGATTCATCAGGAAACGGGCTGGATTCCTGCCATGCTGGAAGATATCTCAGGAGGGGGTGCATCTATTGTTCTTCATCAAGATATTGTTCCGAGTTGTAACATTCTGTTGAGAATGAAGTTGCCTGATTGCGATTCGTCGACGATCGGGGCAGAGGTTGTCAGGGTTCGGCCTTTTATTGATAGATCAAGCATAATCTATCGAGTCGGCGTCATGTTTTCGGACATCATCTCCAATCTTCAGGCCATGCTTGTTCGATTCGTGAATATGCGCCTGCTGACGCAAAAAAATACGCGATTTTATGCCTTTGACCATGATTATGATGACCATTGGTCCGATGTGCATTTCAGATCATCGATCATCGGTGTTGATTCGCGCTCGGAATGGCGAATATTCAACCAGGATGTCCTGGCTTTGGCGGACAGGGCGAGGCTGAACGGTTCAAGATTCGGACTTATCTGTTCCAGTTCGCTACACCCCAGGGTACTACAGGCTCTTGGCAAGCGATCGTCTCTTCCACTTCTTTTGACGGCTGATGAGTACATCCCGTCAATGGACGAGGTTTCAAGAGTCGAGATATTCAGGAGTACATGACGAGCGAGGGTGTGCCTTGAAGATCGATTTCATCATCGGTGAGACGATCCAGGTCGTGGTGAGGGCGAATCAACGCTCTGTCACCTGCCTGGCACGCATCCTGGAGCTATCACGCAGCCAGTTCCTGGTTTCGTGGCCGGAGCGCCATCGCGTCCGAATCCCGGTCGAAGTGGAGCAACTCGACATCAACGTGGTCCGGTCCGATGCCGTTTACAGTGCCACCTGTGTCGTGGTGCGGCGAGATGATGACTCGATCGTCCTGAAGATTCCTCCGTCCAGCGATGTGCGGCGTATCCAGCGTCGTGGCTTCGTGCGAGTGGCGGCAGGCTTTCCTGCCGCGCTCAAGATTCTCGAGATACCGGACGGACTGGATCCTCCTCCCGGGCTTGATGCCTTGATGCTCGATATCTCGGGTGGGGGTTGTGCCCTCCGCGCCAACGAGCATCTCCCCATCGGTTCTCTCGTCGCCATGGCGGTCGATCTGCCTGATTCCGGGCCCCTCGTCGTGTACGGGCATGTTAATCGAGTGGCCCCCAGCCTGGTGCGCCAGCAACTCGTATACCTCGTCGGTCTCCAGTTCGTCGAACTTGATGAGGCTACCCGCAGCGCGATCGTTCGCTACGTCTTTGCGCGACAGCGAGATGCCGCCGCGGCAAGAACCCGGCCGGGAAGTGGTGCAAGTGCGAGCGGTGGTGCCCCTTGAAGCGAAACTGGGGCGTGATCCTGGCCGTCATCGCCGGCCTTCTTGTATTCGAGATCGCGATCTTCGCTGGGGTGTCCGAGCTGACGGCCCTCGTGCGTGCGGCGCTTGCTTTCGGTCTGGGACTGTTCGTGGGAGTCTGCTTCTCCTACATGGACGGCGCCTCTGGCTCCCGCAAGGGGAGGCGCACGCGCCGGCTGGATGCCTGGATCGCCGGGATGGGGGGAGGTCGTTCGGCCAGCAGCGAGCCGGCGACCGGTGACATGGATCTGGCGAGCTCCCAGCGCGCCATCCTCCAGATGGCGAAACAGGCCATGAAGCGCGAGGACTGAGCCGCGCGGGGTATAATGCCAGCGTCGCGGAGGACGAATGGCCGGACAAGACCACAGCGCCCTGTGGAAGCAGTACACCACCCACGGGGATCGCGCCAGTCGCGAGGCTCTCATCCTTGCGTATGCGCCGCTGGTCCGTTACGTGGTGGGCCGGCTGGCCGTCACGCTGCCCCAGAACATCGATCAGGACGACCTCGCGGGCTACGGCATCATCGGGCTCATCCATGCGATCGAGCGCTTCGCGCCGGATCGCGGTGTCAAGTTCGAGACCTATGCCATGACCCGGATCCGGGGGGCCATCCTCGACGAGCTGCGCAGCCAGGACTGGGTTCCGCGTTCCGTGCGGGCGCGGGCTCGCGAGATAGGTAACCAGATCGCCCAGCTCGAGGCCACGCTCGGTCGGCATCCCAGCGAACAGGAAATCGCCGATGCCATGGGCATCGCGCCGGCCGAGTTGACCGACTACATGGGCTCTGCCACCGCGACCTTCCTGTCCCTCGACGAGATGGTCAACGGACATGACGAGGGGGGCTCCGTCTCGTGGGTCGATACCATGACCGACGAGCGTCCCGGCCCGCTGGCCCAGCTCGAGGAAAAGGAGATGCAGGAGCAACTGGCGATCGCCATCGATGCCCTGCCCGAGCGCGAGAAGCAGGTCCTGGCCCTTTACTACAAGGAACAGCTGACGCTCAAGGAAATCGGCCTCGTGCTCGGCGTCTCCGAGTCGCGCGTCTGCCAGCTCCATTCCCAGGCGGCGCTTCGCATCCGCAACCACGTCAACCGCTACCTGGGCATCCAGGGTCCATCCAAGGGCAAGGCGTCGCGGGTCGGTGCATGACGCCCGTTGCACCGGATTGCCTCTCGGGTCCCGTCCTGCCCGCCACGGCTGATCTTCCCCCCGACTGGGTCCACGCCGGTCCCCTCGCCATCCACGAGCACCTGGGAGCGCTCTGGGGC
>Ga0079301_1000928_pt1 | contig 14043 bp, 12 predicted proteins | sample Wag4_2014_7_11_3_FD_74797 | JGI IMG/M metagenome (GOLD analysis project Ga0079301, IMG submission 74797) | Fresh water mixed with fracking chemicals microbial communities from Ohio, USA - Utica-2 Time Series FC 2014_7_11 | ecosystem: Engineered > Industrial production > Chemical products > Input...
TCCACTTGGCTTGAAAATGCTCCGGGCCATCTGCCGCGCCCACGCGCGGCAACTGCCCCAACCCAAAAATGATCGCATTTTCCGAGCCGCCAAGTGGTTCCACTTGGCTTGAAAATGCTCTAGGCCACCGCGTTAGCCTATGTTAAGGCGAGACCGCCGGGCGGGTGGGACGCGAGTCCCAGGCCATCGGGCAGCTAGCCGCATTGTTTTGGGGAGCGCGGGCCAAGGCCCGCCAGATGGAGAGTTACGCGATGAGCGATACCGCCGAGAAGGTCAAGAAGATCGTGGTCGAGCACCTTGGCGTCGAAGAAGCGAAGGTGATCATTGAGGCATCTTTTATTGATGACCTGGGGGCGGATAGCCTTGATACGGTTGAACTGGTGATGGCGTTCGAAGAAGCCTTCGGTGTGGAAATCCCGGATGACGCCGCAGAAAAGATCACGACCGTGAAGGACGCGATCGACTATATCGAAAAGCACAAGGGCGCCTGAGCGCCCCTTCGCTGATCCAACGGGGAAACGCGCGTGTTCCATAAGGGTTTCGCGCCACGTCGCGTTGTCGTGACGGGCATGGGCATTGCCTGCCCGCTGGGGGTTGGCGTTGAGCATGTGTGGAAGCGCATGCTGGCCGGCCATTCCGGCATCGGCGTCATTCAATCTTTCGATGTATCCGGCCTGCCGGCACGCATTGCGGGGCAAATCCCCGTTGGCGTGAAGTCCGATGGCGGGCTCGATATCAATGAATGGATCCCGATCAAGGATCAGAAAAAGATGGATCGCTTCATCCAATTCGCGATGGTCGCGGCGGATGAGGCAGTCACCGATTCAGGCTGGGTGCCGCAGGATGAAGATCAACGCTGCCGCACGGGCGTGATGATCGGGTCCGGCATTGGCGGGCTTGACACCATCCACGAAGCGGCATCGCTGATCCTGCAAGGCAAGATCAAGCGTATCTCGCCCTTCTTCATTCCCTCGGCGTTGATCAACCTGGCATCAGGCCAGGTGTCCATTCGCTATGGCTTCAAGGGCCCGAACCATTCCGTGGTGACGGCCTGCGCTACCGGCGTGCATGCGCTGGGTGACGCGGCCCGCCTGATCGCGCTCGGCGATGTGGATGTGATGGTGGCCGGTGGGGCCGAAGCGGCGGTGGGCGAAATCGGGATGGCCGGCTTCTGCGCCGCACGCGCCCTTTCCACGAGCTTCAATGACAACCCAACCGCCGCATCCCGCCCTTGGGATGAAGCCCGTGATGGCTTTGTCATGGGCGAAGGCGCTGGCGTATTGGTGCTGGAAGAATTGGAACACGCCAAGGCGCGCGGTGCCAAGATTTACGGCGAGGTGATCGGCTATGGCATGAGCGGTGATGCCTATCACATCACCGCCCCGGCCGAGGGCCATGATGGCGCCTTCCGCGCCATGAAGGCGGCACTCGCCAGCGCCGGGATCACGCCCGAGCAAATTCAATACGTGAATGCCCACGGTACCTCGACACCGCTTGGCGATGATCTGGAATTGGAAGCGGTTGAGCGCCTTTGGGGCGATGCCGCACGCGGGCTTGCCATGTCTTCCACCAAGTCCGCTGTCGGGCATTTGTTGGGCGCAGCCGGCGCGGTTGAGGGGATATTCTCCATCCTCGCCATTCGTGACCAGGTGGCCCCCGCCACGCTCAATCTGGAAAAGCCATCCCGTGAAAGCGCGATTGATCGCGTGGCGAAGGAACCCCAGCCGCGCAAGATTGATATCGCGCTATCCAATTCCTTTGGCTTTGGCGGCACGAATGCAAGCATCATCTTCCGTGGTGCGCCCTAACATCAAATGAGTGAAACGAAGCCCGCACCGCGCAAACGCCGCGGGCGGGCGGCGCTTATCCTGCTCAGCCTTATTCTGGCCGTGCTGATTGGGCTCGGCGCAGCAGCAAAATGGGCACGCGCGCTTTACGAAGCGCCCGGCCCGCTCGCCACTGATCGCGCCTTGGTCATACCGCGCGGCGGGACTGAGGCCATTGCAGGCGCGCTCAAGGAAGCCGGCATCATTGCCGATGCGCGCCATTTCCTGGTCGCGAGCCAGTTCACCAAGCGTGCGGGGCCGTTGCGCGCGGCGGAATTCGCCTTTCCGGCCGGTGCGTCGCTCAAGCAGGTGCTCGAAATCCTGCGCGAGGCGCGGCCCGTGCAGCGCCGCGTGACCATCCCTGAAGGCCTCTCCGCGCTGCAAATCCAGGCCCTACTGGACAACACCGAAGGCCTGATGGGGGAAGCTGAGCCGATCGCCGAGGGCAGCATCCTGCCCGAAACCTATGCCTTTGAATTTGGCGATGGCCGCGCCGGGCTGATCAGGCGGGCGCAAGCCGCGATGAATACGGCGCTGGCCGAAGCCTGGCGGGACCGCGCGCCCAATCTGCCGCTGCGCAGCGCGCGGGAAGCGCTGATCCTGGCTTCCATCATTGAACGCGAAACCGGCAAGGCCGAGGAACGCGCGCTGGTTGCCTCCGTCTTCATCAATCGCCTGGGGCGCAATATGCCGCTGCAATCCGACCCGACAGTGGTTTATGCGGCTTTGGGCGGGGCAGCGCTGGAACGCCCCATTACGCGGGCCGATCTGGACCGCGACAGCCCCTTCAATACCTATCGCAATCGTGGGCTACCGCCGGGGCCGATTGCGAATCCGGGCCGCGACTCGCTGCTGGCCGCCACAAAGCCGGCGACGAGCAATTTTCTGTATTTTGTGGCCGATGGTTCGGGCGGGCATGCCTTCGCGGAAACCCTGGAAGCGCACAACCGCAATGTCGCCCGCTGGCGGGACATTGAACGGCAGAGAGGCGCCAGATAAAAAACAAAACCCGCGGAAGCTGCCCCCCGCGGGTTAAAACGGCTCGTTAAGGCTTGGCCTTAGGCGGCCTTGGCGGCCTGAGCGCGTTCCAGGCGGCGCTTCAGCACAATGGCTTCCACCGTCAGCTTGCGGTCCGGCGTGCCGATGAGGAAAGCATCAAGCCCGCCATTATGTTCCACCGTGCGGATGCCATTGGTGGAAAGACGGAGCTTCACCGGCGCAGCCAGGATTTCCGACCAGAAGGAGCTTTCCTGCAGATTGGGCAGAAAGCGACGGCGGCTTTTGTTGTTGGCGTGGCTGACATTGTTACCCGTCAGAACACCCTTGCCAGTAATGACGCAGCGGCGAGACATGGCGCAAATCCAAACATAAAGGCGCGCAAGACAGCCTGCGCGCGGGTTCAACACGAAGCGCTGCTTTTGGCGGGAAGCGGCGGCGGCGTCAAGCCTCGGACGGGGATGGCGCGCGGAATTCGCCGTTTTCCACCGAAGCCAGCGCCTGGCGCAGCACCCCGGCCACGGCGCGGTCATCCAAAGTCCGGGTCAGCACCCCAAGCGCCCCCCCCAGCAGGGCGGATGCGATAGAAATCGGCTGGATTTGCTGTTCCATCATATACTCGATCGCCTTGTCCACGACCGAACCGGCATGGCTCAAATCCTCGGGCGCGATGCCCTCCGGGTCCATCTGCATGGGCTACTCCTGAATGTAACAGGCAAATAGGGCGGGTCAGGGGCCAGGGGAAGGGGGGGTCGCATTGGGCCGCTGCCGGGGCATTTCCAAATCTGCGGCCGCCTGGGCGCGGGCGGCGGCCTCAGCAGCGGCCATGGCTTCCGATTGGCGGCGCCACATATCGGCATAAAGCCCGCCAGCGGCGATCAGCGCGCCATGGGTGCCGCGTTCGGCAATGGCACCTTCCTGCAGCACAATGATCTCATCTGCCTCAACCACGGTGGAAAGCCGATGCGCGATCACGAGCGTGGTGCGGTTGCGGGCAACGTCACGCAAAGCCGCCTGGATATCCTGTTCGGTCCGGGTATCAAGCGCACTTGTCGCCTCATCCAAAATCAGCAGGCGCGGGTCCTTCAGGATGGTGCGCGCAATCGCGACGCGCTGCTTTTCGCCACCCGAAAGCTTGAGCCCCCTTTCACCAACGCGTGTTGCGTAACCATCGGGCAGGCGCGTGACGAAATCATGCACCTGGGCAAGGCGCGCGGCGTTTTCGATTTCCGCATCGGTGGCACCCGGCCTGCCATAGGCGATATTGTAGCGGATGGTATCGTTGAACAGCACGGTATCCTGCGGCACCACCCCAATGGCAGCGCGCAAGCTTTGCTGCGTAATGCCGCGCACGTCCTGCCCATCCACCAAAACGCGCCCACCTGTCACATCATAAAAACGAAACAGCAAACGCGAAATTGTTGATTTCCCTGCCCCGGTCGGCCCGACAATAGCGAGCATCCGCCCGGGCGCCACGGTGAAGGAAACGCCTTTCAGAATCTCACGATCCGGCCGATAGCCAAAGCGCACATCTTCAAACCTGATCTCACCAGCCCCGAGCGCCAGCGGCACCGCACCCGGCGCATCGCGTACTTCAGCGGGCACATCCAGCAGGTCGAACATCTGTTCCATATCCGTGAGCCCCTGCTTGATTTCGCGATAGGCAAAGCCAAGGATGTTCAAGGGCTGATAAAGCTGGATCAGATAGGTATTCACCATGACCAGATCGCCAATGCTCATGCTGCCATCGGCAATGCCGCGGCCCGCGAGCAGCATGGTGATGATGAGCCCTACCGCCATGATGGTAGCCTGGCCCGCGTTCAACATATTCAGCGTGGTTTCGCTTTTGACATAGGCGCTTTCATAGCGCGTCATGCTTTCATCATAGCGCCGCGCTTCGTGGCCTTCATTGCCGAAATACTTCACCGTCTCATAATTCAGCAGGCTGTCCACCGCCTTGGTATTCGCTTCCTCATCCGTCTGGTTCATCTGTCGGCGAAAGCGCAGCCGCCAATTGGTAAAAATCAAGGTGAAGGCGACATAGGCGATAATGGTGCCGAGCATGGTCAGCGCAAAGGACGCCGCGAAGATCCACCACAGAATGGCAGCAACAAAAAGAATTTCGACAATGGTCGGGATGATGTTGAACAACAGGAAATTGAGCGAAGTCGCAATCCCGCGCACGCCCCTTTCAATCACGCGCGAAAGCCCGCCGGTCGCACGGTCCATGTGAAAGCGCATGGAAAGCGCGTGCAAATGGCGAAACACGTCCAAGGCAACGCGGCGGCCGGCGCGCGCCTGCACCTTGGAAAATACCGCATTGCGTAACTCCCCAAGCGCCGAGGCCATGATGCGGAGCAAGCCATAGCCAACCAGCAGCGCAACCGGCACGGCAATCACCGCGCCAGCGCCTGATTGCGGCGCCAGCGCATCCACTGCGCGAGCATAGGCGATGGGCACCAGCACATTCGCCGCCTTGGCCGCGGCCAGCAGCAGCAGCGCAGCGACCACGCGGAGCCGCAGCATAGGCTCCCCCACCGGCCAGAGATGCGGCGCAATGCGGCCGAGTGCCGAGAAGGGAATGCCAGGGCTGCGGCGTTTTGGGGCGGCGTGAGGGCTCATATCACCTTAGTCATGGGCCAGAGCGACCCCGCCGGGCAAGCCCCCGCAACCTCGCACGCAACTCAATGATGATGCTAATAGTGCCAGCCATGCTGACCCTGTTCGACCCCCAAAAGCCCCTGCACACCACGCGCCATATCATTGGTGCGCCGCATCACGCCGCTATCGGGCACCGTCAGCAGCCATCGGACCATTAGGCAGGAACATGGATCGCTTCTCCCGGCATATCGCCGCCTGCAACAATATCGCCTCACCCGCCGGCTTCCTTGGCTTCCACATGGGCGGCGTGCAGGTGGGTTTCGTCGCGCCCGAATTGGCCCGCGCACTGACCTTCCGCCCGCGCGATTTTCACTTTGACCAGCATGGTGTCGCCATGGCCGCCCGGTTCAAGACCAGCGGGGCGCGGAGCGATGCGCTAGCCGCTGCCCTGCCCAGCCTGGCGGAGGGCGGGTTCCTGCGAATCCGGCGCGAAGCGTTTGATGTGCGCCAAACCAGCGATGGACCAGTGCTTGCCACGCTTGATCGCGGTGCCCTCCCCGCCTTTGGGGTCATGTCCCAGGGTGTGCATATGAATGGCTTGGTGCGCCGCGCCGATGGGCTGCATGTCTGGATCGGCATCCGCGCCCGAGACAAGGCGGTGGCGCCGGGACAGCTGGATAATCTGGTCGCGGGCGGCATTCCAGCGGGGCTGACGCCCGCAGAAACCCTGGTGAAGGAGGCTGCCGAGGAAGCCTCCCTCCCCCCCGAATTGGCTGCCCGCGCGCGCCCGGTTGGGCGGGTTTCCTATATCCTGCTGAATAATGAGGGGCTTCGGCGCGATGTGCTGCATTGCTATGATCTGGAATTGCCCGAAGACGTGACGCCAAAGCCCAATGATGATGAGGTGGAGCGGTTTGAGCTTTGGCCCGCACCTCGGCTTTTGGAAGCAGTTGCCGATTCGGATGACATCAAATTCAACGTGAACCTGACGCTGATTGATCTTTTTCTGCGCGAAGGCTTGCTGGCGGACCCTGATGGGTCGCTCCGCGCGGGATTGGATCAGGGGCCGGCATAGCGCGCCATCTGGACAAGCCGTATTTCCCTTTTACACATGCCATCCAGAAAAGGTTGAGGATCACAATTGTCATGGTGGACCTGACACAGGTCTGGGATGTGCTGGTCGCGGGCGGTGGCAATGCCGCGCTTTCCGCCGCCATTACCGCGCGCCGGGCCGGGGCCAGCGTGCTGCTGGTGGAACATGCGCCGCGCAGCATGCGGGGCGGCAATAGCCGCCACACGCGCAATCTGCGCGCGCTGCACCCCGCACCCACCGAGGTGCTGACCGAATCCTATCTGGAAGAGGAATATTGGGACGATCTGCTACGCGTGACCGGCGGCAAGACCAATGAGCATCTGGCGCGCATGTGCATCCGCGCATCGCAACACGCACCGGATTTCCTGAAATCCTGCGGCGTGGTGTTCCAGCCATCGCTATCCGGCACGCTTTCGCTCTCACGCACCAATGCGTTTTTCCTGGGTGGCGGCAAGGCGCTGGTCAATGCGCTGTATCGCACCGCGGAACAGCTTGGCATCGGAATCCTGTACGATACCGAAGTGCAGCATATTGAAGTGCAGGATGGCTTCGCGACGGAAGCCATCATCTCCCATCACGGCTTTCCGGAACGCGTGCGCTTCAAGGCGCTGATTGCCTCGGCGGGTGGCTTCCAGGCCAATCGTGATTGGTTGCGCAAATATTGGGGTGATGCGGCCGATAACTTCCAGATTCGTGGCACGCCTTATGCGCAAGGTCGCCTGCTGCGCGATCTGCTCGATCAAGGTGTGCATGAAGTGGGCGACCCCACGCAATTCCACGCCGTTGCCAATGATGCGCGCGCGCCGATGGAAGATGGCGGGCTTGCCATGCGCCTAGATTGCGTGCCCTTCGCCGTGGTGGTGAACCGCGATGTGGAGCGCTTTTATGATGAGGGCGAGGATGTCTGGCCAAAGCGCTACGCCATTTGGGGCCGGCTTATCGCGCAACAACCGGGGCAGGTTGCTTTCGCCGTGACGGATAGCAAGGCTTTGCATAATTACCTGCCAAGCGTCTTCCCGCCCTATAAGGCCAATAGCATCGCCGAACTTGCCGGCATGGCAGGCATTGATGCGGGCAAATTGGAAAAGGTGATCGCGGATTACAACGCGGCGGTGCGCCCCGGCACCTTCCAACCCATGAAGCCCGATGATTGCCGCACCGAAGGGCTGAGCCCGCCGAAAAGCCATTGGGCAAGGCTGATTGATACGCCGCCCTATTATTGCCACCCGCTCAGGCCCGGCATCACCTTCACCTTTCTGGGCGTTAAGGTGAATGACCGTGCACGCGTCATCATGGCTGATGGCAAGCCCTCGGCCAATATGTTCGCCTCGGGCGAGATCATGGCCGGCAATATCCTGGGCCAGGGCTATCTGGCCGGGTTCGGCATGACAATCGGCACCGTGTTTGGCCGGTTGGCGGGTGAGGAGGCAGCACGCAATGTGCGCAATTGAACAAGGCAGGGCGCGCTGATGCTACAAGAAAACGAGACCACCGCCGAAGCCCGCCGGCACATGGCGGTGTGCAATTCCTGCCGTTATTGCGAAAGCTATTGCGCGGTGTTTCCCGCCATGACCATGCGGCGGGAATTTTCGACGGGCGATCTGACGCATCTGGCCAACCTCTGTCACGGCTGCAAAGGCTGCTACCACGCCTGCCAATATGCGCCGCCGCATCAATTCGGCATCAATCTGCCGGTGACCTTCGCGGAGATTCGTGCGCAATCCTATGCGCATTACGCCTGGCCGCGCGCCATGGGGACGCTGTTTGAACGCAATGGCACAGTGGTGACTATGGCGGCCGCACTTGGCGTGACGCTCGTGCTGCTGCTGACCATGGCCCTGGTTGATCCTTCCATCCTGTACACCGCGCAGCGCGGTGAAGGCGCCTTCTTTCGCGTGATCCCCATGTGGCTGATGGTGACGCTGGCGGGCGGCACTTTTGGTTATGCGATCATTGCCATGCTGATCGGCGGCATACGTTATTGGCGCGAAGTGGGCGGCGGCGCGCCGGCACCGGGGCCTGTCGTGGATACGGCGGTGGATATCCTGACGCTCCGCAACCTCGGCGGTGGCGGGCATGGCTGCAATGATGTGGATGACAGTTTCTCAAGCCAAAAGCGCTGGATGCATCAGGCCGCCTTCTATGGCTTCATGCTGTGCTTCGCGGCCACTACCTCGGGCGCCTTCTACCATCACTTCCTTGGCCTGCGTTCGCCGCATCCCTTCTTCTCCCTGCCGGTGCAGCTTGGCACTTGGGGCGGTGTATTGCTCTGCCTGGGCACAGCAGGGCTGATCCGGTTGAAGATCATCACAGACCCGGTGCCGGTCGCGAAGCGCCTGGTGGGCGGTGAATACGCCATGCTGTCGCTGCTGTTCCTGGTGAGTGCGACAGGGCTTTTGCTGCTGGTGGTGCGCCACACCGGGGCGATGGGCGTGATGCTCGCTTTGCATCTTGGCCTGGTTTTGGCGCTGTTTGTGGCGCTGCCTTACAGCAAGATGGTGCATGGCGTGTATCGCGGCCTCGCACTTTGGCGCCATGCGCGGGAAAAGCGCGGCGGTGGGATGGTTGCTGCCGAATAAGGGGTTGTCGCGCGCCCCACGCGCGCCATTTCAGGGGCGATGAATGCCATTGCCCCTGCCCTGCCCGATATCGCCATCACCGAAATGCCCGCCTGGCTGATCGGTGAATTGCGCTCAGACCATGCTGGTGAGACCGGCGCGGTCATGATCTATCGCGGCATCCTTGCTTTCTGCCGCGACCCCGCCATCCGTGAATTCGCTGAGCGGCATGGCGCGACGGAACAGGGCCATCTTGATCTGTTGAACGCTTTGCTGCCGCCAGCGCAGCACAGCAAGCTTTTGCCCATATGGCGCATCGCCGGATGGCTGACCGGCGCCATCCCCGCCATCTTCGGCCCGCGCGCCGTCTATGCCACGATTGATGCGGTGGAAAGCTTCGTGGATCACCATTACCAGCAGCAATTGGACAGGCTGGAAGCCGAGGCGCTTTTTCCGCCGCTACAAGCGCTGCTCCGCCATTGCCAGGAAGAAGAAATCCACCACAGGGATGAGGCGCGCGAAGCCGGTGAAGGCCGCGCCTATGGCCCGCTGATTGGCGCCTGGGCCTGGGTGGTGGGTGCGGGATCGAAGGCCGCGGTGGTGGCGGCAAAGCGCATTTGAAGCGCGCTTGGCCTATCTGCTGATTTGCGTTTCCCGCCACCAGACCAGCAAGCCGCCCGCAAGGATTGCCGCTGTACCAACCCAGGTCCAGAAATCCGGGAAGGTCTGGAACACCAGCCAGCCGACAAGGGCCGCGAAGATGATCTGAATGGTGCTGAACGGCGCCAGCATGGAAGCGGGCGCGCGTTGAAACGCCGCAATCAGCAGCAATTGCCCCAGCAGATTGCCAAGCCCCGTCGCCAGGAAAATCGGCGCATCCGCCAAATCCGGACTGCGCCAGACCAAGGGCACGAAAAGCGCGGCCAGCAAAAGCTGTATCAGTGATGTCCAGATCAGCGTTGTCAGCGCTCCATCACGCGGCATCATGCGCGTGATCACCAGCGCCAGGGCCCACAACACCGCCTCTGAAAGTGGCCAAAGCGCCGCCGCGCCAAATACGCCCGTGCCTGGCCGCAGCACGATCAGCACACCCAAGAAGCCCATCGCCACCGCAAGCCAGCGCTGCCAATCCACCTTTTCCTTGAGCAACCAGATGGAAAACAGCACCACCATAAAGGGGGAGACGTAAGCGAGCGCTGTACAATCCGCGAGGTCCAGCAGGCTCAAGCCCTGCACAAACATCGCCGTGCAGATATAGATCGCAGCCCCGCGCAGGATTTGCAGCTTGGGGTGAAAGCTGCGCGCAATGCCAAGCCCTCGCCACGCAAAAATCAACACCAAGGGTAGGGCCTGGAACACCGCGCGGCCAAAGGCGATTTCAAGCGTGTGATAATCTTCCGTGAGGCGCTTTGACGCCGCATCCACCAAGGTAAAGATGAAGAAGCCCGCCAGTAGCAGCACGACCGCCAAAGCGCTATTTTGCGCAGGGTGATCAGACCTTGGCGCAGGTTCCGCTGACATCACGCGCCGGCGCTGTCCTGCGGTACGTAGCGCATACGTCCCATCGCCTGTAGCGCCACCATCAAGGAAGCGACATGCGCCGCTTGCAGAAAGGCGCCTGTGCCGACCAATGCTGGAAGTTCGGCCAGCGGCAATAACTCCACCGCGATTTCCTCACCCGCATCCAGGCTTTGCGCGCCATCCGCATAAGCGCCCAGCGCCAATACGATATGAATGCGATTGGTATGCGTGGCCGAATTGGGGCTTAGGCTGGTGATGTGGCGAAACTCCCGCGCGGCAAAACCGGTTTCTTCCCGCAATTCACGCGCCGCAGCTTCAAGCGGCCCGGCATCCGCCGCATCCATCACGCCGCCTGGCAATTCCAAATGCACGCAGCCCGCGCCATGACGATATTGGTGGTTCACCACCAGCCGATCATCATCAGTCACCGCTACCACATGCACCCAATCGGCATATTCAAGCACGTAATAGGGATCCAGCACCGCGCCTTCCGGCGTGATGCAATGATCCGCGCGCAGCCTGATCCAGCGATCGGCATGGATCAGGCGGCTGCCGGCCACGCGCCAGGCACCTGGCCGGCGCATGGCTATTCCGCCGCGATTTGTTGGGCGTAGCTTTCCAGCGGCGCGCAGGTGCAAACCAGATTGCGGTCACCATAGACATTATCCACGCGCTTCACCGGCGGCCAATATTTCCGCGCTTTGACGAAGGGCAGCGGGAAGGCGGCCTGTTCGCGGCTATAGGGGTGCGACCACCCCTCCGCCATCACCTCAGCGGCAGTATGCGGCGCGTTCTTCAGCGGGTTATCCGCTTTGTCCATCCGGCCCTGTTCCACGGCGCGAATTTCGGCGCGGATCGCGATCATCGCATCAATGAAGCGATCAATCTCGGCCTTCGGTTCGCTTTCCGTTGGCTCCACCATCAGCGTGCCGGCCACGGGCCAGGACATGGTGGGCGCGTGAAAGCCGTAATCCTGCAAGCGCTTGGCGATATCTTCCACCAATACGCCGCCGCCCTGCTGGAAGCCACGGCAATCCAGGATGCATTCATGCGCGACCATGCCATTCGCACCCTTATACAGCACCGGGAAATGCCCATCCAAGCGCTTGGCCATGTAATTGGCAGACAGGATCGCGACCTCGGTCGCGCGACGCAAAGCCTCAGGCCCCATCATGCGAATATAGGCGTAGGAAATCGGCAGGATGGAGGCTGAACCGAAAGGCGCGGCACTGACGGGGCCAAAGCCTGAGGCAGGCCCGGCTTCCGCCAGCATCGGGTGATTGGGCAAATGCGGTGCCAGATGCGCGGCAACACCGATTGGCCCCACACCAGGCCCGCCACCACCATGCGGAATGCAGAAGGTCTTGTGCAAGTTCAAATGGCAAACATCAGCGCCAATCGCACCGGGGCTGGTGAGGCCCACCTGCGCATTCATATTCGCGCCATCCATATAAACCTGCCCGCCCTTGGCATGCACCAGGGCGCAGATTTCCTTGATCTCGGCCTCAAAAACGCCGTGGGTGCTGGGATAGGTCACCATCAGTGCGGCAAGCTTCGCGCCATGCTGATCCAGTTTCACCTTCAGATCATCAATATCCACATTGCCATCGCGGTCACAGCCAACAACCACCACCTGCATGCCCGCCATCACGGCAGAAGCCGGGTTGGTGCCATGCGCGGAAGACGGGATCAGGCAAATGGTGCGGTCAGTATCGCCGCGCGAAAGATGCCAGGCGCGAATGGCAAGAAGCCCCGCATATTCACCCTGGCTGCCGGCATTGGGTTGCAAGGACACAGCAGCAAACCCGGTGATGCGCGCGAGCCAAGCTTCCAGCCGACGGATCATGGTGATGTAGCCCGCCGCCTGATCCACCGGCGCGAAGGGATGGATATTGCCAAAGCCCGGGAAGGTCACCGGAATCATCTCGGCCGTTGCGTTCAATTTCATGGTGCAGGACCCAAGCGGGATCATGCTGCGATTGAGCGCGACATCCTTGTCTTCGAGCGATTTCATATAGCGCAGCATGCCGTGTTCGGAATGGTGGCTATTGAAGACAGAAGCCGTCAGGAAGGATGAGGTACGACGCAAAGCCTCCGGCAAATCGCCGGCCAGCCCCAGTGCTTCAACCGCAGGTGCCGCCTCGCCCGCCGCTTCCGCCAGCGCTGCTACCAGCCGCGCCAGATCATCGCGGGAGATTGTTTCATCCATGGCGATGGCAATACCGCCATCATCCAAGCGCCGCAGATTGAAGCCATGCTTCAACGCCGCCGCCATGACGGCATCGGCGCGCGCACCGGCTTCCAGCGTGATGGTATCAAAAAAACCCTGATGGCGCAGCGTGAAGCCAAGCCGCGTCGCCGCATCACCCGCCAGCCGCGCCAGCAGGCGCACGCGCTTGGCAATGCGCGTCAGCCCTTCCGGCCCGTGCCACACCGCATACATGCCGGCCATCACGGCCAGCAGCACCTGCGCGGTGCAGATATTGGAAGTCGCTTTTTCGCGGCGGATATGCTGTTCGCGTGTTTGCAGCGCGAGCCGCATCGCGGGCGCGCCCGCGGCATCCACGGAAACGCCCACAAGCCGGCCCGGCATCAGGCGCTTATGCGCATCCGTCACCGCCATAAAGGCGGCATGCGGCCCGCCATAGCCCATGGGCACGCCAAAACGCTGCGCGCTGCCCACCACCACATCGGCGCCCATCTCACCGGGCGGCTTCAACAAAGTCAGCGAAAGCGGATCAGCCGCAACAATCGCAAGGCCACCCACCGCATGCACGGCGGCGATCTCGGCGGTCAGGTCGCGTACTTCGCCCGTGGTGCCAGGATATTGCAGCACCAGCGCGAAGGGTTTTTCAGTGGTACAGGCCGCAGCAATGCCGGCCACTGCCGCCACCACCACGCGATAGCCAAGCGGTGCCGCGCGGGTTTCCAAAACGGCGCGGGTTTGCGGGTGCAAATCAGCGGCCAGCACAATCACATTGCTCTTGGCCCGCGTTGCGGCATGGGCCAGCGCCATGGCTTCCGCCACCGCGGTGGCTTCATCCAGAAGCGACGCATTGGCCACCGGCAGCCCCGTGAGGTCCGTCACCATGGTCTGGAAATTCACCAGCGCTTCCAAGCGACCTTGCGCGATTTCCGCCTGATAGGGCGTATAGGCCGTGTACCAGCCGGGATTTTCCAGAATGTTGCGCAGGATGACCGGCGGCGTCAGCGTGCCGTGATAGCCAAGCCCGATCAGGGATTGGACATCGGCGCGGTTCTGTTCGGCCAACGCACGCAATTCGGCAATCGCCTCCGCCTCGCTCACGGCCGGCGGCAGGGCGGAAAGATCAGCTTCCAGGATGGCAGCCGGCACGGTGCGTGCGGCAAGTTCGTCCAGGCTGCGCGCGCCGACCACCTTCAGCATTTCCGCAATCTCGGCCTCCGAAGGCCCGATATGCCGCCGATC
>Ga0079301_1000934_pt1 | contig 14020 bp, 11 predicted proteins | sample Wag4_2014_7_11_3_FD_74797 | JGI IMG/M metagenome (GOLD analysis project Ga0079301, IMG submission 74797) | Fresh water mixed with fracking chemicals microbial communities from Ohio, USA - Utica-2 Time Series FC 2014_7_11 | ecosystem: Engineered > Industrial production > Chemical products > Input...
CCGTCGCCCCTAGCAACATCGCAATCGCCGGCGTGATGTATGCAATCGTCGACAACCGGTACGCGCTCGTCCTGCGCAGCAGCCAGAAGTAGGTGGCGAAGGTGAATACGGTGCCAAAGAGCGCCAAGTACACGACGCTTCCGATGGCGCGTGGGCTCCACGTCGCGGGTGCTTCGCGTTCGTAGACGACGGCGAGCAGCACCAGCCAGGCGGCGCCGACGGCCATGGCATTGCGGTTGAGCTGCAGGGAGTTGATGCGCGTGCCGTAGCGTTTCACCAAGGTGGTGCCCACGCACGAGACCAAGGGGCTTGCCAGCGCTAAGAGGGCCCAGCCCAGCGCGCCGTCTCCAAAGCGCTCGAGGTCCTTGGCGAACAAGAGCACCACGCCGCTGAAAGCGATCACGAACCCGATGGCTTGCCGCAGGCGCAAGCGCTCCCCGAGCCAGAGATAGCCGGCAATGGCCATCATGAGGGGGAAGGTGCCCCACAAGAGCGACACCACGGCGGAAGGCAGTTTGGTTTCGCTCCAATACACGATCGCGTAGGACGCGGCGAAATTCAGGGTCCCGAGGCTGAAGGCGAGCCACCACGGTGGCGCCTCGCCGCCTTCGCGGCGAGCCATCCAAGCGACGACTCCTGACATGGCCAGCGCAGCCAGCACAAAGCGAGCAGCAGCGGAGGTCAGCGGCGGCAGGCTGTCGAGCCCGTCGGCGATGACGACCCAGGTGCTACCCCAGACGAGGCAAAGAAGGCTGATCCAGAGGATCAGCGCGCGTGTGGGGAGGGGAGCGAGCTGCACGGGTGGTGGGGGCTGGTCCCGCTGATTGTGCACTACTTCTCCTCCCGAATTTTCACTGATTGAGCGACGGGGTCCTGAGCACAAAGCCGTCGCCCGTCTTCTCGCGTCCCTCGGCCAACAGAAAGCTCGTCCCGCGCAACACTCCGCCAAAGCCATGGCGCGCCCGTAGTTTGTCCATCACAGCATCCACTTGTGTTTGCGCCGTGGCTTCGGCGCTGTCAAACAACAGCCCTTGCTGGGCGACAGAGCGTTGCAGCCCCGAAAGCTCGATGCCCACGCGTTTGACGAGCGCGCGTCGGCGAGGGAGTGAGCGCAACAACTCGCTCGCCCGCGTCAGCAGCTCATCGGTGCGTTGCGAAGGCGGCGACAACTTGGTCCGAGCCTCAGCATGGGTGAACGGATCGTCGTCATCCGTCGATCCCGCGCGCCCATAGCGCGTGCGCGTATCCACATACTGCAAGCGCACCACGAGCGAGCGCGCCGTAAGTTTGGAAGACCGCAAACGATGCGCCGCCCGCTCGATCAGGTACACCAGCATCGCTTCGACGATGTCGCGTCGGCCTTCTTCGGGTTCAAAGGTCGAGTCACGCCGTAACGACTGTGGCGTGCGCTCCCTGCGCTCACCCGTAGCGGTCCACTCATGCGAGGGTTCGACTGGCTCGTCATCAAGCCCAGCCGCACGCGCCTGGAGCACAAGACCTGCGCGGCCGAAGGTGCTCCACACCATTTCGCGCGGCACCAAAGCCAAGTCGCCCGCCGTGCGGATGCCGAGTCGCAACAACTCATCGCCCATGCGACCGCCAGCGCCCGGCACATGGTGCAAAGGCAACTGACGCAAGAATGCGCGCTCATGCCCGGGCAGGATCTCGGCCACACCACCAGGTTTCGCCAGTTTGCCCGCAATGCGGGCGAGGCTTTTGCTCGTGGCGATGCCGATGGTGACAGGCACCTGCACCTCGGCCAAGATGCGAGCGCGCACACGCTCGGCGGCTTCGAACGCAGGCCCAAGCGCGCGCACCGTGCCTGCAAGATCGACAAAGAAGTCGTCGATCGAGGCGATTTCGACACGCGGCGACAGCGTGCCCAATAGGTCCGCAATGCGCTGGCGTACGCTGGCCGCTGCTTGAGAATCGCCGCGACGAAAGACACCACGAGGGCACAGGCGCGCCGCTTCGGCCAAGCGCATTCCGGCTCGTACACCTGCGGCGCGCGCCTCGTACGAGCACGACATGACTAGGTTGCGCTCGTGTGGCAGCCCGCCCACGATCACCGGTTTGCCGCGCAGCTCGGGATGCAGAGCCTGTTCGACGGACGCCAAGAAGGCATCCACATCGAGGTGTAGGATGCGTGGCGTTTTGGGGGCTAGATGCCCGTCGCGGCCCTGAAAGGGGCCTGTAGAGGTGCGGCCTGTAGGGTTGGTACTCGTGCCGTTCCCTGATGCGCTGGTCCCTCCGGCGGTGACCGCATCCGGCCACGCGGCTCCGTCGGAAGGTTGGCGAGCTGTGAGTGCCTGAGCAGGGAGTGCTGAGTCAGGCAGTGCAGGATCGGGGAACGGCATCGAGCACCTCAGGCTCGATTGTAGCCTCCGATTAGGTATCTGTTAGGGTTTGCTCTGCTTTATTTGCAGCTGTCGCCCTAAGCCAATTCTTGGCAAGGCATTAGCCCTGCTTGCACACTCAGGGGGACCAAGTCGCCAGCACCCCGTTGGTCAGGTTGAAGGTCTCCGCCGAGCAGAACGCCGCCGCATTGCGGTACCACACTTGGTAGGTCCGCGTGGCTCCGGCCGTGATGGCGCCCCGCACCGAGACACTGGCATCCCCAGCACCCGGGTAGGTCGTCACCCCAGCCGCTGCCGTCTTGGTGCCCAGGCGAATCACCGTCCCCGCGGCACAGCGCAATCCGTCTCCGAAGACGGTGCCGGCGCCGGCTGCCGCCTGATTCGTGCCTTGGAAGTACAGGGCCGACACGGTGCTGGGCATGCCGCTCGCCGTGAGGGTGAAACTGTCGCCGGCAATGCGCGCCACGCCGCCTGCCGCCAGCAACGCGCCCGCGCCAGTCGAGTTTGCGCAGCCACGGCCTGTAGCTCCCGCATTGCCGCACGGACAGGCCGTGCCCGAACCATCGCCAAAGCAGAAGGCCGCATAGCCGGTGCAAGCCACATCATCGATGCGCACATCATCGATGGCCGCTTCGATCACCGAGCCCGTGCCCGCATCGTCGGCGCGGAAACGCAAGCGCACCGTGGCCGAAGGCGTCACGAAATCCGCGACACGGAACTGGTGGAAGATCCAGCCGCCGTTCACTTCGGCGCCCGTGGGGCCCACGGTTTCGGCGTTGACCCAAGTGGCTCCATCGTTGTTGGAGATGTCGACAGTGAACACATCCGCATTCGGGCTCGCACCCGCGCTGTTCGAGTACCAGCGCCAGTACGACACGGAAGCATTCGGGTTCGCCGCCAAGTTGAAGCGCGGCGACAAGAGGGTCGTGACTCCGCCATCGACATCGGCTGCGCCCACGGCGCCACCAATCGCGCCCTGACCGGTCACAAAGCACAGCGTCCCGAGCGGGCTGTGATCGTCCTCAGGTTGTGCTGCGGTGCCGACCGGATCCACACGCGTCCACTGTCCGGCCGTCGCTGTGTCACCCGTAACCCCTGCGGTCCAACCGCTAGCCGCTTCGAAGTTGTCACTCACTACGGTCACAGCGCCGTACGAGGACACCGCGGCGTCGACCATGTTCGGCGCACCCTCAGGATAGAACCATGTCACGCCGTTTTGACTTTGCGCAGACAGGTACCAGCGCACTTGCGTGCCGCAGTTTGTTGCAGGGAAAGTCGCGTGCCACTGACCATTGGGTGCTTGCACCAACGGTTGGCTTTGGTATCCGGCACCGGTGTCGATGTAGATCGTCGCGCTGCCGGGCACGAGCTGTCCCGCAGTGCTCTGGTTGATCGTGAAGGCTACGCGCTGGCCTGCAGGCAGCACCGTCGTAGGACGACCAGCCGGATACGCGAACGACACCGGCGGCGTGCCTACCCACCACACGAACAAGCCCTTTTCGATGTCGCTGCCGATGACGGTGCCACTGGGGAAGTACGGGTAGTTGTTCCACAGCCCGTTGTAGCCGGTCACATCGTCGTCGGGATAGGTGTCAAAGTTCGCGACCAAGGTCGGCGTCAAGGCGCCGCTGGAAGTGTCGAACACGCGCAGACCGCTGCGGTAGTTCGCTTCGAACACGAGCGTGCCCTTGGTGTAGATGTTGTGGTCGACCGTTGTGCCGTTTTGGAACTCACCAAGGTAGGTCAGCGTCGGCGTCGGGTTGTTGAGCCCCGTCGCATCGAACACGCGCGTGAACGGACGATTGTCCGTCTCGTCATTGTGGTACAGGCGCGTGCGATCCGGCGAGAGCCATGCTTGGTGCGAGAAGCCTGCGTTGGGATAGGCGATGTGCGCCAGCGACACAGGTGCCGCCTTGTTTGTCACATCGACGATGTCGATGCCTACATCAGCGAAGCCACCGTTCAAGCCACCACAACAGATAGCAAGCTCACGCGGGCCACCGCCGGGACCACCTGTCGGGTAGGTGACCACTTGAGCTTCGTGCACATAGCGATCGAACCAGCCGCCTACATACACGGGACTTTGCGGTGTGGTGCGCAAATCGTAGATGCGCAAGCCATTCGCACCGCCACCAGCCCTGTAAAGAAAACCTGACTGCGTGTTCAGCTCGAGCGTGTGCGTGCGCGCGTCACCGCCGGTGGTGATCGTGTTGGCCAAGGTGACCGTACCGGCATCAATCTGCGACATGTCGAACACTTGGATGCCCGAGCCGCCTTCGCTGCCTGCGTAGCACCAGCTCTGGTAGACGCGCATGTCGCGCCACAAGCTCTGCGGTCCAGCGATGTTGGCCACGATGACTGGCGCACCGGGGTTCGTGATCTCGACGAAGGCCGTGCCCACCGAGTGACCAAAAATGGCGTACTCACGGCCGCTGGGTGAGGTGTAGCCGAAGCAGCTGTTGCCATTGCCGCCGGAGGGCACTCCAAAGCTCGAGAGCGGCATCCACGCCAGCAGCGTCACATTGTTGCGCGGGAAATCGAGCGCGACTTGGAACTGCGAGGTCGAGCCACCGCCGCCGGACGTTGCTTGTGCGACAGCGCGCGCCAGCAGTTGGTTCTGGAAGCCCGGGCCTTGGTAGGCCGGCTGGCGCCACAAGAGCTTGGGGTCACCCTCGTGTGCGTAGGCGCCGACGGCCACCGAAAGTGCCGCCAGAGTGAGAGTGACAGGAGCGAGACTGCGGAGTGAGCTCATGAGCGTGAGGGGGCTCGGGTGGAGCCCGCCTCTCCATTGTGCAGCCACAGCCGCAGGATGGGGGAACGAGCTAGGGGAATCCGATTCCGTTTCAATCTTGGACGCTAGGAACTCCTTTCCGGTTCCGTGCGCGGCAATGCAGTTCTGAAGTGCCCTGCGACTGGGCTTGCGAGTTGCATTCAGAGGAGCAGATTTTCCGCAGCAATGGCTGCGCTGCGTCAGTCGGTGTTTGGTGGATTCGAGCCGGTAGCTACTCACACTTATGAGCCCGGCACCTAACGCCAGTTGACTTGATAGGAACATCAGCGTAGATTCCTCTCCAGTACCGGAAACTTGGTACTAGGACCTGCACGGTCTTTCGTATCCCTTCAACCCTTCACTACAGCGCGATCCTGCAAGCGCAGATCGCTCGACTCTAATGAAATACCTGCTACACGCTATCTGCCTTACCTCTGCGTTCACTATGGGCTACGGCATCACCGTCGAGGCGTTCGATGTGCCGCCGTCCGAGGACACCGCGCCCCGCGGCGATTGCATCGAGCGCGTTGCCGATTGCGTTCCCGATCGAGCCTGTCTCTTGCGCGGGGGTGCCTGCTACGCGTGGAGTACCAGTGATCCGATCGCGGAAAATGCTAACGGCGACGACTGCGGCTGCACGTATTGAGTCCAAACAAGTGCCCATCTCTTGCGTCCATCGTCGTCATTATCGACGATGGACGCACTCGCTCTCATTCACATGTCGATGCATGCGCAATCTCGTGCGAGTCTGTTGCTATATCCCGCATTTGCGATGTTGGGTGCGGCCGTCGCATGGACGTTTATCCCGCAGCCATCCGGTGTGCGCCAATTTGCCGCTGCGCCATCGGGCTCCGCCCCAGAGGCTCTAGCCCGCGCGCCCGCGCCCGGCGTCGCTCCGGGAGAGAATGTTCGGTTGCGAAGGGTCCATGTTCCCAGTTCGAATCCTTCCGCCAGCCGCATCACGATCCAACCCCTGACGGAGCAGGGCAGCGCCGCAGGTCGGGCCGCGGAAGTGCGTCCAAGCGCGGGCCGATGGATAGAAACGCTTGAAGAGCCAGACTCGCAGTACCAGCCCGAGGACATCCCGCCGTGGAACCTCGTGGCGTGGGACTCAGCCATGGCGGCGTCTGGACTGCGTTGGATAGTACCCGCGGTCGACGAAGTACTCCTTGCGACGCCAGCCACGCAGCGGCGAAGCATGCGCTTGGAGCTACAAGGCCTCGATGCTCGTGCCTGCACCATGGTTTCCAGCCATCGTCCTAGCCAAGTGCTGGCTCCGCATGCCGATGGTCGCTTCGAATGGGAAGCAGTTGCGGAAACGGCCCCCGCACTGGCACTTTACGAGGGCGACAGTCTCGTTGCCGTACGGCGCTTGGATGGCGATAAGGCGGCGCAGGCCCATAGTGAAGAAGCTGGAGCGACCTGGGATGGAAGCGTCGTGGTGCATCGATTCGAGATCGAGCGTGACCGAGGTGCCGAATCGTCCGCCCTCCATTTGCGCTGGACCCCTGCGGACGGACGCAGCGCCTTCGAGGTTGGGCGTCGTGACAGTCCTGCTGTCCCCTCGCTCGAGATCAAGCTGCTTGCCGGATGCACCTACGACTACATCCTTTGGGCGGATGGATGCGAGCCGTCGAGCGGGTCTCTTGTAGCGCAGGACGGCGGAACAACGCGCCATAGGCTGGCCCTCCTCTCAGATCAGGCAATGCCAGTGGCGCAGGTTCTCGATTCGCATGACGCCCCCGCGGTTGGAGCGCAGGTCGCCATGTTGCCGATCACGACGAATCCCGAGCTGGGGACAGACCTGTTGGTCCGAACCGCCGTCGACGAATTTGGCCTAGCCCGCGCCGTGCTACCGGCATCATTGCGGTTCGAAGTTGCCGTTCGCACGGCGGATGGAGGCTGGGCCCGTACGGTCGTCGAGGCGGGCCAGAGAGGTGCACTGCCCGTGATGCGGCTCAGGCGTGCGCATCGGGTACAGCTCGCCCTACGAGGTGGAGGAACAGCGCTTGAGCCTTTTTGTGCTGGGCCTCTGGAGTGGAGAGTGGATCGGCTCGATGGAGCTTGGAGCGGCAGCGGGATTCTATGGCCACCATGGACCATCGGCGATCTGCCGGCGGGGGAAGCCAATCTGCACCTGCGCTTGGCCGGTGGCACATGGTCGGGCTCAGTCTGCATCGAAATCGGCGCCCACGCAGTGCCGGTAGGTGTGACGATGGAGCCGGCGCCCGAGGTGACAGGCGTCGTGGTCGATGGCACGGGCGTGCCGATCGCCGGTGCGGTCGTCCAACTTGGGCCGGACAGCTGGAGCGTAGCAACACGCGGTGCCTTTGGGACTTCCGTTTGCGATGCTAACGGGCGGTTCCGGGTTCGCCTTCCCGGCGGCGCAGCTTGTAGCGCGCAGCTTCTATGTGACGGGCGAGTTGTCGATGCTCAGTTGTTGGAGGCCGGACAGGAAGTTCGTTGGTCTCTCGTCGACAGACCAGCGAAGGTTACACCGATTGTCGATGAAACAAGGAACTAGGAGTAGATCCACCGTGGAATCACCCAGATCGAAAGTGCTGTTTGGCTTGTTGCTGGCTTTGGTAGTTGGAGCTGCGAGTTTTCTCGCTGCCCGTGCTGCCGTGTCCAGTTCTCTAGCAGCCGGTGACCGCCCCGTCGTGAGTGCGCCAGCCGCAGATCAGGCTGAAGTGCTGGCGGTGTTGCGTTCCATTGAAGCCCAGATGAGGGAACAGCAGCTCCAGAAGCCGAGCACGATTCCCGACCGCACCTCGGTGCTCGCGGCCCAAGAAAGCGCCCAGCTCGCTTCCGTGATCGAGAAACTGGCGGTGCAATTGGCGCGTCTCGAGTCCATGGCGCTCTCGGGGAACGCCTCGGCCGTGCAACCGTTGCCGCCTATGCGTGAGAAGGATGTCGAAGCGGTCGCCAAGGCGGCAGCCGCCACCGAGCCCGAGTTCGAGAAGGCCCATTCGCTGATGACCGCAGCCGAACTGTTGGAACGCTACGGTCGTCCCGACCTCGTCCGCCCGTCCGCTAACGGCGATGGAGAGAAGTGGCGTTATGTTCTCGATGACCAGAAGACGCTCATCTTCTGGGTCAAGAACGGGCGTGTGGCGTCCGCGTTCTACGATCCCTAATGAGACGCGCAGGGTGGATCACATCAGCTTGGCGTGGCAGCTCTTGAACTTCTTGCCGCTGCCGCAGGGGCAGGGATCGTTGCGACCGACCTTCGCCGCTTGGTGCACGAAGGGCTTCTGCGGCGCGCTCTGGTGGTGATGATGGGCGTTCTCGCCCGTCTCGACCATGTGCAGGAACTCGTCCAGCGTGTGTTCGAGCGCTTGGCGCTGTTCGAAGCCCTGCGTGACCACCGCTACCTCGGGTAGGTGCGCCAAGTACGCGCGCAACACTTCGGCTGCATGCGCTGCGACCGGATCCTTGCGCGCAAAGTGTCCGGGCAAGAGGTGCCCCACGACACCATGCACATCTTGTCCGTCCAGATGCCGCGGTGCTTTGCCTAGGTCGTCATAGCAACACGACAGGTACGCCTCGACGATCTTCTTTTGAGCCTCGCGCGGAACTTGCAGGTTCTGCGAGTGAGGGGAGTCAAGGAACTGGGCTGTGTCGAGCGTGATCTCTTGGCGCATGGCGCCGCGATCATAACACCAAGAAGCGCGTGGCATCGATGGTCACGCTGCGCACCTTGGGCGGCGCAGGCATCACGATCGAATAGCTCTGTGTGCCGCGGCGGCAGGTGAGTTCGAGCACATCCCCGCGCTCTTTGGCCCATTCGCGGCGCACAGCCTCGACGCTGTCGACGCGTACACCACCTACGGTCTCGATGAAGTCGCCGGCCGCTAGTCCATGGATCGCGGCAAGATCCGCAGGATCCAGATCGATCACGCGCACGCTCGGGCGTTCGTCTGCCGCGCGTACGACTTCGAGGTTCGCGCGCAGCTGTGGCGGCAGCGTCGCGAGGTCGGTCGTGACACCCAGCTCTCGCAAGCGCGCGAGCACATCGGTGGGTTCGGTGCTGCGCACAGCGCGCTCGAACCAGGCTCGCGTGCTTGCCGATGTGGCGCCCTCCAAGCGCGCCAAGAACGCATCCAAGTCTTGCGGTGGCTCATCCAGAAGCTGGCGATAGAACGCATCCAAGCCTGCGTGCTGCGCCTGCTGGAGCTCGAGTGCCAACACAGCCGCCAGTACGAAGCCGCAGGTGTAGACCTGCTGGTACGCCACGCGATCCATGTAGAAGGCCATGCCTCCCGCTTCGGCCAACGATACGCGCGCACGCTCGCGCAATTGCAGGTCTTCGGCGAGCTTCTCGCTGAGCACTTTGTTCCAACGCGCGGGCGTCACAGCGCCTGCGAGGCGCGCGGACTGCCAGCCGTACCAGTCCGTGAAGCCTTCGCCCACAAAGCGCAGGTCGCCTTGGAATCCTGGTCCGCGTGCCGTCGCGAAGGTGTGGTGGTACTCGTGCGCCATCAAGTGCGCCAAGTCCGTGCGCAGCGAATCGTCGTCAAATACTCCTGACACGGCTAGTGTCATCGTGGTGCGCTTGGGCGAGCCAGCAAGCGAGCGGCTTTGCGAGCCAGCCTCCGCGGGCAGAGGCGGGTTGAAGACGAACAACCAATCACCGCTCGGTGGGCGCTGCATGCGCTGGCATTGCTCGCGCACAATGCGTTCGATCAGCGGCGCGATGATGGCTTGTACGCGTTCATTGCCTGCAGCAAACGCGCAGCGCACTGTGGAGCCTTCGATCTGCACTTGCGAGGTCGCGAAGTTGCCGATCAACAATGCATCCGATTGCAAGGCCCACGGATCCATTGGCGTCCACGCGCCATCGTCTGCACGCGGCCAAGTGCTCAATACAGGCCGCTCGTCGCGGATGCTTACACGCGCGCTCAACGGTTGGTCCTGTGGCAAGGTCTCGGGCAAGGGGAACAAAGCCGAGCCAAAGAGGATCAACGATCCGTCCTCACACACGCCCGGATGTTCGTACTCGTCGCGGCCCACGACCGCTGCTTGTTCGCGGTGATCGAGGCGCACATCCAGTTCCACACGGATCGTGGTGGCTGCACCTTTGCTGACGCGCAGGCGCCAAGGCTCCACACTCTCCATGGCCAGGCTCTGGCCTTGCATGTCAAAGGCCTGCGGTGCCGTGTGCCAACGCGGCTCGACTTGTACGAACGAGTGCCGATCCGGCAACACCAGATCGACGGTGGGGTCGCTGCTTAGGTTGCGATAGGTGGCCGACACGCGCACGCGTGCTGGCGTTGCGATCGCCGCAAGCGGAGTCACGACGAACTCGTTGGCTGCCTCGAGACTCGGCGCTTGCGGCGTGGCGGGCTGGTTGAGGCTCACCTTGCAAGCCGTAGCGAGCAGCAACAGCGCAACGGAACGGAACAGCAGCGTGAGGCGGGGCGTGCGTGCGGTCATGGGATGCGTCCAGAGTGCAGTTCACAGTCGCCTTCGGCAACGCATGGGCTACACTCGCGCCTCACCAATCCCATGGACCTTGTCTTCGTACACCCTGAGATCCCGCACAACTCGGGCTGCGCAGCGCGCCTTTCGGCCGCACTGGGCCTGCGCTTGCACTTGGTGGAGCCCTTGGGGTTCTCGCTGGAGGATCGCTACCTCAAGCGCGCCGGGCTCGACTACTGGCCGATGGTGGACTTGGTCGTGCACCGCTCGGTTGAGGCCCTGTGCACGCACTTCGAGCGCGATGGGCGTCCCTTTGCCCAGCGGGCGCGCTTGTTCAGTGCCCGCGGCGGCACATCGCTCTTTGCCACACAGTTCGCGCCCGACGACATCTTGTTGTTCGGGTCCGAGTCCAAAGGGCTGCCGCCTGCGCTGTTGGAGGAACTGCCCGACCGGCGCGTCTATGTGCCGATTCGTGCCGGTGTGCGCAGCTTGAACCTGGCGAATGTGGCCTGTTTGAGCGTCTACACCGCCATGGTGTCCGCAGGTTTGCCCCTGCCTGACAACCAAGGCCAGTACGCGCCGCATGAGCTGAGTGCCGTCGACATCAAGCCCAGTTCGCGCGCGACTCGGGTGGACCAGTGAGCGATCAAGCTGCCCGCAAGCCTCGTCCTGGTGACGAGGAAGAGTTGGTGATCGAGCGCTTTGATGAGTCAGGCCGCGGCGTGGCCCATCACAAGCAGTGCATTTGGTCCGTGCTACGCGCACGCCCCGGCTCGACCGTGCGTGTCAAGGCGTTGCGACGCCGACGCCACGAGGTAGAAGCCGTTGCGTTGAGCACGCTTGCCACGGATCCGCGTGCTGTCGCACCGTCGTGCGCGCATTTCGGTGCTTGTGGTGGTTGCACGCTGCAGGACTTGGCCTACGAACAGCAGCTGGCGGGCAAACACGCGCTGGTGGTGGCGTCGTTTCAGCGTCATGGCGCCTTGGACGAGGGCGTGGAAGTGTTACCCGTCCTGGGGGCCACGCACACCGAGCGCTACCGCAACAAGATGGAGTTCACCTTCGGCAATCGGCGCTGGATTGCGCCGCACGAGCCGCAGGGAGCCGCCGATGGCTTTGCGCTGGGCATGCATGCCGCCGGCTTGTGGCAAAAGGTCGTCGCCATTGAGTCCTGCGCGATCCAGACCGATGTGGGCAATCGCGTCTTGGCCGCCGCGCGTGCCGAGGCTTTGGCCCAGAAATTGGAACCGTGGTGCGTCAAGCGCCATGAAGGGCTCTTGCGCCACATGGTGGTGCGCGTGTCGGGCACGACCGGCGAGGTGTTGGTCAACCTTGTCACCTCGCGCGCTGAGCCCGAGCGCATTGGTCCCTACGTCGCCGCGGTGCGCGCACGCGTGCCGGAGATCGGGACCTTCGTCCAAACGGTCAACAGCCAAGCGGCCACCGTGTCCTACGGCGAAGCGGAGATCGTGCACCACGGCCCGGGCTGGATCCGCGAGGTGCTGGGTGGTGTCGAGTTCCGTGTGTCGGCGCAGTCCTTCTTCCAAACCAACAGCGCGCAAGCAGCGCGTCTCTTCGAGCTGGTGGCACGCGAAGCCGCGCCTACCGGTGAAGAGCGCATCTGGGACCTCTACAGCGGCACGGGCACCATCAGCTTGATCTTGGCGCGCCATGCGCGCGCGGTCGTGGGGTTCGAGTTACTGCCCGCGGCTGTTGCGGACGCGCGCTCCAATGCCGAGCGCAACGGCCTGACCAATGTGCGTTTCGTGGAGGGCGATGTCGTGGAGACTACGCGCCGCGAGACCGAGTTCCCCGAGGTGGTGGTGGTCGATCCTCCGCGCGCGGGCTTGCATCCCAAGCTGGTCGAGCCCTTGGCGCTCGTCCCCGCGCGACGCATGGTCTATGTGTCGTGCAAGCACAGCTCGGCGGCGCGCGACTTGGCGGCCTTACGGCCCTATGGATGGCGTGCGGTGCGGGTGCAGCCGGTGGACTTGTTCCCGCACACGCCGCATGTGGAGTGCGTGATCACCCTAGAACGCACGGTATGAGAGAGCGCCCGCCATGAGCTTGTGCCATACCTGCGTAGCGGTCAAACGCATCGAGTCTGCCAAGGGCTCGGTGTTTTGGATGTGCACGCGGCACGCGAACGATCCGCGCTTTCCCAAGTACCCACCGCAGCCTGTGCGCGCTTGCCTAGGCTGGATCCGGGCCACACCAAATGACGGCTTGGATGCGGGCCCGCGGGACAGTAGGGTCGAGCGTGAATGAATCAGATGCGCGTGGCGACGGGGGGCTTGCTGGCGGCGGCACCCGACATGTTGGACGAGAACTTCATGCACACCGTGGTGTTGATGACCACGCACAACGACGAAGGCGCGCATGGGTTGGTGATGAATCGTCCCACGCAGCTGACGATCGACAAGTTGATGCCGAATCATCCGGTGTTGTCGACCTTGAAGGCCACGGTCTACGCCGGTGGGCCGGTGGGGCTCGACACCTTGCAGTTGATCCACCGCGCACCGCACCGCGTGCCCGAGTCGGTAGAGCTCGCCGCAGGTGTGTGGATCGGCGGCGACCTCGAAGCGGTAGCGCAATGGATGGTCGAGGCGCCGGAAGAAGCCGAGCGCGACCTGCGCATTGTGCTGGGGCACTCGGGGTGGAGCGCTGGACAGCTGGAGGGCGAACTCTCGCAAGGAGCTTGGTTGCCCGCTGCCCCAGACGCTGGCGCGATCTTTGAGGGCGAACCGATCGTGATCTGGCGCCGCGTGCTGCGTTCGCTAGGAGATCACGCGTCTGGGCTCTCGGATCTACCGCCGGATGTCAGCTGGAATTGACAGCTGTTAATTTGCGTGGACAGCGGTGTCTGAGGGGTGGCCACTCGTGCGAGTCGAGCGCAAGCGTTGTGCCACCAAGGTTCCGTGCGGTTGCACACCGGCTAGGTGCAGCACGCTCTCCACCAGGCGCACGCGCTCTTGCATCGAGAGCGACTCGACCGGGATGTAGGGCACCGAGAACATCTCCAGCAGCAGCTTGACCATGCCGTCAATGCGCACGACATCTTCCCACTCGAGGCCAGCGCGCACGCCGTCCGCGACGACGAGTTCCTTGTGCGGGCGTAGGAAGAACACGACACCACCGCGCACGCTGTCCATGTACTCGCGCAAGCGCGGGTCCGAGGCGATGGTGCCCAAGATGCGCGCGTGGTGCGCGGCATAAGCCAAGTTGCAGAAGGCGCGGTCGGAGACGAACGGGCCTTCGTGTGCGGCTTCGGCTTCGATTTGACGCGCGAAGACCTCGGCCTGGTAGCGATCCACCAGGTCGAGGTCCGAACGCAGCGCGTCGAGCCGCGCTTCCATCTCAGCCAACACGCCCCGCGCCACCTCGCTGATCATCGGGATGCCGTACTGGTCGCGGATCCACCGGGCGAGGGTGGTTTTTCCGGTCGCGTGGGCACCGACGAGATAGATGCGGG
>Ga0079301_1000935_pt1 | contig 13983 bp, 11 predicted proteins | sample Wag4_2014_7_11_3_FD_74797 | JGI IMG/M metagenome (GOLD analysis project Ga0079301, IMG submission 74797) | Fresh water mixed with fracking chemicals microbial communities from Ohio, USA - Utica-2 Time Series FC 2014_7_11 | ecosystem: Engineered > Industrial production > Chemical products > Input...
GGTGTGTAGAGACCCTGTGTGACGGCGTCGTAGTAGCTGAGTTCGCCATCGCGAACCCGCTGGGCGATGTCCAGCCGCACATCTTTGAAGTGCACATGACCGACTCGGTCACCATGATCCTTCGCGAAGGCGACCGGGTCAGTCCCCCCAATCCACAGGTGTCCGGTGTCGAGACAAAACGGCATGGTGGTGCGCTCGAGCACCTCGTCCACGTCAGCCTTCGTCTCCACCATGGTGCCGGCATGCGGGTGAATCACGGCAGTGATTCCCTTCGAGGCCGCATACTCACTAATCCGGGTGAGGTTATCGGCCATGGTCTGCCAGTTCTCCTCTGCCATCTGGGGCCTTGGAGCGTCATATCCATCCAGGCCTGTCTCTGCTGCCAGAACAAGAACCTCAGCATCCGCTGCCACGTAGGCTTCGAGCTCCTTTTCGATGGAGGGCAGCGGGTCAAAACCTGGGTCGTGGAGGACAACCGGGAAGAACCCTCCCACAGCACTCATGTTGTGCTGGGCGAGTGTCGCTTTGCGGCCCTCAGCATCCTCGGGAAGGAAACCCAGAGGGCCAAACTCCATCGCTTCGAGGCCCAGTGCTGCCATTTCGGTCAACACTCGGTCGGGAGCCATCTGGTGTCCCCAGCCGGGAACCTCACACACACCCCAGGAAATGGGTGCTCCAGCAATGCGAATCTTGGTCATGGTTGTCTCCTCAGAGTGATTGGGGTTAGGCAGTGGCTAGGTGTTCAGGTGTTGTCCCCGTCAAGAAGTCTGCGACCCCCTGTGCGGCTTGTCGGAAAGTTTCGGCGGTGCTCTGCGTCGTGAGCCCCATCACGTGCGGGCTCAACACAACGTTCGGGTGGTCAAACAGGGCATGGTGGGCTGGCGGTTCCGCTTCGAAAACATCGAGTCCGACGCCTTGGAGGATTCCTGATTCCAGTCCCCACAGTAGAGCGTCCATATCGACGACTTCGCCGCGAGCCAGGTTCACAAGAATGGTGCCTGGCCGGAGCGAGGCAATCAGCTCTCGAGAGATGAGACCAGCGGTTTCCGGGGTTCCTGGTAAATGCACGCTGATGTGTGTCGCCTCAGAAGTGGCCTCTTCGACACTCGACGCTAGGGTCACGTCTGCGTCGCTGACGTAAGGGTCATATGCAACAACGCTCATCCCAAAAGCTTGCGCTAGCTCGGCCACTCGTCGACCGATACGCCCATACCCGAGGATCGCGAGTTTTCCGCCCGCGAGGTCACCCACGGTGACCTCGCTTCTGGTCGCCCAGTCGCCTGAGCGCACCAGGTGGGTCAGGCGCGGAAGAGCCTTCGTGAGCGTGAGCATATGTGCCATCGCGCCCTCGGCGACAGCGTTCGTGTTGGACCCGGGAGTGATCACAACGGGGATTCCCCGTCTGGTGGCCTCTGCCACGTCGACTTTTTCGACTCCCACTCCGGTGCGCGCAATGACCCGCAACTGTGGCATGGAGTCCATCACCGCTCGGTCAACAACTACGTGGGCGCGGACAATCGCGCCCACGGCTTCAGTGATCTCTGATCCGGTGGGGTGTGGCTCCCACCGAGCGTGACCTTCCAAAATGGGCCCCACCACCGCAGTATCGACATCGCCCAGAGCGATAACCAGCGGCAGCGATTCAGACATGGTGTCCTAGGAAGGGTCGGAGGATCGGACGTGGTTCACCTGGTCAGCAAGCCCTTTGCGAAGCGCAAGGGCATCAGAACCGAGCGCCAAGAAATCCATGCCATAGTCGCGCATCGAGGCGATGCGCGCTACATCGGAGATGATGGACCCCACGGGCGTTGATGCCGCCCGGGCAGCCGCCACCACAGCGCTCACGGCGTCCCGGAATTCTGGTGCATCAAAGTTCTCCGGTTGGCCCAGGGCAAAGGACAAATCCAGTGGGCCCACAAAGAGGGCGTCCACGCCCTCTTGGGCGGCAATGTCGGATACTGCTGCGAGAGCTCCTGTGGTTTCAATCTGGATCATGCACACCCCACGAGCGGTGTCTCGCACCGAGTGCGAGCCCCACCCTGCACTGCGGGTGTAGGAGGCGACACCTCGCTGTCCCACGGGTGGGTAGTCGAAATACGACACCGCTTCTCTCGCATCCTCAAGGGATTCAATCCGGGGCAGCATCACGCCCGCGGCACCTTGGTCGAGAACCCAACCCACGACGGAGCGCTCGGGGCTCGGCACCCGAACAACGAGAGGAATACCGGCGGCCGCTGCAGCGTGGACACTGGGGCCCACTTGCTCGAGTGTCCCGCCCCCGTGTTCGAGGTCCAAGAGCACCCACTCGCATCCCGCCAGGGCGGCAACCTCAATGGCAGTGGGAGCTGCCAACCCCAGAAAAGTTCCAGGGCTCATGACGGGAGAGCCTAGGCACTCCCGTAACGAGGTGACAGCTCTGGCGTTATTCACCCGTGCCACTTCTGGCGAGACAGACCCGCCTCGTATTCTTTGCGCTTCTCGTCGATCCAGGGCTGCTCGTGGACTTCAGCCGGTGCCACATCCCACCAGACGTTGGCACTGGGGAGGTTAGCGTGGGGGACGGTGGGCACCACGATCACAAAGGGTCCCTCGTGATCGCGAGCCTTCTCGAGAGCTGCACGAACGTCGTGGGCAGAGTGGACACGAACAGCGGTGGCGCCCATGCCCTCGGCCATCTTGACGAGGTCGATGTCGAGGTAGTCACCCTCCAGTCGACCGGTGCCGTTTTGGGTCACCATCTGGTCGCCCTCGCGGTAGCGGAATTCGTTACCAAAGTGCGCACCGGTTCGCCACATTTGGAGCCTGCGGATGACCTGGTATCCGTGGTTTTCGGAGATGACGAGGGTGAGGCGCAGGTTTTCTTGGCACGCGGTCACCAGCTCAGTCGGTGCCATCACAAAGGTTCCATCACCCACGAAGCTGAGCACACGCTGGGACTGATCGGGGGTTGCCCACCGAACACCGATAGCGGCTGGGACCTCATATCCCATGCAGGAGAAGCCAAACTCGAGGTGACAGTGTCGACCCTTCGTGGCGTCCCAGGCCTTCTGGAGGTCTCCGGGAGGTCCACCTGCTGCGGTGATGATGGTGTCTCCCTCACGGGAGGTCTCCTGCATGAGACCAATCAGTTGGGCTTGGGTCAAGATCGCATCGGTGGGCTCAGAGTCGGGCAGGGTGCTCTGGTCAAACACCACGGAGGAGTCGAGGTATTCGGCCCGAATGCTCCACCACTCATCCATACGCTCCTTGACCGAGTCTGCCCAGTCGGCGGGAACGGTGTAGGAGCCAAGCTCGGGGAGCAGTGCGGCCAAAGCCTTTTTCGCATCGGCAACCACCGTGGTGGCACCCTGCTTGATGCCATCGTGTTCGCACACGTTGATGGAAGCAAACTTCACGCCGGGGTTATCAAACATTGATTGTGACCCGGTCGCGAAGTCACCCATGCGGGTTCCAATGTGCACGATGAGGTCAGCCTCAGAAACCACGATGCGGGTTTGGGGGGTTCCCTCAAGACCGATTCCGCGAAGGTGCCAGGGTCCAGGGTTCTGGATTGCTCCCTTGCCCCCAAACGTCTCCGCCACGGGAATTCCGGTGGCGTTGGCGAGAGCCTCTAGCTCAGGTGTTGCCTCGGAATAATGGATTCCACCACCTGCCACAATCACGGGCTTCTTGGCGGCTTTGATCATGGCGGCCACAGCCTGGATCTCTTCTACCTCCGGGGTGGGCCTGCGGATAATCCAGTCACGCTCGGCGAAGAACTCGACTGGGTAATCAAACGCGTGGGACTGCACATCTTGGGGCAGAGCAATGACTACAGCACCGGTCTCCGCGGGGTTGGCAAGAACCCGAAACGCCTGGGGCAGCGAGGCTAGGAGCTGCTCGGGCCGGGTAATCCGGTCAAAGAATCGCGAGATGGGGCGAAATGCATCATTGACTGACACGTCGGGTCCCCCGGGGTACTCGAGTTGTTGGAGGACCGGACCTTGACGCCTGGTCGCGTAAACATCCCCGGGGAGGAGCAGAAGGGGGATGCGGTTAATCGTCGCGAGCGCTGCGGGAGTCACCATGTTCATCGCGCCGGGTCCTACCGAGGCGGTCACGGCCAAAGTTTGGCGGCGCTTCTTGGCTTTCGCGAACGCCACAGCACTGTGGGCGAGACCCTGCTCATTGCGGCCCTGCACGAACGGAAGATCATCGCTGAACTGGTCGAGGGCTTGACCCAACCCCGCCACGTTTCCGTGACCAAATATTCCCAATGCCGCTGGCACGAAGCGTTGACGGTTGCCATCGGCAACGCTGTATTGGGCGGCCACGTATTTCACGATGGCTTGCGCCACGGTGAGTCGAATGGTCTTTCCAGATTGTCCCTTGGTCATATCTAGTCCTTAGTCGAGTGGGCGAGGGTGAGGGTTAGACGCGTGAATGCATGATGACAGTTTTCCACTCTGTCATCTCATTCACGGTGGTGCGGACTCCTTCTTTTCCGATGCCGCTGGATTTCATGCCCCCATAGGGCATCAAATCAGCGCGCCAGAGAGGAGTCCAGTTGATGTGGACGACACCGGAGTCGATCTCGCGCATCGCGCGAATCGATTCATCCTGGTCGTGGGTGAAGATTCCTGACCCCAACCCATATTTGGTGGAGTTCGCCAAGGCGATGGCGTGGTCGAGGTCTGTGGCGGAGGTAATTGATACCGCTGGCCCAAAGAGTTCTTCTTGGGCAAACTCGTGGTCACCCTCCACACAGTCCACAATCGCCGGGGTGATGACAGTGCCAGATCGCTCACCCCCGGTGAGGAGCCTGGCACCATCTGCCACGGCCTTCTTGATGGCCTCTTCGACCCGGATCGCTTCGCTCTCCGTAACGAGTGTTCCCACCATGGTTTCTTCGTCGGTCGGATCACCGAGGGTGATAGCTTCCACTTTGGGAATGAGCGCAGCCAGGAAGTCTTCTCGCACTGATTCCTCGACGATGATCCGCTGGGCCGCAATACACACCTGGCCGGCGTTCACATAGCCACCCAAAGAGATGGAGTGGGCTGCCTGCTCTAGGTCAGCGTGCTTGGTCACGATGACGGGAGACGATGCTCCGAGCTCCAGGGAGAGCTTTTTGACGCCGGCAATCTTGGTAATCATCTCTCCGACACGGGTGGAGCCGGTGAAGGACACCTTGTTGACGCGCGCGTCTTGGACCAATTGAGTTCCAATGTCGCTTCCCGAGCCATTGAGCACACCGAGCACACCAGGCGGTAGACCTGCGTCGAGGAAACACTGCGCCAAGGCGATGGCGGTCAGCGGCGCGGACAGAGCCGGTTTCAGGATGACAGCGTTACCTGCCGCGAGTGCTGGGCCTACTTTGTGGAGAACAAGGAGCGAGGGGTAGTTGAAGGGCGTGATGGCCACCACGACACCCACGGGTTGGGGCAGCGTGAAGCCAATCTTGTCGAAGCCGGTTCCCAGGTTCGCATCCAGGGGCAGGGATTCGCCATAGCGTTGGGAGCCTTCGAAAGCGGAGAGGCGAATGATTTCGCCAGCTCTGGTGGCTTCGCCACGAGCCTCACGAATACTTTTTCCCATTTCCAAGCTGATCGTCATCGCGAGTGATTCGATCCGCTCATCGGCAATCGATGCGGCGTGCAGGAGAATCTGTGTCCTCTGGTGGGCGGGGGTTTTGCGCCAGAGAGCGGCACTCTTGACTGCGCTCTCGAGAGCTGCTTCGGTGTCCTGAGGGGACGCGAGGACAATCTCGCCCACCGCCTCACCGGAGTAGGGCGAGGCCACAGTGTGGAGAGTGGAGTGTTTGTGCGCGGTCCAGACCCCATCAAGCAATAGTCCGGTGGTGGTCATATTGCGGCTCCTCGACTGGGGTAAAACTACTTTGTTCTGACAAACTCTAGGGCTACTCTTTGCACTTGTCACATCCGGGTGATAACAAAAATCGACCTTTGGAAACGGCTATTCCCCCGTCTCAACGGGCCGATATCGCACTATTTTGCTGATTCTTAGGGTGCGACCCTTCAATCTTCGTTAGGTTGCGGTTCGGTAACAACCTCGTCGTTTGGTACGGTTTTTGTCAATACAAAGTCAATAATCTTTGTTAGGTGCTCTCCATCGGGAGAGTGTCGTACCTAAATTAAGTAACTCAAGGATGAGAGGTCCGAATTTGGATATCAAGAAATTCGCCGTTCTCACTGGTGTCGTTGCTCTCACTCTCGCTGGTTGTGCAGCGGGAGCTGACAGCGATGCTGGTGAAGCTGCACCTGAGACTGCTGCAACGGAAAGCGCAGCACCTGCTAACAGTGACATCAAGATCTGTGTGTACACACACGGTGACGGTGGAACCTTCTGGTCAGTCGCACAGGCTGGCGCTGAGAAAGCTGGAGAAGACCTGGGCATCACCATCGACTACCAGGGCTCGACCAACGACTCTGCTCGTCAGGCTGCCACCATCGAAGGTGCTATCTCCGCTGAATGTGACGGTGTAGCTGCTTCCGCTCCGGACCCCGGTGCCATCGAGCAGGCCATGCTGTCTCTCGCTGACGCTGGTATCCCCACCGTGACCATGAACTCCGGCTCTGCCGTGTTCAAGGACCTGGGTGCCTTCACTCACGTTGGTCAGGACGAGATTGTTGCTGGTCGTGAAGCGGGACTCCGTTTCAACGCGCTCGGCGCAACCAACATCCTCTGCCCCATTCAGGAGGCTGCTAACGTCGGTCTGACCGAGCGCTGCCAAGGTGCTCGCGAGACCTCCACGGGAACCGTTACCGACTTCAACCTTGATGGTGGTCTGCAGGACCTGACCGCCGCATCTGCAAAGATCAAGGCTGCTCTCGAGGCTGACCCCACCATTGACGCGATCTTCGCACTGAACGCTGACATTGCTGCCAAGGCCGCACTGCCTGCTGCTCAGGAGCTTGGACGCGACCTGTTCATCGGTACCGTTGACATGTCTGAGGACGCACTCAACGCTATTGCCGCTGGCGACATGCAGTTTGCTATCGACCAGCAGCAGTATGCACAGGGTTACCTCTCTGTTGTGTTGCTGTACTTGAACGTCACCAACGCTCACGCGCTTGGTGGTGGACTCCCGATGTACACCGGACCTGGATTCGTTGACGCAAGCAACGTTGAGCAGGTCATTGGATTGGTGGCAGCGGGAACCCGCTAAGTAACACCATTCATGCGCTGAGGGGGTTGACTAAGGTATTTCCTTAGGCAACCCCCTCAAGTGCACTACACACCAGAATATCCCTAGAGAAACAGAGACAATGGCGACTCAAACGAAAGACGAACGGGTAGCGCAGACCTCACTGGCTACCAAAATGCTCCAGCGACCCGAACTCGGGGCCTTGATCGGAGCGGCTGTCATCTTCTTCCTCTTCTGGAGCGTTGACACCACAGGAAACTTCGCAGCTGTCGGAGGAACCGCCGGCTGGACCGATATCGCAGCACCGATTGGCATGATTGCCGTCTTCGTAGCGCTGCTCATGATTGGTGGAGAGTTTGACCTCTCCACGGGAGTCATGGTGGGAACGGCTGGCCTCATGACCGGACTGTTGGCCACCGAGTATGGCCTGAACATTTGGGCGTCCATCGCCATTGTGTTTGTCTTTGCCCTGATCGTGGGGTTCATCAACGGAGTCATTGTCGTGAAGACGGGGTTGCCCTCCTTCATCGTGACTCTCGCGACCTTTTTTGTATTGCGCGGCGCGAACCTCGCAGTGACCAAGGAGCTCACCGGAACCGTCCGCGTGGCAAACGTGGAGGACGCCGCAGGGTTTGACTCCGCTCACGCCATCTTCGCCTCGAAACTGGCGATCGGAACCTCCAACTTCCAGGTCTCAATTTTGTGGTGGGTTTTGGCGACAATCTTTGCCACATGGTTGCTCAGCCGCACTCAGTTCGGAAACTGGATTTTCGCCTCCGGTGGGGACAAGAATGCCGCCCGTAACGCGGGTGTCCCGGTAAATCGCACCAAAATCACCCTGTTCATAATGTCCTCCCTCGCGTCCGCGTTCGTTGGAGTGATGCTCGTTCTCCGTTTGCAGGGTATGCAGGCCGGTCAGGGTGTGGGTATGGAGTTCTTCTACATCATCGCTGCCGCGGTCGGTGGAACCCTCCTGATGGGTGGCGCAGGTTCGGCCATAGGTGCATCAATCGGAGCCGCCATCATGGGTATTGCCGACATCGGTATCCCCTACGCTCTGTGGGATCAGGACTGGCGCTGGACCTTCATCGGTGTCATCCTCCTCGCCGCAGTACTCGTCAACACCTATATCGGCAACAAAGCGAAGGGAGCGAAACGATGACCGCCATCGCGATGGAGCTAAGAGATGTGGGTAAGTCCTTCGGAAGCGTTATTGCGCTTGCCAACGTCTCGGTCAAAGTTCGAGAGGCTGCCGTCACCTGCATCCTTGGAGACAACGGAGCCGGAAAGTCCACTCTGATCAAGACGCTCTCCGGTGTGCACAAGCCCACCACGGGCGTCTATGAGGTGGAGGGCAAACCCGTCAGCTTCGAGTCCCCCCGTGACGCACTAGCTAACGGAATCGCCACCGTCTACCAGGACCTTGCGACCATCCCGCTGATGTCGGTGTGGAGAAACTTCTTCCTCGGAAACGAAATCACCAAGGGATGGGGACCCTTCCGTCGCCTGGACGTCAAGAAGATGAAGGATCTCGCAAAGCAGCAGCTGCTCGAGATGGGCATTGATCTTCGCGACACCGGTCAGCAAATTGGAACCCTCTCCGGTGGTGAGCGCCAAGCAGTAGCTATCGCCCGTGCGGTCTACTTCGGCGCCAAGGTTCTCATCCTTGATGAGCCCACCTCGGCACTGGGTGTCCGTCAGTCGGGAATCGTGCTCAAGTATGTGCTCGCTGCCAAAGACCGTGGTGTGTCAGTGGTGTTCATCACCCACAACCCCCACCACGCCTACTTGGTTGGCGACTACTTCTACCTTCTCAACCGTGGCCAGCTGGCCAATGAGTATGAGCGTTCCAAGGTCGAGCTCGAAGAGCTCACCAAGGCGATGGCTGGTGGCGCAGAGCTGGATGCTCTGACCAAGGAGATTCAGCAGGTTCGAGCAGACTCCTAAGCGAAAGCTCCCTCACCCCGTTACCCCCTCTTAGTGCAGGGCGGTGACGGGGTGAAGCTTTCCATCAGCTTCTGCCTTGAGGCCCTCCAGAAGATCTCGAACACTTACTCCTCCCACCCCCAGGACTGACTTCACTCGAGAGTTATCCAAGGAGGTGTCGACGGGCACCGGCTCACTGAAACGATCAGCCTCGGGTGGTTCCCCCGAGGTCACCAGTGAGCTATTGAGCTCAAACACCTCACAGGCGAGTGCCGCCAAGCCTTCGCGTGAGATCGCATCATCGGCCACGACGTGGAAGCAGCCCGAAGCGTCACGCTCGATAATGCGGTGAATGGTGGCGCCAATCTCCGAGGCCAGCGACGGGGTCGCCACCTTGTTGACGCCTTCGCCGCCAAAGACCATGAACTCTTCTCCCGCGCGCAGGGCCTTCACGAGAGCGGAGACAAAGTAGCCAAAGCCAACATCTTGGTTCCGTGGCATATCCGCAACCAGACGGTGGGATCCCATCACCCCACCGATGCGACAAATTGCTCCAGTGTCAGGAGCGAGATCACGGATCACTTGCTCACCGAGAGCTTTCAGAAAGCCATAGGTATTGATGGGTCGCCCGTAATCGGACTCCGGAACCTTGTGGGAGGTGCCATCCATGACCCAGTCGGTGGAGATGTAGATTGGCTTGGCCCCCACAGCTACTGCAGCTGTCGTCACAGACTGAGTGAGGCCCGGGTAAGCGTTATAGGCGGCAGTGGCATCCAAGTTCTGGAAGTCATTGGCGATCGCGGTGTGGACGAGTGCGTCGACACCCTCGAGAGCCTTCTGCACCTGCAGGGTGTCCGAAGTGTCAACGATGGCGTAGGACCAGGGCACTTCCATCGAGGGAGTTGCCCTGGTCAAGACCAGCACATCGTGACCGGCGTCGCTCAGGACCTCTGCCACGTTGCTTCCCAAGAAGCCTGTTCCACCCGTGAGGGCGACACGAGCCATGGCTAGTTCTGGGGGAAACCGAGGTTGAGTCCACCGTGGCTGGGGTCAAGCCAGCGCGAGGTGACAACCTTTTGGCGGGTGAAGAAGCGGAAACCTTCCTCGCCGTGGGCCCTGGAATCTCCAAACAGGGAGTGCTTCCAGCCACCGAAGGAGAAGTAGGCCATAGGAACAGGGATCGGCACATTCACTCCAACCATTCCCACCTGGATGTCCGTCACAAACTTCCGTGCAGCACCACCGTCGTTGGTGAAGATGGCGGTTCCATTCCCAAAAGCTCCCGAGTTGATTAGCGCAACACCCTCCTCATAGGACTTCACACGCACCACTGAAAGGACTGGCCCAAAGATTTCCTCCTGGTAGACCTTGGAGCTCGTGGGGACGTGATCGATCAGGGTTGGTCCCAACCAGAAACCATCAGCCTCTCCATCGGGCTGGACGGTGCGACCATCAGCGACAATGGTCGCCCCATCTTTCTCGGCAATCTCGATATAGGAGGCGACCTTATCGCGGTGCACTTGGGTCACCAGCGGACCCATGTCACAGGAGCGTCGCCCATCGCCCACCGTGATGGCAGACATTTTGTCCTTGATAGCAGCGACCAGTTCGTCACCAATCGGATCCACCGCCACGACCACGGAGATGGCCATGCAACGTTCTCCGGCTGAACCAAAGCCTGCGTTCACAGCGGAGTCAGCAACCAAGTCGAGATCAGCATCGGGAAGGACCAGCATGTGGTTCTTCGCGCCACCAAGAGCTTGGACGCGCTTGCCGTTGCGGGCACCAGTCTCATAGACATACTGGGCAATGGGGGTGGAGCCCACAAAGGAAATCGACTCCACGTCTGGGTGCTCGAGCAGAGAGTCGACCGAGACTTTGTCGCCGTGGACCACGTTGAACACACCATCGGGAAGGCCGGCCTCCTTCCAGAGGTTCGCAATCCACATGGACGCCGAAGGATCTTTTTCGCTGGGCTTCACAATGACCGTGTTGCCCGCTGCAATGGCGACGGGGAAGAACCACATCGGCACCATGGCGGGGAAGTTGAAGGGACTGATGATGCCCACCACTCCCAGGGGCTGCTTCAAGGAGTACACATCGACATCGGTTGAAGCATTGAGAGAGAACTCACCCTTGAGCAGGTGTGGCAGCCCACAGGCAAACTCGACCACTTCCTGACCACGGGTGATTTCACCCATAGCGTCGGAAAGCACCTTTCCGTGCTCTTCGGTGATGATGGCGGCGAGTTCGCCCTTTTTGGCTTCGAGAAGTTCGCGGAACTTGAAAACAATCTGGACGCGCTTGGTCATCGACATGGTGGACCAGCTCGCGAAGGCGTTCTTCGCCACCTGGACGGCGGCATCGAGGTCACGGGTGGTGGCCAGGCGCACCGACTTGGTGGCAACACCCAAGGCCGGGTCGAAGACGTCGCCCAGCCGATCTGATTCGCCGACGAACTCTGCTCCGCCGACATAGTGGTTGATGATGGGCTTAGTCACTGACTCGTCCTCTCTGGTTGGTGCGGTTATCCGCCGTGAACAATATCTACCGCGCGATTAATGGCATCCCCTGTGTTGCCGGATGCCGGATAAAGCAAGCTGCGACCGACAACAAGACCTCTAACACCTGGCAGGGTGAGCGCACTCGCCCACTCTGCGTAGAGGGCTTCCATGTCGCCAGCGCGATCCCCGCCCAAAATTAGGGTGGGAAGTGTGGTCGAGTCCATCACCCGGGCCATATCGGCCACGTAGGGGATTTTCAGCCAGGTGTATGCACTCGATCCACCCAAGGCGGCAACGACCGCAATGGACTGAATGACCGCTTCAGGGGTCAACACGTTAGAGATAGAACCCTCGACCCACTCGCTAATGAAAGGCTCAATCATGATCGGTACACGTGCTGCCACAGCATCGTTGACCGCGTTAGCGGTCGACATGAGGGTGTCGGCAGTTCCCGGGTCTTGGAAATTGATTCGGGTCAGGGTTTTTGCAAAATCGAGACCCGCAGCGACGATGGATTCTATCGAGTAGGCGCCAAAGCGGTCATCCATCTCGAAGGTGGCGCCGCGAAGACCGCCACGATTCATCGAACCGACAACGATTTTGTTGTCCAACAGGCCCAAGAGCGCCAAGTCATCGATGACGTCCGGGGTGGCGAGTACTCCGTCAACCCCGGGATTTTCCAGCGCGGTCGCTAACCTTCGCAGCAAATCCTCACGATGTGCCATGGCCATCGCTTCGCTTCCGATGCCGAGCGCCGCCCTTGCTGGGTGGTCCGCCGCGACGATCATCAGCTTCCCGTCCGCACCCAACAGCTCACGGCGCCGACGCTTCTCAAAGGCCTGGGCAATGGCACCGGGGTTCGATGCTCGGGTTTCCCGCAGCGCGGAGAAATCAAGTTCAGACATGGCCTACCTCCAGAGCATCCAGTACTTCGTTTTCATAGGGCATCGCCGTGGAGCACTCCAGGCGTCCCGCAACGATTGCTCCCGCCACGTTGGCGAAACGCAAAATCTTCTCCAGGTCCCACCCGGCGAGCAATCCGTGAGCGAAAGCGCCACCGAATGCATCTCCAGCGCCCAAACCATTGACGCCCTCCACAGCGAAGGGTGCTGCCTCAACCCGCTCGCTCGCCGTTTTTGCCAGGACGCCCTCCGGGCCCTTTTTCACCACCGCAATTTCCACCCCGCGCTCCAGGAGGGCATCGGCAGCACTGTCCGGATCGATTTCCCCGACGGCAATCTCGCACTCCTCTTTGTTTCCTATCGCCACGGTCACTCCAGAGAGAGCTTTCTGAACCTCGGCGGTGGCCTCAGCCGGGGATCTCCAGAGTTCAGCACGGTAGTCAAGATCAAGAATCGTGTGCGCCTTGCGGCCCCGCACCTCGAGTGCGTGGTGGTGGGCAGCGCGGCTGGGTTCGCGGGTGAGACCGGTCACGGTGAGCCAGAAGATGGAGGCATTCTGGATGGCTGCATCATCGAGCTCACTCGCCTCGATCATCAGATCGGGCGCGACCGGGTCACGATAGAAGTAGAGGGGAAAGTTATCGGGAGGGAAGATTTCACACAACACCAGCGGAGTCTTCAAACCCGCCACATCTTTGACATAGCCAGAGCTCACGCCGAGGCGCTCGAGCTCAGTGCGTATGAAGCGTCCCAAGGGATCGGGTCCAGTTCTGGTAATGACTGCTGAGGAGTGCCCATAGCGGGCAGCGGCAACGGCAACGTTCGTGGGAGACCCGCCGAGGAATTTCCCAAAACTAGTGACTTCATCAAGTCCGACACCGGTTTGCAGCGGGTAGATGTCGATGCCCACGCGACCCATGGTCAGCACGTCGAGGTGCCCGGTGGGCGTGGGATTAGTCATGGAAGATTTCTTCGTTAGGGAGTACCCCTATCGTACTTTGTATTAACAAATTCTTCTAGTCGTTAACGACGGTGATGGTGGCTCCTGTGGCCGCTGATTCCGTCGCGGCATTAGCCAACACCAGAGCCATACGCCCATCCTCGAAACTTGGGGTGTTGGACTCTTCGCCATGGATCCGCTTCACAAACTCATCAAGCTCATTGCGATAGGAGTCCATGTAGCGCTCGAGGAAAAAGTTTTGGTAGGGACCCTTCGCCTCTACGTGAGTACTGGTGTAGTGGGTCACGTTGGTGTCGGTGAGGTTCTCCACCCGCAACATTCCTTCGGAACCAAAGGCCTCGAGCCTTTGGTCGAAGCCGTGGGCTGCGTGCCGAGAGTTGCTAATGAGCACCAGCTCGTCCTTACTCCCGCGCAAGATAACCGAGGTGGCGTCATAATCGCCAAGCCCCTTGATATCCGAGGAGAACTGGTTGAAGCCCTGCGCCGTCACCGACACGATCTCGGGGACAAAGTACCGGGCCATATCGAAGTCGTGGATGGTCA
>Ga0079301_1000936_pt1 | contig 13979 bp, 10 predicted proteins | sample Wag4_2014_7_11_3_FD_74797 | JGI IMG/M metagenome (GOLD analysis project Ga0079301, IMG submission 74797) | Fresh water mixed with fracking chemicals microbial communities from Ohio, USA - Utica-2 Time Series FC 2014_7_11 | ecosystem: Engineered > Industrial production > Chemical products > Input...
GGCAGACGGTGAGGAGGGGCTGGGCTGCGCAGCAGGCCGGGCGGGGACGGGCACCTGCGCCGAGGTCGAAGAGGAGGAAGGCTGGCTGGGGTCGAGCAGGCTCTGGGTGGAGCGCGCCGCGGCGCGGGCCCCGGCGGAGCGCAGGCTCACCCCCGACGGGCCGGCCGATGCGAGGCAGCCGCTACTGCTGGCCCTGAGGCTTTGCCTGCTGATCTCGTCGAATTTTGCGGAGCTGACGGCTCTGAGATCATTCAAGCTGCGCAGGGCGGCAAACCCCTCGCGGGTGAGCGGTTTGCCCGACTCGATCGGCAGCTCGCGCGGCAACTGGGCCAGCGCATCCCTGATCGCCCCCATGCTGGGCGAGGGCGCCAAGACGTTTTTTCTGTTAGGTGGGGGCAAGTTGTGCGCAGCCAACTGTGCGGTGATATCGAGATAGCCCCCCAGAACGGTCTGATCATCGACCGTCACACACTTGGGCAAATTCTTGTGCAAATCCGAGGCCGAAGGCTGGGATCTGATCGATTGCGACGAGCCGCCTGCCGAATGAAGGTTGTCAGGTGCAGAGCCCCCAGCGCGGGGGAAAAAATTCGGGGTGGATCCACTAGCTTCCATGTTGTTGGAATCTCCTAGGCGGGTTGTACGGTCGCGGCGGGGTCAGACGTTATTGGGGCCGGCTGCTGAGGGAGGCATCTGTTGTTGCCCGCCCATCCGCCGGTTATCCACGGTTTCCTTGTTGAGGTGCAGGTACAGCCAGATCAGCCCCGGTATGATGCCCATGGGGAGGCTGCCCATCTGCAGGGCGATGAGCCATCTGGGCGCATTCGGGTCGGTCATCTTGACACTGCTGTTGAGCATGTACTCCACCGAGGCCCACATTTGCCACCCCAGACAGGCCAGGGCCACCAGGGCTGCGCGGTTCTGGGGAACAAGCTGGCTGTTGCGCTGGCACGACCACACCACGCTGCGCCACCTTGAGCGATTGACGGCGCCCTCCGAGTTCGCATCACCCGCCCGCGGGGCCTGTTGCGCCTGAACGCGCGCCTCGCAGGATGCGCTGTAGTGTTCCCCGCGAATCGCCCCCAGGTTGTAGAGCGTGACAAGCGCCGCTCTGGCTTCAGGGGTGGGCGCCGGTTGTCCGGCGCGAAATCTCTGGGCGGCGAGCACATCGATCGCGCCGTTGACCTGCCTCACCGCCTCGGGCGGCACCGGCGGCACCATCACCGCCTCGCCCGGCGCCAAAAACCCGAGACTATCGAGCCCTTGGCTCAAATCCATGTAGCCTCGCCGCGCGAGCCGGTGCTTGAGCACCTGCGCGCTCTCGACGTCAAGAAAGCGGCATTGCGTGACCGCCCCACCCGCGCTGGAACGCAAGGATTGCGCGGACGGCGAGGTCGGCAAACCGCCTTGCGCAGACTCGGGGGACAAGCGCGGGTGATAACCCGAAATCGATCCATTGTTATGCATGTTGTTTGATCCCTCTGATGGTCAGGCAGACGGCCCGAAGGATACCCCGCTGAACCGGCATGCGGGGCTGCACCGGACCGCCGACAGAACTCGCCCCACAAGACGGGCTACTGGCGCTCTGCCCCCTGGCCACCCTCGTTCGTGCGGCGCAGACCGGCTTCCATCTGGGAGAGCTGCCGATCACTGGCATCGAGCCGCGCATTGAGGGCGCGCTTCACGCCTTCAAACTGGATACGCTGCCAGATCACCGCGGCCGCGGCGCCCACCACACCCACCGGCAACAACACCCGGGCGGCAAGCGCGACATTGTCATGAACGGGTTTCTTGGATTCATCGATGGCGGAGGTGATCGACTTGATGACAGGCAACGCGACGGCGCCAATCGTTGCCGCCCCCAAGGTGGCAGGCCCCCAACTTACCAGGCCGCGCCGCAGCGCACCGAGCGCGCCGGTGAAGCCCACAGGGCGGTCGGCGTTGGGCATATCGGAGCCCGGCGTCGGGAGCGTGGCTGTCGTTGTTTCAGTGGCATCAACCCGCGCGCCGCCCGCAGCCACTTCAAATGCCACACGCGTATCGCGCGTCGGCGCGGTTTCGCCAAAATTCTGGCTCGAGCCATCGCGCGAGCCCGCATCGGAGTCGGTGGCACCGGGCGCACCGTCAAGCAAGCCCTGATCATCGGCGTACAGCTCCTGCGTCAGCGAAAAGTGCTGATAGCGAAGGTTTTCGAATATGGCTGCAAGTTCGTCTTTTTTTGCAGGCGTAAGCGATGGGGAGAGACAACGCTGCAGATCGGGGAGCTTGTCGATTTGTTCAGGGGTCAAAGGTTGATGCAGTTTGGAAAAGTTTACGTCTCGGAAGGTGATTGTCAAAAGCGCCAGCACCGAGCGCACCTCGGAGCTGGGGATGGTGAGATTGAACAACCCGCGATTCTGGAGCGGCAGCATCTCTTGACCCTGCTGGCCGCTCTCGGCGGAGGATGTTCTGTTATAGGTCTGTGCTGAATTGATGTTCATCGAAAACACTCCTTGATCCTGTGGTGTGCCGCTGGTTTTTTTGTGTACCGGGCAGCGAACGTACGCCAACCGGCTCTAGAGCCTGACGCCTTGAACACCACATGAAGGGCGACATTCCCCGATCACCGCAGCGCCAAAACTGGGCCTTTAGACGGCACCTGTCTTCGACGGTTCCATTTACCTGTTGTTTGGCATATGCATATTGACTAGAGCAGTCGAGGGCAGCGGACACGGCAGGCCGCCCCCGGCCCACATCACCCTCACAGGGCGATCGCATGAATCATGTGCAAGACCGGTCTCGAGGTTTTTCCCCCCTCGCCCGCAAGCGGGAGAGGGGAGAAAACCATTTGATCGGATAGACATGTGGATACCGCAGCGCGCAAGCGGGCGAGGGGGCGGCCATCTATGCCCTGACCGCCCTCATTGCCGCGCGGGCGGGTGTCGATCAAGGCAAGCCGGGTGTGACGCACCCGTCACCCGCGATGTGTTCTCGCGCGTTTCGACTGCAACAAGGCCCAGGTGAGCGCCAGGCGAAAGCCCCAGGCACCGGGGCGCCACGGGGTGTAGCGCGGCAACTGCATGAAATCACACCCCGCCCCGGCCACGCCGGCTGCAGTGGTGAGCGCGGCGTCAAACCCCAGGCCGCGCACCATCGCCACATGCTCGGGCAAATAATCCTCGCCAGGCTTGCCGTTGGGGTAGGCAAAGAGGCCCACGCGGGCCTGCAGCAGGGCTTCAAGCGCATCGCGAGCGCGCGCGATTTCAGCCTGCGCGGCCTCGGGGGCCAGGCGGCTCAGGATGGGGTGGGTCACGGTGTGCGCGCCGATGCTGTGCCCGGCGCGCAGCAATGCAACCACCTGCGCGGGGCGCATCATGAGTTCATGCGCAGGCACCACCGCGGCTTGCCGGACAATCGCCGCCACCGCCTCATCGCGGGCAGCTTGCGGCAGATACTTGATCGCCGCCAAAAGCGCCGCCACACACGCGCGCCGCGCTTGCGGGGTCTCCATCTCATGCGCGCCCAACCCGCGATCCGCCAGATCCAGCCTTGTGCGCCGCGTGGCGCGCACGGCTTCGATCACGCGGTCATTCCACATCACCTCGCCCGACATGAAGCCGGTGCTGATGAAAAAAGTGGCCGGCAGGCGCCATCGTTTGAGGATCGGCGCGGCGATGCTGAAGTTGTCGGCATAGCCATCATCAAAGGTGATGCACAAGGCCCGCGCCGGCAGCCCGCCTTCGCGCAGCAAGGCCACCGCTTGCGGCAGCGGCAGCACCGTCCAGTCGCGGGCGAGCGCCTTCATCTTGGCTTCAAAGCGGCGCGCATCCGGCTCGTGCGGAAACAAAGGGTCAGGCCGGGCGTGCACCCGGTGAAAGAGCAGGATGGGCAGATGCGCCCGAAGCCCCGCCGGGCTTAAGCGGGCATTGAGCGGGGCGAGCATAGATTGGCATCGGACATCACCACCCCGGCGCGCGCACGCTCGGCGAGCCACTGGCGGCACAGCACCACCAGCGCGGCAAGGTCATAGGGCAGATCGAAATAGGCGAGGCTGTAAAAGGCACCCCCCACCGCATAGGCCACCAGACTCACCTGCACCATGGAGGCAAGTTGGGCCACCCACAGCGTGTCCGGCGCGGCGCGGGCCTCGCGGATGAGGCGACCCGCGCCCACCCAGGTGAGGAGCCAGATCGACAAAAACAACACGAGCCCCACCACCCCATGCTCGCCCAGCACTTGAAAGTAAATGCTGTGCGCGGCATGCACCGAGACGGCCTCGGGGTTGTACGCCACGAACACATCGCGCGTCCACATACCAAAGCCCCCGCCGGTGAGGCGCTCTGCCGCCACATTCGCCGCGGTCTGCCAGGCGGTGAAGCGGCCCTGCACCGACTGGTCGAGCTCATAGGTCTGGATGGTGGAGATGCGGCTCTCCCAGGTCGAGGGCATGAAGGCGATCGCGCTGGTCGCCACCACCGCAATCGCAAGCCCGGGCAGGATGCGCGCGCCGCTCTTGAGCCACAAGAACACCGCCATCGCCCCGCCCGCCAGCGCCGCACCGCGTGACTGGCTGCCCAGCACCGCCAACAGGCACAGCCCCATCACCACGAGCAACGCCCCGCGCTGCCAAGCATGTGGCGCACGCAGTTGGAAATAGCGCAGCAGCGGGATGGTCATCACCAGCGCGAGCGCGATTTCATTGTTATCCGCAATGAAGGTGTCCGGCGGCCCCCAGACACGAAACTCGCCGCCGGTGGTCAAGGTGAACACCCCGCCCTTCACCCCGAAAAAAGCCAGCGATGCGGTGATCACCGCGAGAAACCATTCGATATGCCGCCGGGTGTGCAACACCGCCAGCGTCACCAGCAGCATGAGGAGGATTTTCCACACCCGGTCAAACAGCGGCCAAGCCGACTGCGGCTGGAGCGAGAACACCGTGGTGATCGACATCCAGCACAGGAACACCAGCATGATCACCGTCACCGGCGTCACCGGCCAGCGCCGCCGGTCGGTGGTGAGCACCAGCCCCACCAGCGTCACCGCCGCCGACACCATGCCCACCGGCCAGTCATACGCCGACCAGGTGAGCCGATGCGGGTTCATGATGCTCACCCAAGTCCACAACAACACCCCGATCCATGGGTGGATGAGCGCCGGCAACGCCGCCCCGGCCAAGATGCAGAACAACAACAAATCACGCATGAAAACCCCGCGGGATGGGTAACGGGTCGGCCAACCTCAACCGATGTTCTCGACCTTTTCTGCAAGCCGCTCGAGCATCAGCGCATCCATGAAAAACTTGGCCGCCCAATTCGGATATCGCCAAGTCATGTATTCCCCATTGATCGGATGCGAGCCCTTCACCGCGCCGCGGATCGCCTCATTGCCGGCGTCGATGTCATGCACGGAAAGATTGAATCGATTGGCCCGCTTGGCATGCCAGGCGAGCTCCTTGGCATTTGCAAGGCGCGCGAGGCGAAACCAGTTGATCGCCATTTGCGCATTCCCCGTCACGCAGCTCCAGCGGGCCGCCGCGCTCCAATCGGCATTGAGCCGCCCTGGCAGCGCGCCATCGGGGCGCTGGGTGCGGGCGATCGCCTCGGCCATCTTGCGGGCGTGATTCAACCAATCCTCACGCCCGGCGGCGTGCGCCACTTCAAGGATGCCGCGTATCGAATACGCCAGCGTGTGGGTGAGCGGGTGGGGGTTTTCAGTGAGGCAGTTGTCCGGCAAAAAACCATTGGGCTGCGCGCGCGACAACACCCAGGCCACATTGCGCTTGGCGGCCGCCAGATAGCGCGGCTCGCGGGTGATTTCATAGGCGCGCACCAGCCCGAATGCACTGCGCGTGTTGTAGCTCTTCACCCCGCCGCGGGCATAGGGTGAGGCATGGGCACGCCATGCGCCGTCGGCGTCTTGCACGCGCACCAGCCAGTCGGCTGCGCGCACCAGCGCGGAGAGCAAAATCACATCGCCCGTTTCGCGAAACGCCCGCGCCCAGCCGAACAACACTTGCCCGGTGTTGAACACCGTGGGCACCACCGGCCGCGCCTCCATGGTGCCGGCGCGCACCCCGCCGCATGACAGCTGCACACGCGCTTCCCACAGCCCCATCTTGAGCGCGGCCTCGGCGCAATGCGGCGCGTTGAAATGGCGCGCGTAGTCATAGAGCGTGGGAATGATGTAGCCGGTGGTTTCCGGGTAACTCGGCAGCCATTTCTTGGCGCGCACATCATACGAATGCGCCACCCCGTCATCCGGAGTCGCGATCTGGGCGCGCAGCAGCCAGTGGGCCGCAGCATCCAGATGGCGCTCGAGCGGATGCTGAGTGCCTTTGGAAAAGGGGGTGTGATCCTTGATGAGCAGCGAGAGGTGGTGCATGGATCATGGCGTGAGGTGAGCGTGGGCAAGACTCTCGCACACCCGCTCCACATCCCCCGCGCACATCTTCACAGCCAGCGGCAATTCGATGAGATGCCCGGCCACCTCGGAATACCCGCGCCGCGTGGCAATACCGCGCGCCCCAAGGCGGGCGCGAATCGCGGGGTCGGCCACCCGCACCATGAGCCGCGACAAATAGCGCCCCGGCATATATTGCGCGAGCTTCACCGCATCGCTGCGCGGCAGCCGCGCGGCATACCATTCGATCACCCGCTTGCGCGCGGCGATGATCTCATCGAGCCGGGCGAATTGCGCGAGCGCCACCGCGGCTTCAAACTCGCTGAGCCGGGCTGGTTGATACCAATCACGCGGCGCGCCCGGATGAAGCCTGCGGGCGTAATACGCCGCACGGCGCGCAAAAGGCGGGGCCAGATAATCGGTGATGAAATGCAGGAGCGCCGCACGCCGGGCGCGGGCGGGCGGCAGGCGGGCGATGTCGGCAGCAAGCCCCGGCAGCAGGCTTTCATCATTCACGATCACCAGCCCCCCGGAGCCACGCACGCCGGTGGTGATCGTCTTCGATTGCGCAAAACTCACCAGCCCCGCCACACCACGGCCACCCAGCAAACGGCCGCGATATTCAATGCCCGGGGCATGCGCTGCATCATCAATCAAAAACACCCCGGCACGCGCACACACCGCTTCGATGAGATCAACCCGTGCGGGGCAGCCGTACATATGCGCCACCACCACTGCAAGAATCCGCGCATCGCGCAGTGCCGATTCACACGCGGCGACCGACAGATTGAGATCCGGCCCCACCGGCGCGAACACAGGCGCAAGCCCCGCTGCGCGCACCGCATCGATCACCGCCGGGCAGATGTAGGCCGGCAGCAGCACACAGCTTCGCGAAGGCTCCCGCCGCGCGAGGTGGCGCAGCACCAGCGCAAGGCCATTGCGTGCGGCATTGATGGCGAGTACGGGGGCGTTGTAGTGACGTGAGAACTGAGCGCACAACCGCGCCACCGCCCCTTCGGCCGGGCGAGCCAAGGCGTGCCATTCAGCGGTGGTCCATGCAGCGTGTTCGATGCGCATTGGGGGGTGGGTCAGAGGGTTTGTGGTCACACCAAAACAGTCCATGCAGCCGGGGCCAAGGCTTCCCCGCTGACAAGGGTGGGTCGAGGGGGGCTGGGGGTGTCCGCGCACCCCCGCCCTTCGCTTGTCAGGTGGATCATTAGCAACAAGTCCAGCTTAAAATCGCGGTAATGATCAAACGACCGCGGGTGAAATTCCCCTCCTGTGGAGGGGTGCCCGCAGGGCGGGGTGGTTGCCGGCGTCGCGAATATGCGAACCACCCCGTCAGGCTACGCCTGCCACCCCTCCACGGGAGGGGAATTTCCATCTGCAGCGTCATCGGCCTCCGCGCACGACGGATCACCCCTACAAAGCCCGTTGGGCATCGCGGTAATGCATTTTTAAGTAATACCCATTTTTCAAGGGAGGGCACTGCGGCTGGGCAGCTGACACATTACCCACCCGACCCGCTTCGCTTGATCCGCGCCCGCACCCTGCGCGCCATGAAATCGACCCACGGCAAGGGGTCGGTGACGCGCCACCAGGCATCCACCACCCGCGCACCGGCGAACCCCGCTTCATGCGCCATGCCCTGCGTCTGCGCCGACCAGCGATCGATCAAAGGCTCGCGCCACACCCTTCTCGGGTTGGGTGCCCGCACCTTGGGCAAGGGCAAGCCCAGCTCGAAGCAATACGCCAGATACGGCAGATTCACCCCGTTGATCGTCGCCACCTCATGCTGAAAATCGGTGCGCCCGATGGTGGGCTCGATCATGTAAAACCGCCCGTCGCGCCGGTCGCGCTTGAATTCCATGCTCGCCATGCCCACCACGCCGGTGTCGCGAAAAAATTTCGCGGTCACACGCGAGAGCTCCTCATGCACCTCGGGTGCAGCCACGCAGCTCGCGGTGCCGCCCACATTGGGTGGCCAAGCGCGGATCTTTCGTCCGGTGAAGCTTGCCACCGGCGCATCCGCCGTGTTGGCGGCATATTGCAGGCAGAAAAAAATGTCATTGTCCTGCCCGTCGATCCACTGCTGCACCACCATGTTCGGGCACACCGGCTCGATCTCGCGATAGAGCCTCGCCACCTCGTCCGGGCTGCCCACCACATAGGCTTTTTTGAATCGGGCGCCATAGCGATAATCCTTGGCGGCGGGCTTTAACACACACGGAAAAACCAGCTTGCCCAAGCGCGGCAAATCCAGCCGCGAACGCAACTCCACGAAAGGCGGGATCGGTGCGCGCAGCGCCTCGGCCAGATGCTGAAAACCCGCCTTGTGGGTGAGCGCCTCCACCCGCTGCGCGACCGGCAAGCGCAGCCGCACGCGCCCCTCAAGCGCGGCGCGGTGTGCCGACACACTCAACACACTCGCCTCTTCGGTGAGGAACAACACCGGCGGCTCGTGATCGTGCGAGGTGATCTTTTGCACATCCTCGATCAAGGCCTCGCCCTGATTGCTGCTCAGCCGCTCAAAGCGCGCATAACGCGAGCGCGCGGCGGGTGAATGCTCGGCGGTGCACAACGCCGTCACCGGCACGCCTGCGGCGCCTAAGCTCCTCACCACGCCCAGCGCATTCAAGCCATCGCCCACCACCAGCGCCCGCACACAGCCCAACTGCTTCAAGGCCGATTGCGCCAGCATCACCAGCAAAGGCAGTGCGCTGCTCATGCCGCCACCTTGCTCTGCACATAACGGAATTTGCCCGAGGGCTCGGCCTGCAAGAAAGGCTGGGTGCTGATTTCAATCGTCACCCCCTCACCCAGGCGCGCTGACAAGCCCTGTCGGATGCGCCGCACCGTGTGCTCGCCAAAGCCTTCGCCGCGCACCAGCTCAACTCGGGTGAGGCTGCGCGACTCCTGGATGATGCGAAACTGCGCCACGCCCTCTTGCTCGCGCAGCACATAGATGAGCGCCAGACCATGCATCACGGTGCCATCTTCGGCCACCACGAAATCGGTGCTGCGACCTTCGATTTCACGCAACATCGGCAAGCCGCGCCCGCACGCGCACGCGCCCTCATCCAGCACGCCGATATCCCCGGTGCGATAGCGAATGAACGGATACTCGCCGCTCGCCAGATGCGTGATCACGATCTCGCCGCTCCGCCCGGCGGGCAGCGGGCGGCCGCTGCTGTCGACCACTTCCACAATCACATCCTCGGCCATGATGTGCATCCCGCCCGCGGGGCATTCATGCGCCACGAAGCCGGCATCGCGGGCGCCATAGCCATTGGCCACCGCGCAGCCAAATGCCCGCGAGATGAGCTCGCGCTGGTTGTCATACAAACGCTCGGCGGTGACAAACGCCACCTTCACCCCGGCTGACTCCAGCCGCCAGCCGCGCTGCAAGGCTTGGCGGGCGAGCATCGACAACGCAGAAGGGTATCCGAACAACATCTCCGGCCGCTTTTCCTGAATGCGTGCAAGACACTCGGCCATGCGCCGCTCGGTGAGCTCGAAGGCGGGCATCAATTCCGAGCGCATCATCCAGTCGCGCATCCACCGCAGCCCGTCCTGCGTGCCCAGTTCAATGGGCGAGCCCCACACCACGATCTCCGGGTCGCCCACATCCACGCCCCACCAGCGGGTGGCGCGCCATTTGGCCGCGATGTCATGCGATCGCCGCTCGCGCCCGAGATAAAACCTGAGCGGCTCACCGCTCGAGCCCCCGGTGGCGCAGGCGAACAAGGTGCCCGCCCGCGTTGAAGCGAGCGCTTGAGCGTTGGCGCGGATGCTCGCTTTATCCAGCAAAGGCAAGGTGGCCAGATCGGCCACACCACGCATCGCGCCGACATCAATGCCTGCAAACCGCGCGCGGTAATACGGCACATCGCGCACCGCATCGCCCAGCAGCCGGCGCAGCCGCGCGATCCGCAGCGCCTCGATCTCATCACGAGAGCGCCACTGAGAAGCCTCCAGCGCACGCAACATCGAGCGTGTTCGATGCCCCTTGACCCACTCGTGGGCGGGAAACAAGGCACCAGATACGAAGCGGGTGTACCAATCCATGACAAGCTGCCCCCATGTCAGACGCCGAAAAGCGCCGGCATGGCATCAAAAACGGCAGCACCCGGAATTACTTGAACCTCATCGGGAGATGCGCGGCGTGGAGAATCGCATCATCCGTCAGCCGGAAATGAAAACCCCCGTGCGCCTTGGAGGACGCACGGGGGCAGACACGACATGATTCGGGCTGTCGCCCGATCGAGATCAGCCGCGTGAGCCTGGCTGATTCACCGAACGCCAGATGGCATCGCCCACCCACTTGGCCACATCGCCCAGGCCGTAGCCAGCGCCGTGATTGAACTCAGCGTCACCAACACCATCGATGAGGCTGCCGTGAATATGATCGCGCACCTTGGATGCGAGGATGCTCTCGGGAAGGGCGTCCAAGCCCTCACGCAAGTCAGCCGGGCCGGCGTTGAGATCTTTCAGATCCCCCCCGGAGGCCGACCACAAATCAAATGCGATCGAATACTTGTCGAGATCGCGGGCGCTCAACTCCGATTCAATGTTTCCAGACTTGATGTCGTCAAGCATCTGGGAAAATATCGCCCGGGCCTTGTCCGGGATACCGTCCCGCTTCAGCGCCTGCGCCAGATCATCAGCACCGAAGGTGTCATCCACGCTCGACCTGGCGGCATCACCCCCCAACAGGGACTCGACCAAATCGCGGCCGCCCCCGGTCATGGCTGCTGCGGTCAGTGCGGACTGACTGTCGGCGGCGCCGTCCAGCGAGGACTGCGATGCGGCCTGATCGGCGCTCGTCTTGGATGAGGCCGCATCGCTTGTTGCATTGTCGTGATGCGGCTGCTTGCCTGCCGCCTCAGCGGGCGCGGTTGATGCAGCCGGCGTCAAGACCGGCGCGGTGTTCTTGGGTGCATCGGGGGTGTCGTCGGCTTTGGCATCCGCAGCGTCATTGTCAGACGCCGCGTTCTGCGCGTCCGCAGCTGTGGTGTCGACAGGCACCTCCTCGACAGGCGCCTGCGTGGGCGCGGTTGATGCAGCCGGCGTCAAAACCGGCGCGGTGTTGACGGGCGCAGCCGTGGGTTGATTGACATTGGCCTGCGCAGACGCCGACGCGCCGACCGGGCCGGTGGGCACCAAGCCGGGTTTCGGGTCAGCAGAAAATTGATCGACAGAAAATGAAGATGGGCTGGTCTGGAGCAAACCCTGGTAAAAGGCCTGCTGGGCCTGCAGACGGTCAACCTGTTCCTGCTGCCACTGAAGATTCGAGTGATCAAAGTATGTGCCCGCTTCGATTCTATTCAGGGAGTCATTCACCTGATTGAGCGCAGCCTGGACTTCATCAGAACTGACAGCAGCATCGGGGGAAATTGCACCATCCGCCTCCTCCGCCCATGCACGCTCACTCACCGACATGCCAAACACGGTCCAATTGTTGCCCAACCCGGTTGATTGATTTTCTGACGACATGTCTTCTCCATTCGTATTTTTATGCGGGGATCAACCCCCGGTTTCTGGTGATGCAACAGCCACTCATTCGGAGTGGCGCGGAATTCTGACGCCAAGACACGGGCGTGCCAACCACATCCGAAGTTTAGTACCCATATCTTGAGACAGGTTCCAGCTTCAGCGGACTTGGCCGAAACCCCCCAAAAGCTGGCTGAGGGGCTTGTGAACAGACTCCACTAAGTAGTCCCCGACTCATTCAATGACACGCCAATCGGACACCCGCACATTGGCGGCCACCCATGAGCTGCGGAAACATGGCCGGATCTGGTGCACCTTACCCCCAATCCTTGTGTTCATTCACTCGCGAGACTCGTTGCAAAAAGACGCGAGCGACCGGGTGCGCCTTGAGCCCGAGCGAGGTTTGATGCTGCGGCCCTGCCCCTACCCGCGTGTTCCTGGCCTCGCTCGCGCCCCGCCTTGCCCGTCCCGGGCCGTCTGATACGCCGCCAGGAGCTTGGGCCGGATATGCGGCCATTGATACTGCGCCACCTCACGCGCTGCGTTGTCAGCAAGGCGGCGCGCGAGCCCCGGGTGATCGATGAGGCGCATCAATGCATTCGCCATAGGCGCGACCTCACCCGGGGGCACCAGCAGTGCGGTGTGGTTGTGCTGCGCGAGCCAGGGCACACCGCCGGCGCGGGTGCTCACCACCGGCACGCGGTGGGCCCAGGCTTCGAGCAGGCAATTGGGCATGTTGTCGGCCAAGCTGGGGTTCAGCATCACATCGGCTTCGCGATAGAGCGCGGCGATCTCAAAGGGCGACAGCCGGCCTGCGAAGCGCACCCGGCCTGCAATCCCGAGCGATGAAGAAAGCGCCACCAGTGCCTCAAGCTCCGGGCCGCTGCCGGCAATGGTGAGCCTCGCGTGGGGGCGCTGACGGTGCACGATTTCAAAGGCGCGAAGCGCGGTGGCGATGTCGTAAATCGGCTCGAGGTTGCGGGTGACCACCACCTGCGCGCCACGGCGGCGCGGCGCGCTCGCCACCACAGGCAGCTCCACGCTATTGGGCACCACCGTGGCGTGCACGCCAAACTCGGCGAACACGGCCTTCAGAAACCCCGAGGGCACGATGAGCTGCGCGCGCTGCAAGGTCGGGCGCAGCCAGCGGATATTGCGCGCGCAAAACGCCCGGGCCAGCCCGCCGTGATAGCTCATCACCACCGGCACGCCGCGCAGTCGGGCCACCCACACCGCGGGCGTGGCAAAGAGATGAAACGCCCAGCCAGAATTGGCCATCACATGCATCACCTCCACCTCGCCGCACACCCGCCACAGCCGCGCTATATACGGCACCAGCCGAAACACCGCGCGCAGCCCGCGCACCCGCCCCACCCAGGCGGGGGCATAGGGGGCGTTCATCACCACGGGATGCACGGTGCAGCCTTCTTCGCGCAGCCGCCTGCAAAGCCTTGAAAACTGCCCGGCCATGCCGCCCTGCGGCGGGGCTTGCGGGCCGACCAGCGCCACACGCATCATGGCCGGCAGAGCGCTTCAAACACGGTTTGATAGCGGCCCACGCTCAATGCCCAGGTGCGCTCGGCCTCCACAAACCGCCGCGCCGCCCGGGCCTGCTCGGGCCACCGCGCAGCCTGCGCCAGGAAATCGATGAGCGCACCCGAGAGCGCCTCCACACAGCCCGCCTTGAAGAGCCACGCGGTGCGGCCGTGTTGCATGAGCTCTCGGTGGCCGCCCACATCGCTTGCGATCAGCAGCCGCCCCTGCGCCATGGCTTCGAGCGGCTTGATGGGCGTGACCATTTCAGTGAGCCGCATGGGCAGGCGCGGATACACCAGCACATCGATGAGATCGTAATACCGCGAAACCTCTTCATGCTTCACCCGCCCGGCGAACACCACCGAGCCCTGCAAACCAAGACTCGCCACCCGCTCGGCAAGGCTTTCTGCCTGCGGGCCGCCGCCCACCAGCAAAAGCGCCGCCTGCGGCACGCGGTGCTGCACCCGGTGAAAGGCCTCAATCAACAAACCCAGCCCCTCATAGGCATAAAACGAGCCGATGAACCCGAACACCGTCTTGCCCGCCAAGCCCAGGCGCGCCTTGAGCGCGGCATC
>Ga0079301_1000937_pt1 | contig 13973 bp, 13 predicted proteins | sample Wag4_2014_7_11_3_FD_74797 | JGI IMG/M metagenome (GOLD analysis project Ga0079301, IMG submission 74797) | Fresh water mixed with fracking chemicals microbial communities from Ohio, USA - Utica-2 Time Series FC 2014_7_11 | ecosystem: Engineered > Industrial production > Chemical products > Input...
GGCAGTCATGTAGGCCGCAGCGGCTTTGGTGAGTACGCGCAAGACCACAAGCCGCTGCGCGAGCAAACCGAGATCGTCGGTCATGCCGTGCGCGCGTGCTATCTGTACGCGGGCGCTGCTGATGTGGCCATGCTCACGCGCGACACGCAACTCTTCCAGACGCTGGGCACGATCTGGAAGGACTTGACCACCACCAAAATGTACATCACGGGTGGCATTGGTAGCTCCGCGGCGAATGAGGGCTTCACCAAGCCGTACGACTTGCCCAACCGCACCTCCTACTGTGAGTCGTGCGCTTCCATTGGTCTGGCTCTCTGGAGCCAGCGCATGTTGCTCGCCACAGGCGATCCGATCTACGCCGAGAATGTCGAGCGGCAGATCTACAACAACATCCCAGCCAGCGTATCGCTCACAGGTGACCGCTTCTTCTATGTGAATCCGATGGAGACGCAGGGTGCACAGCGTTCGCCCTGGTTTGATTGCGCGTGCTGTCCGACCAACCTCGTGCGTTGGGTGCCTTCCGTGGGGGAGCGCATCTACGCGACCAGCGGCGAGGGCATGGACGATACCTTGTGGATCTCGCAGCACTTTGCCTCGCAGACCACCGTGCTGATCCGAGGTGTGCCGGTCTCTGTCGAGGTGCGCACGGACTTCCCGGACACCGGGCGTTTAGAGATTCTCGTGTCGCCGGACACCAACCTCGCGTTCACCATCAAGGTGCGCAAACCAACGTGGGCCAAGGAAGTGTGGTGGCGTGTGCATCCGCAACACGAGCCCACGCAAGTGCAAGTCGCACCGGATGCGGCGGATTGGATCGTGTTGAATCGCGAGTTCAAGCCGAAGGATAGCTTCCAAGTGCACTTCCTCATGCCGGTGCGGCGTGAGGTCGCGGATGAACGCGTGGAGGCCAATCGTGGCCGCGTCGCTCTTGCGCGTGGACCTCAGATCTACTGCGTGGAAGGTGTGGATGCGAACGGTTCGGCCCGCTCGGTGGTGCTGCCTGCGGATGCGCGTTTTGAGGTGGTGCCCGAGCGCACGCTCAAGAATACGCGCATCCTCAAGACCAAGGCATTGCTTGTGGATCGGCAAGACCGTGCGTTGACCACGCAACCGATCAACATCAAGGCCGTTCCATACGCGCTGTGGGGCAACCGCACGCCTGGGGACATGCTGGTTTGGTTGCCCACCAAGCCGGAGTTGGCCACGCCCAAGGGTGGTGGCTATTGCGCCGACATCCAAGGTCACTTCGTGCGCGCGAGCTACTGCTTTAACGGCGATAGCGTGTCGGGGGTGATGGATGGCAGCACTCCCAAGAGCTCGATCGATCATGACGTTGCACGCTTGTGCTTCTGGCCCAAGAAGGGCGGCACCGAGTGGCTTGATGTGGAATTGCCTGCACGCAAAGCCATCTCCAAGGTCAAGGTGTATTGGTTTGATGACACCGGCCGTGGCGAATGTCGTACACCGGCCGCGTGGCGCGTGCTGTTGAAGGATGGTGGCACATGGCGTCCCGTGGAGGTGACCTCCGGAGCCTACGGCGTCGTCAAGGATGCTTGGCAGGAGATCGGCTTCGCGTCCACGGAGTGCGACGGGTTCAAGATCGAAATCGACCAGCAAGCTGGATGGTCTTCGGGGGTGCTTGAGCTCGCTTACGAGTGAGGGCGCAAGCCCAGAGAGTGCGCCGCGCCTCGCCTTGCGAGGCGTGACGAAGTCGTACGGCTCCACGCAAGCTCTGCTTGGCGTGGAGCTTGTGTGTAGGCCCGGCGAAGTGCTGGCGCTGTTGGGGCAAAACGGTGCGGGTAAGTCCACGGCAGTGCGCGTGGCGACGGGTGTAGAGCAGCCCGACAGCGGTCAGGTGGAGCTGGACGGCCGCGTGGTGCACTGGCGCAGCACGCGGGAGGCTCGGCAGGCCGGTGTCTACGCTGTGGCGCAAGAGTTGGCGCAAACGCCGGATCTGCCGCTGGAGGAAGCCTTGCACCTTGGTCGTTTGCCTCGGTGGGGACCTTGGGTGCATCGGCGCCGTTTGCGTGAAGGTAGCCGTCGGGCGCTGGCGCGGGTCGGGCTGGACATCGACCCGCGTAGCCGCTTGGGAGACCATTCTGCGGCCGTGCGGTCCTTGGTCGCTATCGCAGCAGCTTTGGATGCAGAGCCGCGTGTGCTGTTCTTGGATGAGCCCACCGCGAGTCTGGATCGCGCCCAAGCAGCACAGGTGGTGGAGCGCATTCGCCTATTGCGGCATTCGGGCGTGGGCTTGGTGTACATCGGCCACCGTTTGGAAGAGGTACTGCAGGTAGCCGACAGGGTCGCGGTGTTGCGCGACGGTCGCGTCGTGCTCCAAGCGCAGCGCCAGGCAGTCTCGCTGGCGAGTTTGGCCGAAGCCATTGTGGGAGACGCGCGTAGAGCCATCGCGCCCGCATCCAGCGCATCGCTGGGCGGAGAGCTCGTCGATTCGTCGGAGCCAGCGCGTGTGGTGGCGCGCAACCTGAGGTCGGCTGCTCCGCTCCTGTCCAGTTCCTTTGACATGCGTTCGCGTCGCATCGTGGGCGTTGGAGGACTCTTGGGTGCGGGGCGCAGCGAGTTGTGCCGCACACTCGCTGGTGTGCTTCCCCGTCAAGGCACCTTGACACTCGATGGCAAGGCCATTCCGCAAGGTGTGCCAGCTACGATGGACGCCGGCCTTGTGCACGCTCCCGAAGAGCGTCGACACGAGGGCCTGTGGTTGGAGCTCAGCGTTGCGGAGACTATCGCGCTCGGTTTGAGAGGCCGCGGAGCCTCACGCCAAGGACCGCAGGCACGCCAAGTCGCGCTCGAGCTGGTGCAGCGCCTGCGCATCCAGTGCGCTTCGCTGGATGCGCCTGTGAGCAGCTTGTCAGGTGGCAACCAGCAGAAGGTCCTGCTGGCGCGCCTTTTGGCAGCCGGTCCCGCTGTGCTCGTGCTTGATGAACCCACGCGTGGCGTGGATGTGGGTGCTAGAGCGGACATCCTCGCGCGTGTGCGCGAAGTGGCCGGTGCGGGCGCATGCGTGTTGTGGACGACGAGTTATCTGGAAGAGTTGGTGGAAGTCGCTGACGAAGTGCTGATCGTGCGCGATCATGCCGTGGTTGAGCACGCAGCACGTGCTGCTGGCGACCTTGATGCACTCATTGCCCGCATGGTGGGGACCGGATGAAGGCCTACCTGCGCGCCCATGCAGCGTGGTTGGTGTGCCTCGCGTTGTTGCTGGGCAATGCAGTGCTCACGCCTGGTTTCACCAAGGTCGCTTGGCAAGACGGTCGTCTGGTAGGGGCCTTACCTGATCTGCTGTACCACGGATCCACGGTGGTGTTGCTGTCCGTGTGCTGTGTGCCCTTGGTGGCTGCCGCTGGGGTGGACCTTTCCGTGGGCGCCTTGATGGCCTTGTGTGCGTCGGTCCTCGTCGTTGGCGCGGAAGAATGGGGTGCACCTTCCGGTCTGGTGCTCGCGGTGCTGGTTGGTTTGGTCGCGGGTGGTTGTGCGGGTCTTGCCATTGTGCGGTTGCGTTTGCCGCCGCTGCTCGTGACCCTCGTGGGGCTATCTGCATGGCGCGGGACAGCACAGTTAGTCAGCGGTGGTGGCGTCCACTACGCCACAGAGCCTGCTCTGCGTGCTTGGGGGCTGTGGTCGCCGCTAGGGCTACCGACCGTGGTGTGGATCACATTCGCTGTGGTGGTTTGCCTGCACTTTGTATGGACGCGCACTACGCTCGGTCTTACATGCACAGCGTGGGGCTTGAATGCGCGCGCCACCGAATGGGCTGGTGTGTCGCTGCTCCCTTTGGGTGTGGGCATCTATGCCTTGGCTGGCGGAGCCGCAGCCATCGCCGGTTGTGCGCAAGCGTGTGAATTGGGCGCAGCGGATGCCTCAACCGTGGGCGTGTGGAGAGAGTTGGATGTCTTGATCGCGTTGGTGCTCGGTGGCGCCAGCGTGTCCGGCGGGCGCGTGTCGGTACTCGCGACGGTTGGCGGAGCGTTGGCAGCAGAGAGTTTGGTGTTGACGCTTGCGTGGCAAGGAGCCTCCACAGGTACAGCTCTGTTCGTGCGCGCAGTGGTGCTCGTGGGTGTGTTGGCCTGGCGCACGGCATCCAGAGGTTCCCCCCGATGAAGCGCGTAGCTGTGGGCTTGGTGCTGGTGGTTGGCCTCTGTAGTCTGGTGCTGCCGCGCTACTGGAGCGCGAAGTTGCTGCCCGACCTGCTGGCTGATGCGGCGGTGTCCGGTGTTGCGGCTATTGGTGTGTGCTTTGTGCTCGCCTGCGGTTCTCTGGATCTGGCTGTGGGCAGTTTGGCCGCCTGCTCCAGTTTGGTCGTTGCCGCGGCCGTGGGAGCAGGTTGGCCGCCCGCAGCTGCTCTCGCCCTCGGCATCGCTTTTGGTGGTGCGGTGGGATGGGGGATGGGACACATCTTGCGTGTGACACGCGTGCCGGCCTTCATCGGCACGCTCGGTGGGCTGTTCGCGTTGCGTGCTCTTGCCTTGTGGTACGCCGAGGAGTCCATCGCCATTCAGGATCCAGCTTTCGCCGAATGGAGCGCTTGGTCGTGGTCCTCGGGAGACGGTCGCTGGCGTCCAGCGGCCTTGACACTCGTCATTGTGACTGCTGTGGGCGCGTATGTCATGCATGCTTGGCATGCAGCGCGCTGCGCTTGGGTGGTGGGAGCGGATGTGCAGGCTGCGCGCCAAGCAGGCTTGGATCCCGACGCTGTGCGCGTGCGCATGCACACTGTGTCCGGCGTGTGTGGTGGTCTGGCTGGTGTCCTGCTGGCTCTTTCGTCGGGTGCCGGTACGGCGATTGGTGCTAGTGGATTGGAGTTGGATGCTCTGGCCTGCGCGGTGGTAGGTGGCGCCTCACTCTTGGGCGGGCGCGCCAGTGTGCCAGGTGCTGTGCTGGCGGCGTTGTTGTTTGCTGCGATGGCGCGCGGCTTGCAGTTCGCGGGGATCGCTGATGCAGGCTGGGGGCGCTTGCTTGCGGCGTTGCTGCTGTTCCTATACTTGGCGCTTGACCGGCTCGCTACGCGAGCACCCTCTGGTCAGCAGCGCTCATGACCGTCGCCTGGAAGTTTGGAACCTCAAGCTGGTCCGAAACGGACTGGGTGGGGCCTTTCTACCCGCGCGGAACGAAGGCAGGTGACTTCTTGCGCGTGTACGCGCAACTCTTCACCACAGTCGAGGCGGACACCACTTACTACCGCGTGCCCAGTACGACTCTTGTGCGCGGCTGGGCCGACAAGACACCCGAGTCGTTTCGCTTGTGCGCCAAGTTCCCGCGCAGCATCGTGCACGGTGGTGAAGGGGCGACTCCGCAATCGTCCAACATTCTTGACAGCGCCAAAGCCCTGGCGGACTGTGAAGCATTTTTGACAGCCCTAGATGGCTTGGGGCCGCGCAAGGGTCCGGTGGTGCTGCAGTTTCCGTACTTCAATCGCTCTGCTTTCGCCGATGTTGGCCCATTCCTCAGTCGCTTGGACGCATTCCTGGCCCGCTTGCCGGCCGGGGAGCGGGTCGCCGTGGAAGTCCGCAACAAGGCTTGGTTGGCCGAGCCGCTGCTCTCGCTACTGCGTCACCACCGTGCGTGCCTCGTCTTGAGCGAGTTGCCGTATTTGCCCCACCCTGCGGACCTGAGCACCCAATTGGATCTAGTGACTACCGACTGGTTGTATGCGCGTCTGATCGGGGACCGCGGGGTTACGGAGTCCGCTTGCGAGCGCTTTGATCGGGTCGTGGTGGACAAGGACGCCAGCCTTGATCGCTGGGCCAGCACCTTGGTGAGCCTTGCCACGAGCCAGACCCACCCCGTGCGGGAGGTGCATGCCTATGCCAACAACCACTACCAGGGCCACGGACCAGCCACCATCCGCGCTTTGGCCGCTCGGGTCGAGGAGCAGCTTGCAAGCTCGGGCTAAGCGCGTACTCTGGTTGGCATGGGACTGTTCTCGTTCTTCGGCGGCAAGTCCGCCCCCAAGGTGGACCTCAGTGCGCCGCTGGCGCAACTGGACAGCCACGATCCCAAGGTCCGTCTGGCTGGGTGCAAGGCGATTGGTGCTCTGGGCCGCGGTGCCGAAAGCGCTGTTCCCCGCCTGCGCGAGATGCTGATGGACGATGACGGCGATGTCTGTACGGCGGCCGCGTCAGCGCTGTCCGACATCGAGCGTGGCCTGCCCAAGGCGTGAAGAACTACAGCAGTTCGCATCTGCGCCCCCTTGAACAGGCGTAGTGTCTCACGCATCCTCTCAGACGACCTGTACTTCAGGACCCCCTGCAACCCCCTCTCTCACTCCCATGGCTGACCTCAAGGGCACTCAAACGCACGCTAACCTCAAGGCCGCTTTCGCTGGCGAGAGCCAAGCGAACCGCCGTTACCTCTACTTCGCCAAGCAGGCCGATGTCGAGGGCTACCCGGAGATCGCCGGTAACTTCCGCGACACCGCCGAAGGCGAGACTGGCCACGCCCACGGTCACCTCGATTACCTCAAGCGCGCTGGCGACCCCGCGACCGACATGCCGATCGGCACGACGGAGAAGAACCTCGCCGCCGCTGTGAAGGGTGAGACCCACGAGTACACCGACATGTACCCCGGCATGGCCAAGACCGCGCGCGCGGAAGGCTTTGCTGAAATTGCCGACTGGTTCGAGACCTTGGCCAAGGCTGAGAAGAGCCACGCGGGCAAGTTCGAAGCGTTGCTCAAGTCGATCACCTGATCGCTTAGGCTCTCGGCTACGCGGGGCTCGCTTGCACGCCTGATGGCAGCGAGCGGGCCCTGCTCACTTCTCCTGTCGACTAAGGACCACATGACTATCTCTGCGCAACCGACTGCTGGCCTCACGTACGATCCGTCGGAGGCTAAGTATTGGGATGAGAACGGCCTGCGCGCGGAGATCGAGCGCGCCTTCGAGTTGTGCAATAGCTGTCGCATGTGCTTCAAGTACTGCGACTCGTTCCCTGACTTGTTCAAGCTCTTGGATGAGAAGCACGAAGGCGATGCGCGCAAGGTCACGGCGGACGAGACCGACCGCATCATGGACGAGTGCTTCCAGTGCAAGTTGTGCGAAGTGGAGTGTCCGTACACACCGCGCATCGGGCACCAGTTCCAGCTCGACTTCCCTGAGCTGGTGCATCGCTACAAGGCTGTGCGAGCCAAGAAGCGTGGTGTTGCGTTGCGCGAACGCGTGCTCGGTGATCCCGACCTCGCGGGGCGGATGGCGCGCTTGAGCTTTGGTATGGCGAACACGATGAATCGCGTGGCCGCACATCGTTGGTTCATGGAGAAGGTCCTGGGGGTGCACCGCGATAAGTTGTTGCCGGACTTTGCCGCGCAGACTTTTGAGTCGTGGGCGCAGGCCAATGGCCGTGTGCGCGCGGCTGGCAAGGGCGATGAGGCGGTGTTGTTCCCGACCTGTTATGTGCAGAACAACGAGCCCCAGATCGGGCGCGATGCACTAGAAGTGCTGGATCGCAACCAAGTGCCTACTGCCTGTGCGAAAGGACTCGCCTGCTGCGGCATGCCGGCCTGGGAAAGCGGCAACCTCGATGAGGCCCGTCGCCGTGCGGAACACAACCTGGACGCGCTTGAGCCCTATGTGGATGCAGGCGCCAAGGTGCTCGCCATCAATCCTACTTGTTCCATGACGATGCGCGAGAAGTGGCCCAAGTGGTTCGAAGGAGAGCAGCGCGCACGCGCCGAGAAGATCGCTAATGCTGTCAAGGATCCTTGCGATCACCTCTGGTCCTTGCGCGACGATGTGCGCTTCAACAAGGCGGTTCAATCCAAGCCGGAAACGATCGCTTACCATGCGCCGTGCCACTTGCGTGTGCAACGTACAGGACTGCGGGCGCGCGATCTGTTCCGCAAGATCTTTGGTGTGCCGATCAAGCCCGTCATGGAATGCTGCGGACACGATGGCACCTTTGCCATGAAGGTGGAGGGCTTTGAGCCCAGCCAACGCGCGGGTGCGAATGCCTTCCGCGACATGAAGGAGGCCGAGAGTCAAGCTTGGTCGACGGACTGTCCTCTGGCAGCCATTCAGTTCCAACAGCACGCGGGTGTCAAACCTATGCACCCGCTGACCATCTTGGCCAAGGCCTATCGAGGCGAGCCCTTTGACGGGCCTGTCCAACCTACCTGACATGAAGCGCGTACAACGAGCGGAGATTCTGGACTACATCACCTACGGCGAGCAGCGCGATGCACTGCGGCAAGAGGCGATGCAAGCGAAGGCCTTGAGGCGGGTGCATGTGGCCGAGGTGTTGACCTTCTTGTTCGAGAACCACCAGACCATTCGCTACCAAGTGCACGAGATGGTGCGTGCCGAGCGCATCGTCAAGGAGAGTGACATCCAGCACGAGTTGAGCACCTACAACGAGCTAATCGGTGCTCGGGGTGACCTAGGCTGTACGCTGTTGGTTGAGTTGGACGATCCGGTTGTGCGGGCTGCGAAGCTGCCGCAGTGGCTGAATCTTCCTGAACATCTGTATGTGCGCTTGGAGGATGGCACACGCGTGCGTCCGACCATTGATGAACGACAGCGCACGGAAGGCAAGCTGTCGACTGTGCAGTACCTAAAGTTCCCCACGCAAGGACGCGTGCCTGTTGCGGTCGGGTGCGATCATGACGAAGTGCGTGGAGAGACCTTGCTGTCGCCTGAAACGCGTGCAGCGCTGACGCACGACTATGCCGAGGCCTAAGTGGTGAGCCTCGGGCCCAGCCTTGGTCTCCGCATTGGGCCTGCGTTGCATGCGCTGTGGTTGTCGTGTGTGTGTGTGGTCACGGCCGTGGGTTGCGCGCCCCACACACCTGACCCGACTCCTCAGCCCACAGCTTCATTGCCGCAGGCTGTGATCGTCCCGCCGGATTTGCCCAGTCTCCCGCAGTCCGATCGTCCTGCACCTGTGCCGGTACCAGATCCCGAGTTGCCGGCGCGCAGCGCGGTTTTCCCCGAGCTTGGCCAGCCCACTCTATTGCAAGAGCACGCCGGTCAAGGGGTGATGGCCGAGCAGCTCATGTACGCCGATGGACGCCCCGAGAAGATCGCGTACACCACGCGCGATGCGGCTGGCCGTTTGCTCGATCATGGCCCCGACTTGCGTTGGCATGCCAATGGTGTGCTAGCCCTTCGGCGCACATGGCACATGGGAGCCCTGCAAGGCCTTGCGGAGGCCTGGCATGTAGGCGGTTTGATGGAGAGCAGCGGCGAGTACCAAGCCGACCTGCGTCAGGGTGTGTGGAGGACTTGGTACGAAACGGGTGCGCCGAAGAGCGTGCAGCACTACGCGCAAGGTGTGCTCGATGGCTTGTCGCAGGAGTGGTACCCCGATGGTGGTCGCAAGTCGCGCACCGTGTGGCTCGGCGGCAAGGAACAGGGCATCTATCAAGTGTGGTACCGCGATGGAGGTCTGGCTAAGGAGGGCACGATGCTCGCGGGGCGCGCAGACGGCCCTTGGCGTGAGTGGACCGAGAGTGGTGCTCCCAAGTCGTTGGGTACTTGGAAGCAAGGCCTAGAGCACGGCTCGTGGCTACGCTTGCAAGAGGACGGCTTGGTGGCGCTAGAGCTGTATGACCGCGGCCTCTTAGTGGGTCCGCGGCGTGTCATCAACGCAGATGGTGTCAGTGTCATCGAAGACACTTGGGTAGCCGGACGCTTGCACGGTCTCGCCATCGAGCGTTACCCGAATGGCATCACCAAGAGCTCGATTACATGGCTCGATGGAGTGCGCGAAGGCCCGGCAGAGTGGTTCCATCCTGATGGCAGCTTGTGGACGCGTGGCCAACATGTTGCGGGTAAGCGTGAAGGGCGTTTTGTGTTCAAGAACCTAGACGGCACGGATGACCTTGCGTGGAGCGGACTCTACGCCGATGATACGCGTGTAGGCCCGTAACGCCGCCCAACCCTGCATGTTCACGGTGCTCAAACGGCCTGATGGCACCCGACGAGCGCAAGGCTTGCTTGTGAATAGCGTGCGTCAAGGAAACTGGACGCTCTATGACGCGGCCGGTCGCAAGCGGGCAGAAATTGATTATGTGCAGGGGCTGCCCCACGGGACCGAAGTCCGTCGGCATCCGCATGATGGTAGTTTGCGTGGTGAAGGAGCTGTGGTCCGGGGTGTGCGTCAAGCGCTTTGGACATGGCGTTGGCGCGGCGGCGGCGAACGAGCGCGCGGTGAGTATGTAGATGGTCGCCCACACGGCGAATGGCGCTTTCGTCATCGCGAGGGTGGGCCGTCATCGAGCGGCTTGTATGTGCATGGCCGCAAGGAAGGCCGCTGGGAGTCGTGGCATCGCAATGGTCGCCGCTTCTCCGAGGGCCATTGGCGTAACGGGCTACGCGATGGGCTGTGGCACACCTGGCACGCCGATGGCGGACCAGCCACGCGGGGCGAGTGGTGCGCGGGCTTGCGCGAAGGCAGTTGGACCACTTGGCACCACAACGGCGCGCGCGCCTCGCAAGGTGTGTGGGTGGATGGACATAGACATGAGTGGTGGACGACTTGGCATGAGGACGGGCGCATCGCGTCTAGCGGCACCTTCGTCGAGGGCGTGATGGAAGGTTGGTGGGAGTCGTGGTGGCCCAACGGTCAGAAACGCTCCGAGGGCGAGCGGCGCGATGGCTTGCGCCAGGGCCCGTGGAAGGAGTGGCACCACGATGGCTCCGCACATGTGGCGTGCATGGGGTTGTATGTCGACGATGTGCTGGTAGAGCGCGTGCGCTTGGACGAAGGCCACACATGAGGAACCTCACCGCCGTTCGCGGCCAGTTGCTGGCTCTGGCTCATGACGCTTTGGCCGCCCAGCGCGAGGCCTGTGGTCTGCTGGCGGCCGAACCCAACGGAGACTGGACCGTCTGGCCTGTGCCGAATGTGCTCGCGCCAGGGCCTGCGACTCCCGCCGGCTTTGTCATGGACCCCGTCGCCCTTCAGCAGGCCCTGCGGGCCTGTGAGGCCCGTGGCGCGCGTTTGGCGGCCTTTTGGCACTCGCACCCGGGATCTACCGCCCTCCCCAGCAGCGCCGACCGCTACGCTGCGTGGAAAGGACTTCCGTTCTACATCTGTGCTCCCCGTGCGCAGCCCGCCCTGCGAGCGTGGGTGTGGAGCGGCGAAAGCTCCTGCGACTGCTTTAGGGAAACCTCGCTAGAAGGCGAAGATACGCCCACGCTCACGACCCCTCGTGCGTAGACCACGGCTGCCCATGATGATCCTCCCGTACCTCCTCCTCGCTCTCACGGCTGCGCAAGCCACACCGACCGAAGGGACCGCTCCGGCCGAAGGCCTGACGGTCTTTCTGCATGACAACGGGATGAAGGCCCGCGAAGGGCGCTTGGTGGATGGCCGCCGTCAAGGCCTATGGAAGGGTTGGCACAAGAACGGCACACAAGCCTACGAGGGCGCGTTCGAGGGCTACCAGCGTGTGGGCCGTTGGACCTATTGGAGCGAGGGCGGCAAGAAGACCGAGGAAGGCGAATGGAAGGACGGTCGCCGTTCTGGCGAGTGGACCTTCTATCACCCGAACGGAGCGGTGCGCCAACGCGGCTTGATGGACAAGGGGCTGCGCACCGGCAAGTGGAAGATGTACTGGCCGAGCGGCGAACCGAGCAGCGTGGGCGAGTACTGCTTTGACACGCAATGCGGTGTGTGGACCAACTACGAGAAGGGCAAGGTACTGGCCCAAGGTCCGATGGAGCGTGATCTACAGAATGGCTTGTGGGTGCGCTTTTATCCCGATGGAGCCAAACAGTTCGAGGGCCGCTTCGTGTACGGCAAAGAAGATGGCGAGTGGATGCGCTGGCATCCGAACGCACGCGCGCAAGCCAAGGGTGTCTATGCGCTCGGCAAGATGACGGGTGAATGGGTGGGTTGGTATGACAACGGCCAGCGTGAGTACTTCGGTGCCTTCGAGCGAGGCGACGAGATCGGGTCGTGGACCTACTGGTGGCCGACGGGTCAGAAGAAGTCGGAAGGCTTGTTCCTGGCGGGCAAGCGCAGCGGACCTTGGCGCGCGTGGAACCAAGATGGAACGCTGAATACCGAGCTTTCAGGCGAGTACCGGGAAGGACGCAAGCTATGAGCCTCGTACTGTGTGGGTTGGCGTTGGTGGGTGCGCAAGCCGAGGTTGCGCAACCCGTAGAGATGCGTGTGCAGGCCCGCGAGGGAGCCAAGCTCACGCGGCGCATTGAGCTGTCGCATGACTTGCAGCTCGCCAAGATGACCATGGTTGTCGGCGGCGTCGAACAGTTGGCCCAACAGCGCTTGGGTGTCAAAAGTCGTTTACAGATCCTGATGCGCGATGAGGTGCGTCAAGCGACGGCCGCTGGCCCGACCTTGGTGCAGCGCAAGCTCGACGACTGGTTGTTGGAAACCACGCTCTTGACGGTGACTGGAGGCAAGGAGGTTGCCACCGCCTTGGAAGCCCAATCACCGCTCACCGGCACATCGGTGGTGCACCAGCGCCTCGCGGATGGCTCGTGGAGCCGTCATTATGACGAGCGCGAAAGCAGCGAGGAGTTCCTCGCGCGTTTGGATGCGAGCGCAGATCTGGCCGGTTTTTTGCCGGAGGCAGCGGTTGCTGTCGGCGCCGAGTGGGACGTGGTTCCCAGCTTGCTAACCACGGCTCTCTGCCCTGGTGGTGCCGTGCCTATGCGCTTCACCAAGGGCGAGGACAATCTCTACGCGCGCCAACTGGGCGCAGGTGTAGGTGGTCCATTGCATGAGGTGCTGCTGCAGGCCGCTTGGGAAGGCACGGTGCGCGCCAAGTTTGTGCGCATCGAGCAAGTTGAGGAAGCGCCGCACGCAGTCATCGAGCTGCGTGTCGACGTGCAAGCTAAGGCCGATCAAACGCAGTTTGCCAATGAGAACCTGGGCAAGTACGACCTCTTGGATGGCCGTCGCGTCCAGAGCAGCACGACCCAGCTGGCCTTGGATGGGCGCGGAGAGCTGCGCTACAGTCTGAAGGACGGACTCGTGCGCTCGCTGACGCTGGACACCAAGGAACGCGTCAGCAGCGCGGTGCGTGGCGTGCGCAACGACAAGGACGATCTGCAGCAGACGCTCGAGTTGGCGGGCACGCTCAAGCTCGCGTGGACCATCACGCCCGTCAAGCCCCGCAAGCAACCGTCCAAGTAGGATCGCCTGCGTCGTTCGTTTAGCCCGCGCCGTTGGTCTAGCCTTAGGGGCCGTGCACCACCAGCACGGCATTGCTGAGACCGGCGCCAAAACTCGCCGCCGGATCCGAGTACCACATCTGGTAGCGACGCGTCGTGCCTACTAAACCAGCACTCACCGGCAGCGGTACATAGGCCGATCCGGCAAAGTCACAGCGGTACGTCGTCTCGCGTCGCAGAGGGCGCACGACATACAAAGTGCCGCCCAAGAACGGCGCTGCGTTCGCGCTGGTACCCCAGAACAGCACGCCTGCGGCATTGGGGCGCGCATCCTCCAAACCCAGTGCAAAGTCGCCGGTAGTCACACGCGGTCGGCCATACACCACCAAGCGCGGCACCAAGCCCAAGCTGTTGGTCTTGCCGATGCCATAGACCTGCGGCTCGGGCAGGGGCACAGCCGAGGGATCGAAGGCGAAGGCGTTCGACAGCGCCGAGCCACCGTCACCAGGAATCTTGACCAGCACATCGCCAGCGCCGGCCTCGGCCGGAAGCAGGAACTCCAGCTGCGTACCGCTGCTCGTAAGTCCAGAGATTTTGACAGGCGTTCCGTCTGCGTTCGGTGCTTGGCGCGTGAGCCAGACTTCGTTGCCGCTGGGGGCGAAGTGCAGGCCAAGCAAGCGCACCATGCCACCAGGCACAAGCTCATAGCTGTCAATGCGGGGCTTCGTGCTCTGGGCTACGCCGTACAGCGCCTGCACGCCATTGCGGTCATCGCCTTCAATCGAGCGGAAGGCATTGGCCGTGCCCGCTGCCGAAGGGAACATGGTGGCCGCGGGGTCCAAGCCATCGTGATCCAAGCCCAGCGCATGGCCGTAC
>Ga0079301_1000938_pt1 | contig 13964 bp, 15 predicted proteins | sample Wag4_2014_7_11_3_FD_74797 | JGI IMG/M metagenome (GOLD analysis project Ga0079301, IMG submission 74797) | Fresh water mixed with fracking chemicals microbial communities from Ohio, USA - Utica-2 Time Series FC 2014_7_11 | ecosystem: Engineered > Industrial production > Chemical products > Input...
AATTATACTTCTTGACCCCCAACGGTGACGCCAAGCTGATCGCACGCCTTCGGTGCTACCAATTTGGGGTGTAACAGCCCTGCACTGCCAAAAAGGTGCGGATTTACAACACCATTAACAATAGCGGTCGTTTGGGTGACCAGACATGGTGATCACTTAAGAAGCCGTTTCCGGGTTTCTCCAGATAATCAACACTGAGCCGATCCCAGTAATCTACCTGAGGACAATGTAAGCCAACGATGAAACTTGGAGATTTTTGACACGCGTTGCTTAAGTAGACACGCATGGGGTGATCACCTCTTGTTCATTGAAAAGGCGAATGGCTGGCGCCAAGGATTGCTCACAGGGGGACAGCCCGTCTTGTGTTTCGATGGATCGCCTGCTTGAGGCACCATGGCAAAAGGGGAGCGCCATTCAGGCTCTCCCCTTTTGAAAACGAGATGTGGGGACTATTTAAGCAAGCCTGCCTGCCGCAAGGCTTGTTGCATGTCCTTCACGGCCTGATTCAGCTGAGCCAGTTGCGGTGATTGCACGGCTTCGTCCACGTACGCCTGGGCCGGTTGTACGATCGCCTTGGCGAGTCGGCCGCCCGGAGAGCGCGCCCAGTCATCCGCCCACTTGGCTGTGGCTGAGCTGGCCAACTCCTGTGCCGCTTTGATGGTGGGGGATTCCACCAACTCCTGAACCGCCTTGCCGATCGGCGAACTCGCCAAGCCCTCAGCGGCCTTGTTGGCAGATTGCGTGCCAAAATCACGCACTTTGCCTGCGGCAGGAGACTGCGCGAGATCCTGCGCTGCCTTGAATGCGGGCGACTCAATCAACGCTTGCGCCGCCTTGATGGCCGGGAGGGCCACAAACTCTTGCGCCGCCTGCACCGCCGGTGCATTGACCAGTTCTTCCGCACTCATCAATTTCAGCTCAGGCAAAGACTGCTGAACCACATTTACCAACTGCTGCATCTTGAGCGACACTTCACGCTCAGCCAGACCATCCCGAATGATCTCAAGCAACAAAGTCTGGTAACCCGTGTCAAGCTTCTCCGCAATCGCCTTTGCACGCGCCAAATCCTCTACGGGCATCCGCAACGAAATCGCCTTGCGCCCTGCATCTTGTCCATCAGGCCCCGCATCACCACTCAATTCACCCTCAACCGGTGCAGCTTCCGATACCGAAGGCTCCTGAACCGGTGCATCTGCCGTCTGCGCCTCAGCGGCCCCTTCATTTTCAATCACTGTCGCTTCGTGAGCCATCATTTGCTACCCCTTTCACAAAATCCTACAGACTAATCGTATATACAGGTATATACAATGTCAAGCATTTCGACCGATTGGTTGTATATACTGCTCAGTTTGATAGGGGTTTGGTGGCGGAGACGATCGCCAGCGTTCCAAAGGCAAGATCTTGGACGTCGGCACGGTGGAAACCATGCTTTTCCAGGCGGTGTGCGAGGGCATCTTGGGAGAGAAACGCCTCACTGGATTGCTGCAAATAGCGATAGGGCGTACTTTGTCCGGTGGTGAGCCTGCCAATCAAGGGCATGATCCAGGTGTTGTAACCCTTGATGAAAGGACGCAGCACACGCTGTCGCGGATGCCCCATCTCGAGGGAGGCGAAGCGCCCGCCCGGTTTAAGAACTCGGTGAATCTCGCGGATGGCCTGCTCGAGGTCTGCGACGTTACGAAGGCCAAAGCCGACGGTGACGACATCAAAATGGTCGTCTGAGAAAGGCAATTGCAGCATGTCCCCTTGGACCCACGTCACCGCGTCTTGCGCATCACGCACCCGCGCCACGCGCAGCATTTCTTCCGAAAAATCAAGCCCAAACACCCCGGCATCCGGGCCCATTCGCGTCTTTGCCAGTAAAGCGATATCCCCGGTCCCCGTGGCCAAATCCAACAGGCGATCGCCCTGTCGGGGCTGCACGACATCCAGTAACCGACGCTTCCACAGGCGGTGTTGACCGGCTGTCATGTAATCATTGGTCGCATCGTAAGCGGATGCAATCGTGTTAAACATCTCCTGCACATAGCGGGCTTTATCATCTGGACTGGGTAAAACTGGGCGCATGTCACATTCTCTCCACGGCGCTGCCACCTATTGATAACGGGCCACTCGACGCATCATCTCTGTCAACAACGTCCCCAACTCATCGCGCGCATCACACGCGGGCAATTCGTTCAGCCATACCTTCGCGCGCTCGGCCTCTTCATTCAGCAGACCAAAGGTGCGCTGGCGGTTGTCAAGGCGCTGCACCAACTGGTTTGCCGATGTCCGAGCCCGCCAGAAATCCTGTCGAAGCGCGTCTAACAGCCGGCTACCATCCACCGGATGCTCCAGGGCCACCAGCAAGGGCAAGGTCACAAAGCCGGCTTCAAAATCCTGACCAACCGGTTTTTTGAGCGTGGCCTCATCACCATACCAATCCAAACTGTCATCAACCAGTTGAAACAAACGACCAATGTGAAAACCGAAACGGCGCGCAGCCGCGACTTGCCGCTTGGGAGCACCTGACAACAAGGCGCCGCCTTCAGCAGCCAGTTCAAAAGGACTGGCGGTTTTCTTCGCAATGCGTTCCAGATAGGCCCCGATGGTCACATCGCACTGTCCCCGTTGCTCATCTTGCAATAATTCACCCTCGCAGAGATCGGTGATCATCTCAGACAATCGCAAAGTTAAGTACGGTTCCTTTAAACCAGCCACCTTGCGACTGGCCTGAGCCAACAAAAAATCACCTGCCAACACCGCCACCTTGGCGCCCCAAGGGACATGAACGGCATCCACACCACGCCTGGTATCCGCTTCATCCAAAATGTCATCGTGAATCAACGAACCCACGTGAACCAACTCGATTGCCTCTGCCAATTCCTCATGGGCATCAAGTGTCAAACCGCCCGGATGACACGCCGCACCAACCAATTTAAGACACAGGGGACGCACGTTCTTGCCCTGCGCCTCAAGTAAATGTCGAGCGGCAGCCTCCAGTTTTTGCGACGCACTGGTGATGCGCGACGCCAGCGCACCACGATAGGTTTCAACCGAAGCTTGGGGATCAGGCACACTCAACACGTGAGACCTGCTTTCTCGCCACACTCACCCATCACCGCCTGAAGCCGCCGCACATCCGCGAGCAACGCGCGCATCCCATCAAAGCTCAACGCCTGCAGCGCATCCGAACACGCCTTGGCAGGCTCGGGATGACACTCCACCACAATACCGTCAGCCCCAGCCGCCAACGCCGCCCGGGCCAACGGCGCAACATAGGGCGAGCTGCCCGCAGCGTGGCTCGGATCAACCAAGACCGGAAACGGCGTCATGCCTTGAATAAACGGCACGGCGCCCAGATCCAGCGTGAAACGCTTGAGCGGATGCGCCGTGCGAATCCCCCGCTCACAAAACCACACCGCCGACGCCCCCGCATCCAACAGATATGCAGCGGCCCACAACCACTCCTCCGGACTCGCAGACAGCCCACGTTTCAAAATCACCGGCTTACCCATCCGACCCAAACGCTGCAAATGTCGCGGGGCGTGCATGTGCCTTGCACCCACCTGCAACACATCAACGGTCTGGGCAATTCCCTCCCAATCCCCAGAGTCGGTCACCTCCGACACACTCAACATCCCATACCGTTCAGCAGCCTCTTTTAAAAACTCCGCACCCTTCAAACCAAGCCCCTGAAACGCATCCGGCCGTGTCCGCGTCTTGTCTGAACCGCCTCGCAAAAACCGTACCCCTTCAGAACCCAAAAAACGCGCCGTTTCAAACACAAGCTCCTTGCTTTCAACGACACAAGGCCCCGCAATTACCGGCAGTTCACCAGAACCCCACGGGCCCACCATTCGCGCCTCACCCAAGCGCACCACGCTGGCCGGAATCTCCGCCGTCACCTCAACTGCGGCTACGCCGGGATGCGACATCAAGCGTTCCTGCACCGCACGGCCAGCATAAGCATCAACCAGCAAGTTTGCCCCGCCCATCACAGGCCGAGACGCCACACCCTGTTCCGTCAACCACGCCTTCAAGCCTGGCATCCAGTCAGAACTGGACAACGTGACCAGCATCGACCCCTCCTTTTCACACCCTCACAGGCAACATAGCCCCGCTCAGACACTGCGACCGCACACCCTCGCCCTGTGATTAAAAACTCAAAAACCACGCAGTGAATGAAAAATTTTCTTTACGGCCCCTCGCCCCTGTGTTAGTTTATACCCATTCTTTTCAGAATTTTCAAGAAATTTTGAAACTTGTGGACGATAAAAATTTGATCCATTCAGTCTGGGGACACAACAGGGCTGCGGGGTGTGGTTGTGGCAGAGCCAGTGCGAAACCAAGGACAGGGTTACCGTTTCGGTGTCCGAACCGGTGGGTTCGATGTGACCGCCGCTGCTTGGGAAACAAGGTCCGTTCCTGATGAAACCCAGTGTCGGTTGGTCCTCGAGGATGGCTTGCACTGGGTCGGCTTCGGGGTTGCAGACGAGCAAACCGGCACAGATGGGCGCTGGGGTTCTGGAAACGTTATGGCGATGCAGGCCGTGTTGCGTGACTTGGGTCAGCAAGTGGGGAGTGACTTGCCGTTGTGGTTCGTGGGCGGAATGGCATTTGATGCCGATCATTCTGTGACGCCCTTGGGCGATCGCTGGCCGGGGGCCCTGTGGATCCTGCCACGCTGGATTCTCTGGAAACGCCCGGAAGACGGCCCGTGGCGCTGGGCTGTTGTTGTGAAGGGGGATGATGTCGGGACGTTGGAACGCTGCTTGGATGCGGAAACTCGAGCGCTGCACGATTGGGCGCGTACGGGGTCCGTCGTCGGTTCTGGTGCGGCTTTGGCATACGATGCGCCGGTGACGGCGGTATCGTTTGAGCAATGGGAGACGCAGGTGAAAGGGGCTTTGGCTGCGATCGTCGAAGGGTCTTTGACCAAAGTGGTCATGGCGCGCCACGAAGTCTGGCAGCTTGATCGGAGCGCAAGCCCTGATGATCTGGCCAGTCTGTTTGCTGTGATTGCCAGACAGGCTCACGGCACGACCCGAATGCTGTTATCGCGGGGAGCAAGTCAGGCGGTGGTCATGGCCACTCCTGAGCGCCTGTGCCGCTTTGATGGCTTGCGGCTTCAGTTGGATGCCTTGGCAGGGAGTGCCAGTCGCGGTACAGATCCAAGCGCGGATGACGAATTGGCACGCGCGCTCCTGGAGAGTGCCAAGGAGCGGGGTGAGCATCAATTGGTCATTGATGGCATCCAGGACGTGCTGCGGCCGTGGGTTGATACGTGGTCGTTTCCGCCTGAGCCGCAAGTGAAAAAGCTGTCCTATATCCAGCATCTTTTTACGCCTTTGGAGGCGAGCTTGGCTGAAGCGGCGGATATCGCCGCGATAGTCAATGCGCTGCATCCCACCCCGGCATTGGGTGGCGTTCCCAAGGATGCAGCCTTGCAGTTGATTCGTGACACGGAAGCGGCGCCGCGGGGATGGTATGGGGCACCTGTTGGGGTTGTTACGGCGGAAGGAGCTCAGTTTTGGGTGGCCATTCGCTTTGCGCACGTGTGGGGTGATCGCATCGCGTTGATGATGGGCGCAGGCATTGTGGCAGGGTCTGAAGCCAAGGCGGAGTGGCTCGAAACGGCGCGCAAGGGTGAAGCTTTGCGTGGCATTTTGAAACAGTGGGGGGCGATCGCACGTGTCTGCTGAAAACCCCAACGAACAATGGGCATGGATGATCCTGGATACCTTGGCCGCAGCCGGGGTTCAAGACGTGGTCATCTCCCCCGGCAGCCGCTCAACGCCGCTTGCGGTGGTGGCAGACGCGCATCCGGACTTGCGGACCAGTATCTTGGTCGATGAACGCTCCGCGGGATTTTTCGCGTTGGGCATCGCCAAAGCCAGTCAGAAGCCGGTCGCTTTAATCTGCACATCGGGCACGGCAGGCGCCCATTACTACCCTGCCATCATCGAAGCGCAGTTAACGCACGTACCCCTCATTGCGCTCACCGCCGACCGCCCTGGCGCCGTGCGCGGCTTGGGTGCGGCCCAGACGATCGACCAGATTCACCTTTACGGCACCCGATGCGCCCACTTTTTGGATCTCCCCATGCCCCGCGCCTCGGAACGGGCCTTGCGCTCGGCTTCAGGACAAGTCACGCTGGCAGCCTTGGCCAGTGTTGACGGCCCCGTGCACATCAACGTGCCCTTTGACGTGGGGGCCGATGGGGCCTTGATCACGTTGCCCCCGCAAGGTCGGCAAACGTGGCAGCTCAGCTGGCTGACCAAAACCCTTAAAGCGGCGCACGCCGTGCCTGATGCGTCGTCACTCGCCGAGCTGGTCGCGCGTTGCACGCAAGCGACCCGACCACTGATCATTGCGGGTCCGGATGCCGGTTCAGCCGACACCTTGCTTGCACTGGCCCGTGTCCTCGATGCCCCCTTGGTCGCGGATGTGGCCTCGGGTGTGCGCGCCCAGAACGGTGCAGGCTACATTATCACCCACGCGGACGCATTCACGCGGCACCCCGAATGGCCGGATGCCGACCTCTTGTTGCGCTTTGGCGCGTGGCCCACGGGTAAAGGTGTCCAAACCTGTCTATCACGCTCCCAAGCCCATCAGGTGCTCTTTCAGGACACGCGCCAGAGACGCGATCCCGAAGCGCTCGCCCACACTGTGGTCACAGGACCGGTGGAGGCGGTTGTCCCTGCGCTCACCCAAGCCTTGCAAGGCGTTACCCGGCAAGGCTCAAACGGGTGGCGCGCCAGGTGGTGCTTGGCGGAGCAGCATGTCACACGCTGCCTTCATGAAACACCGGATGCCATGCCTGAAGAAGCAGCGGCAGTGCGCGCAGCCCTGAGCGGCACGAATGAACCGATGGGGGTTGTTTGGGCCAGTTCGTTGCCGATTCGACACGGTGAGACCTACGGTGGGAGCGCCACCGCCCAGCTGCAGTCGTTGGCTTTTCGGGGTGCGAACGGGATCGATGGCCTGCTCTCGGCAGCCGCCGGGGTTGCACTGGGGTCGGCACGTTTGGTTTTGTTGGTGGTGGGGGATATCGCATTTTTGCATGACTGCGGCGGCCTCAATGCGATCGCCCGCAGCCCTTTCCCAATCGTCATCCTCTTGCTCAACAACGGCGGGGGCGGCATTTTTGACCAATTGCCCATTGCCAACGCGGTTCCGGGTTACGAACGCTTGTTTGCGACCCCCCAAGCAGTCAATTTTGGCCTGTTGACCCAAGCCTTCGGGCTCACCCATCACCGGGTAACGACCCCGGATGCAGTCGCTGACGTGATGCGCACGATGAGAGCCGATGCGCGACTTGGCCACCAGGTCATCGAAATGTGCACAAAGCGCGCGCAAACAGCACGGGCACACAAAGCATGGCTGCAGATGATTGTCGACACACTGCCGCGCGAGGTGCTTGTGTGAGTGGTGAGGTGATGAAGCAACAACAAGGCGTGTGGGAAGCGTGCGGTTTGCGACTGCAGACCCGCTGGTGGGGTGCAGCCGCGGGATCGGCACCCGTTTGGATTCTGTTGCATGGCTTTGCGGGATCAGCGGCTGCGTGGGAGCCGGTTGTGAAGCACTTGCCTTTAAACCGGTGTTACATTGGGGTTGATTTACCGGGACATGGGGGCAGCGCCTGGCCCAAGCAGGGTCTCACGCTTCAAGATGTCGCCAAGGCCTTGGCTGTGATGCTGCAAACGCTTGCTTTGGGGCCTGTGACGCTCATTGGTTACTCACTGGGTGGCAGGCTGGCGCTGCAACTGGCTTTGGGGTATCCCGAGGGTGTGGGGCACCTGATGCTCGTCTCGACTTCGCCGGGTGTGGCAGGTGCCACAGAACGGGATGAACGGCGGGAACGGGATGGTCGTTGGGCTGATTTATTGCGTGAAGAGGGCATGGCAGGATTTATCGCACAATGGGATGAGCAAGCCCTGTTTAATGGGGGGCGATCGCTCGATGATGTTCAGCGTGCGTGGTGGCGTGAACTGCGGCTCGCGCAGGACCCGGAAGGACTCGCACAGGCGATCGCAGCCTTCAGCCCCGGCCGTGAACCGTATGTCGGCCCTGCCTTGTCACAATGTCTTTTGCCAACCGAACTCGTGGTGGGTGCAAACGATGCGCGTTATGTGACCTGGGGCGAAACCATGCGGGATGAGATGCGTGCGAGTCGCTTGCACGTTTTGGACGGGGTGGCACACAACGTGCCTTTGGAGACACCGAACGAGTTGGCGCAAGTGATGCTTGGCTCACTGATTTAGATAAAGGAGGATGACCCATGGGTGTTGAGAGTCCGGTAATTCGTTCGGCGGCGTCTTGGCAGAAAAAGCGCGACTATACGGATATCCGTTATGAGGTCTATGAGGGGATCGCAAAGATTACGATCAACCGGCCGCAGGTGCGGAACGCCTTTCGTCCTTTGACGGTACAGGAGTTGTGCCATGCGTTTGTGGAGGCGCGGGAGGATCAATCCGTGGGGGTCGTGATCCTGACCGGCGAAGGGCCCGATGCCTTTTGTTCCGGTGGGGATCAGCGCGTGCGGGGCGATGACGGATACGTGGGGTTGGATGGCGTGCCCCGCTTGAATGTGTTGGACCTCCAAAAACAGATTCGTTCGTTGCCGAAGCCGGTCGTGGCGATGGTTGCGGGCTACGCCATCGGTGGCGGGCATGTGTTGCATGTGGTGTGTGATCTGACGATCGCCGCTGACAACGCACGCTTTGGCCAGACCGGCCCCAAGGTGGGCTCGTTTGACGGCGGCTTCGGCGCGAGTTACCTCGCAGAAATGGTCGGTCCCAAAAAAGCCAAGGAAATCTGGTTTTTGTGTCGGCAGTATGATGCGCAACAGGCCTTGGCCATGGGGCTTGTCAACACGGTGGTGCCGCTTGCAGAACTGGAAGAGGAAACGGTTCGGTGGTGTCAGGAGATGTTGCAGATGTCGCCCTTGGCCTTGCGTTGTCTCAAGTCCGCCTTCAATGCGGGTACGGATGGGCAAGCCGGGTTGCAGGAACTCGCAGGGAATGCGACCTTGCTTTATTACATGAGCGAAGAGGCGCAAGAAGGCCGTAACGCTTATGTGCAGAAGCGCAAGCCCAATTTCTCCCGGTTTCCCCGGAGGCCGTAGGATGACAGGGATTGGTGTTTGGGTGCAAGCTGCCCGGCCGCGAACACTGAGTGCCGCGGTGGTGCCTGTTTTGCTGGGGGGGGCGATCGCCGCAGACCTCGGCGCACTCAACCCCACAGTTGTGATTTGCGCCCTGCTATGCGCCGTGTTGCTGCAAATTGCCGCCAACTTCGCCAACGATTACTTCGACTGGCGGCAAGGTGCGGACACGCACGAACGCCTGGGTCCCGTGCGGGTGACCCAGGCAGGGCTCGCCTCCCCGCAGGCTGTCATCAAGGCCACTGCCTGGACCCTGGTTTTGGCGGCGGGCTGCGGTGTCTACCTCATCGCGCAAGGGGGATATCCCATTTTGATCATCGGGCTTGTTGCAATGCTAACAGCCATCGCCTACACGATGACCCCATTCAAGTTGGCTTATCGTGGGTTGGGCGAAGTATGTGCTTTCGCGTTTTTCGGTCCGATCGCCGTACTTGGCACCTTGCAGGCGCAACTGGTTGCCATCACGCCCCTGACGCTGGGGTTATCGTGTCCTGTGGGTTTGTGGGTGGCTGCGATCATGCTCGTCAACAATTTGCGGGATCACCACAGCGACGCGGATTGCGGCAAGCGCACCCTGGTCGTGCGCTTTGGCGTTCGCTTCGGACGCCTCCTCTATGGCACGTTGATAACCAGTGGCTTTGCCATTCCCTGCGCCCTGGTGGCGGCTGGCTTGCTGGATGCCAAAGCCTTGCTTGTGTTGGTTGCTATACCGCTCACCATCGCCCCCACACAAGCGGTGTTTGCGCCCATCGACGGACCGCGCCTCAATCAGGCACTCGGTCAAACGGCGCGCCTGACACTGGTTGCCGGGAGCCTGTTGGCCTTGGGGGTCGCGTTGTGATGCGCCTCGTTTGCCACCATTTGCCTTACCACGTGTCATTTAAACAGCCCTTGCGCACGGCGGGGCAAACCTGGCACACGCGTGAGGGGTGGTGGATTGCCCTCAGGGATCGCTCAGGCCTGAGCGGACTGGGTGAAGTGACCCCTTTGCCCCCGTGGGGTTCAGAGTCGTTCTCCCAATGCCAGGAAGCTTTGAACACGCTTGCCTCACGGACCTTTGACCTCCCGGCGTGGCCAGGGTTCACGAACGTGGATGAATGGTCGAAGGCCTGTCAACAGGTTTTTGGCATCCAAGCCGGGGTTTCCCCAGCCCTTTGGGCCGGCCTCGAACTGGCCTTGCTGGATTATTGCGCCAAAGCGGAAGGTGTTCCGTTGTATCGTTTATTGGGTGCCGTCCAGCCAGCGCCTGTGACCATGAATGCATTGCTTGCAGGAAACACCCCGGACGAACTGAGCACGGTGGCACGCGCGTATGCCAAAGACGGTTTTAAATGCTTCAAACTGAAGGTGGGGTATCTCTCCAATGAGGAGGACGTGGCGCGGGTTGCCAGTTTGCGTCAAGTATTGGGGCCTTGTGCGCGGCTGCGGCTGGACGCCAATGGGACGTGGTCGCGTCCCGATGCGATCGCCAACCTCAAACGCTTCGCACCCTATGACATCGCTTACGTCGAACAGCCGGTGGCGGCAACCGACTTTGAAGGCCTGCGCATCGTGCAGGAAGCCTCGGGTGTGCCAGTTGCCGCGGATGAAGCCTTGGGCGCCGGAGCCGATGCTCCCCAACGCCTCATCCAAGCGGGCGTGACGGCACTCGTGCTCAAGCCGGGCGTGCACGGCGGCCTCTTGCGCGCCTTGGCGATTGTGCGGGCGTGTCAAGCCAACCATACTACCGTTGTCATGACCTCGGCGCTGGATCGCGGCATCGCGTCGCTGGGAATCTTGCACGCACTGAGCACGACGGAGCATCCGGCACCCTGCGGCTTGGGCACAACCGCGTGGCTGAATGATACGTGGCCAAATCCACCGTTAACCGCTCAGGGGCCAGTCTTGACCCCGACTAAGGGGTACGGTCTCGGTGTGAATCACCTGCCTGCGGATTTAGCCACTTGGCGCCCGGAGGCAGCGACATGCTAACCCCATCCAACCACAGTGACTCGACAAAAATGGACTCATTGACGCTGGCTGACCACATCCACGCGTTGGCTGCGTCCGACCCGTCACAGGTTCTGATGATTGACCCACAAGGCAACCCGCTGACGGCTGGGGCTTTGTATGAACGCATTGAGACGTTTTATCGACACCTGGTTGCGCAAGGGGTGAGTTCAGGTGAGGTCGTGGCACTCAAAGGGCCCAATGGCGTGGATTGGGTGGCCGCCTTGTTGGCGTGCCATCGGCATGGACTTCACACCCTCGCCCTTTCCACGCGGTGGACTGAAGCGGAATGCACGGATGTCTTGATGCGTGCCGATGCGCACTGGCAGTGGACTTTCCCCGGTGACGCACATGGCTTGCAGCGCTTGGGGACTCAAGCCAAATTGCCGACAGTGGGGGCGCCTGAAATTTGGCTTGCGACGTCTGGAACGACGGGACAACCCAAGATTGCGCGGATTCCGGTTGCAACGGCTGTGCGTGCAGCGCGAGCCGTGAATGGGCAGCTGGCTTTGGGCGCAGGCGATCGCTGGTGGCTTGGTATCCCCTTGTATCACGTGGGTGGGTTAAGCATCGTCTTTCGGTGTCTGTTGGCGCGCGCGGCATTTGTGATGGCCGAGCGTTTCGATGCGACCGAAGTGCTGGCGGGGTGGCACCAGCAAGCCGTCACGGTTGCGTCGATCGTTCCGACGATGTTGCAGGATTTGGTGGATGCCACAGGCGATCGCCCCTGGCCACCGTTATTACGCGTGGTATTGGTGGGAGGCGCGGCGGTCGATCCTGCCTTGCTGGCACGCTGTCCCTTCGCGCTCCCAAGCTATGGCCTCACCGAAGCGTGCGCGGCAGTCACCATCGCCAAACTTTCCGAACGGGGTCAGGCACTGCGTCACAGTGGTTGTGCCCTGCCCAGTACCGCCGTACGCATCGTGAATGAAGCAGGCGCGGTGCAACAGGCGGAAACAGCGGGATTGATTGCCATCGAGGGACCGGGCGTCTTTGCTGGTTATCTGGGCGAAGCCCCGCAAAGCGGTTGGTTAATCACGGGCGATATTGGACACCTGGATCAGGCCGGCAACCTCGTTGTGCACGCGAGGCGCGATGATCTCATCGTCTCCGGTGGTGAAAACATTTATCCCGCAGAGGTCGAGCGCGTATTGCGGACCTTTCCGGGCGTTCGGGAAGCGGCGGTTGTTGGCATCGCGCATCATCGGTGGGGCCAACGGCCGGTGGCGTGGCTTGGCGTGACAAATGTGTTCGCGGGCGAGGCTGCCTTGCGGGCGTGGCTGACGCAACACCTGGCTGCATTCAAATGTCCGGATCGTATCCATATTGTTGACGACCTCCCGCGTTTGGGAAATGGAAAATTAGACCGCGTGTTGATCAAAAAAAATTCCACAGTAGGGGAAATCAATTAAGATGAACACATCAATTGGAGGCCGTGCCATGTCTGAAACGCCCCCGTTGCCGCCCCATTTGTACCAAGCCTGCGAAGCGGTGGGCGAGTTGATGGAGTTGTGGGGCTTCAAGCGTGTGCTTGGCATGATCTGGACTTTCGTGTTTTTGAAGGGCGAACCGGTCACCGCGCGAGACATCAAGGAAGGCTTGGGGGTTTCGAGCGGCCTGGTCAGCATGTCGCTTGCGGAATTGCAGCATTGGGGGGTGCTCAAGCGCCATTCACACCCGGGCGATCGCAGGGAATACTACGTGGCCGAATCGAACATCGGGCGCCCCATTCTAAAAGTGCTGCGGGAACGCGAACTCTACCAACTGGGCACGATGCTCGACGTGCTCAAAGACGTTCGAACACGCCTTGACCCCGCCCAGGATGCCGTTGCCATCACACAGCTTGATACCCTCATCACACTCTCCGAGCTCGGCCAAGTCCTGTTTACGGAATTTTTGACGCTTGGCGAAAAAATGCTCAAAGAACCCATCGCCACCGACGTCCAATCCGGCCTGCTCAAGACCTTGCGCGCCTTGAACCGGGTACTGGTGCGCAAATCTTAAACACGCGCGGTGACTTGTTACACAGCCGGTCAAGTTGGCGTCAGGGTGCTTGGCTTGGCGTCGTCTCGGCTGGTTTGGGGATGACCGCGAGGGTGCAGCGGGCGATCGCAACGGGCAATCCTGCTTCATCCGCGATGCGAATATCCCAGACCTGGGTGCGGCTACCCCGGTGAATCGGCGTGGCAGTCGCCGTGATAATGCCGCCAGTCTTGGGCCTCAGGTGATTGGCATTAATTTCAAGCCCCACGGCTACCTGCGTCGCGAGGTTGACATTCAAACACCCGCCGATGCTTGCAACCGTTTCCGCAAGCGCAACCGTCGCGCCGCCGTGCAAAACGCCAAAGGGCTGCATCACCCGCCGGGTAACCGGCATCTCAGCCCGGACGCACTCAGGTCCCGCTTCGAGCAGGCGGATGCCGAGGTTGTCAGCCAACGTATCAACCCCAGCAGTCACCAGCCAACCCAATCCCGCATCGTTTAATTGTTGCTCATCCAAGGAACCAACCCTCCAAACCGACGTCCCAGACATCCCGACACCCCTTTGAATATTGTAAAGGGTGATAATCATTTGGCCTGAATACACTCATTCCTGTAACGATTGCTTGGCAGCCGATTGGGGGCGCGGCAGGCCTGCCGGTCAGAACGATGATGACGGCAGCAACAAACGTGGCTGTGGCCACAGTGAGAAGTACACGAATAGAACCAAGCGACAGACATCGTATCGCAAAAGTAAACGGCGAGGACTCGCGGCGGAACATCGGTTGTCGTGATTCGTATGTTGGGCGCGCTGCGCCATTGTTACCAGGGCGCGTTAAGCACACAT
>Ga0079301_1000939_pt1 | contig 13952 bp, 15 predicted proteins | sample Wag4_2014_7_11_3_FD_74797 | JGI IMG/M metagenome (GOLD analysis project Ga0079301, IMG submission 74797) | Fresh water mixed with fracking chemicals microbial communities from Ohio, USA - Utica-2 Time Series FC 2014_7_11 | ecosystem: Engineered > Industrial production > Chemical products > Input...
AACACAAAAAAGGAACAGGACCGTGTTTTAAAAAAATTACTCCGTCGTGCAAAAAACACGGCGTTTGGAAATACGTTTCATTTTGAAACGCTTTTAAAAAGCAAAACGCCTGCTAAAGATTTTCAAAAAGCAGTGCCTATTTACAATTACAACAAAATATACAAAGAGTGGTGGCACAAATGTATGGACGGAGAATCTGATGTTTGTTGGCCTGGGAAAATAAAATATTACGCACTAAGTAGTGGAACATCGGAAGCATCAAGCAAGTATATTCCGGTTACGCGCGAGTTATTATCCGGCAACAAGGCCATTATGGTAAAGCAGCTGTTAAGTCTTAGGCACTATAAAAATATTCCATATACTTCTATCGCAAAGGGCTGGCTTGCCATTGGTGGTAGCACAGAGCTACAAAAAGGAACGGGTTTTTACGCTGGTGATTTAAGTGGCATCACTGCTAAAAAATTACCTTCTTGGTTTCAGCCTTTTTACAAACCCGGAAAAAAAATAGCCAAAGAAAAAGATTGGAATAAAAAATTAGAAGAGATCGTTGCAGAAGCCCCTAATTGGGATATTGGTTTTTTAGTGGGCGTGCCCGCATGGATTCAGCTCTGTATCGAAATGATTGTAAAAAAATATAATCTCAAAAATATTCATGAGCTCTGGCCCAATTTATCTTTTTTTGGTCATGGTGGCGTGAGCTTTGAACCTTATAAAAAAGGGTTTGAAAAATTATTAGGAAAACCCATTACGTACATCGAAACGTATTTGGCAAGCGAAGGATTTATTGCCTACCAAGATCATCAAAACGCAGTAGGTATGCGGCTTGTAACGGGGCAGCACTTATTTTTAGAGTTTGTTCCTTTCAATGAAAATAATTTTGATGAAGACGGAGAAATAAAAAATAATGCGACCGCGCTGCTTATAGATGAAGTAGAAGAAGGCACCGATTACGCCGTTTTAATTAGTACCGCTGCAGGTGCGTGGCGCTATTTAATTGGTGATACCGTAAAGTTTATTGATAAAGAGAATGCTCAAATCATTATTACCGGAAGAACCAAACATTTTTTAAGTTTAGTAGGTGAGCATTTAAGTGTAGACAATATGAATAAAGCGGTTGAAACCGTAAGTGAAGCATTTAATATTAGCATTCCAGAATATACCGTTACCGGTGTGCCCCATGGAAATTTATTTGCACACAAATGGTATGTTGCCTGCAACGACGCGGTCAACGAAACCAAACTAGCAGCTGCCATAGATCAGTACCTATGTACCATCAATGATGATTATGCCACCGAACGAAAAAGCGCCTTGCAAGACGTTTCAGTAAAAGTCATTAAAGAAGCGGTATTTATGGGTTTTATGGAGTCGCAAGGAAAACTGGGTGGACAGCATAAGTTTCCGAGGGTATTAAAGGGTAAACAATTAGAGGCATTTGAAACTTTCATTCGTAACAAATAAAATATGGTAGCACCGCTAATAAAGGGTTTAGTGCTTGGGTTGATATTGAGCATTTCGGTGGGACCCATCATTTTTGCGATCCTAAAACATAGCATCAATAGTGGACGCAGGGCCGGATTAACATTTGTGGCAGGGGTTTCTACCTCTGATATTTCTTTGGTGCTATTTTGTAATTTTTTTACTGGACTTTTTGCAACGGCGCTCGAGCATAAAAATAAAATTGCGCTGGCGGGTAGTATTTTTTTAATTGCGCTTGGTATTTATACACTTCTATTTAAAAAAGTAAGTATCACTGAAAATGCAAATGGCGCTCATGAAAAATTAACTTGGCAAAAATATGTGGGCCTTTATTTATCGGGGTTTTTTATGAATACATTAAACCCTGGTGTGTTTTTATTTTGGTTTGCCTGGACCGCAGCAATTGTTGCAGATGCAGCAGCATCAACCAATCCAGCCAATTACAAAGCCATTGTTTTTATAACTTGTTTGGTTTTTGTACTAACTTCTGATATTGTTAAAGTTGTTTTATCAGAAAAATTAAGACCTAAACTCAATACAAAAAACTTACATTTAATCAATCAAATTGCAGGCGTTATACTCATTGGATTTGGGATGTTCCTTTTTTATGGCGCATTAAAATAAATACATGTTTTTAGCAAAATACTTGGTGGGCATATTTGCAGCAGTTTTATTTACTGCTACATCGTCTAATGCGCAAGTTGGTAATACACTGGTGCTAAAAGAAAAAGGTCGAACCATTCAGAGCTGGATAGAAAAAGATTGCATCACTTTTAGATTTAGCAACACACAATGGATTGAAGGAAAAATAAAAACCATTTTAAAAGACTCTTTACTCATTAATATGTACCGTGCACAGCAGTCGCCCACGCCGTTTGGTGGTTTTAGGGTAGATACTACCTGGCTTGGTTTTTTAAAAGTAAGTATCAACGAAATTTCGGGGCTACCACAGTCGCGTTACAAATCGGGTATGTTTACAAATGGTATACTGTTTAGATTGGCAAGTGGAGCATACCTGTTTTTAAATATTGCTAACAGCTTAATTAAAGGATATCCACTATTTGATGCCACTAATACCACTAGACTGCTTGTTGCTGCTGGCTTTTATGGAATTGGGACGCTTCAAAAACAAAAACATAAAGCTTATTTACCCATTGGTAAAAAATATACGGTAGCCATTTATTAGCGCGCTAAAACTTCGTTTATGGCTGCCACAGCTTTTTGATTTCGCGCTTCAAAATCACCACTAATTTCTGTCCAAGGCGTTTGCTGGTTGATTAAAATGTCTTTGTATATCTGAAACAATTCTTGACGTGGTTTTTCGTCGGGGTATTCTCTTAATTCATCTTTAACCCATGGTATATCTGGCTTGCAAAGTAAATACAAATCGTAGTGCCGCTTGTTAATTTCATCTAAAATAAAAGTTGGGCAAGTACCAAATACATATTCAGACCACACTTTCATGACATACATATCTGTATCAATAATGAATGGTTTTATAATTCCCGTTTGGTCCGTTTGTAATTGTAAAGCTTCGCTATGTTTTTGCTCTGCGTCTAATTGACCTTTTGCAATGATCATTAAATCATCAACTGTATACGTAGTGCCGTTTTCTAATAAATATTCCCTTGCAAATTCTGGACACCAAATCGTCTTATAATAATCTGCTAAATACCCGCATAGTGTAGATTTACCGGTACTTTCCGGACCTATCACTACAATTTTTTTAAGTGCTGTATTGGTACTCATGCTGCTTGTGCTTTTTTACGCCACGCTAATAGTCCTGCAATCGCAAGCGCTAATAAAACAGCAAATTGAACACTGGTAAAAACATATCCCTTCACAAAATAAAGTGGGATAGAAAAAATATTAGTTGCAATCCAATAATACCAACTCTCTACTTTTTTCTTGGCCATCAGCCACATGCCTGTATACGCTGCTGCGCTTGATAACGCGTCGGCCCAAGGGATGGCGCCCGGCGCAAAAGAAGTTTTAGAAAAAGAAAGCGCCATGTATAACACCGTATAAAATGCGGCAAAAAATAATAGCTGTTGTAAAAGTTCTTTGCTACTAGAAAACTGAATTTGCAAAACCGTTTGCTGCTGCTCATTTTTGCGCGTCCACAACCACCATCCATAAACGCTCATAATAGTGTAATAAATATTAACACTCGCTTCGCCTAGTAAGTGACCTTTAAAACTTAAGTAAACAAAAATAGTAGTATTGATAAGACCCACAGGATACACAAGTACCTGCTCTTTTTTGCTAAACCATACACTTGCAATACCTGCAAGCACGGCAATAAATTCTAGTGCGGATGTTTGTAATAAACCATCTATAAAAGATTGGTATAAGCTAGCAGGGCTCATTTTATTCGGCCTCTGCTACCACTTCTTTTACTTCCGGAATCATGCGTTTCATCATGCCTTCAATACCGGCTTTTAAAGTAACCATAGAAGAAGGGCAACCACTACAACTTCCTTGTAACATTAAGTTTACAACGCCATCATTGTAGCTTTTAAATTGTATCGCGCCGCCATCCATTTCAACAGCTGGCTTTACGTAATTTTCTAATAATTCTTTTACGCGCTTTACAATATCATCATCGTCAGCACTTACGGTATTGGTTGCTTCTTGTTTCATTTTTGCAACCTCTTCTTCATTCACTACAACACCACCATTTTCTAAATACTCTTGTAAAAAAGTTTTGATAGTAGGAATTACATCCTGCCAATCGTCGGTGTCAGGTGTTTTTGTAAGTGTAACAAAATTAGAAGCAATAAATACAGCTTTAATAAATGGAAAACTAAACAACTCTTTTGCAAGCGGAGATGCGGCCGCAAGTGTTTCATCGGCAACGTCTAAACTTTTTCCAGGATACAATAATTTGTTTGCCACAAATTTCATGGTTTCCGGATTGGGTGTCATCTCGGTATAAATGCTAATGATAGAGTTGCCTGTAGTAATCATAGTATCAAATTGAAGAACAAAAATAAACAAATTTATTGGCGGAGTAGCAGCCCCGCTCGATTTTTCGGATATCGAAAAAGCAGATTACTTTTTTTCGGCGGGCTTTGGTACAAAATCCAACACCACACCATTGATACAATACCTTAAACCTGTTGGTGGTGGACCATCTTCAAACACATGACCCAGGTGAGATTTACACCTGCCACACTGCACTTCTGTTCTTTTCATCCCAAGTGTATTGTCCTCTAAATAGAAAATAGATGTTTTGGTTAGGGGCTCAAAAAAACTTGGCCAACCACAACCGCTATCAAATTTTGTATTGCTCTTAAATAATGAATTTCCGCAAACAGCGCAGTAATAAGTGCCGGCTTCTTTAAAATCTTCAAACTTACTGGTCCAAGGTCTTTCGGTTCCTTTTTGTCTGGCCACATAAAAAACTTCTGGTGATAGTATTTTTTTCCAAGCTTCTTCTGGCACTTCAACACTTGTACTGTCCGTTCTAGAAAAATGTGGATTGTTGTTTTTTGTAGTGTCTTCCATAGTCGTCGCTTTTTGTTGTAACGTAGATCCACTGCAACTTTGCACGGTTATCAAGCACAATAAATATAGAATGATTTTTTTCATATTCTGCCAGGATCTGGTGTTTAAAGGTATAACAAAGGTGCCGCTAGTTTAGTTGTATATAATGCCAAATTCGTATATTTGTTGCAAGCAAGAATCCCAATCAACATGTTTAATATTATTTTATTTGGACCTCCCGGTAGTGGCAAAGGAACGCAAAGCGAAAACCTTATTGCGTCTTACGGATTAAAACACCTGTCTACCGGCGATTTATTAAGAAGTGAAATAGCCAACCAAACCCCACTTGGACTTGAAGCCAAGCGTTTTATGGATCAGGGTCAATTGGTTCCGGATGAAGCAGTCATTGGCATGATTAGCTCGGCGCTAGATAACAATCCAGCTGCAAAAGGCTTTTTATTTGATGGATTCCCGCGCACAGAGGCCCAAAGTATTGCACTTGACAAGCTATTAGCCCTTAAAGAAACCGAAATTAGCCTAGTACTGGCACTTGAGGTAAGTGAAGAAGAGCTGGTTAAACGCTTATTAAACAGGGGTTTAACCTCTGGAAGGTCAGATGATACCAACGAAACAGTGATTAGAGCCCGTATTAATGAGTACGAACAAAAAACCACTGTAGTAGCCAACTACTATGCTGGATTTGATAAAGTGGTGAAAATCAAGGGAGAAGGAACCGTAGAAGAAATATTTTCATCTCTACGCAGCGAAATTGATAAAAGGTTGTCTTAGTTATATAGCTAGTCTAACCAACAGCTAACTGCTTTCCCGCCATAGTTAAACCCTAAGGCGGGATTTTTTTTGTTGATTGTCAATGTATTAGGTCTGTTTTACCTGATTTAACAAGTTTTTTAACTATAAAACGGGTACCTTTGCTGCTTGACCAAGATTCAAAACATACAAAGTCGTATAAAAAATGGCGCCAGAATGGGGCTATTTTGCCTTTTTATGTCTTTATCAATGACCGCCCTTGCGGAGCCGCTCCCAAAAGAACAACTTTATCAAAAATTAGCACTCGAACAACGGGGTTTATCTAAAAAAGCTTTTGACTTAGCCGTAAAGGGTTTCGAGAAGTTATTAGCACACGGAAAATTAATGAACAATGCCGTATTATCCATTGTTGATTTTAGCTTACCGTCTACACAAAAAAGACTCTTTGTAATTAATATGATTACACAAGAATTAATTTTTTACGATTATGTGGCGCATGGAAAAAATTCAGGCGCTGCTATTGCAAAAAACTTTTCCAATAAAATAAATAGCCTAAAAAGTAGTCTGGGATTTTTTGTTACGCAAAACACCTATACTGGAAAAAATGGTTTGTCTTTAGCACTAGATGGCAAAGAAAAAGGAATGAATGATCACGCATTAGCAAGATCTATTGTGATTCATGGTGCGCCTTATGTAAATGAAAATTTTGCAACACAAAAAAATGGGATTGGAAGAAGTTGGGGTTGTCCTGCGGTTCCAGAAAAAATCAGCAAAGATTTAATTGAAACCATTAAAGACGGTTCTTGCTTTTTTATTTACGCACCTATCTATAAAAAAGAGAGCGCCTCTTTGTAGGAAGCGCTCTCAAATATAGAGATGGGTTAGTAAAGACTACTTTTTTTCTAATAATTTAAAGAACTGATCTAACTGAGGTAATACCACAATTCTTGTTCTTCTATTGGTTGCTCTACCTGCTGCAGTACCATTGTCTGCAATTGGTAAGTATTGGCTACGACCCGCTGCTGTCATACGTTTTGGATCAAGGCCATAAGATTTTTGTAAGATACGAACAATAGATGTTGCACGCTTAACACTTAAATCCCAGTTGTCATTTAATTCATCGGTACTGATCGCAACATTATCTGTGTGACCTTCTACCATGAATTCGATTTCTGGTTGTGCAGCTAATACTTTTGCTACTTTACCTAACACCACTTTAGCGCGCTCAGTAACATCATAGCTACCTGTTTTAAATAATAATTTATCAGAGATGTCTACGTATACAACACCTTTATCAACTTTAACATTGATGTCTTGATCTTCTAAGTTTCCTAAAGCACCTTTTAAGTTCATAACAAGTGCCATGTTTAAAGAATCTTTACGAGCGATAGAACCTTGTAAATCTCTGATGTAAATATCTTTTGCACCAATATTTTCTAAAGATTTTTTAATGCTCTCTGCTTGTGCACCAGTGATAACTGATAAATCCTTTAACTGCTCCATGGCAGTGCTGCTATTTTTACGCAAGTATTCTACTTGGTCATTAAGTCCAGCGATTTGTTCTTCTAATGCTGCTTTTCTAGCAATTAACTCAGCACTTGCAGATTTAGATTTGTCTAACTGTGCTTGGATGGCTTTAATTTCATCTTGAAGGGCACGGTATTTTTCTTGCATATCTAAGTAAGAACCACTTAATTGTACATACTTAGCTTCGCTTTCTTTAAACTTCTTTGTGCTCACACAAGAAACCAGCAATGCTGAAGCGCCGATTACTGTAAATAGTTGTTTTAGTTTCATAACAGTATAAATTATTGATAGTTAGTCTATATAAAAACGCGTTTTCTACTAAAAAATTGCGTTTTATTGAATTTTATGATACAAAAATAACCTTTTTCTCCTCTTGAAGCCATAGATCGTAGTTATTTCCATAATACGATTCTATCGATTTTCGCTTAATTTTTAACGTTGGCGTTAGGAGACCATTGGGAATACTCCACTCTTCTTTACAAATAACCATTTTAGAAAGACGTTCGTGGTGGTCAAGTGTGTGATTGACTTGATCTAAAAACCCGCTCAAATCCACTTCTAAACCAGAAGCTGGTTCCGTAGTTTGCGCCAAGGTACAAAGCACAAATGCTGATGTCATACCAGATCCTACCACACAAGCCTGACTAATAAGCGGATGCTCAAGTAGTTTAGTTTCGATTGGGGCAGGCATAATATATTTACCCTTACTGGTTTTAAACTGGTCTTTGATACGACCGGTAATGGTTAAATACCCTTTTTCATCTATAGAGCCTTCATCGCCGGTTTTTAAGAAACCGTCTTCAAATGATTCGGCCGTTAGCTGCGGCTCTTTATAGTAACCGAGCATAGAGGCCTCGCTTTTTACTTGCACTTCATTTTCGGCACTAAGTCTTACCTCAACATTTTGATAGGTTTGACCAACTGTGCCAAATTTATGATGACCTGGGCGGTTGGCATGTGATAGTGCCGAGTTTTCGGTCATACCGTAGGCTTCTAAAATGATGATATCGAGTTTTGCAAACCACTCTTGTAATGCAACACTAATTGGTGAAGCACCTGTAAAAATAAATTTCGCTTTAGATAGCCCAAGTTTCTTTTTTATTGCTTTTTTAATAAGAGAAGAAACAATTGGTATGCTTAATAAAGTACTTAATTTTTTTTGTGGCATTTTAGATAAAATACCTTCTTGCATTTTTTCCCAAATACGAGGAACCGCTAAAAAAAAAGTGGGTTGCGTATGCACTAGATTGGCATTAAATGAATCTAAGCTTTCAACAAAAAAAATTGTGCTCCCGGTAAAAATAGCGCCACATTTTACAAGCATTTTTTCTGCCACATGACATAGTGGTAAATAAGAAAAAAATACTTCTTTTTTTATTTGAGGAATGTGGTTCAAAAATCTATCTACGGCAAATCCAATGGCATGAAAATTATGCATAACACCCTTGGGCTGACCCGTAGTTCCTGAAGTATAAATGATGGTTGCTAGTGCCATGGAATCCTTTACTGGATTGCCTTGTACCGGTTCATGTTGTGAAATTAAATCATCCCAGTTAAGCGTGTTTTTTTCAAGATAAAAAGGAAAACCAATGGTAATTAAATGTTCGGGTACACCGATTCGCATTTGATCTGCACCATCTAGTTTTCCAAAAAAAATAGCTTTGGCTTCACTATGTTCTAAAATTTGTTGAATAGACTCAGCAGTCATATTGGGATACATAGGAACCGATACACAACCCGCAAATGAAATGGCTAAATCCGCCATAATCCAGTGGGCACAGTTCTTACTAAGTATCGCCACCTTATCATCTTTTCCAAGCCCCATCGCATTTAATGCCGCAGCCATTTTTCTTACTTGCTGACCAGCCTGGGCCCAAGTAAAATTTTTATAGCTACCCGCTACTGGTTCTGATAAAAATAATTGATCGGGTTGTGATGCTTCAAAATCACAAAACTTATCAATTAAAGTTGGGTATTTAGGCGTTGTTGTTTGCATAAGTATCTATTAGATGTGACATTCCGTATTCTGGAATTTTTCCTTGTAAGGGTGCAAAAAAGGTTATAATTTTTTTAAAGTCTTCTGCTTCATTATTGGTGGTGTAAAACGGCTCCGCAAACGTCACTTCTTTTTTACCGAAATCAAGTCCTATCATTACAATGGGTACGCCCGCATTTTTGGCGATATGATAAAAGCCTGTTCTGAGCCTATCCGTTTTTTTTCTGGTCCCTTCTGGCGAAAGCGCAAGCACAAATTTTTCGTGGCTATTAAAAAGCTGGACCACCTGATCCACCATATTGTTTTTATTAAACCTGTCCACCGGAAAACCGCCTGTACTTTTAAAGATAAAGGCAAAAGGGCCTTTAAATAAAGAGTCTTTTCCCAGGTATTTGACGTGCTCGAGGTGCCTCACACTTCTTATGGCGAGGCCAACTATAAAATCCCAGGCGCTTGTATGTGGCGCTACAATGATTACACACTTATCTAAATGATAGGGAAAGTTATTATGGATTTTCCAACCGGTAATCCATACATATAGAGACCAAAAAAAGCGCATAGGCAGCATCGTTGGATAACAAGATAAGAAATCTGTACTTTCTACAAAACCTTGAGCAGGTTATTTCATCTCGTCTCGTATTTTTTGTAAACGAAACATTTCGTCTCGAAGGCGGGCAGCTTCTATAAAGTCCATGTCTTTAGCAGCGCCCTCCATTTCTTTTTTTGCTTGCTTGATGGCTTTTTCTATTTGAGGAATGGTTGTGTACACTACCTGCTCTGCAAAAGTTTGACTCTCTGACTTGTCTTTGTTTTGTTGCACCGCGTTAGACGGATCGTAGCCCTTAATGTCAAGCACCGATGTTTGTGCAAACACCTGCTCCTTACTTTTTGAAACCGTTGTGGGCGTAATGTTGTGGGCCTCATTGTAAGCTACTTGCTTTGCCCTACGACGCGAAGTTTCATCGATGGTGCGCTGCATACTCATGGTCATTTTATCTGCATAAAAAATTACGAGTCCGTTTACATTTCGCGCGGCACGTCCAGCCGTTTGTGTAAGTGATTTTTCATTTCTTAAAAATCCTTCTTTGTCTGCGTCTAATATGGCTACGAGTGAAACTTCGGGTAAATCAAGTCCCTCTCTTAAAAGGTTAACACCTACTAGAACATCAATCACACCTAGTCGTAAGTCTCTTAAAATTTCGACGCGCTCTAGTGTATCCACGTCACTATGAATGTATTTGGCTTTGATGTTTCGCTTGGCTAAATACTGATTCATTTCTTCGGCCATGCGCTTGGTAAGTGTTGTAACAAGCACACGATCGCCACTGGTAATGCGTAGGTCTATTTCGTGAAGTAAATCATCAATTTGATGATGGCTTGGACGCACCTGAATGGGAGGATCTAATAAGCCGGTAGGCCTTACAACCTGCTCTACCACTACGCCGCCAGTTTTCTCAAGTTCATATTCGGCGGGGGTGGCACTCACAAAAATGGTTTGACCAATCATGTTGTCAAACTCATGAAAATTAAGTGGGCGGTTATCAATGGCACTCGGCAAACGAAATCCATAATCTACCAGTGTCATTTTTCTGGACCTATCGCCACCGTACATGCCGGCAATTTGCGGAATGGTTTGATGGCTCTCATCTATAATGCACAAAAAATCTTTAGGAAAATAATCTAGTAGACAAAAGGGTCTAGTGCCCGGTTTTCTTCTATCAAAAAAACGTGAATAGTTTTCGATACCGGAGCAATAACCAAGTTCACGAATCATTTCTAAATCGTATTCTACTCTTTCTTTGATACGGTTGGCTTCTTGCTTTTTTCCAACGCGCATAAAATATTCGTACTGCGCGCGCATTTCATCTTGTATTTCGTGAATCACTTCTACAATCATGTCTTTGGGCGCTAAGTATAAATTAGCTGGAAAAATAGCCGCATTGTCCATCGTACCAATGCGTTTGCTGGTTTCGGTTTCAATGCTTTCTATCGATTCAATTTCGTCACCAAAAAAAGTAACGCGGTAACCAAAATCTACATAGGGTAAATTAATATCGACGGTGTCGCCTTTTACTCTAAAGGATCCACGTTTAAAATCATCTTGTGTGCGCGAATACAACGAGTTAATTAATGCGTGTAAAAATGCTTGTCTCGATACCACCTGCCCGGTATGAATGCGCACAATACCATTTTCATATTCGGTAGGATTTCCCATACCATAAATACAACTCACACTCGCTACAATAATAATATCTCTACGACCACTTAATAATTGCGCGGTGGCTTGAAGTCTTAATTTATCAAGCTCTTCATTGATGCTTAAATCTTTTTCGATGTATACACCCGTTACAGGCATATACGCTTCGGGTTGATAATAATCGTAATAGCTTACAAAATATCCTACGGCGTTGTCTGGAAAAAACTGTTTGAACTCGCCATACAGCTGTGCCACAAGGGTTTTGTTGTGCGTAAGCACCAGCGTGGGCCTTTGTGTATTTTGAATAACGTTGGCGATGGTAAAGGTTTTACCGCTACCCGTTACCCCTAAAAGTGTTTGGTACTGCTCGTTTTCAAGCACGCCCTTTGTAAGCTGATCAATGGCAAAGGGTTGATCACCTGCTGGACTATAGGGTGCGTGAAGCGTAAAAGGCATACCGTTTATTTTCTAGTTATATTATAAATAGCAACAGGTGGCGTGAGCATTTGTTCGTGATCGTTTAACATATATATTTTTCGGACCACAGACATGCCCTTCACTACTTTTCCAAATGCCGCATAGCCAAGTTTATCTTCTACGTTTTCGCCGCCTTCGTCGAGACCAGGTTGGTTGCCAATGCAAATAAAAAATTCGGCGTTGGCGGTGCCGGGTACATTACGCGCCAGCGATAAAACACCATCAGTATGTTTGAGGCCAGTTTTAGAAGTGGGTTCGTGCGGAATCCCCTTCATTTCATAGAGCTTCATATAATTGGTTTTCCAAAGTCCACCTTGTAAAATTTCTGTTTTGGGTGCGTTAGAAGGTTGGTTGGTTACATTTAATACGCGGTAAAAAGAAGCGTCTTCATAAAAACCAGAGTCTACGTAAGATAAAATAGCAGCGCAAGTTTGCGGCGCTTTACTAGGGTATAATTCAGCTTCTATAATGCCGTATTTGGTTTCAATTTGTATGCGCGGATTGGCATACTTTTTTTGTGTGCATGAAAAAAATAATAGTAATGCGCAAATAGCTGTCATTTTTTTTATGATACCAAATACACCCATACTTCTTCATCAGCGATTACGCCATTTTTAAAAATTGCATTTTTTCTGGTTCCTTCTAAAACAAAATTATTTTTTTCTAGCACACGCGCCGATCCTTTGTTGTTACCAAAAATCTTTGCTTCGATGCGAACGATTTCTTTATTTTTTTTTACGGCCTCAAGCATCAAGCCCACGGCGGCCGTTGCAATGCCTTTTCCCCAATAGTTTTCTCCAATAAAATAACCAATCTCTACCGTTTTTGCATATACGTCTTTATGCCGGGTGCAGCTTATGTTACCGGCAACCAGTGTTCCAATTTCTATAGCAAAATTTGAGACCGGCTTTTCTTCGTTGGCATGCTTAATCCAAGCAAGCGCATCCATAACCGTGTAGGGGCTAGGAAATTCATTTCTGATGCTATTCCAAACGTTTCGGTTGTTGGCTACTGCAGCAAGGGCTTGGGCATCACCGATTTGCCAGTTTCGAATATTTATTTTTTGCATCCTATTTTACAATCTTCCTGTTTAAATAACCGCTGTAATCAGGAATGGTTGCATCATAGTCGCCATGCATAAATGGAGATGTGATTACAAAATCGGCGGTGGCTCTATCACAAGCCATTGGAATATTCCAAAGTACACAAAGTCTTAAAAGTGCTTTTACATCGCTATCATGTGGTTGGGCTTCCATAGGATCCCAGAAAAAAAACATCATGTCTATTTCACCATTTGCAATCATAGCACCAATTTGCTGGTCACCACCCATGGGTCCACTCATTAGTTTTTTAACAGGCCTATCAATTTTTTCTTCGATGATTTTTCCAGTGGTGCCCGTTGCAATGAGTTCGTGTTTAGAGAGAACGGTTCTATTGTGTTCTACCCAGGCCATTAAATCGGCCTTTTTATTATCATGTGCCACAAGTGCTATTCTCTTACGTGGGCCTAGTTTTTTTATGTTTTTCATTTGGGTAGATATTAAAGCAGAAAGGTAGTTAATTTATTTTTTTGAACGGGTGTAAATGATGGCTAGTAATGGATGTGCAGCTATTATTAAGCCGTTCATAATGACCGGTATACCGGTGTAGTGTAATAGTATACATAACAATATTAAATACAAGGGATACGCAAAAAGTAGCACTGCAAATAAAACGGAATCATAAAATACAGTTCCTTTTGTTTTATGCACTACAAATGTTTTTATCACTAAATAAAGTGGCGCATGCCAAAACCAAGCGATGCCAACAATTGGAAATAAATAAATTGGGCGTTTGTATTTTTTGGATGGTGGTTCTTTAAAGAGCGACACCATTTCCTGCATTACGTCGTTGTTAAAATTGTTTCGTTCAAACGCTCGTGTAGTTAGCGAAGCGTCTTTATTAAAATACAATCCTGCAGAAAATGTTTTCCCAAGCATTAAGTATATTTTTTTACCAAAATGCTTGAAGCCATTATAGGTG
>Ga0079301_1000940_pt1 | contig 13925 bp, 15 predicted proteins | sample Wag4_2014_7_11_3_FD_74797 | JGI IMG/M metagenome (GOLD analysis project Ga0079301, IMG submission 74797) | Fresh water mixed with fracking chemicals microbial communities from Ohio, USA - Utica-2 Time Series FC 2014_7_11 | ecosystem: Engineered > Industrial production > Chemical products > Input...
TCACCTCTTCCTCCAACGTCGCTTCTCAGGGCAGACGTCGGATATGGTCGGCCAGGGTGGGGCCATTTGTAAGTGTCACGAGGCTCCGGATCGGGGCCAGTTCAAGCTAGCATTCGCAGCATGGCAACAATGAGAACGGAGTTGACCACAGCGACAGAGACATCACGTTTCTGAGCGACCCGACCTATAGCGATCCGGGATACACCATCGGGGTGAGGTGCCTCACGGGCAGTGCAAGAAAGACAGGATGGTCGGGTGAGATGAACACCACGACCCATACGGGCCGGACGGACGGGGTGCATGATCTGAACGGCAACATGTGGGAGTGGACGGCGACGCTGGGTGGGGCGAGAGATTCCGACCACTACACGGTAAACGGCGCCGACACGGGGGTTTCAACGCCTGACACCTGGTATATCTCGTCATTGAGCACGGATGCGCGGCTACGCCGCTACGGGGTGCCTGCCAGCGTGGGTTATCCCGATGTCAGCACGGCGATCTTCAGTAAAGACGGCTTTTCCAAGAACTATTCACAGGAGCCGTCGGTTTCGTTGCGGGGTGGCGGATTTGGTTTAAACCGCGATCAAGCAGGGGTCTGGAACCTCCATCTGGGCAATTCTCGCACGGAAACCGGATCCAGCCTGGGATTCCGACCGGTCCTCCGGTACTGACCTCCGTAGGGCCACAACCTTGGTACGAGCAGCCCCGTGACCGCGGTGGGCCGCTTGGATCGTGTCACCTGTTCGGAACCGCAGACAGTGGCCAGGATTCCTCGGAAACCCGTGGCAGAACGGGCACGCAGGCCCTGTCGCTCCTTGCAGAGGAAATCGGGGGCACATACAAAGGATTCAGCAAGCCCGGCCGCGATCGCCATGTTCTTGGAAGTCCCCGAGGCGAAAACTCGGTTTCGACGGTCACACCCTCAGTTTTGCCCGGTGCAAGCGATAGGAAGACACCCTTCACGACGACGGCCGTGACGCGAACGTGGCCAGGACATGACACGTGGCAACGTGGATGTTTCATTCTGACACCGTCCGGGAATTGCCACAGGAAAGTCCATTGGTGTCACCCTACGGGGTGCGGCAACATCCGGGCACGGGCGGCATCCTCGAAGTCGAGACGAACCGTCACCTGTCCTGGCGGAGTGCGCCGGGGCCGGGGTTTCCCCCCCGGCCGCCGTTGACCGAGGGAGAATTCACGATGTCAGCGAAGCAGGAGTTCCTGCCGACGGCCGCCCGGGAGGCTTCCCCGCCCGGACCGTTCGACGCCGAGGCCTGGTCGAACGAGCAGGAGGCGCGGACGCTGCGAACCCTGGAACTGCAAGCCGATCCGACCAACGTGCAGTACCTCGCACCCGGGCACGGGAGCTCGATCCTGCACGGCGGCGACCTGTTCGTGGGCCTGGGGAACTTCGACTTTTTCAAGCAAGGAAAGCCAGGGGCACCGTGAAGACGCTGGGACTCATCGGAGGCCGGTCGGATCCCACCCTGTCCCGCATGAGGGACATGATCCAGAGACGGGGTGGATCCGTCGTGTGGCTCGATAGCTCACGCTTTCCCGGCCACGAGCATCTCAGCCTCGAGGACGGCGAAACTCGCCTGAATGGCCAGTTGCTGCGTCACGTGCGCATCTGGCATCTGCGAGCGCTGTTCCTGAGCTTTCCGGTGTTCCGGATGCCCGATGGACGGTACGATCTCTTCCATGACTGGCGAGCACGCTACCTGGCGCAGCGCGAGATGTATGCCACGGTCTCGTCCTGGCTGAGAGCCCTCCGTCTCGACGGCGGCATCATCGTCAATCCGGTGGAAAGCCTCGATCAGCACGTTCTCAAGCCCCTTCAACTGGCCTTGCTGCGGCGGGCCGGATTGCCCATCCCGGCGACGCTGGTCACGAACCGCCCCGAAGACGTGCTGGCATTCGCAGAGACCCACGGCGAGGTGGTCTACAAGCCGGTCTCAGGCGGGGCCTACTGCCGGGTCCTGATGCCCGAGGATCGCACCCCGGAGCGTCTCGAACTGCTGCGGAATGCCCCCGTCATCTTTCAGAAACGGGTGCATGGCGACAACGTCCGGGTGTGTGTCATCGGCAAAGAGGTGGTTTCCGCTGCCCGGATCCACACCCGGGCCGTGGATTACCGCGGCAATGAAGACGGGTACGAGAGCGTCCGCCTTCCCGCCGATGTCCGCCGCATGTGCATCAAAGCCGCCAGGGTCACGGACATGCCCTACTGCGGGATGGACCTCATCCAGGCAGCGAGCGGGGAATGGGCGATGCTCGAATGCAACCCGACGCCGGTTCACCTCGGCATCGAGGACCTGCTGGGGCATCCAGTCACCGAGCGCCTGGTCGATTATCTGTGGGACCGCGCCTGAAAGCACGGCCCCGCAAACCCTTCAGGCGTCGGAGTCGTCCCGTTCTCCGAGGAAATCCTTGAAAAACTCGGAAGCCCAGCCAAACACCTGGCCCCCTTCCGGAATCGCCAGCGTCCTGATCCCGTCATCAGGTTTCGAAGGGGGCTGCCCCCCCTCCGGATAGGCCAGCGTCTTGATCCCGTCATCCGGTATCGATGGGGGCTGCCCCCCCTCCGGATAGGCCAGCGTCTTGATCCCGTCATCCGGTATCGATGGGGGCTGCCCCCCCTCCGGGATAGCCTGCGTCCTGAGCACCCAATCAGGCAAGCTGGACATGGTTGATTCCTGACCACCCCCCGTCAGGATCTGGTCCTTGTCCGGCGAAACAGCTGGCTGCACCTCTTCCAGCTTTTGTTCAAGAACTGGCAGGGATCGAAGGTCGGGATTGCTGGCGACTGGCCTTTTCGGCACTGGCGCCTCACCGGATCCAATTTCGAGCATGCAGGTCCCCCCCTCCCATCCCGTTGCGATAGAACCCTGAAGTTATAGACGCGAAGCACGCATCCGTGCCAGTTCACGTCCGTTTGTTAGAACCGCAGCTCGGCCCCGAGGTTGAGGCCATAGATCAGCGAGAGGCCCAGTGTCGGGGAATACCCGCGCGCCACCCCTTCCACGAACCCGCTCAGGACCCCGAGCTGGAGCGAGGCCCCCAGCACCCCGAGCGTCTCGCTGCCGCTGACCGTCGTCAGGGCCCGGTTCGGAGTGGTGGTCTGCGTTTCCTGGGTCCGGGTTCCCTCGGCGATGCCCGCAGGGGTCCCCTGGACGTTCTCGATCACGACGCTGCGCCGGTTCTTGAGGGTCACGACGCTGCTCGTCGTGAGCGAACCGACCAGGATCGGCGCATAGCCCACCCGGGCATAGACCCGCATCGCAGACGTGGGCCGGCAGGCGGCATCCAGCCCGATCATGGGCCCCGCCGCGAGCAGGGTCGAATCCTGGCGCACGCTCTCGTCGAGCTCGAATTCCGTCCGCTGGGTGTAGGTCGCCCCCCCACCCTGGTCGACCTTCTGGGTCTCGGTCGCGACCTTGCCCTGGCCCTGGGCGCCGACCGTCCGGGCCTGGAAGGTCGTCCCCACCTGGGCCACCGGAACCGTGAAGCCCCCGAAAAAGCTCACGGAACCGACCGGTGACTCCGCGACCCGGTAAGTACCCGCCAGCCCGAACTCGTTCAGCCAGGTCGACCGCCCGGCCGAGTACGCGACTCCCCCCTGCGATTCATAGGTGTCGGGATTGGCACCGGCATCGCTGCCCGTGCGCAGCTGGACGGTGCCACCCCCTCCCGGCAGGCCGGCCCATCCCCCGTAGGCCATGCTGCCGGGCCCACCGCCGGCCGGGGTGGGATTGACCGAGGCCGTGTACGTCGCCCCCAGTCCCGATGTCACGGTGGTGTCGTCGTCGAGGGTGACGGTGTTGCCCCCCTCGACGCGGTTGGCCGGAAATGAGCTCGGAGCCAGCACGTTCGCCGTCGCACCCGAGCCGAGGAGCGAGCCGAACAGGCTGCCGGTCAGGGCGAACCGGTCGGACACCCACCAGTTCCCGTCCAGTCCGTACATGACCCCGAGGCCATCGCCGGTCGAGGCCGTCTCCACCGTGGACGAAGTCGACGCGAGGGCGGTGAACGACGCCCCGGTCGGGGCATTAGTGGGGTTGATGACCGATCCGCTGCGCCGGACCTTCCAGTCCCGGCCCCGCCCCAGCTCGAAGGCCGGTCCGACGAACATCCGGAGCGAGAACCCGCGCGATTCGTCGAGGCCGTACGCCTCCCTCGAATAACCCGGCATGTCCTGGGTTGAGCCCCCGGGAGGAAGTGCAGGTGCGGGAGCACGGGTGACGGCCGGCGGGGGCGGCGGGGGCGCAGCCGGCGTCTTCCGCATCTGCGCGAGGGCAGTCCCGGGCGCCAGGAGCTGGACAGCCACCGCGAGGGCGAACCACGACACCGATCTCGACACGACAGGGGCCTCCCTTTCATCATCCGGAACCGTTGCACAGATACCCCTCGGCCGGACCTTCAAACGACCCTTCGGCCTGGGACCGCCTGCCCGGGGATTGGAAAGCGAAGGTATCCGTGGTTGGATCCTCCGTGGAAGTGGAGAACGATCGCCATGAACACCATCAGCGTCGATGCCTACCTGCAGGACGGCTGCGGCCGCTGCGACCATTACCGGCTGCCCACCTGCAAGGTCCACCTCTGGACGGACGTCCTGCTCGCGCTCCGAGGGATGCTCTCGGCGACAGACCTTGTCGAAGAGATGAAATGGGGCTCGCCCTGCTACACGCTCGGCGGCAAGAACGTCGTCATGCTGGCCTCGTTCCGCGACAGCTGTGCGATCACGTTCGTCGAGGGCCTGGGCATGAGCGATCCGGAGGGACTCCTCGAGAAGATCGGGCCGAATACCCGGGTGCCGCGACGGATCCCGTTCCGATCGCTGGCAGACCTCGAGCGGAACCGGGCGGCGATCGCCCGGCTCATCGACGAGGCGATCGCCCGGGAACGAGCGGGCATCCGCCACGAGGCGCCGCCCGAACCCGAGTCGATGCCGGACGAACTGGCCGAGCGTCTGGATGGCGACCCCGACCTGCAGGACCTGTTCCTGGCCCTGACCCCGGGTCGCCGCCGGAGTCACGTCCTGCACATCGGGAGCGCGAGCAAGACCGAGACCCGCCGGAACCGAGTCGAGAAGTGCGTGCCCCTCATCCGCGCCGGCAAGGGCTTCAACGAGCGCTGAAACCAGGGCCCGCAGCCGACAGCAACAGGACCTCAGGGACGGCGGTCTAGCACCACCTGGCGCTGGGCCTGCACGCCGTGGTCCCCCTCGACGCCCTGCGCCTGCAGCTGGAGCTGGATGCGTCCGTCCGGCAGGGTCTGGGCCTGCGCATGAAACTGGGCCGAACCCTGCTCACGGGTCACCCAGCGCGCGTGCGCGCTCCGGACCTGGGCTTCCACGGCAGCCGGGGTGGAGCCCCGGTTCGCGACGGCGAGACATTCCGCCATCAGCCGGTCGAGACTCTGGCGAGCCGCCGAGCGGGCGGGGGCCTGAGCCTCCGGAAGCCCCGGGGGAGACGCGGCCGGCCCCCCGCAGGCCAGCAGCACGAGCACGATCAGGACGGACAAGCGGTTGAGTGACATACGTCATGTATGGCAGCTGATGCACGAGATCTTGTCCGGTCGAACGTGCAAGCTTGACCCGTCCTTATGCTGTCCTTGACCTATGGTCCGCATCTCACGACGAGGTCCCGTCCACGACCGATCGCATGAAAAGACCCGGGGTTCGACCGTTCGAACCCCGGGTCCATCCCTGGTCAGCCGACCTAGTGGGCGGCCTTCTGCACGAACTCCATGTCGATGGTGATGGCGACATCCTCACCCACGAGCACGCCCCCCGACTCGAGGGCCTTGTTCCAGGTCAGGCCGAAGTCCTTGCGGTTGATGTGGGTCGTCGCGGTCCCCCCGATCTTGGCATTGCCCCAGGGATCCTTCGCGACGGTCGTGTCCCCCTCGAGATCGAGGACGACTTCCTTCGTCACCCCGTGAAGGGAGAGATCTCCCGTCACCTTGAACCCGCCCGGTGCCCGGACGACCTTGCGGGACTTGAAGGTCATCGAGGGAAACTTCTCGACGTCGAAGAAGTCCGGGCTCTTGAGGTGCCCGTCACGGCGTTCGTTACCCGTGTCGACGCTCGAGACGTCGATGGTCGCCTCGACGGATGACTTCGTGGGGTCCTTGTCGTCGAGCGAAAGCGCCCCGGAAAGCTTGCTGAACTCGCCGCGCACCTTGGCGACCATCATGTGCTTGATGCTGAAATGGGCTGCGGAGTGGTTGGGATCGAGTTCCCAGGTCGAGGCGAACGACGCCGTCGGCAGGAACAGGGCGAACGCGGCCAGGGAGATTGCAGCGACGTGCTTCACGATGGAACTCCATTCTGGAAAGAGCAGGAACAGATGGTTTACACTTAAACCTTTTGCGAGACCCCGTCAAGGGGGATCCAGTTCGGCCGTGGCCCGTTCGATCTGGCTCAACAACGCTCGCATCGCGTGGCGATCGCCATCGCACAGGGGCGCAAGGGCCCCCGCGAGGACCGCATCATGGTCGGGAACCGTTTTCCGGAAGCGTTCGCGACCTTCCGATCGCAGATGGATGCGGTTGATCCGCCGATCGATGGCATCGGGTCGTCTCTCGATGAGTCCGGCCCCTTCCATGCGATCGAGAAGACCGCATACGTTGCCCTTCGTCACGAGTAAACGTCGAGCCAGTTCCTGCTGGGTGATGCCCTCCTCCAGATGCAGCGTGGCGAGCACGTCGAACTGAGGGGGTGTCAGGGCGTGTCGTGCCAGTACCTGTTCCAGGCGCCCGTGGATCCGGGTGAACGTCCGCACGAGTTGCAGCCATGTCCCCACGAGCACGGGATTCTCGAAAAGTTCGGCTTGCGGAGCCTGGTCGATCAACGGCTGTTCCTGGATGTCCACGGGGTCCTCATGCCGGAGACGTACCCTCGCGGCGACGCCTCCAATCCTCCGGCCGGTCCGGATGAATTTCGCATCATTTTGACGGCGCCTTAACATCTGGCACGCACGCCGCCCTGACCCTGCAACGACAACTCCGGTGGAAGAGCACCCGTTCCGGAGGACCATGCACTTGAGCCCGGTACGCCACATGCAGAATGTCCTCCCCACCGGTCCGTCCGACGTGACCCGCCTACAGCTTCGCCGGCTTCAAACGGCAGCGATGCTGGACGGCAAACTCGAGCCCCGGGAACGGAGCTTCCTGGATGGCCTCCGCAAGGCTGGCCGGGTGGCCCCGTCCGAGGTCGAGGCCCTCGACCGCTGGATCGCGTCGCCGTCCAACCCGGAAGTGGCCTTCGTCCGCAAGCAGTCCCCCCTTTTCGAGGAACGCCTCCGGGCGCTCGAGCAGCACGCAAAGCCCGGCGATCTCGTCTTCTGGCACGGACCGGCCGACACCCCCCTCGGCAAGTGGCTGGGAGAGTGGACCCACGTGAGCCTCGCCCTGGGCGATGGCCTCATGCTCGATACCATGAGCCTCGAAGGGGCGACGATCTCGGACCTGCCGTCCGTCCTCGCCAAGGCCGAACGCCGTCTGCAGAGTGACGCCTTCGCCATCGGCAAGCTCGAGAAGCCCCTGACCGCCGGGCAGCTCGACCAGCTCCGCCAGGTCGCACGACGCCTGCAGGGACGCGATTATGCCCTCGTCTCGCGGATGGATGACGCCGCGTCCCGGCTTTCATGCTCCCGGAGCGTGCACGAGGCCCTGAAACAGATCGGCCTCGAGGTCGTCCCGGAGAGCAAGCGCCTGGCCAGCCGGGCCGTGATGCCCGGCGATCTCATGCGCGGCGTGAAGATCGCCGGGACCGTGGACGCCAGGGGCGTGTTCCGGGCCGGGGAGCAGGCCGCGCGTGAGGCCTGGAACGTCGGGGGTCTTCGCAAGCTGGCGATCCGGACCTTCGACCGCGTGCTGGGAGCCTTCCCGGGCCTGTGGCCCTGGGTCGAGCGCTACCAGGCCCGCGCCCTGGAGCGTCTGCGGCACGTGTGACGGCAAAGCTTCATCGAGTCTTTGCCATAGCTTTGACCAGACATAATCTCGCACACGCAACCCGCGATCCGCCCGCGGCCAAAACATCCTCGTGGTGTGACGTTCAACCCCGGAGGGTGCTCCATGGCGATCGTGAAACAGATCTCGGGACAGGCTGCTCGGGCCGTGCCTCGCCTCACGGCGGACGGTGCGAAGGCCATGCAGGCCCTGATGCGGGGCATCGGCGACGACATCGCCACCCCGGCGCGTCAGCTCGCCCGGGATGGTGTCGCGCGCCATCTGCGGGCGGTCGATCGCCTCGAGACCTCCCTCGGTCAGTTCCAGAAGACCCGGTCGCGCGAGATCGCCCGTGGTGCGTCTCAGACGCTGGATGCCGGCCTCTTCACGCTCCGCAAGGGCATGCAGATCGGCAAGAACGCCCACGACCTCGGGCTCAAGACCGCCATCAAGGCCGGTAACAACCTGATCGACACCCAGGTGTTCCTCGGAGAAAAGCGTCACGAACTCGGCATGCTCCTGCTCGACCCCGCCCGCCGCAGGTCGGTCGACCGGATCTACAACGCTGGCCTGAAGCGTCACAACGGCAGCCTCAAGCAACTCGACAAGTTCATCGTCGACCGCGTCGACGACGTCGTCACGGCAGGCATGAAGCGCCACTCGACCGCCGTCCGGGCCGCCACTCCCGGCTGGCGCAAGCAGTTCAAGGCCTGGGTCGCCGACGGGGCCGAGCGCCACGCCACGGCGATCGGGGCAGACAGCGCCATCTCGCGCCTCATGCGTCAGCTGGTCCGGTAGGTGCCGCGCGTGAAGACTCACCTCGCCATCCCGCTGCTGGTCGCTCTCTCCCTCACTCAGGGCACGCTTGCCGACGCGCGACCGACCGCGGCTCACGCCTCGCATGACCACGCCTCGCATCCGCTCCTCGAGGGGGGCGACCGCCGCGTCCGACCCCAGGACGATCTGTACCGCCACGCCAACGGCACCTGGCTCAGGACCACTCCGATCCCGGGTGACCGGGTGTCGTACGGGGTGTTCGACCGCATGGCCCAGCGCTCGGAAGTCCGCGTTCGCGAGCTGCTCACCGAGGCCACGAAGCATCCGGGACGCTCCTTCGAGGACCAGATCCTGGGCGACCTCTATGCCTCGCTTCTCGACACGGCCTCGCTCGATCAATCGGGACTCGAGGCCTTGCGGCCCCTGCTCGACCGGGCCTCTGAGCTGGCCGACCCGGCCGACCTCGCTCCCCTCTTCCTCGAGTTCTCGAAAGCCGGCGCACGGACCCCGGTTGCCCTGTACGTGGCGCCGGACGAGAAAAAGCCGACCGTCTATGCGGCGCACCTTTACCAGGATGGCATCGGCCTGCCGGACCGCGACTACTACCTGAACGACGGCCCCGAGGACCGCAAGTTGCGCGAGGGGTACCTCGCCTACCTGACGACGCTCGCGCGTCTCTCCGGCTCGGCCGACCCGGCCGGCGATGCCCGCGCGACCCTGGACCTCGAGACGGCGATCGCCCGGGTCCAGTGGTCCCAGGTCGAGTGCCGGGACGACCTCAAGGCCTACAACCCGCTCACCCGGGCCGGATGGACCGGTGGCTACGCCCCCCTCGACTTCGAGGCCTTTGCCCGGGCTGCGGGCCTGCCTCCGGACGCCGGCTGCATCGTGGCGCAGCCGACTTACGTGCAGGCCATCGCCGGGCTCGTGAAGGACACCCCCCTCTCGTCATGGCAGGCCTACCTGCGCCTGCGGATCCTCGACGCCCATGCCATGCACCTGGGTGCCGGGTTCCGCGCGGCCTACCAGCACTTCCATCGCGAGCAGGTACGCGGGATGCCCTCTGCACCCCCGCGCTGGCGGACGGCTCTCCGGACGACCAGCGACGCGCTCGGCGAGGCCATCGGCATCCGGTACGTCGCCCGCCACTTCCCGCAGAGCGCCAAGCGCAGCGCGCGCCGCCTGGTCGACCACCTGCTCGTGGCCTACCGGCGGCGTCTCGAGCAGGTCTCCTGGATGAGCCCGACCACGCGCCAGGCCGCCCTCCGGAAGCTCGACCGGCTCACCGTCAAGATCGGCTACCCCGATCGCTGGCGGGGTCATGACGGTCTCGTGATCCGCCGGGATGACGGCGTGGGCAACCTGCTCCGCGTGAGTCGCTACCACTTCGACCGGGACATCCGGGACGTGGGTCAGCCGGTGGATCGTACCCGCTGGGAGATGCCTCCCCAGATGGTCAACGCCTACTACAATCCGGTCGCCAACGAGATCGTGTTCCCGGCGGCCATCCTGCAGGAACCCTTCTTCGACCCCGCTGCCGAGGACGCCCGTAATTTCGGGGCGATCGGGGCGATCATCGGACACGAGATCAGCCACGGCTTCGACGATTCGGGCCGTCACTACGATGCCGACGGCAGCCTGCGTGACTGGTGGACCCCCGAGGATGCCCGGAACTTCGAGTCCCGTGCTGCTCGCCTCGTGAAGCAGTACGGGGCCTACACGCCCCTTCCGGGCCTGCACGTCAACGGGGAGCTGACGCTCGGCGAGAACATCGCGGACCTCGCCGGCGTGACGATGGCCTTCGAGGGCTTCCACCTGGCCCAGGGCAAGCACCCCGCGCCCACCTTGCAGGGGCTGACGGGTGATCAGCGGTTCTTCCTGTCCTACGCGCGTTCCTGGCGATCGCTCACCCGTCCCCAGGCGCTCAAGGAACAGCTGCTGTCCGACTCCCACTCGCCGGACGAGTACCGCACCAACGGCGTCGTGACGAACCTGGATGCCTTCCACCGGACCTTCGGCCTGAAGCCGGGCGATCGCCTCTACCAGCCCGTCGCCGGCAGGATCCGCATATGGTGAATCCGTCCGGCGACCCGGACGTGCTCGTCGTCATTCCGAACCTGAACGGGGCCTCGGTCCTCGACGCCACGCTGGGAGCGATCCGGGCCTCCGCCCCGGCTCTCGACCTCCGGGTCGTCGTCGTGGACAACGCCTCGACCGACGGGAGCGTGGAGTACGTCCGCGATGCATTTCCCGAGGTCGAGGTCCTCGTCAACCCCGAGAACCTCGGGTTCGCGCACGCCTGCAACCAGGGCGGACGTTCGGCCTCGAGCCGCCACGTCCTGCTGTTGAACTCCGATGTCACCCTCCTGCCCGGCAGCCTGGAGGCGATGGTCGCTCACCTGGACCGGGAATCCGGTCTGGGGGCGGTCACTCCACTCATGCACTGGCCCGACGGCCGGGTGCAGGGGCCCCGCCTCGCGGCCAGGCAGCGCCGGATCGGTCGCCCGGTCCCCATGTCGTGGCTGCCCGGCACCTGTCTGCTCCTGCGTCGCGCGGCCCTCGAGGCCGTCGACTGGCTGGACGAGGATTTCTTCTTCTTCAACGAGGACCTGGATCTGTCCTGGCGACTCCGACGGTCGGGCTGGCGCCTCGCCTGCCTGCCGGCCGTGCACGTCCGGCATCACGAGGGCGTCGCGACGCGCTCGGACCCCGCCGTGCTGACGCGTGCGGTCCGCGAGGGTTTCCTCGGGACGGTGATGCTCGCGAGGAAACACCATCCCTGGGCCACGGGCCTCGTGCGCCGGGTCGTCCGACTCGACGTCCTGTTCCGGGCCGCGCGGATCCGCGCCCGGGCCCGACGCGGACTCTTGCCATCCCGCCATGAGCAGGCTTTACTGGATGGCCTTCCCGAACTGATCGCCGGTCTGGAGCGTGTCTGATGATCCTCGAGGTCCCCGTCGACCGCATCTTCCCGCTCCGTCACGATGTCCTTCGCCACGGTTTTCCCCTCGAGGCCTCGATCTACCCGGGTGACGACGATCCGGCCACCTTTCACCTGGCCGCGCTCGACGGCGAGACCGTCATCGGCTGTGCAACGGGCCTGGTGGTCCCGCGCCCGGGCACGACGGAACCCGCCTACCAGCTGCGCGGCATGGCCGTCGCGGAGGGCCTCCGCAGCCAGGGCATCGGAGCCCGGATCCTCGCGGTCTTCGAGCGCACGGCGCGTGAGCGCGGTCTCACGCTCGTCTGGTGCAACGGGCGCAAGACGGCCGGGGACTTCTACCGGCGCGAAGGCTGGGTGCAGACCAGCGACGAGTTCGAGAGCGTGGGGCTGCCGCACTTCATCTTCGAGAAGCGGCTCGAGGGCTGAGCCCTCGCCGTCGTTGACACCCGTTCTCACGCGTCCGAACATGCCATGACGCATTCTGGAGGTTCGTCCATGTCCCAACCCGCGCTGCCCATCCTCGAGTTCGTCCTCGGCAACTACAAGAACTTCAACGCCCGCGCGACCCGCGACGCGCTGGTGGCGTACTGGCGGCACGTCGAGCGGGGCGGCAAGATGTTCTGGGCCGTCGCGGGGGCCATGTCGTCGGCCCAGCTCGGGATCACGCTGGCTCCGGCCATCCGGGCCGGCCTCATCCATGGGCTGTCGGTCACGGGGGCGAACCTCGAGGAATCCCTGTTCCGCCTGGTGGCCCATCACAGCTACAAGGACTTCCCCGACTACCGCTACCTCACGAAGCAGGACGACACCCGGATTCTCGAGCAGCGGATGCGCCGCGTGACGGACACGAGCATCCCCGAGGACGAGGCCTTCCGCGCCGTCGAGAAGATCGTCGTCCCCATGTGGCAGGAGGCCTCCGGCAAGGGCGATCGCCGCTTCTGGCACCAGTACTTCTACGAGACGATCCAGGCCATTCCCGAGACGGCTTACGAGGGCAATCCCGACGACTGCTGGCTGCTGGCCGCGGCTCGCGCCAACCTCCCCATCGTCGTGCCGGGTGCCGAGGACTCGACCTTCGGGAACATCTTCGCCTCCTACGTGAAGACCGGAGAGTGCCAGGCGAGCATCGTGAAGTCGGGCATCGAGTACATGGCCGATTTCTATGACCGGTACCAGGAACTGTCCGAGGGAGAGGGCGTCGGATTTTTCCAGATCGGCGGCGGCATCGCGGGGGACTTCCCCATCTGCGTCGTGCCGTCCATCAAGTACGACCTGCAGGAAGGCGTGAAGCCCTGGGCCTACTTCTGCCAGATCAGCGATTCGACGACGTCCTACGGTTCTTACTCGGGGGCGACGCCCAACGAGAAGATCACCTGGGACAAGCTCACGGAAGACACCCCGATGTTCGTGATCGAATCCGACGCGACGATCGTGGCCCCGCTCATCATGCGGGCGCTGCTCGAGTGCAAGGCGCATCCCGAGGCGGCCAACGCCCTCATCGACCGGCACCTCGGCCTCGTCACGGCCTGACGAACCCCGGGCACATGACCGGAAGGCCTTCATCGTGAGCAACCGGACGGCCGGGCCCCCAGCCCTCACGCCGGCGACGCTCCTCGCGGAGTTTCGCCGGCTTCGTTCACGTTCGCGGGCCATCTTCGCCTGTGTCCACGAAGCAGCATTCCTGGATCGCCCGATCCCGCTCAGGCACCCGTTCCTGTTCTACGAGGGGCACCTCGACGCTTTCAACTGGAACACCTGCTTTCGCCACGTGCTGGGTCAGCCGTCCTTTCACCTCGCCTTCGACGACCTCTTTGCCCGGGGCATCGACCCGGCCACCGTGCAGGGAACCCCGGAATACGAGGCCTGGCCCTCACGGGCCGAGGTGCAGGCCTATTCCCGGGAGGTCGAAGCGCGTCTGAGCGACCTGCTGGAGCGGGCCACCACCATGCAGGACCTGCCCGTCCCCCTGCAGGACGGCCACGTGCTGCACATCCTGCTCGAGCACGAGGCCATGCACCACGAGACCCTCATGTACCTCTTGCAGCAGCTCCCGCCCGACTGCAAGACGCCCATCGCCGGTGTGCTCGAACCGGACACCTCGGAAGCCCCCCCTCCTCACATGGTCGATATCCCGGTAGGAATTGCACGCGTGGGCGCCCGGCCGGGCGAATATCCGTTCAGCTGGGACAACGAGAGACCGTGCCACGAGATCGAGGTGCCGGCCTTCCGGATCGACGCCTTCAACGTCACG
>Ga0079301_1000943_pt1 | contig 13912 bp, 8 predicted proteins | sample Wag4_2014_7_11_3_FD_74797 | JGI IMG/M metagenome (GOLD analysis project Ga0079301, IMG submission 74797) | Fresh water mixed with fracking chemicals microbial communities from Ohio, USA - Utica-2 Time Series FC 2014_7_11 | ecosystem: Engineered > Industrial production > Chemical products > Input...
GCCGCCGGCATCTTCGTCGCGCGGCGCGCTCGCCACGCCGACGACGGCATCGCCGTCCTTCAGGCGCACGACGCGCACGCCCTGGGTGTTGCGGCCGATCTCGCGGATCTCCGCCGCGGGCGTGCGCACGAGCATGCCGCTGCTCGAGACCACGACCACCGAGTCGGTCGTCGCGATCGGCAGCACCGCCACCACGAAGCCGTTCTTGTCGTTGGTCTGGATGTCGATGCGGCCCTTGCCGCCGCGCGACTGCGCGCGCGTCGAGCCGTCCTCGCTCTGCACGAGGTACTCGCCGAAGCCGGTGCGCTTGCCGAAGCCATTCGAGGTGACGGTGAGCAGCGCGCGCGTGTCGTCGCAGCGCACGATGCCGACGACCTCGTCGCTGTCGGCGAGCTCGATGCCCTTCACGCCCGCGGTGTCGCGGCCCATGACGCGGGCGTCGTCCTCGTCGAAGCGGATCGCCATGCCCTCCTTGGTCGCGAGCAGCACGTGGTCGGTGCCCGAGGTCGAGATCACGCCGATGAGGTTGTCGCCGTCGTTGAGCGCGATGGCGATGATGCCGCCGCGGTTCACGTTGCGGTAGTCCTTCAGGCTCGTGCGCTTCACGCGGCCCTTCGAGGTCGAGAAGACGAGGTAGTCCTCCTTCTTCTCGAAGTCCTCGATCGGGAGGAAGGTGCGGACCTTTTCGCCCTCGCGCAGCTCGAGCAGGTTGACGATCGCGCGGCCCTTGGCGGTGCGCGCCATCTCGGGGATCTGCCACACCTTGATGCGGAACACGCGGCCGGTGTCGGTGAAGCAGAGCAGGTCGTCGTGCGACCCGCAGACCATGACCTGCTCGACGTAGTCGTCGTCGCGCTGCTCGGCGCCCTTGATGCCCTTGCCGCCGCGGCCCTGGGTGCGGTAGGTGTCGAGCGGCAGGCGCTTGACGTAGCCGGCGTGGCTGACCGTGACGACGCAGGTGTGCTGCGGCACGAGCTCGCCGAGCTCGAAGTCCTCGGCCTCGTTGCCCTCGATGCGGGTGAGGCGCTCGTCGCCGAAGCGCTCGGCGAGCGCGATGGTGTCGGCGCGCACGATGGCGAGGATCCGGCCCGCGTCGGCGAGGATCGCCTCGAGCTCGTCGATCTTCGCGAGCAGCGACGCGAGCTCGCCCGCGAGCTTCTCGATCTCGAGGCCGACGAGCTGGATCAGGCGCAGCGCGCCGATCGCCTCGGCCTGGACGCGGGTGAGGTGCACGCCGCCCTTGCCGTCGTTGAAGAGCGTCTCGGCGCGCTCGACCAGGCGGGCGGGCACGATGTCGATGCGCGGGTACGACGGCGGGATGCGGAACGCGCGCTCCATGAGCCGCGTGATCGCCTCGTCGCGGGTGCGGCTGGTGCGGATGAGGCGGATGACCTCGTCGATGTCGCACACCGCGTAGATCAGGCCCTCGAGCTTGTGGGCGGCCTGGCGTGCGTGGCGCAGCTCGAACTCGCAGCGGCGGCGGATGACGTCGCAGCGGTGGTCGATGTAGCACTGGATGAGCTGGCGCAGCGAGAGCGTGCGCGGCTGGTGGTTCACCAGCGCGATGTTCTGGATCGAGTAGCTCGACTGGAGCGGCGTGAACTCGTAGAGCTGCTTCTCGACGATCGCAGGGTCGGCGCCCTTCTTGAGGACGACCTGGATGCGCGTGCGCGCGTCGCGGCCCGAGTGGTTCTGGACCTGCGAGATGTCCTCGATGCGGCCTTCCTTGTGGGCGTCGACGATCTTCTCGATGAGCGCCGACTGCGAGACCTGGAAGGGGATCTCGTCGATGATGATCACGTCGCGGCCGGCCGACTTCTCGTGGCGGACGCAGCCGCGCAGCACGATGCGCCCGCGGCCCGAGGCGTACGCCTCCATGATGCCGCGCCGGCCCATGATGATGCCGCCGGTCGGGAAGTCCGGTCCCGGGACGATCTCCATGAGCCGCTCGACGCCGATGAGCGGGTCGTCGATGGTGGCCACGATCGCGCCGCAGATCTCGCGCACGTTGTGGGGCGGCATCGTGCTCGACATGCCGACCGCGATGCCCGAGGAGCCGTTCACCAGCAGGTTCGGGAACTTGCCCGGAAGCACGCACGGCTCCATGAGGCGCTCGTCGTAGTTCGGCTTGAAGTCGACGGTCTCCTTGTCGAGGTCCTCCATCATCGCCATCGCGGCGTGGGTCATGCGCGCCTCGGTGTAGCGCATCGCCGCCGGCGGGTCGCCCTCGATCGAGCCGAAGTTGCCCTGCTTGTCGACGAACATGTAGCGGGCCTTCCAGTCCTGGCCCATGTTCACGAGCGTGGGGTAGATCACGCTCTCGCCGTGCGGGTGGTAGTTGCCGCTGGTGTCGCCGCAGATCTTGGCGCACTTGATCTGCTTGCGGCCGGGCGAGAGCTTGAGGTCGTTCATCGCCACCAGGATGCGGCGCTGCGAGGGCTTGAGGCCGTCGCGCACGTCGGGCAGGGCACGATCCATGATCGTGCTCATCGCGTAGGTCAGGTAGCTCTCGTGCAGCTCGCGGTCGATGTCGAGATCGAGCACGCGGTCATGCTGCGCGGGCTGCGCGTTCGGATCCGGATTCGAACCGTGTGATTGGGCGCCGTCGGCCATCGAATACCTGTCCTTTCGGGACCTCGGAGGGGAGCGCCGAGTATAGCCGAAAGGGGGGTGGCACGCCCGTGCGGCGACGCGTTTCCGCGCGTGGGAAACGGCTTGTTTTCAAGGGGTTTCGCCGCGGCTCAGCCGGCGTCCGCCACGCCGACCACCGCGATGCCGAGGCGGTCCGCCGCCGCGAGCACCGCCGGGCGGTCGACGAGGATGACCTTGCCGACGCCGATCGCGATGCATCCGCCGCCCGCCGCGTGCATGCGCTCGATGGTCGACACGCCGATGGTGGGCACGTCGGCGCGCATGTCGTGGCCCGGCCGTGCGGTCTTGAGCAGCGTCCAGCCCTTCCGGCGGCACAGCGTGCCCGCGCGCTCGATCATGCGGTCGGTGCCCTCGACCGCCTCGACGGCGATCACGTCCTTCTCGCGCACCGCGATCGCCTGGCCGATGTCGAGCGCGCCGACCTGCCGCAGGAGGCTCCAGCCGAAGGCGATGTCGGAGGCCTGCTCCGCGGTGGGCGCGCGGCGCGTCATGGTGCCTTCCGAGGCCATGTGGTCGGGGATGTACGTCGTCGAGTCGATCAAGACGAGACCCTCCTTGGCGAGGTCTTCCGCAAGCGCGGTGAGCAGGGTGGCGGAGCGCCGGTCGTGGCGCAGCTTCCGGTACCAGAGGTTGAACGCGCGCCAGTCGGGCAGCTGGCGGAAGAGCCGCAGCGGATCGTGCATGCGCGCCTTCGAGACGCGCCCGACCATGACCGCCTCGCGCACGCCGAAGCGGCGCGCGAGCCGCAGCCAGCGCCCGAGCTGCACGACGCCCGCCTCGGCGAAGTCGTCGCACAGCGGCGGAAGCTCGGCGACGAACTGGTCGCGCAGTCCGATGCACGCCACGCGGCGCCCGGCGGCGCGCATGCCGCGGGCGACGATCAGCGGCAGCGCTCCCTGGCCGGCGATCAGCCCGATCGGCGGCAGTTCGTGCGGCGTGGCGTGTCCGGCGGCGGGGTGCATCGGGAGCTGCTCTGCGGGCTGGTTCGGTCGGTCGATTCGGTCGGGAGATTTGGTCGGCGGACTCACGCGGCGAGACCTGCCGGTCGCGTCACGCGCCGGTGCTCGGGACCTTCGGCCCCATCGGCAGGAACCGCTCGGGGTCGGCGTGGACCGGCGCCCGGACCGACGCATCGAGCCAGTCGACCAGGTCGGAGAGATCGGTGCCGAACCGGAGCACCTCGCGGATCGCCTCGCGCGCGAACCGCTCGCGGATCGAGTGCTCGATGAGCGACTGGAGCGGGAGGTAGTAGCCGTGGTCGTCGAGCACGGCGATCGGCTTGGCGTGGTCGCCGATCTGCCGGCCGACGAGCGTCTCGAAGAACTCCTCGAAGGTTCCCATGCCGCCGGGCAGCACGAGGAAGGCGTCCGCGCGCTCGATGAGGATGCGCTTGCGCTCGCGCATCGTGTCGACGACGACGAGCTCGTCGCAGCCGAGCCATCCCTGCTCGAGGTCGAGGAACTTGCGGGTGATGATGCCCTCGACGCGTCCGCCGGCCGCCTTGCAGGCGCGGGCCGCCTCTCCCATGAGGCCGAGGCCTCCACCTCCGTAGACGAGCGTGATGCCCCGGCGCGCCAGGAGCTCGCCCGCGGCGCGGGCGGCGACCGCGAAGTGGGGGTCGAGGCTGCGCGAGCTCGAGCAGTAGAGCGTGACGGATCGGAGGGCGGTCATTGCGGATACCTTACCCGAGCACATGCTTGCGATCGTCCTCGGGCTCCTCCTCCTCGGCTTCGCGCTCTCGGCACCCCTGACGGGCGTGCTGGCGCGGCTCGGCACCCGCGTGGGGGCGCTCGACACGCCGGGCGCGAAGGGGCACGTGAAGGAACTCCGCCCGATCCCGAACATCGGGGGCATCGCGATCTTCTGGTCGGTGGTGGGTCCCATCGCGTTCGGGCTGGCGGCGCTGCTCGTCATGCCCGACCGGCTCGCGGACTGGGCGCCCGCGATCGAGCCGCATCTCGACCGTGCGCAGGCGACCTTCAACGACTGGGTGGTGGTGCTGGTCGGGGCGCTGGTGCTGCACGTGATGGGCCTCTACGACGACCGGAGGGCGATCTCGGCGTGGCCGAAGCTCCTCCTGCAGCTGGCCGTCGCGGCCGGCACCGTGCTGTTCAGCGACGTCCGGCTGCTCGCGAGCTTCCTCGGTGACGGTGGCGGCGAGGTGCTGAGCGTCGCGATCACCGTGGTCTGGATCGTGGTCATCGTGAACGCGGTCAACTTCATCGACAACATGGACGGCCTCGCGGGCGGCATCGGCATGATCGCGGCGCTCTGCTTCATGGTGGCGACCATCCTCAACGGGCAGTGGTTCATCGCGTCGGCGCTGGCGCTGCTCGCGGGTTCGCTCGCGGGTTTCCTGGTCTGGAACATCCCGCCGGCGTCGATCTTCATGGGGGATGGCGGGTCGCTGTTCGTCGGCTACATCCTCGCGTGCATGGCGGCGCGCACGACCTTCGTCGACGCCGCGCACCCGGACTACGCGCTCGGCACGGCGTGGTACGGCGTGTTCATGCCGATCCTCGTGCTCGCGATCCCGCTCTACGACGGGGTGTACGTGACCGTGTGGCGGGTGCGCCGCGGCAAGAGTCCGTTCGTGGGCGGTCACGAGCACATCTCGCACCGTCTGGTGCAGCTCGGGCTGTCGAAGCGCCGCGCGGTCCTGGTGCTCTGGCTGCTGACCGCCGTCACCGCGATGAGCGGCATCGGCCTCGGGCTGATGAAGCCGTGGCAGGCCGCGCTGGTGGGACTGCAGCTGTTCGGGATCTTCCTGGTGATGCTCGTGCTCGAGACGAGCGTGGCGCGCGTCGAGGATCCGCCGAAGGGCAGCGGGGGATGAGCATCGACGCCGAGCGGCTGCGCACCAACGGCCTGCTGGTGATCCTGGCGGTCGTGGCGCTGCGCGCGATGGTGGTGATCGAGCCGCAGGTCTGGTTCGCCGACGTCGATCCCGCGCTCGACGCGATGCCGCTGCTCGCGATGGCGCAGCGCGGGTCGCTGCAGCTCGACCTGATCCTGCTCGGCGGCGCGCTCGCGGCGCTGCTCGGCGAGCACCGCTCGGGGCGCGGCGTGCATCCGTGGATGGTGCTGCTCGCGCTGCTGCCGATGCCGGTGGTGCTGTTCCATGCGGTCGGGGCGTGGTCGGGCAACGCGTTCCGCGGGTCGACCTGGCTGGCGGGCATGGTGGCGTTCGTCGCCGTGGCGCACCTCGTGCGCGAGCGGCGGCTGCGGGTGGTCGCCGTGTCGGTGCTGGTCGGCCTGGTGGCCGCGCTTGCCGTGCGCGGGGCGGTGCAGGTGCTCGTCGAGCATCCCGCGATGGTGGCGATGTACCGCGAGACGCGCGCGGACTTCCTCGCCGAGCGCGGCTGGCCCGCCGACTCGAGCGCCGCGCTCACCTACGAACGGCGGCTGATGCAGCCGGAGGCGACCGGCTGGTTCGCACTCTCGAATCCCTACTCGACGATGATGGGCGTCGGCGTGGTTGCGCTCGGCGCGCTGGCCGTGCTCGCGCGGCGCACGCAGCAATCGGGCAACACGCTGCTGCTCGCGCTCGGCGCGGCGGGCTGCGCGGCGCTCCTCGCGGTGAACGGAGGCAAGGGCGCGATCGTCGCCACGGGCCTCGCGGCGGCGGCGCTGGTGCTCGTTCCTCGGTTGCGGCAGGCACCGCGTGGAAGCGTCCTGCTCGCGGCGTGCGCCGGAGTGCTGCTCCTCGTGGTGCTGCGCGGGCTCGTCGGCGAGGGCGTGGGCGAGCGGAGCCTGCTGTTCCGCGCGTTCTATCTCGAGGCGGGCATCCGCATGCTCGCCGAGGGCACGACGGTCCTCCTCGGCGTCGGTCCCGACCAGGTGCAGGATGCGTTCGCGGCCGCGAAGCCGGCGGTCTGCCCCGAGGATGTGAAGAGCCTGCACTCGGTGTTCGCCGACTGGATCGTGGCGCTCGGCGTCGCGACGGTCGCGTGGATCGGCGCGATGTGGTTCGCGTTCCGCGCACCGGTTGGCGGCGCCGACGAGCTCGAGGTCGCGGGCTCCGAGGCGTCGGGCGTCGGCGCCGCGTCGGACGGGGAGTCGCAGGCCGAGTCATCCCGCCGGCTCGCCTTCGGGGCCGCGCTCGCGATCGGCGTGGCGTCGGTGTTCCTGCAGCTCGTGGTCGAGGCGCCCACCGTCGACGTGGTCTGGTTCGTCTATCGCGCCCTCGGCGTCGCCGTCTTCGCGCTGGTGGCCGCGGTGGCGTCGCAGGCCTGTGCGGGCATCGGCACCCGCGCGCTCGGGACGGTCGCCTTCGCGCTCGCGGCGCTCGTGCTCGTGCACGGGCAGATCGAGATGGTGCTGTGGGCCCCGGGAACCGCCGCGCTCGCCCTCGTGATGGTCGCGGCGGGCAGCACGCTCGGGCCGCTGTCGCCGCTCCGCCCGCGCGCGCTGGGCGCGATCTCGGTGCTCGCCGCGGCCGCGCTCGCGGCGAACGCGTTCTTCATCTTCCAGGCGGTGTCGCGCGACGGACGACTCGCGTCGGCCGCGGCGCTGCTCGTGCCGCTCGCCGAGGCGCGGGGAACCGATGCCGCGCGGGCGCCGGAGTTCCCCGCGCGCGAGATCTCGGCGCGGCTGCAGGCGGCCGAGATCCTCGCGACGCGCGACTGGGTCGCCAGCGTGGCGACCGTCGACGCCGCCGCGCGGCAGTTCGCGCGGCTCGCGCTGCTCGACGCCTCGCGACGCGACGAGTTCCTCGATCGCGCCTGGAGCCTGGCGGGTGCGAATCCCGCGGCGCGGCCGTCGTCGCCGGGATTCGCGGGTCCGCCCGGGAGGGCGCTGCGCGCCGACATCGCCATGCTGCGGCTCCGCGAGAGCCGCCTCGACGCGCTCGCCGCGATCCAGTGCATGGAGGCGGTCGCCGTCGCGAGCGCCGCCGCGCCCCACAACCCGCGTCGCCGCATGGACCTCGCGGTCGCGCTCGAGGCGCTGCTCTCGCGGCCCGATGTCGTCGCGCTCGAGCGCGAGAGCGGTGGACCCGAGCGGCTGCGCGCGGGTGCGCTGGCGGCGTACCGCGAGGCGCTCGCGATCAGCGAGGCGCTCCGTCTCGACCCGCTCGCGCAGTTGTCGGAGCGCGAGCAATCGCTCGCGGAGTCCGCCGTGGCACGGCTTGGCGGCGGTGCCGCGGCATCAACGGCCGACGCGCAGCGTCGACATCGCGAATCCGCGCTTCATCACGATCCCGCGTGACGGCGGGAACTTCGCGGCACCCTCGGCGCGCAGCTCCACCGCGGGTCCGGCGGCGTACTCCTCGAACGCCGCGCGCGACGCGAAGTGGTACCGCGTCTCGACCTCGCCGATCGCGCCGAGCGGGGCATCTCCGGGAACCGCGAACTCGACGAGTTCGGCATCGAGCGCGCCCGCCCGCACGACGTCGGCGAGGTGTCCGTCGCGCAGCCACGCGATGAACTCCCTGCGCACCGCGGGATCGGTGAAGGTCGACCGCACCGAGTAGAGGAACAGGGGTTCATCCGGCATTCGCAGCTCCCTTCGCTGGGGTTTCCTTCGCGGGGGCTTCCTTCGCGCGGGCTTCGTTCGCAGGGGCTTCCTTCCCGCGCGCCTCGTTGATCGCGTCGACCACCTGCTGCACGGTGTACTCGGTGGCGTTCAGCACGAGCGAGCCGTCGCGGCCGTAGACCAGCAGCAGGGGGATCGTCACTCGGTTCGACGCCTTGAGCAGCGCGTTGCCGTCGGAGTTGTTGCCGGTGAGGTCGACCTTGATCGGCTCGACGTCGTCGGCGTTGAGCTCGCGCGACACCGTCGGCGTGTTGAGGACGAGCGCCTCGAAGGTCTTGCAGTTCGCGCACCACTCCGCGGTGAAGTCGACCACGACGACCTTTCCGGACTTCTGCGCGTCGGCGAGCCGCTGCGGCGTGTAGTACGTCCAGTCGATCGGGCCCTTCGCGGTCTGCGACAGTCCGATCAGCACGCTCACGGCGAGGATGAACGCGCCAAGGCCGCCGAACACCACGCGGTTGCCCGCCTTGCGCGTGAGCTGCACCGTGCGCACGAGCAGCCAGCCGCCCGCGATGGTGCCCATCGCCGAGACCACCCACCAGTAGGCGTGGCTCGGCGGCTCGGGCGGCGTCACGAGCAGCCCCGACACGCCCGCGCCCACGAAGTACGCGGCCGCCGCGAGCAGCAGCATGCCCATGACCTGCTTGATGAGATCGCTCGCCGGGCCGGTGCGCGGCATCCGGTCGATCAGCGACGGATTCGCCGACAGCGCGAGGTACGGCAGCGCCATGCCGGTGCCGACCGCCGCGAACACCGTGAGGATCGTGCCCGGGCCCTGCGTGGTCGCCCACGCCACCGCGGTGCCCATGAGCGGGGCGGTGCAGGGCGTCGAGAGCACCGCCGTCATCACGCCGAAGAAGAACGACCCGGCGTACGAGTCGTGCTTCGCCTCCACCATGTACACCCAGTCCGGCAGCTTCATCGAGAAGAAGCCGGCCATGCCGATCGCCATCACCGCGATCACCACGCCGACGGCGATGGTGAACTCGGGCTTCTGGAACAGCTGGTTGGTGGTCTCGAATCCCTTGATGGTCGCGATCGCGGTGCCGAGCGCCATCCAGAACGCGACCACTCCGAGCGACATCACGAAGCCGAGCGCGAAGCACTTGGCGCGGCTGCCCTGCGCGGCCTGCGACAGGCCCATGATCTTGAGCGGGATGACCGGCAGCACGCAGGGCGTGAAGTTCAGCAGCATGCCGCCCGCGGCCGCGATCGCCAGCAGCAGCAGGAATCCCGCGCCGTTCGGATCGATCGAGAACTTCAGCGTGAACAGGTTGAACTCGAGGAGCTCGCTCGGTCGCTCGCCGGAGCGGATCTTCGCGTAGACGCCGGGGTCGAAGTCCTTGAACGCGTCGTTGGGGGCGGTCTCGCCCGCCGACGTGGCCACGACCTCGATCACGGCCTTGAGCTCGACCGTCGCGGGCGCGCTGCAGCCGGTGTCGTTGCAGGCCTGGAAATCGAGCGTGATCGGGATCTCGATCACTCCGGGCTTCGCGTCCTTCGCGATCGCGACCGGGATGTAGACGGCGAAGTCGCCCTCGTAGACCGCGTACTTGCTGCGGCCTTCGCCGAGATCGGCCTCGACCGCGTGCGGCGCGGGCCACTGCATGAAGGCCGCGTTGAGCTCGAGGCCCGCGATGGGCGCGGGCTTTCCGTCGGCGCCGGGGTTGACGGCGACCTCGGTGCGGATGGCGCCGCTGAACTCCGCGAACCCGGGACCGTCGGAGCCGGGCTTGGTCCAGATGTGGTAGCCGCGCGCGAGCCTGAAGGTCACCGCGACCGGGACATCCGATCCGGCGGTCGCCTTGGGCTGCGAGACCACGACGCCCGTGTCGACCTGGTCGCGCGAGTCGCCGAACACCGGCGGCGGGGGAGCCTTGGCGGGACCTCCGAAGCCGGGCACGCCGGGAATGCGCGGGGGCGCCTGAGGCAGCGGTGCCGCAACGGCCGGACCGGCGACGAGTGCGGCGAGCGCGGGAAGCGCTGCGAAGATGATCCAGAGCGGAAAGACCGCGACGCGGCCGAGGGTTCTCATGGCGCGCATCCTACGGCCGCTCGGCGGGCAGGTTGCCGATCGGGACGGCCGCCGACGAACCTTCAAGCGTGGTCGACGCCGAGACCGATGACAGGCGCCTGCAGCGTCGATCGACCGGGGCAACCCGGCCCGATACCTGAGCCAGTTCGCCCGGCGGAGCCGCGGCACCCGGTTCAGTGGCTGGCCGTCCAGAAACTCCACCCGCGCGCGTCCGGCGGGGCAATCAGTGGGACATGCTGATGGGCACCGAAGTACTCAACCAGTCGGACATCGATGCGCTGCTCAACGCGGCGAGCGCCCCCGCACCGGTCGCCGAGGCGCCGCCGACGCAGATCTTCTCCCGCTCCCGGCGCGACCGCGACACCATCGAGATCGAGAAGTACGACTTCAAGCGGCCGGAGCGCATCTCGAAGGACCAGATGCGCGCCCTGCAGATGCTCCATGAGACCTTCGCCCGCAACTTCGGCGCGTCGCTCTCCGGGCACCTCCGCACCATCGTCGAGGTCACGATCCGCGATGCGTCGCAGAAGACCTACTCCGAGTTCGTCGCCGAGAGCGAGAACCCGACGAGCTTCAACCTGATCCGGTGCCCGCCCCTGGAGGGGCAGATCTGCCTCGAGCTGTCGCCGCTGGTGATCTTCCCGATCATCGACCGCCTGCTCGGTGGATCGAACAAGGACCTGTTCGTGCCCCGGCGGCCGATGACGCTCATCGAGACCCGCCTGATCCAGCGCATCCTGCACCGCGCGATGGCCGCCCTCACGGAGGCCTGGCAGGGCATCCGCAGGATCGAGTTCGCGCTGGGCGAGATGGAGTCCAACGCGCAGCTCGTCCAGATCGTGCCGCCCAACGAGGTCGTGGTGGTGGTGGAGTTCGAGGTCAAGCTGATGAACCGCGGCGGCCGCATGCGGCTCTGCATCCCGTACAACTCGATCGAGCCGCTGGTCGAGGACCTCTCGGCCCAGAGTTGGTTCGTCTCCGGCAAGAGCTCGGCGGAATCCGGGGCGGCCGAGCGGATCGCGAGCGGGCTCTCGGGGGCGCGGGTCGAACTCGAGGCGACTCTCGCAACCACGAGCATCTCGATCTCGGAGCTTCGCGGACTCGAGGTGGGCGACCTGATCGTGACCCAGCGCCCGGCGTCTGCGCCCGCGGTGCTCGGGGTCGAGGGACGACCGAAGTTCCTCGCCGAACTCGGGCAACTGCGGGGCAATCGGGCGCTGCGGGTCGTCCGCGCGGTCGCGCCGGCCGAGCGGATTGACCTCGGCGGTGCGTCTGCCTAAAGTCGCGGGATTCTCGTAATGCACTGGAGGAAATGTGCTTAGACGTCCGAATCCGCGTCGGAGCGGCCGTTTGGGTCGCCGCGACCATTGACCGTGGACGTCGGGTGCGATATCTTCCAAGGCTCGTCAGACGCGTCCGTTGCGTCTGGCGTGTTGTTTCCCGGTCTGCGACCGAGCGGTTTGTCCAATGCTTCAGATCCCTGGTGTTTCATACCCCCGTGATCCTTCGAGCTGCCGGACCGTTCGGGTCGGATACCTGCGATGAGGCCGCTGGGCGCTCATCTCCGGTCCGTCCCGAACGAGGCGCACGGTGCGGCGCACGGTGTGGCGCGCAGTGCGGCGCTCCAGTGCGCGCGCGCTTCGTGCGTTGCCGCCCCGTGCGATGTCTGGAGGCGCCTCTGATCCACCCGGATCGCGCTGGAGGCGCGCCAGCTTCGTTCGCCGACCGGCCACGGACTTGTTCCGTGGTCGTTTCGTTTTCCCCCCGCGGCATGCCGCCGCGGACACATCTCAACGCCGCGCACCCCGTGGCGACATCCAATCCAAGGGCGACATCGGGCGACATCCCGCGCGCCCGCCTGCCAGAGGTCCTTCCATGAATTCCGAAACGCTCCGCATCCTCGACTCCATCGCCCGCGACCGCAACGTCGACCGGGAGCATCTCATTCGAGACCTCGAGATGGCGATGATCAGCGCGGCCCGCAAGCACTTCGACTCGCTCGACAACGAGGAGTTCGGCTGCGAGATGGACCGCCTCAGCGGAAAGATCAGCATCTGGCGCAACCTCACCGACGACGAGGGCAACCCGACCGGCCGCGAGGTGATCCCGATCGAGAGCCTCGGACGCATCCCCGCGCAGACCGCGAAGCAGGTGATGATCCAGAAGTTCCGCGAGGACGAGCGCAACTCGCTCATGGAGGAGTTCGCCAAGCGCCAGGGCGAGATCGTCACCGGAACCATCGTGCGCCAGGAAGGCCCCGCGCTCATCGTGCAGGTCGACCGCGCCGAGGCGTTCATGCCGAAGTCGGAGCAGATCCCGGGAGAGATGTTCAAGCCCGGCGACCGCATCCGCTGCCTCGTGCTCGACGTCCGCGACGCGGGCGCGCAGGTCAAGATCATCCTGTCCCGCGCGAACCCCGACTTCATCCGCCGACTCTTCGAGGCCGAGGTCCCCGAGGTCGCCGAGCGCGTCATCGAGATCAAGGCGCTCGCCCGCGAGCCCGGCCAGCGCTGCAAGGTCGCGGTCGCCTCGGTCGACTCCAAGGTCGACGCGAAGGGCGCCTGCATCGGCGTGCGCGGCAGCCGCATCCGCAACATCGTCGACGAGGTCAACGGCGAGAAGATCGACATCGTGCTCTGGAACGAGTCGAGCCAGGTGCTGATCTCCAACGCCGTCCGCCCCGCGGCGGTCGACGAGGTCAGCCTGTGCTTCGAGCTCGGCCGCGCGACCATCATCGTTCGCGAGGACCAGCTCTCGCTCGCCATCGGCAAGCGCGGTCAGAACGTGCGCCTCGCGGCGCGCCTGACCGGCTGGGACATCGACATCCTCACCCCGGTGGAGTTCGCGAAGGGTCTCGAGATCCTCGGCGAGACGCTCCGTCCGATCGAGGGCGTGACCGACGAGATGCTCGACAAGATCGGCGCGCTCGGCATGATCAGCGTGTTCGACATCGAGGAGATCGGGCCGCAGATCCTCGTCGAGGAGCTCGGCATCACCGACGACCTGGCCGAGACGATGGTCGTCGCCTCGGGCAACCGGGCGCGCGAGGTCGAGATCGAGCGCGAGCGCGAGGCGGCCGAAGCCGCGGCGCGCGCCGCGGAGGACGCCGCTGCGACCGACGCCATCCTTGGCGGCGGTGGTGGTGGCGGCGAGGCTGCGGGCGCTGCGCCCGACGCCGATGCCGAGAGCGCCGCGGACTCGATCCTCGGCCTCGGCAGCAGTTTCGGTCGTTCCGCCCGTGCGGACGGCTGATCGTGGAGACGGTGGAAGAGATCGCTGCCGCTGCGATGGTCGTAGGCGGAGCGTGAGTTGATCAGGAGGAACGCTTGTCGAAGAAACCCGCGTCGCTGAAGGTTCACCAGCTTGCCAAGGAACTCGGAGTGAGTTCCAAGGACATCGTTGCGCGATGCCAGGCCGAGGAAATCCCTGACATCGTGAACCATCTCTCGCCCGTATCCGTCGGCCTCGCGCTGACGGTGCGCGAGTGGTTCGCCGGCGCCGCACAGTCGGACGCCGCGACCGCGACCGCCACGATCGAGGCCCCGGCGGATGCCGGTGCCGGATCGGACGCCGGATCGAACGCGTCGAAGCCTGCGAAGGCGTCGGCCTCGGGCAAGGCCGGTTCGGCCGATAAGCCCTCCGTCGCATCGGGCGACGCCGGGGACGACGGCGCGCCGCGCGCCGTCGCCA
>Ga0079301_1000944_pt1 | contig 13897 bp, 12 predicted proteins | sample Wag4_2014_7_11_3_FD_74797 | JGI IMG/M metagenome (GOLD analysis project Ga0079301, IMG submission 74797) | Fresh water mixed with fracking chemicals microbial communities from Ohio, USA - Utica-2 Time Series FC 2014_7_11 | ecosystem: Engineered > Industrial production > Chemical products > Input...
CCATCGACCCGCTCGCCCGCACCGCGATCTGCCAGCCCGGGGTGCGCAATCTCGCCATCTCGCAAGCCGCCCAGCAACACGGCCTCTACTACGCCCCCGACCCCTCATCGCAAATCGCCTGCAGCATCGGCGGTAATGTCGCGGCCAATTCCGGGGGGGTGCATTGCCTCAAATATGGCCTCACCCTGCATAACCTCCTGCGGGTGAGGGCGATTACCATCGCAGGTGAAGTGCTTGAAATCGGGGGGCTTGCGCCCGACGCTCCGGGGCTGGATTTACTGCCGCTCATCACCGGCTCGGAAGGGCTTCTCGCGGTCATCACGGAAGTCACCGTCAAACTCACCCCCAAGCCGCAGACCGCGCAATGCGTGCTGGCGAGTTTTGACAGCGTGATCACCGCCGGCGAGGCGGTGGCGCGCATTATCGCGGAGGGCATCATCCCCGCCGGGCTCAAGCTCATGGATCAGCCTGCCACCCAGGCGGTCGAGCAATTTGTTCATGCCGGCTATCCGCTGGATGCTGCCGCTATTTTGCTCTGCGAATCCGATGGCACGCCCGATGAAGTGAGCGAAGAAATCGAGCGCATCAAAACCCTGCTGCAATCTGCCGGAGCCCAGCAGATCCGGGTCTCGCAAGACGAAGCCGAACGACTCAAATTCTGGGCGGGCCGCAAGGCGGCCTTCCCGGCCGCCGGGCGCATCTCGGCGGATTATTACTGCATGGATGGCACCATCCCGCGCAAGCGGCTGGGCGAAATGCTGGCCGCCATCGCGCAGATGGAGAAAAAATACGCCCTGCGCTGCATCAATGTGTTTCACGCCGGTGATGGCAATCTGCACCCGCTCATCCTCTTCGATGCCAGCATTCCGGGCGAATTGGCGCGCACGGAAGCCTTCGGGCTTGAAATCCTCGCGCTGTCGGTCAAGCTGGGCGGCACCATCACCGGCGAACATGGTGTGGGCTTCGAGAAACTCAATGCCATGTGCATACAATTCTCTGAAGCCGAGTTGCAAACCTTCCACGCCATGAAACACGCTTTTGATGAAGCGGGGCTCTTGAACCCCGGCAAGGCCATCCCCAGCCTGCACCGCTGCGCGGAATTCGGCGGGATGCATGTCCATCATGGTGAAGTCAGTCACCTCGAGTTGCCCCGATTCTGATGACCGAAATGATCGATTTTGCCGAGCGCATTAAAGGGGCCGCCGCCCGCCATGCCCCGCTTCGATTTCGCGGTGGCGGCACCAAGGATTTTTACGGCGGCGCACTCACCGGCGAGATTCTGGACACCCGCAACCACACCGGCGTGATCAACTACGAGCCCAGCGAGCTCTACCTCACTGCGCGCGCCGGCACGCCACTCGCCCAGATCGAATCCCTACTTGCCCAGCACGGCCAGATGCTCGCATTCGAGCCGCCGCATTTTGGTGAAGGCGCCACCCTCGGCGGCGCGGTGGCCGCCGGTTTGGCGGGCCCGCGCCGGGCCAGCAGCGGCTCGCTGCGAGATTTTGTGCTCGGTGTGGTGATGCTCGACGGCCGTGGCCAGCGTTTGAGTTTCGGCGGGCAGGTGATGAAAAATGTCGCCGGCTTCGATGTCTCGCGCCTGATGTGCGGGTCGCTGGGCACGCTTGGCCTCATGCTTGAGATCTCCATCAAAGTGCTGCCGCGCCCAGTGAGCGAGCTCACCTTGCGATTTGACATGAACGTGGGCGAGGCCATCACCCGCTTCAATCAATGGGCTGGCCAGCCCCTGCCGATCTCGGCCACCAGTGCCTTGGGCGGGGTGGCAACGGTGCGCTTGTCCGGCGGCGAGAAGGCGGTGAGCGCGGCCCGCCAAACCTTGGGCGGCGAGCCGATGGATGAGACGCTGGCCCGCGCTCACTGGGCGGCTCTGCGCGACCATACCCATGCATTTTTCAACCGTGGCGATGAGCCTCTATGGCGCATCGCGGTGCCCTCCACCGCGCCCGCTTTCAGCGATGAACAACTGGTGGAGTGGGGCGGCGGCCTGCGCTGGTGGCGCACCCCGGCCCCGGCCAATGTCGTGCGCCCCCTGAGTGAAGCATTGGGCGGGCATGCCACCTTGTTTCGCGGCGACGACAAGCAAAATGCCTTCGCACCCATCGACCCGGTGAGCCTGGGCATCCAGCGAAAACTCAAAGCGGCCTTCGACCCCGCCAACATCTTCAATCGCGGACGCCTGGTTGTGCTGTGAGCAGTGGGTGCACGGCTGGAGCATCGAAATGGTCGATCGCTCAGGCCATTGGAATGTGTTTGAGAGTGAGCGCATTTTGATGCTCCAGCCCTGGCAGTGGGTGGCCCTGCAGCCCGGTAGGGTGGTAACCAGTTACCCACCCTACGGGCCCAACACCTTTCGCAAACCGACGGTGTCCAGAATCCGGATGTGCCGCTGCTGCACACAAATTAGCTGATCTTCGTGAAACCTCGAAAACGCGCGGCTCACGGTTTCGAGTTTCAGCCCCAGGTAGGACCCGATCTCCTCACGCGTCATGCGCAAATGAAACTCTGCCGGCGACCACCCGCGGGCCATGAATCGTTGCGACAGATTCAGCAAAAACGCCGCCAGCCTCTCATCCGCCCGCATCGTGCCCAGCAGCATCATCAAGCCATGATCGCGCACGATCTCGCGGCTGAGCAGCTTCATTAAATTACGCTGCAAGCCCTCGATCTCGCGCGAGGCGCCTTCGAGTTTGTCGTAAGGGATCACGCACACATCGCTATCCTCCAGCGCGCGCGCATTGCAGGTGTGATGCCCCTGCCCGATGCCATCGAGCCCGAGCAATTCGCCCGCCATCTGAAAACCGGTCACCTGATCGCGGCCGTCCTCCCCCAGCACATCGGTCTTGAGAAACCCGTTGCGAATCGCAAACAGCGAATCAAATGCATCGCCTGCGCGATAAAGATGCTGCCCGCGCCGCAGCCGTCGGCGTGCCGACATCAGCCGCTCCAGCCGCTCGATCTCGGCGCTACCCAGCCCGGCCGGCAGACACAGGCCGGACACCGTGCATACCGAGCAATGCCGGGGCTGCTGCCTTGCCGCTGCCATCGGAATCACCACGCGTGCCTGCGTCATTACTCAAAGGCTCCTTGATGCGGGTCAATCGAAGCGGGAACACGCCATGCCAGCATCGGCGGTGTCGCGTTGTTGCTGACGACAAATTCTAGGCGCCGAAGTGCATTCACCGGGGCGATGCTTTTCACGTCCCGCTCCAAACCTTGCAGTCACAAGCGGTAGAATCTCTCGCATGACACAGAAAATCCTGCTCGCAGTCGATGGTTCCGAATCCTCGCTCAACGCCGCGAGGGGGCTGCTCGCGCATCTGTGCCACTTTCGCGAGCCGCCGCAGCTGCATGTGCTGTTCGTGCATCTGCCGGTGCCGCTGGAGTCTGCCACCCGCCATGTCGACCCCGATTCGCTCACCCGTTACTACCGCGAAGAGGGTGAAGCCCAACTCGCCCCCGTGCTCGCGCAGCTGGGTGAGGCGGGCGTGACGCCCACGCCGCACATTCATGTGGGCGATGTGGCTGACACCCTTATGCGTGTGGCCGATGAGTTGGGCTGTGATTTCATCTGCATGGGCACCCACGGCCATGGCGTGCTCTCCGGCGCCATGTTGGGCTCGGTGTCGGCCAAGGTCATCCGCCGCAGCCGCCTGCCCGTACTGTTCGCACGCCCGGCCGGATGAAGGACGACACCGAGCGTCAATTGGTGATCGGTGGGATGCACTGCGCTGCCTGCGCTGCGCGCGTGGAGCGCGCCATCAACGCTGTGCCCGGTGTATCGGGGCAGGTGAGTTTTGCGCTGGAGACCGCCCGCATCACGCTCTCGCCCGGCGCGGCCGGTATCGAGGCGGTGATTCAAGCCATCGAGCGCGCGGGTTACAGCGCCAAACTGGCCGCCGAAGATGCCGCCCGGCAAGCCCGCGCCGACCGCGCGCGAGACATGACCGCGCTGGCCCGGCTCTTCTGGCTGTCAGCCTTTTTCACCGCGCCGCTTGTTGCGCAGATGCTCATCGGCGGGCATGAGCTCATCCCGCGCGCCCTTCAATGGCTGCTCGCCACGCCGGTTCAATTTATCGCAGGGGCGCGTTTTTATCGCGGCGCATGGCATGCCATCAAGGGCGGCGGCGCCAACATGGATGTGCTCATCGCGCTGGGCACCACCATGGCCTGGGGGTTGTCCACCGCGGTCTGGCTCACCGGGCAGCACACGCAGCATGTGTATTTTGAAGCGAGCGCCGCCATCATCACCCTCGTGCTGATGGGCAAATGGCTCGAGGCCCGCGCAAAATCACGCACCACCGATGCCATCGAAGCCCTGGCAGCTTTAGCACCCGCCACGGCGCTCGTCGAGCGCGACGGAAAAATGATCGAAGTGCCACTGGCTGAAATCACCCGAGGGATGGTTTTTTTTGTACCCGCCGGCAGCAGCGTGCCGGTGGATGGTGAAGTGCTCTCGGGCGCATCCAGCATCGATGAATCCATGCTCACCGGCGAGAGCCTGCCGCGCCCCAAAGGCCCGGGCGACAAGGTCTTTGCCGGCACCCTCAACGCCCAAGGCTTGCTGAAATGCCGCGCCACCGGGGTGGGGCAGGGTACTTTGCTCGCCGGCATCCTGCGTATGGTCGAATCCGCCCAGGCCTCCCGCGCGCCGGTGCAGCGCCTTGCAGACCGCGTAAGCGCGGTGTTTGTGCCGGTGGTGTGTGTCATTGCGCTCGCCACCTTTGCAGTGGGCGGGGCCTTCACTGGCGATTGGCAGCACGCCCTCATCAACGCAGTCGCGGTGCTGGTGATCGCCTGCCCGTGTGCGCTGGGGCTCGCCACACCCACCGCCATCATCGTCGGCACCGGGCGCGGCGCACAAAACGGCATTCTCATCAAAAACGCCGAGAGCCTCGAGCTTGCGCGCAACATCCAGGTGCTGGCGATCGACAAAACCGGCACCCTCACAGAAGGCCGCCCCAGCCTCACCGACATCATCCCGCTGCAAGACATCACCGATGCAGAGGCGCTCACGATTGCCGCAAGCCTTGAGCAAGGCAGCACCCATCCGCTCGCCAGCGCGATGCTCGATGCCGCGCAACATCGCGCGCTTGCCCTGAGGCCGCTGGATGCGCTAACCACCCGCCCGGGCGAAGGCTTGATCGGCGAGGTGGGTGGGCAAGCCTATACCTTGGGCGCCCCCCAACCCGAAGCCTTGCCCGCCGGGCTGCTCGAGCCCTTGTATGCCCAAGGCAAAACGCTCATGGTGTTGTCATCAAGCGCCGCGCCGCTCGCACTCTTTGCCTGCAAGGACACCCTGCGTGAAGGCGCCCCGGCGGCGATTGCGCGGCTCAAATCCGCCGGCATCAAGGTGGTGATGCTCACCGGCGACAACCCCGCCACCGCCGCCGCGATTGCGCGCGAGGCCGGCATCGATGAATTTCGCGCGGGGCTGTTGCCGGAAGACAAATCCCGCGCCATTGCCGCCATGAAGCAACCCGGCGCGGTGGTGGCCATGGCGGGCGATGGCATCAATGATGCCCCCGCCCTGGCCGCCGCCGATGTGAGTTTCGCCTTGGGCACCGGCTCGGATGCCGCACTCGGCGCGGCCGACATCACCCTTGCTCAGCCCGATCTTGCCCGTGTGGCCGATGCTATCGCGCTCTCCCGGGCCACCTTCACCAAGATCCGGCAAAATTTGTTCTTCGCTTTTTTCTACAACGTGCTGGGCATACCGCTCGCCATGTTTGGCTGGCTGAACCCCGTGGTGGCCGGCGCGGCCATGGCGCTTTCCAGTGTGTCGGTGGTGAGCAATTCACTCATGCTGCGGCGCTGGCAGCCGGGCGGGTACCAGCGCCGCTGAGCCCGCTTCAACCGCCGCCCCGCATCGCTGCGGCAGCGGCAGCCCTAACTTATTTAGCGCATACGCCACCTGGGCGCGGTTGGATACATTCAGCGTGCGGAAAATCGCTGAGACATGGGTTTTCACCGTGCCTTCGGAGACATTCAGCTCGCGGCATATGAGCTTGTTGGGCTTGCCTTCGACCAGCAGGGCCAGCACTTCGGTTTGCCGGTCCGTGAGGCCGAGGTTGCGTGTTGGACGGCCGGGTGCTGATTGTGGCTCCAATGCTGTCTCTCCAGCGTGGGCTTCAAGCACCTGAGGCGGGATATACACCCCGCCCGACAACACCAGTTTCAGCGCCCCCATCAACACCCGGGTGGAAGCTAATTTTGAAATGAACCCGCGCGCTCCAGCATGCAGCACATCCAGCACGGCTTGCCGGGTGTCATGGGCCGAGAGCGCGACAATCGGCGTCTCCCGATCCATCGAGCGTAGCCGGCGAATCAGCTCCACACCCCCGTGCCCGGGCAGCAGGGTGTCGAGGATCACCAAGTCAAAAGGCCCTTGCTCGCCAAAGGTTCGCAGTGCCTGCGTGCCATCGCCCGCGGAGACGGCTCGCGCGGCCTGATCCAGCTCGCCGAGCACAGCGGCAATTCCCTCCACGATCAGCGGGTGGTCATCAACGATCAGGACTTTCATGGTTTTTCCGATGGGTCACCGCGGGCAAGTTTAAGGAAGGCGGGCGCACGGATGCTGTGATGTTCGCCCGCACGGGGCCTGACTCAAGGCACGGCGAATCGATCCTGTATGCACAGGAGGCTAGGTGCCCGTGCACGAAGATAGGTGTCGATTAGTTGGCTGGAACTTAAGTTTTCAGACGACTACAAAATTTTGCGATTGTTTAAAAAAAATCGGTTGGTTTTTTAGCTGAACAAGTAGTGGGTTTTTGGAAACATCTGTAGACGAATGCTGTTTTCAGGGCGACCCCGCCCGGGCAATCAAATAGAGCAAACTCTGGAAGGAAGATGAAATGAGTACAGTGGAAAATGTGGGTGCGGCTTCAGGTGCGGGGCAATCTTCCGTGCTGCAGGGTTTCTTGCCTGCCCTGTTTGAGAATATGGCCAGCAAGATTGCTGAAGACTCCGACGGCGGTGCTGCAATCACCAAGGGCGAGTATTCAGAAATTGCCCAGATGACCCTGGGTTTGCTCGCGATGGCCGACGGCAAAATCACCGATGACGAAAAAGACGCCATCAATGCCCTGGCTAAAGACAAGGCCGAGCCCACTGGCACCGAAGAGTTGTCCCCGATCATCAAAGCCCTCGACAAACTGGGGGCCTTCGATGCCCTGAACGCAGAAGATCGCAAGTCGCTTGGCTTGGACCAAGCGGCCGGCGCAACCGAATCACCGGCTGAAACTGCGGGCGCTGGAAAGAGCGCAACCAATGCCGCTGCGTCCCCCGCTGAATCGGAGGCCTCCGATGCATCGAGTAGTGCCAACGAGGGCGCATCCGCCGGCCAAGATGTCATTCAGAAAAGCATCATGCAAATGCTCCTGGCGCTTTTGGATGAACTCGGTCTGCTGGATAACTTGAGTGAAGAAGCACGCGCCAAGCTCGGCCTGCCCCCGGCCGGCGATGGCTTGGGCACTCAGCAGGGTGGTGATGCTGGGCAGGCTGGGGCAGCGACCCAGGGCGCGGCTGCTCCGCAGGGCGCGGCTGCTCCGCAAGGCGCGACTGCTCCGCAAGGCGCGACTGCTCCGCAAGGCGCGACTGCTCCGCAGGGTGCGGCTGCTCCGCAGGGTGCGGCTGCTCCGCAGGGTGCGGCTGCTCCGCAGGGTGCGGCTGCTGAGACGGAAACCGCGACGGCCACCGATCAGGCGACCGAATCCCAGGGCCAAACCAGCGTCCAGCCCTCATCAACGGGTGGGCGTGAACTGGAGGCCGCCGCCTTTCAAGCAGCGATCAAAGACGGCAAGCTCGATAACACTGAGCAGGCCAAGCTGAACGCCATGCTGGCAGTTTCGGTGACGGCGTAAACGCAACGAGTCTGTGGGAGTGAATTGCCCGCCCCTCATCAAGAGGGGCGGGCAGTTTTTTTGTTGGTCCCCACTAATCTAGCAGCCTGTCCAAGCACCCGTAGGGTGGGTAAAAAGTTACCCACCCTACGGGGCAATGCTGTTCGCGTTCGCTGCAGCGGTTCGTTTTGCTTCCCTCGCGCGCAAGCGGCAGAGGGGTGTCGCCGCGGCATGGCCAAGGTGCTAACCGAACCGTATTGCACTGCGGGGTGCAATAAAAAAGCGGAAGCGATGTATATCGCTTCCGCCTGGGATGTTGCAGCTTTGGATGATCAGGCCATCAAGGAACGAATGATGTTGCTCGAGATATCCAAGGCCTTGCTTGAGGTCTCGGTGTGGTAGCTCATGTTATCGCTGTTGACCTTGTCGAAGGACGAGATGGCCTCGTTGGCGCCTTCCAGAATTGTGCGATCGGCATCGTGCCCTGACTTCACCAGTTCGCCAACCGAGTTCGAAATCTGGGACAACGAGTTACCCATCATCCCGGCGGCCTGTGCGACGTTCAACCACAATTGCGTTTCCGAGTTACTCAACTGCACCCATGATTCGAGGTGTTTGTCATACTCCGCGCGGTTCTGGTCGGCCATCCTGTTGTTCTCTGCCTGCGCCCGATCAAGATCAGATCGTTCGCCAGGAGCTTCGGTGTCTTCACGATCTTCTGTGCGCGAACGTGCGTCTTGACGCCCTGAGAGTGGTTGTTCAGGCGAGCCTGTTTCGGTTGCGCGCGTATTTGCAGTTTGTTCCGTGGCATCCCGACTTCCTGCCTGACCTTCGGGCTGGCTGTTCTTCAGGAGCGGGTTTTGGTCGTCGTGATGCCTGATTTGCTTACGAACACCCCATGCTGCCGCTCCCGCCATTGCACCCTGGCCAACGGCACACGTGACACCAATCGCACTACCCACCGCGGTGCCTACTAGTTGAGCCATCGCCCCGCTGCGGATCTCATCGGCGCGGGCCACTGCGTTCTCTATCTTCACTTCAGCAATCTGGAAGCTGCTGACATGTGCCTTGCGGCGCTCTTTGTCATGGTTATCGCTCAGCTGTGCCAGCAGCACGGCTAGGCGGCCGCTCTCGGTTGAGACGCCCACTGAGGCCGCCCTTTGCATGATCGACTCCCCATCCGCAGCAATCCAGGATGGCGCAGTAGTATTGATGGACGACATTTAAAATCCCCTTTCTTTTCGGCGAGTCGGTGTTGCCAAAATCCGGTGTCCGGTTAAACCGGGCGGTCTGTCATGCGAATTGCCCGAGCGACTGGGCAATCTTGCGGTTGTAGTCATCATCCTGCCGCTGGATGGAGGTCACATAATCCGTGATTTTCTGCGCCGTCTCGATGTCGCCCTCCACGTCCTCGAGCAGTGCCTGATTCATCGATTGAATGAACTCCAAATTGGCCTCTGAGCAAACGCGATCAGCCTCAAGGATTGCAGCCTCGTATGAATCCAGCCCCGCGACCAGTGATGTCACGGCATGTATGCCGGAGGTGCCCGCTTGTACCAAGCTTGCCCCGACGGCAAGTGGCGTGGCGATGCTGGTTAAAGCGATAGACTCCAAGCGAAGTGCATCTATATTCTGCGAGAGCGCTGGGGCGATTTTCGCGGATGACTCCGCAGCCTCTCCGCCAGCTTTGGCTGCGCTGCTGCGCGAGGACGCCGCACGGATCGCGTGCCCCATTTTCTCCAGCATGGGTTGGTCAAGTTTGTCGGCCAGTTTGACGAACGCACTACCAATTAATTTGCCAGGGAAGGTGCCGATGCTGGTGAAAAGATCGCCCACCTTGCGTAAGGCCTGGCGCGCTGCATCCAGCGCTGATTTCATCTGATTCGGCAACAAGGCTATGCCGGCGCCAAAGGTCACGCCCAGCTGAATGACCATTGACAGTGCCATACCGCCCCACTGCTCGATCTCTTTGATTTTCTTTTCATCGGCGCCGCAGGCCCGGGCGAGCAAACCCATCGCTTTTCCGCAGCCATCGGCCAGCCCGATTTTCAAATCGTTGTTGGCTTCCATCGCGGCGGATGAGGCAATGTCATAGACCGAGAGCAGCAAGGCAGCCGACATCAAACCCACTGCCAAGGGGGAGGCCGTGCCGGCGGTGCCCACCAACATCGCGCTGGCGACGATGAAGGCAACCGCCTTCAAAATCCAGCCGGTGATTTTTGAGATCAGGCCGCTCTTGGCGGCTTTTTCCGCCGCACGCATCGCATCGTAGAAGGTCTTGAGCTGGTCCTTGCGGGCATCCCGTTCGACGGAATCCCGCAGGCTGACCGCTTGCATCCGTTCGTCAAGTCCGTCGCAGGCGCTCTGCAGAAATGCAACAAGTGCCGCGAGGTTTGAGGATCGCAACGCGGCTTGGAGGCCCTGCGTGTTTTCACGTTTGCGATTGGCAGCGATCCTGTCGCCGGTCAATTGAGGTGCCTGCGTTGTCGTGGGCGCATGAATCCCTGGGGTATTCGGGCTCCCAGGCAAGCTCGGGTAAGCGACAGTGTTCGTCGAAGCCCCCGCAGACTGCATTTGAATGGTCATATTGATTCCCTCGTGCTCTCAACCCACCGCCGACTCAGAAAGCCAGTGTCAGGCGCCCAAATACGGCTTGTCTGCCCAGTCGTTGATCACCGACTGAATCTCATCCCGCTGAAGCTTTGAAAGCTTTCCGTTTTCTACTGCCTCAAGCCATGCGCTGTCACCCACACCCGTGGGCAGTGATTTGAGGAATTGGAGCAGGGTGTCTGCGTGTTTATCGCTGATCACCACTTCGCCGAACAGTTGCGCTTTGGTTTTTTGTTCAGAAAGACCGGCAACCGTGGGGTAGGTCAAGTCGTCGTTGCCAAAATCCGGGATGTCGATTTTGGTCATGAGATTCTTGTCATACTTTCCCTCGCCATCCACAGGAAAGTCGCCCTTGATCCAGAACATCTCCTCATTGACTTCGACGAGGCGCCCCTCAATGTTTCCGGCCTGATCCTTCGCATCGCCGAGCACTTCGATATCATCGCCGTCCTTGGTCTGGCCCAGCACATAATCGCAGTCTTGATGGTCATCAAGATTGTTGGCGATGCTATCCCATGCGCGCTTGTAGTCTTCGCGGCTCATCGGCTCGCCGTTGCGGATTTTGTTGAGCAGCGCTTCGTCAAGCGTGCCTCCTGCGTTGGAGATGAAATCGTTATCGCGTTCGGTGTAGTTGTCGATCCACTGACGCAGCGCACGGCCCTCCGGGCTGTCGGTTCGGAAGGTATATTGTTTTTCACCCGGGGCGCTGGTTTCAGAGGACCACTCAGCCGACTTCAATGCTTTGGCATGGTCGATGGATTGGGATGCAACCCCCACCGGCAGGGTGATACCCCCGGCCTGGAGTTCTTGCAGAGCTTGTTTGATCTGCTGGTGTTGGTCATGGGTCACGCTGCCACCGCGCAGCGCATCAGCAAGCGCCGAATAGTCGTTCGTTTTCAGGAAATCGGCCAGATTGACCGTGGCTGCCGCGCGCTGGGCGTCACCTCCGGGGCCACGCCGGCCGGTGTCACCCAGTGTCGGCAAGATTGAGTCGAGGCTGGAGAGGGCGTCGCCCCAGGCAGCTGTTCCACCCAGCCTAGAGGCTGAGGCCTCTTTCGTCTGCGCCGTGACATAGGAATCCAGTTTGGAGAGGATGGCTTCTTTTTCAGCTTCATTCGCGAGGCCATCTTCTGCAGCGGCGAGCAATTGGGTGCTGCCTGAGGATCGCAGAACATTTTGTAAGGGGGTGATAAATTCCGGTGCAATCGGGTACAAACCCGCGCCAATTGGCGCACCGAATATCTTTTGCTTGTTTTGGGCCAACTGCTGGGCTTCATCCAGCGAACTGCTTTGCTGCCCGTCACCGCCGCTGATCATGTCCATCCACGCGTCGCGTGTCGGATTCTTGAGGATGGTGGTCGTGTTGCTATTGCTGCTCGCAGCGACCCCAAGCCAAAAATCTCTGATCCCTTGAGTGCCTTGGGCAGGGCTTGAGTCGGGGCCAGTGCTTGAACGTGCCACACCAAAAAGCGACGAGGGGTCGCTCGCCGCGGTTTGCGTACCGGGCTTGAGGTCGATGCCGAGAAAATTGCTCATGATTCCACCTAGCGGCAAGGCACGCCCCCCTGAGCGATTCGGGAGGACAGCGTTGATGAGGGATGCTGAATAAAGGGCCGGGCATAACCCGGCCCTTACAGCAACAACGATTACCAGTTCTTGGATACGGTCTGAAGACCTTCGTTGTGCTTCCCGACGGTTTCTTTCATCATGTTCAGGAAGAAATTCAACTCACCCATCAGGGCGTCGAGCTCGGCTGCGAGTACCTTGTCATTCTTCACGCCGGACGAGGAACGTTGGCCTTCAACTTCGGCTTTGAGATTCGAAACGTCCGTGGCGCTCAAAGCCGTGCCGGTGTCGATCTTGTTTTTGATTTCGCGAAGCTGTGTGTTGTTAGGGTCTTGCCCCAACGCATAGTCAATGGCCTTGTCGGCAGCGCTGCCTTGGGCGACACGACCCTCACCCTTTTCGGTCGGCGTGATCGAGTCGGTGGCGGCATCGAAGCCCTTGTTGAGCTCGGAGTTGGAGTCAAGCTCGGCCGCCTTGTCCTTCACTTCCTGGTTTTTCTTGTCGTACATTTTCGCCATCACAATCATGGCGGCCACCATGCCGTCCCCGGACGATGAGGTGCCAACTGCTGCCGACATTGAGCTTCCTGAGGTAAACATGTTTCTCTCCTTCAAAAAATAATGCGTATTTCGACTGGGAACTGCTGTGTGGCCTGCTTGCGTCAAGTCCAACTGGACTGCCTTGATCATCAACTTCCCTGCAGGCTCCCGCATCTGGGAACTTTAACTCAGAAAAAGAGCTGACTTGACTTCTTAGTAATCACGTGACTGCTTCGGTTCCGTTGATCTGTGTGTATGTGCACTTGGTTAGTGTTTTGGTGAGATGAATGCAGTGCACGGCGCATTCATCAGAATTTTTCCGCGATACCCTTCTTCAGGTCGTGGATGGTTTTGGCGCTGGCCGACGCGGTGCTGATGGCCGTGTTGTATTGCTGGAGGGCGAGGTCCATCTTCAGGAGCCGCACCTTCGAGTCCTCGGTTTTTTCATCTGGCTTCAGGGACTCGAAGTGGTCGGTGACCAGCAACTCAAGTTGATCGTTGATCTTCTTCCAATCCACGGGCTCGGCTTGAGCCGGCATGCTGCGAACAACGCCTTCGTTCAAATAGCTTTTGATGCCATTCAGGAACTGGATATCCCCGGGCGTAGCGGCCGGTTTGGTGGTCGGCGTGCCGATATAGGGGCGCCCATGTTTTTGGCCCGTGTTGTTTGATATCCAGGCGAGGATGGGCTCGCGCTTGTTTTCGATCGGTGGGCTTTCCGTCAGCCCGTAGCGTTTGGCGATTTCCTGCAGCCGCTCCCAATCGGCTTGCGGCAGCCGATCATTCGCGTAAAAAGAGGGCTTGGTGACGTTGATCTCTTTAAGTAAATCACGGGCACGTTGCCGTTGTTCGTCCGAGAGGTTTTCGTTCTCGATGATGTCGCGCAGCACCTTGTTGATCTGGTTCAGATTGGCGGGTGTGTTGTCGCCGCGCAGGCCAGCCAGCACGGACTTGCGCTCAGCGTCGAGTCGGCGGTGTTCGGCCTTGTTGTGATCTGCCAGACGCTCAGCTTCCCGGATGGCTGCGATCTCTTCTTTGATGGAGTTCGTCGCATTGCTCGTCTGCTCCGAAAAGAAGATCATCATTTGAGTTTCAGGGTTGAAGTTCGTGTCACCCGGGATCATGCCAGTCGCGAATTTTTCACCCATCTTCAGTCCTCGTGCGAGTATCATCGTCGCGCTTGCAATGCGTAGCGCCAAGAAATCAAAAATAAAATAAAGGCATCGACTTGGTCGTGATGCCGAAATTTTGGTTCCAAGTACTTTTCTTGGTTCGTCACTGCGCCACGTCGCCTCGAATTGAGTGGGCGCCCCGGGGTTGGGT
>Ga0079301_1000947_pt1 | contig 13888 bp, 14 predicted proteins | sample Wag4_2014_7_11_3_FD_74797 | JGI IMG/M metagenome (GOLD analysis project Ga0079301, IMG submission 74797) | Fresh water mixed with fracking chemicals microbial communities from Ohio, USA - Utica-2 Time Series FC 2014_7_11 | ecosystem: Engineered > Industrial production > Chemical products > Input...
CCGCATGCTGTGGCGGACATCAAGTTGGATGTCACTGTCAAGTGGACTGGACACCCCGCGCAACTGATCGTGACTCTGCACCAACGCGGCGAAGCCATCGAGCTGCGCATCGAGCGCATGGCCGACAGCGTTGCGTTGGCGTTGTTGAATGGACCCAGCGATGCGCCCGAGGTCGCGCGCATGGGCTTGGCCTACGCCAACATCACGGAACTCCCGCAGCCCGAGCACGGACTCGAGCAAACATGGACGGTGCTGGCTCGTGATGGTTGGGCGTATGTGCTTTACAACGGCGCAGCCTTCATGTCGGCCCCCTTACCCAAGCAACGCTTGCACAAGGGCGACACGCTGCAAGAAGGCCGTTCGTATCCGCCGCGCGCGATCGTGCGCTTTGGCGCGGGCGGTGGTGACTTGCTGCGCCTAGTGCTGTGGCGCGACCTCTATTGGCAACCGGTCGGTGCGTACGCCGTCGAGCGCCCATTGGACCTCGGTCCGGACCAATGCTTCCTGTTGGGGGACGCGTCGTTCCAATCACGCGACAGCCGCGAATGGGGCCCGGTTCCCGTGGCTGACCTGCTGGGCCGGCCTGTGGCCGTGGTGTGGCCCCCGTCGGCCTGGCGCTGGTTACCCTGAGGGTGCCATGGGCAAGAATCTGTGCGGAACCCGCTCTGTGCAGGGCGGTTTGAGGCCTAGATGAGTGCATTTCCGTCCAATTCGGATCCGGTGGAGGATGAGGGCGCGCGCCTGATGCTGGCTTGGAAAGCTGGCGACGAGGCTGCGTTCGACCGCATCGTCGAGTTGTACAGCGACAGGTTGTGGGCCTTGCTGACGCGCTTCTTGGGGCCGCGTCCTCAACGCGAGGACTTGGTGCAAGAGGTCTTTCTGCGCTTGGTCAAGAGCAAGGATCGCTACGAACCCACGGCGCGCTTCTCGACCTACTTGTTCCGCATCGCCTTCAACTTGGCGGTCAACATGGGCGCCAAGGCTTCCGAGCGCCGCACCGAACGATTGGCGCAGGGCGAGAACCAAACGGATCCGCTCACGCACATGGCGGATGCCGCGGCCCAAGAGCCGTTCCTTGATTTGGAGCGCGCCGACACCGTGCGCGCGGTGCGCGCAGCCATTGCCGCCTTGCCCGAGCAACAGCGCATGGCTTTGGTGTTGGCCAAGTACCACGACTTGCCCTACGACCAAATCGGCGAGGTGCTGGGCACCAGCGAGAAGGCTGTCAAAAGTTTAGTACACCGTGCGCGCGAGAATCTGCGCGCCGCCTTGGCTCCGTACATGGCGAAGGAGGTTCGCGGTTCATGACTACCTGCACCGACTTCCGTCGCCGCTTGTTGCAGGCAGTGCTCGACCACCAAACGCTCACGGCTTTGGCGTGGGATGCACATGGACTGACTTGTCCTGCGTGTCGCGCCTTGGTCGACAGCGAAGAGCAGCTCAATGCGATGCTCGAAGCATGGACCGCGCCGCGCTTGGATGCGGCCACACGCGCCCGCATTGTCGCTTTGGTGGCACAAGAACGCGGTCTCGATCAGTTGCTGGAGACCGACCTCGTGCGCGCACCGCAAGGCATGGCGCAACGCGCAGCCTCGGCGGTGAAGGCTCGCCTTGCCGAGGAAGCCGCCGAGAAGGCCCTCGATCGTTTGTTGGATCTGGACGAGGTGCAGGTACCAGCTGGGCTCACGCAAGGCCTAGCGGCCCGTGTGCGCGCCGCAGCGCGTCCTCGCTTGCGTTTGGTGCGCTACGCTGCGCTGGTTGCGACAGCTGCCGCTGTGTTGGCTGTGCTGTATGTGCGGCGCGAAACGGATCGTCCGTCAGGTGGGTCCAACGCGGTAGATCCTGTGCCGCTTGTGGCGCAACTCGAAGCCAATCCCATCGACGAGCGCATGCTCCAGCAGTTGGAGTTGTTGGAAGATGTAGACGCGCTTTTGGAAGGCGACCTGGACTTGTTGTTGTCGACCATGGACGCGTCGGAAGAAGCGTTGTTGGATCTGGCCCCGATGGATGCAACCCCCAGCGACGCGGACGCCTCAGGCGAAGCGCCGAGCAAAGGCTGAGTGATGCAACGCTACCTACTCATGCTGGTGTTGTTGGTGTGCTGTGTCGGCAGCCTGTGGGCTCATGAAGGTGGCCAACATTCGGGCCAGCATTCGTCTGTCCGTTTAGCGCCGATGGACCTCGCTAAGGCGCGCGCCAAGTGGGACACGCTGTCACCCGAGCGCCGGGCCGAGTTGGCTGCTGCGTGGCAAAAGCTACAGAAGCTGTCACCGGAAGAACGCGCCAAGTTGGTGGAGCGTGCCGAGCGCTTGCGCGCCATGCGCCAGCGTTTCCAAGAGCAGTTGACACCCGAGGCGCGGCAACGCTTGGAGGCCATGAGCCCCGAGCAACGCGAGCATGCGCTGCGCGAGTTGGTGCATGCAGCCGGTCGTGAGCGCGGTGCGCGTTTGCGCGAGCGCTTGCCGGAACACACGCGTGCCGAGTTCGAGACCTTGTCGCCGGAGGAGCGCGCCCAACGCATGGCACGTTTCCACGAAGGTCTCGCGGATCGTGGCGTGCACCTGATCATGGAAAAGGTCGGCGAGCGCGTCGGTGTGGACCGCGCCGAGCTGGAACGCCTGCGCAGCTTGCCCCGTGCCGAAAAAGAGCCGGCTGTGCGCTCGTTGTTGGCGCGTTTGTCTTTCGACGACGCGCGCAAGCTGGGCCTCAAGGCTGATACCGCTGCGGACCTTGCCGCCTTGCAGACGCAACCGCTGCCCGAGCTTGTGGCCGCGTTCATGGCGGCGCGCTTGGAGCGTGAGTTGCGCGCCAAAGGTCTGCCAGAGGAGCGTGTGCAAGCCCTGCTGCGCTTGGCCAAGGCTCTGGAGCCGCGTCAAGAAGACTGGACAGCCATGCAAGGTCTGTCGGAGGATCAGCGTCGTGCGCGCACCGTCCAGGCCTTGCGCGCTTCGGGTTTGCTGGACGAAGCTACCTTGCTGCGCCTGGAAGGCCTGCGCGGTGCCGAAGCAGCCAATGAAACGCGCAAAGTCCTCGAAGACTTGGGTCTGCCCAGTCGCCGCGGCGGTTGGCGTGGTCGTGGCGAGCGTGGCGGTCACGACTCCAATGACCGCACTAATGACCGCGGTCGTCGCGAACGCTAGGCTCGCCGTCCGTTCTCATGGACGGACGAGCACAACTAGCGCGCGTGACGGTGGCCGAGGTCTTGCACCACGGCTGGCCGGTCGTCGACTTGCGCTCTCCGAACGAGTACGCGGAAGACTCTTTGCCGGGCGCACGCAATCTGCCCTTGTTCGATGATGTCGAGCGCGCGTTGGTAGGCACACTGTGGAAGCAGGTCTCGCAAGCGGCCGCCTTTGACGAAGCTGCGCGCATTGTGCGCGCGCGCATTCGCGGGCTGGTCTCCGAGGTAGAAGCTCTCGGTGGGACTTGAAGCACCGCCCACGATTTCGAGTCGCGCGTGTCGCAGCTCGTCGCGCCCGGCCTCGAGACGATGTCCGCCGAGTTGATGGAGCCGTTGTGGCAGCCGCCGCATCCGCAACCGATCGTGTTCCATTGCTGGCGCGGCGGTCTGCGCAGCCGCAGCGTGGTGCACTTTTTGCGCACCATCGGGTGTGAACGCGCCACGCTCCTTGAGGGCGGATGGAAGGCTTATCGCACGCACCTGTCAAGTGAACTGGACAACTGGCAAGCACCGCCGGTCTATGTCCTGCGCGGCCTGACAGGCGTGGGCAAGACGCTCGTCTTGCGCGCGATTGAAGCCCTGCAGCCGGGCAGCACGCTGGACCTGGAAGAGTGCGCCGGCCACCGCAGTTCGCTGTTGGGCATGGTGGGCCTGAACCCCACGACGCAAAAGCAGTTCGACACGCGCTTGGGTGCGCGCTTACGGCAACTATCCGGTGCGCCGTACCTGATCATGGAGGGCGAAAGCCGGAAGGTCGGCAGCCGCATCATTGCCGAGCGCGTGTGGTCCGCCTTGTCAGGTGGCGTGAACCTCGAGCTGCACGCGCCGGACGAGGTACGCGTGCGCTACCTGTGCACGGACTACCTGGCCACCGAGCGCGGCCGCATGGAGTTGCCTACCCAGCTCGACTTGGTCGAGGCGCGCATGACGCGCAAGCAAGACGCCGAAGCGCTCGTCGACATGTACGCGCGCGGTGCGCACGAAGAGCTTGTGCTTGAACTGCTGGAGCGTTACTACGATCCGCTGTATCGTCACAGCGAGAAGGGCAAGCACTACGCCGCGCGCATCGATACCTCCGATGTGCAACGCGCTGCGCATCAAGTCCTCGACTTCATCGCCCACCACCAGCGTCAAGCTCAGCAGACATCATGAAACAAGGTCATCTGGGTATCGGAGCGCTCGTGCTGGTCGGTGCCCTGTTGGCGTGGTTGCTGTGGCCCGCCTCGGTGCCACCGGCCACCACAGGTGTGAGCACCGAGTCTGCGCAAGAGGTGTCCACGACCACGCAGAGCAACACCTCTACCGTGCAAGCGCCGCCCGCAGTTGCGGCGACGAGCACGACTACACGCACCACGGCGCCCAACAGCAGCACCACCATCCGTCTCCAACTGGTCGAGCTGCAAACCAAACTGGCCCAACAGACCGAAGAGGCCTTCAGCTTGGTGGCGCAGACCAAAGCCGAGGGCTACATCGAAGGCTGGCGAGGTGAAGATGGCGAGGTGCAGTGGGAAACGACTCTGCCGGGCGAACCGCGTCTGATGCGCGTAGAGACCATCGGCAGCGCCGAACAAGTTCAGCCAGACCCCACCGGCAAAGGCGCCGAGCGTGTTGACGCACGCACCCGCGTGCGCGCGTTGGTGTTGACGCCACAGCTGGCACCCGAAGTGTTCCAGCTGCAGCGTGATGTCGAAGCGCTGCGCGCGCGCCTATGAATGCCGCAGGCTCACGAGCACAGCAAGATCGACAACTTGCGGCGGTATTGAATCGCCAGCGGATTCGTTGGACCTAAGGCATCAAAGGCCTCCAGCAGCGCCAAACGCGGCGCGCCACCTTCGAACTTGAGGTCGACGACGCACACTTGGTAGAGGCGCTCCAAGCCCTCTTCCGTGCGCCCCGCCGCCAACAAGCCCTTGCCCAACGCGATCTGCGCGTGCAGGTCCTTGGGTTTCTTTTTGACCGCGGCCTCCAGCGGTTCCAAGTCGACTTTCTGTTCCTCCAGAGCCAGCAACGCCTTGGCGGTGCGGGCCGGGTCGCTGTCCACTTCGTCCGGGCTCAGCAACTGGTACTCAGTACGCGCCTCGTCGAGCGCGCCGTTTTGCGCATAGATGCGCGCCAAATGCGCGCGCGCCATTTTGGTCGGCTTCTCGGCGTCTGCTAGTTCGCGCAAGCCTTCGAGCGCGCCCAGAATGTCGCCCGCCGTTTCGAGCTCAAGTGCCGCCACCAACGGATCCACTGCCGCCGCCGGCAAGTGCCGCTTGAGCATCTCCTTGATCTCGGTTTCGCTGCGTGCGCCCACGAAACCATCGATCGGGCGCCCATCCTTGATCAGCACCACGGTCGGGATGCTCTGCGCTCCGAACATCTCCGCCAACTCGGGATTCTGGTCGACATCAATCTTGGCGACGACCACTTTGCCAGCGAGTTCCTTGGCGACCTTCTCCAGAGCCGGTCCGAGCGTCTTGCACGGCCCGCACCATGTGGCCCACAAGTCCACGAGCACCAAAGTCTTCTTGGACCGCTCGACCACTTCCTCGCGGAAGGACTCGACCGTCACATCGACGACATGCTTCTCGACCACAGGCTGTTGACCAAAAGCACTGGGTTGACCGAAGGCTCCTTGCTGACCGAAGTTCATACCTGCATAAGATAGACCACCAACGCTCGCCGCCCCACCATGGTCCTGAATCCGCAGACGCGCTACCTGATCGTCAATGCTGACGACTTGGGTATGCATGCGAGCTACGACGCGGCGATTTTCGACGCGCATGAGCGCGGCATCATCACCAGCGCCAGCATGGCGGCCACGGGGGTCAGCTTTGCCGCCGCCGCCGAGCGGGCGCGCCGCACATGGACCCTAGGCCTGGGTGTGCACTTGGTGCTGCACGACGAACGCCCGGTCAGTGATCCGTCCCAGGTCCGGAGCCTAGTCGGCCCGGACGGGCGGTTTTGGCCGCTGCACACCCAGTTGCGTCGCATCCTGTTGGGCCGCGTGCGCAAGGACGAGGTCGCGCGCGAGTGGCAGGCGCAGATCGACAAGGTGCGCCAAGAGGGGCTGCAACCCGATCACATCGACGGGCATTGCCACCTGAGCTCGTTCCCGGCGCTAGGACCATTGGCGCACCGCTTGGCGCGCAACTCTGGCATTCGCTGCGCTCGCGCCAGCGAGGCCACGCGCTGGCGTGAGTTCCGCGGCACCCCGCTGGGCCGTTGGCCTGTGTCGTTGTTCATCTCCGCGGCGTCGCGGGTCACATGGTGGCGTTCCAACCAAGGCTTGCGGCACCCCGCACGCTTTGTGGGCATGGTGAAGTCGGGCGACATGACCTTGCCGTGGGTGGTGGATGCGCTGCGTGCGCTCGAACCCGGCCGCGTCAGCGAGCTGTTGGTGCACCCCAGCATGGGCACCGAACCGGGCGAGCCGTGGGGCGATCATGGCCCGTTGCGGCGCAAGCTGGAGTACGAAGCGATGCTCGCCCCCGAAGCGCGCGCCGTGATCGCGGAACAGGGCATCCAACTGGTGAATTACGAGTGGCTGGCCCGGAACTAACGCTCGAATCGCGTCCTTGGCGCTCCGAGGACGCGGCGCTGTATGTGCAGCTGGCCGCGGACGCGTTCCGCATTGTGTCGCCGTGGGCGCGCCCCAAGGATTCGGTCGAGTTCGTGGCGCGCATGCACAGCGACCTCAATCCGTCAGGGCGTGCCATCGTGGCCATCGCGCACAGCGCGGGCCGCGCCGTCGGACACTTCAGCGCAATTCCTTGGCGCTTGTTGTGCCGCGATGGGCGCATCGCGACCGGTTGGCAGTTGTCGTGCTTTGCGATTGCGGCTGATCTGCAGCGCGCAGGTGTAGGCACCAAGCTAGTAGGCGCCGTGCTGCAGGCCGTCGCGGCGCAACCTGCAGACTTTGCCTTTGTGTACCCGAATCCGCGCTCGTTGGGCGTGTTCGTGCGGCATGGCGGGCGCTACCTCGATCAGAGCGAAACGCTGATTTGCCTGCCACGCAAGCGCCGCGCGTTGACAACGCCGGATGGCTCACGTTTGTCGTGCACCCCACGTGCAGCCCACGAAGTTGCGCCGTTGGTGCAGTCCATCCCCGAGGTGCCGACGCGCCCCGGCAACTTTGTGAAGGACCGCAGCTGGTTCGTGTGGCGTCACCTCGGGCCGGATGCCGATGCGCGCACGCGTTTCGTGCAGGTACAAGGCGCTAGCGAGCACTTCGTGCTCGTGCTGGCCAGTCACCGCGTGCGCGGCATCGAGTTCACCGTGTTGGTGGATGTGTACCCCGACATCATGCCGGATCGGTATGCGCTGGTATTGGAAGCGGCGCGCTACGCCGGTGGCGGTCGTCCAGTGTATTTGACAACCAATTTGCGCCGGCGTGTCGCTTCCGCGCAGGCGGCCCCATGGACCATCTCCGTGCCGCGTTGGGCCGATCCGCGTTCGGTCGGCACGATGATCATGCCGAATACGACACTCGCCGATGAGGACCTGGCACACAGTGCGGTCCTCACCGGCGATTGGATGTCGTTCTAGCCGTTCAGTCTTTCTTCTTGGACAAGGCCAACGCCCGCTCACCAGCGCGCGTGCCCTTCCACTTCTCGGCAAAGTCCGCGTACTTCACTTTGGCCTTCGAACCGGCGAGCTTGGCGGCGTCCTTCTTGCACTTGTCAAAGGCTTTGGACGCGTCAAGTTCTTTGGACAAAGCCTTGTCGGACTTCACGCTGGCCAAGCGGTCGCTGTACAGCTTGGCTTCGGGCAGGCCGGCGAACTCCTTGGCCAACATTTCGAGCGCATCCACCGCGCGCACCATGTCCTTGGCCTCAATCAACGCCTCGATCTGGGTGGCGAGCTCCTTGGCGTGACCGGTGAGTTCCAATTCGTAGTGCTCGGCATCGCTCTTGTCCTGTGCCTCGGCCTTCTCGTCGGCCACGATCGCGCGCACGGCCGCGAGAGCCTTGCCAGGCTTGCCGCCGCCGCCCAAATCGGTCGCGGGCTTGAGGCGCTTGGTGTACTCCTGCGTCGCCGGCACCGACAGAATGTTGGCCAGCCCCGTACCGGGCTTGACGCCCTTCAACGCGACTTCAATCTGTGCCTCGGACAATTCAAACGGGCTGCCCGACCACACGATTTTGCCGTCGGCGCCGATGAGGAACGACGCAGGGATGCCGGAGACGCCGTAGCTGCCTCCCGACGTCGATCCAGCCGAAGTCCGCACCGTGTAGCCGTTCTGATCAAGGAACTGCTGCACCTTGCCCTTCTCCTCGTCGGAGACGGCCAAGACGACCAAGCCCTTGTCGGCGTACTTCTCGTGTAGTTCCTGGAGGTGCGGCCACGCCGCACGACAGGGGCCTCACCAGGTGGCCCAGAACTCCACCAACACGGCGTTGCCGCCGAGGTTGTTCTTGTTGATCGTGCGTCCGAGGTGGTTGAACCAAGTCGGCGCAGTGATGTCAGGCGCGTCCGCGCCGACCGCGGGCTTCTCGATGGCCGCCGGAGTGGCGGTCGAGAACGCGATCGGCAGCGTGGCCAGACCCAGCAACGCAGCGAGGAGGAGGTGCAGCTTCATGCGTACCCCGGCGATCCTACCCGTTCTCGTGCCGGATGACAGCCGTCTAGCGCCCCAAGTCAGAACGCGTGCTCTCGACTGGGAACGCCAGCGAGCGGAACCACGGGTACAGGTCTTTGCCCAGCGCGCGACTCCACACGGCGACGCAGTCGTCCATGGTGTAGCGCGGGCGGTCTTTGGCGACGAGGGCGCGCTTGGTGGTGAAGTACTTGGCGAGTACACCCGGACCGTGCAGGCGTTCGAGCTCTTCGAACACGAAGTACGACTTGCCCCATACGAGGTCGCGGGGCGCATCGGGAGCAAGCGGATTGATCTTCGACCAATCGGGATCGTGCTTGCGCCCTGCGGCGAGCTGCGCGTCGAGCGTGCGTTGCGCGTCCTCCATGCCGAGCCGCTTGCCAACTTGGATGCCAAGGTAGGTGGCAATCGGTTCGTTCCACAGCGGCTCAGGGTGCGGCAGGACCCACGAGTGGCCAGCTTCGTGCGCGATCAGCTCGACCATCGGGTAGCGGTGCTTCGGGTAGTCGCCCCACCAGGCGGCGATGGCGATGCGCTCGCCGCTGGAGAACCCGCCGCCACCCGTCGGCAAGACGAGCAAGCGCGTGATCATGCCCGCTGACGGTTCAACCCCGGTCAAGGCCACAAGGTGTGGCCGCACAAGCTCGTACTCCTTGGCAATCGAGTCGGCATAGGGCTGCGTGCCGTCGGTGTACTCCAGCGTGAGGGGACCGATCTCGCGCGCATGTTCGGCAAAGGGACCTTGGTGCGGCCGCTTGGGATCGATGGGCTTGGTGCTGGCAAGTTCAACAAGCAGCGGCGTCACCCACGCGGCGTTGATGGGGTCCTTGGCGTCGGGTTGATGGCCGAAGAGTCCGCGGCTGCCGAGCAGCACCCAGCCTTTGCCGAGACGGCGCTTGGCCAGCAGCGGTTCGCCTTTGGCATCGACGACCAGCGGCGTCCACGCGAGACCGATTTCGAACACGCGCCCGCCGCGGAACTCGAGCTTGGTGTCGGCGGGTTGTGCTGTGGCAAAGCGCGCTGGCGTCGCAGCGCGTTGCGTGTCGAGGCGTGCGCCAAAGCGCGCCGCCACAGCGGCTCCCGGCGGCATAGTCTCGCCGCCATCGGCCATCAAGAGCAGCGTGCCGCCGTCCTCGACATAGCGTTCGACATGCGTGATGGATGCGTCGCTGTAGGGCACATGCGGATCGCCTTCGGACAGCACGAGCAAGTTCGCGTTCGACAGATCGAGCCGGTGCAACGAACCCCAGTTGCGCACATCACGCCCGACTTCCTTGAGGTATTGCGTGTGAAAGCGCCCGTCCATGTAGAACGTGAACTCTTGGCTCAGGTCACTGACCGAGTGCACGCTGCGCGGAGCGCGGTCTTGCAGCGGAGTGACGAGGGTGGCAAGGACGACGAGAAGCGGCGTGAGCAGCATGCACGCAGTCTACGGTGTCGCGCGGCGCAGGCGACGCGCCGCCTCGTCGAGCACGGGACTCTCGACGGCGAACTGGAAGCGCAGGAAGCGCGGACAGGTGGCTTCGTTGTCGTAGAAGATGCTGGAGGGGATCGCGGCGAGGTGGTGCTCGCGCAGCAAGCGCATGCAGGCTTCACGCGGCGCGATTGCACCATAGACCTGTTCGTAGCCCGCGGTCATGTAGTACGCGCCTTGTGGCAAGTGCGGCGTGAAGCCGCCGCCAGCCAGAGCATCCGCGAGCTTGGCGCGTCGCACTGCGTACCCATCGCGTTGCGCGCGGTACCAGCTTTCGGGCAGTGTGCGCAACGCCTGTGCGGCAGCGTGTTGGAATGGGCGCGGCGCGCACACGCACAACACATCAAAGACGGGGCCGATGGCACGCGCGTAGACCTCGGGTGCGGCGATCCAGCCGATGCGCCAGCCCGTGATCGAATAGGCCTTCGAAAGGCCCGAGATGGTGATGGTGCGCTCGAAAAGCCCGGGGATCGTGGCCGGAGGCACATGCGGTGTCGTGCCGTAGACCAGATCCTCATAGATCTCATCGGTCACGACCAGCGTGGAGCTGCCGTCCAGTACTTTTGACAGCTGCTCAAGTTCGTTGCGCGTCCAGACCTTACCGCTGGGATTCGAGGGCGTGTTGACGACCACGAGCTTGGTGCGTGGGCCCAGCTGCGCGCGCAGTGCATCGAACGGCACCGCACCGTCATCACCCAAGCGCACCGTCTTCACCACAGCACCCGCCAACAGCGCGATGCTCTTGTGGTACGGATAGAACGGTTCGAACAGGATGATCTCGTCGCCCGGATCCAGAAAGGTGAACAGCGTGGCGCTGTACGCCATGCTCGAACCCACGGTGACACACACGCCATCCGGGCCGTAGTTCAGGCCATAGCGTGCTTGCATGCGCGCTGCGATCGCTTGTCGCACCTCAGGGATGCCAGCGTAGGGTGTGTAGGTCGCACGATCGTGATGCAGCGAGCGTGCCGCCGCATCGCGCAGCTCTGTGGGCATGTCGAGATCGCACACGCCTTGGCCGAGATTGATCCCATCGGCATAGGCCTGCACCTCCAGCGTCAACTGGCGCAAGATACCCGCTTCGCGCAGGTGACTCGAACGCTGCGACAACAAAGCGTGCGGCTGTTGCATGCGCGGAGGCCTTACTGCTCTAGCGCGGCTTCGTAGGCGCTGCGTCCGCCCACCACGGGCAGCTCCAACGCCGTGTCGTCCAACACCACGCTCAACTGCGTGCCCGGTTTGGGCCACAGCGTGTAGTCGCGATCGCTGGAGAAGATCATCAACCCCACTTGCTTGCCGGCGGGGATCACTTGGTCATCGGGCTGCAGATCAAAGCTGACTGTGACCGCCTTGTTCGGCTTCAGCGGGGCGCTGGCCTCGGGCGTAGTGTTCTGCGGATCGGCCCAGCCGCGCGTGATGATGTTGTCGTAGATGCGGCCTTTCTCGGTCCACGGCAAGGCCACGAGCCACACGGACAGATTCGCAGCCGGCGCACTGCTCGTCAGCGTGACGGTCACGCGCGCGGTACCCGACAGATGCAGGTCCCGCGTCAACACCGGCGTTGTGTACAGCAAACGATGCGGCGACTCTTTGGCTTGCGCGAGTTGCGTACCGTCGATCGACACATCGTCCGTGAGCTTCTCGATCACACGCTGGTCAGTGATTTGCAGCGTCAGCCCGCCGTGTTGGCGCCCACCCTTAGTCGGTTGTAGGAACACCATCGCAGCATCCGGGTGCGGCCAATCGGCGTACGCGGTGGGCGCGTTGGGACGCGCACCTTCGCGCACGATCCAGCTGCGCGGACCCGACTCCACCTCGTTCTTGACGCCCAGCAAGTACTGCGTGAACCACTTCACCATCAGCTCTTGCGGTGGATGACCGCCGTGTCCGCCTTGGTGCCAGTAGCCGATGGTCGGCACACCCTTGGCCTTCAACGCGAGGAAGATGCGCGTGCTGTGCTCGGGCATCACATTCCAGTCGTTCCAACCGTGCGCCATCAAGGTTGCGGCGCGCATCGGCCCTAGATCGAGCAAGTAGTCGCGCTCGGCCCAGAACGCGTTCCAATCACCGCTCTTGCGGTCTTGCTTGGCCAGCATCAGCTTGTCGCGCACATTGGCATCGCACCACTCGCCGCGCACAGGATCGCCCGAGTGAATGAAGTCATAGAGCACATCGACATCTTCACCGATGTAGCCACCCGGATGCCGCACCAAACCATGGCTGCGGTAGTAGTGGTAGTACGAGGTGTTGGGCGCGATGGGGATGATGGCTTCCAAGCCTTCGACCCCAGTCGTGGCCGCGGCCAGCGGCAGCGTCCCGTTGTACGAGGTGCCGATCATGCCGACTTTGCCCGTGCTCCATGTGGCGCGCACTTCGTCACCGCCCACGGGCGCGGTGTAGCCCTTGGCGCGTCCGCACAACCAATCGATCACTGCCTTGGGAGCCAGCGTTTCATTGTCGCCACCGACAGTCGGGCAACCGTCGGACCATCCGGTGCCAGGCGAACTCGAGTGCACCACTGCAAAGCCGCGCGGCACCCACGTGTTCACCTCGCTGGTGGCGATCATGCCGGGCTTATCCGGACGGCCTACATGCGCCATCGTCTTGCGCTTGGGCGGTGCCGCGCCGAGCTCTTGGTTCGGGTCCCAGAAGAAGCTCTTGTCATCGGGGCCGGTGCCCGCGAAGTACGGCGAAGTCTCGTAGACCACCGGCACTTTCAAGCCTTCGGTGTCGGTCTGCTGGGGCCGCGTGACATCCACATGCATGCGATCCAAACGACCATCACCATCTGAGTCGAAGGTGGTCTCGACCCACAAGTGGTGCTTGATCCACGCTTGCTTGTCTTTGAAGGCCTCGACGACTTGGGCTTGGCCGTCGACGATCACATGCTGGGCCGGAGCTGCAGGAGTGGTTTGAGCCGCGAAGAGGGCGAGCGCGAGGATGTGCATAGCTGGAGGACCAGTCTAGTACACGGTTGCGTTGTGCGCGTCATCCGCCGCGCCCAGTATCAGGCGAACTTGACAGCAGTACGGCTCAAGGAACCGTACTCCCAACCTTCGATGGGAAAGCTGACGGGTCCGTTGTTGACCGAGGCGGCACCGGCGGCGACGAGCAAGGGCACAAAGTGGTCATCACTAGGATGCGCCTGTTGCAAGCCGGGTGCGCGCTCGCGATACGCCAACAAGGTGTCGTGCTGGTGCGTGCGCAACTGCTCGCGTGTCCACGCTTCAAAGTCAGTGGCCCATGTGGCCGGTGCGCTTGCGTGCGTCCAGTCCAGTTGCCGCAGGTTGTGCACCATGCCACCACTAGCCAAGAGCAGCACACCTTCCTGACGCAGGGGCGCCAGTTGCGCGCCGAGTTGGTGCAGTTGCGTGGGGGACCAACGCCAAGGCACAGACAACTGCAACACCGGCACATCTGCGGCCGGATACATGTGCACCAGCGGCGTCCACACACCGTGATCCCAAGGCCGTTGTGCTGCGTGTACGCATTTGGGCACCAATGCTTGCACGCGCGTAGCCACCTCCGCGGCAGCAGGAGCCGCGTACTGCACTTGGTTCAGCTCCGCGGGAAAGCCGCTGAAGTCATACAGCAGCGCTCGCGTCGAGGTCGTGCCGATGGTCAGCGGTGCATCCAACCAATGCGCCGACAA
>Ga0079301_1000949_pt1 | contig 13866 bp, 4 predicted proteins | sample Wag4_2014_7_11_3_FD_74797 | JGI IMG/M metagenome (GOLD analysis project Ga0079301, IMG submission 74797) | Fresh water mixed with fracking chemicals microbial communities from Ohio, USA - Utica-2 Time Series FC 2014_7_11 | ecosystem: Engineered > Industrial production > Chemical products > Input...
TGGATGACATCGTCAATCTGCACACTGGCCGGCAGGCGGGCCATGATCTGATAGGCCAAACGGCGCACCATCGGCGCATATTTCTGCGCCTCCAGGGCCATATCGCCCCCAATTCTGGGGGCACTATCACCAACACACACGGAACTGCCGGGCGCTTCTGCGACAAGATTTTCCAACTTCAGCTCCTGAGGGGAAACAGGTTTCGAAATGACCTTGAACGGTGATGACATCTGCAAGAATCGCCCCGGCTTTTGCGGTGCAGCAATTCACGCGAGTCGAAGCCATTCTGGATGCGGCCCCCTGTTCCCGGTATCCGACAAATTCGGAAAATCGTGTAGGAATTTTTCTGACAATCGCGATGACGCCGCAGATACGCAACGCACCCGATCCGGCCCTTGCGGAGCACACACCCGCCCGGACACAGCCCCCGCCGGCCGGGTCGCCGAGGAGGGAACTCAATCTGGATTTCCGATACAGAGCGCCCAGCAAAGCGGCCACACGTGCCGCTGAGGATCCGCCATGCAACGACCCAATCTGCAACGCCAGAACGCCTTTCGCGAACCCATTTTCGAAATCCCCCGCAACACTTCAGCCAGCGATGCGCCGGAAGCACCTCGCGTCACAAGAGCCCCACGCGGCGGGCTGCCCGAGGGGTATATTGACCTCACCGATTCGCTGGAGAATAAAAGCCTGCGCCACCCGGACGAGACCGGTGCGGTGGGTATTGCCCCCGGGCCCCACGCCGAAGCGCTCATCAACGCGCTCTTCGATTACCCCAGCCACCGCTCGCCCCTGGATGTCCTCACGGGCAATGACCGGCAGGCTTTGTGGTCGCTCTACACACTGATGGCGCATGGCGTGGTGGACGCCGTCCAGATTTGCCAACAAGCTGCCCAACAAAGCGGCCACGCAACGGACCGTCTGCCCCATGCCCTGATGCGGACGGGGCTGGCCGAGGGTGCCGATCTTGCCGAGCGTATCAATGAGCTCAAGGCCATGGGGCATGACCCCGATGCGCCCGATTCAAAGGGGCGGAGCGCCGCCTCGATCGCGGCCGCCGCGAATCGCCCAGACTGCCTGATCGCGCTCGAGGCGTCTGGCGTGGATATCAGCAAACCCGACCGCCGCGGACGAACCGCACTCCACCATGCGATAAAAAGCGGCGCCTTTGCCACCTGCCGTTTTCTGTTGGAGCGCCACCGCGAGAACCCACTCGTCATCAACCCTGCCGCCGGGCAAACCTCAAACGGCCACGCGGTGGCCCACTTTATCAACCAGACCGATCTGTACGGCCGCAGTGCGCTGCATTATCTTGCCGCTCTGCCGCAGGCTTTGATCGAGCGCGCGCCGCTGGTTCAGGTGAGGTCGGTGATCGATCACCTGATGCGGGGCGGAGGTGATCTCAGGCTTGCCGATCATGCTGGCCGCACGCCGCTTCACCGCTTGGCTAAATACGGCACCCATACCCACTTCGCTAGTTTGAACGCTCATCTGGGCGACGACGCCCAACGATTCGAACTTTTCATGAAGTCAGCCATGCAGCGGAACACCGCGATGGTGAGGAGCGTGTTCGAAGCGGCGAGCCAGGATCAGCAACACCTCATGCTCCAACAGCTCAGCCTCCAGGACGCGCAGGTCTGCGAAACCGCACTCCACACGCTGCGGCCGGATTTCAGTGTGCGCGATTCGCGCGGCATGTCGATCGCACAAAGGGTGTGCGAGCGGATCGAACAGCTTGCGGCACAACCGAACCACCAGGAGAGCATCGGGCTCGCAGTGCTGGGGCTCAGCCGCTTGATGAAGGCCGGATTGACTCTCAGCCCGGAGGAGCGCAACCGCATCACCAGGATCGCGCTGAGCCTGGAGTCAAGCGGCGCCCCGCGCGGCCGGCTGCTCGGCACGCTACGCGAGGCCGGCGCGCTGGAGGGCGCCGATACGGTGATCAGGGAATATCTCACGCAAGTGGTCGGGATCCTGGCCGAATCCGAGCCTGGCCGTCACACTGCGTCCGATATTGCATTCATGCTCCTCAAGCACCTGACCACGGCCGGGTTGCCCCTGCCGCCCAATTTGCAAAGTGAGGTTATCGAACACGCCAGACGCCTGAATGCCGTGGATTTCATGGACCACCTGCGCCGCCTCGGCTTGTTGCCCAGCCACACGCATCTGCTGGAGGCCATCAGCGAGCAGGCGCTCGATCGGGTGAATGCAATGATCGAGGCGGGCGTGAATTTGCTCGAACGCGCTGAAACCGGGCTCACCGCTTTGCATCACGCCATTCTGATCGGCCATCAACCCGTGATCGATGCGCTCATCAAAGCAGGCGGTGAGGCGCTCATGAACGCCCGGGATGGTGAGGGAAAGAGTCCGGTGGCATACGCCATTCGGGATTCGCGCTTTGAAGCCTTGCTCGCGCTCGGCAAACACGGCGCTGACTTGTTGCACAACGAAGAGCCCGCCTTGAAGGTGCTGGAGGGCACCCCGAGCGCGCGCATGAAAAACTGCTTCTACGCCGCTGCACTGGGCCTCGGAGATGTGCCTGTAACACTGCGCGAGGCCACACTTGCACATCGACGCATGGCACTGGCGAACCACCCGGACAAGCATATGAACAGCTCACCCGAACAACGCCGCCTGATGCATGCAAAGACAGTGTTGGCCAATATTGCCCGGGATCATTTCAGCCAAACACTCGCCCGATAATCCGGACAGGCCGGAGGCACCTGGCGCCGGCCCACCGCATGGCGAGCGCTGTTGATCAGCCGCCGTAAGGCGCCCCGCCGGCGAAGTTTTCAAAGCGGGTGTTCTCGCCCAAGAAGGTGAGCCGGGTGGTGCCGATCGGGCCGTTACGCTGCTTGGCGACGATGATTTCCGCAGTGCCCTTATCAGGTGAGTCGGGGTTGTAGACCTCGTCGCGATAGATGAACATGATCACGTCGGCGTCTTGCTCGATGGCGCCGGATTCGCGCAAATCCGACATCACCGGCCGCTTATTGGGGCGCTGCTCCACATTGCGCGAAAGCTGCGAGAGTGCGACCACAGGCACACTCAATTCCTTGGCGAGCGCCTTGACTGAACGCGAGATTTCCGAGATTTCCGTGGCCCGGTTTTCGCCCTCGCGCACTGCCGACATGAGCTGCAGGTAGTCGATCACGATGAGCCCGAGCTTGCCGTACTGCCGGTATAAACGCCGCGCCCGGGCGCGCACGTCGGAGGAAGTCAGGGCGGGGGTTTCATCAATGTGAATCGGCGCCTCATGCAGCCGGCCCAGCGCATACGTGAGCCGCTGCCACTCATCATCATTCAACTTGCCGGTGCGCAGCCGATGCGCATCCAGCCGCCCCACCGAACACAGAAAACGCATCGCCAGCTGCGTGCCCGGCATTTCCATGGAGAAAATCGCCACCGGCAAGCCCGCCTCCAGCGCCACGTTTTCCGCGATGTTGAGCGAGAAGGCAGTCTTGCCCATCGAGGGGCGCCCTGCGACGATGATGAGATCGCCAGGCTGCATGCCGGATAACTGACGATCGAGATCGGTGTAGCCGCTCGGCACCCCGGTGATTTCCGAGCCGCTGTCGCTGTCGTAGAGCTCCTGGATGCGGTCGACCACCTGCGAAAGCAAGGGCTGGATCGCCACAAAGCCGGTGGCCTGCTTCGCGCCGGCCTCGGCAATCTCGAACACCCGTGCCTCAGCCTCATCGAGGATCTGCTTGGCATCCCGCCCCGCCGGATTGAGCGCGGAGCCGGCAATCGCATCCCCCACCGACACCAGCCGGCGCAAGATCGAACGCTCGCGCACGATCTCGCCATAACGACGAATATTGGCGGCAGAGGGCGTGTTGTTGGCGATCTCACCCAGATACGCCAGCCCCCCCGCGGCGTCGGCCTCACCGTTTTTATCCAGCGATTCATGGACAGTGATCACATCCGCGGGCTTTGCCTGCTCGATCAAACGCGCGGTGTGCCGGAAGATGCGTCGGTGATCATCGCGATAAAAATCGACCTCGGACACCACATCCGCAATGCGGTCCCACGCGGAGTTATCCAGCAACAAACCGCCCAGCAAGGATTGCTCGGCTTCGATCGAGTGGGGCGGCAGCTTGAGCGCAGCAAGCGCAGGGTCACCAAGGGCGTTACGAGTCTGCGACATGAGGGCACGGAATGAGAAAGAGGTCACATTCTAATCGCGATCCAGAACCGGGTGGGCAAAAACGGCCGATCGGGCGAGCAGCACAACCCTATGTGCCTTCACCCCAGTGCAATCCAATGAATCATGTCAAAGACACCCCCTCGCCCGCTTGCGGGGGAGTGGCGCCAAACCTCAAGCCCGGTCTTGCACATGACTCATCCAACTGCCCTGGCCTTCACCCTTACTCGCCGGGATGCCCTAGAATCTTTCCCCATGACCACACCCCTTTCGCTCATTGATGAGGCCCGCGCGTTGTCGCGGTTTTTGGATCGGCTGCTGACTGCGCGGCCGGCTCTGTTGGATGGGCTTTGCGCGAGTCTTGATGCCGTGTTCGATCGATCGGCCATGGAGGCTTTCATTGAGCCGGCCACGCTGGATGAGCACAACCTCAAATCACGCCTGCGATGGCTGCGCGCCCGCACCCTGGCGCATTTGATCGTGCGCGATTCAAGCGGGCTTGCGGATCTGGCGGAAGTCACCGAAACCATGACTGCGCTGGCCGAGGTGGCGGTGGAACACGCGGTGCGCATCAACCGCGCCCTGTTGGTGGCGCGTCATGGCGAGCCGGTGAATGCCACCGGCACGGTGCAGGAATTCATCGTGATCGGCATGGGCAAGCTGGGTGGGCGCGAGTTGAATGTGTCCTCCGACATCGACCTCATTTTCATCTACCCGGAAGACGGCGAGACCACCGGAGCGCGCCGGGTGGATAACTTTGAATTTTTCACCCGGCTCGGGCGCGCGGTGATCGGTTGCCTTAATGAGCCCACCGCCGAGGGGCAGGTGTTTCGGGTGGATATGCGGCTGCGGCCCAACGGGGATTCCGGCCCCTTGGTGTGCAGCTTCGACATGCTGGAAAATTATTTCATCACCCAGGGCCGCGAATGGGAGCGCTATGCCTGGATCAAGGCGCGGGTGTTGTGCGGTGAGCGGGTGGCTGAACTGGAGTCGATCAGCCGGCCTTTTGTGTTTCGCAAATATCTGGATTTCGGCGCGATTGCGGCGCTGCGTGAGCTGCACGCGCAGATTCGGCGCGAGGTGGCGCGGCGCGACATGGCCGACAACATCAAGCTCGGCCCCGGCGGCATTCGCGAAATCGAATTCACCGCGCAGGCTTTTCAGCTGATACGCGGCGGGCGCGAGGCCGGGCTGCAGATCAAGCCCACCTGTGCGGTGCTGCGTGCGCTGGCCGCCCGCGGCATCATGGCGGATGACGCGGTGGATGAGCTCACCGCGGCCTATGAATTCCTGCGTCGGCTGGAGCACCGACTGCAGTATCTCGAAGACGCCCAGACCCATGACTTGCCCACCGGGCCCACCGATCAGGCGTTGATTGCCAAAAGCATGGGCTTTGCCGATGACAGCGCGCTTCGCGCAGCGCTGGATGTGCATCGCGCGCGGGTGAGCCAACACTTTGAATCGGTGTTTGGCGACCCCAATCGTGAAAGCCACAGCCTGCACAGCCTGTGGTCGGGGCTGGATGACGAGAGCACCCCTGCCCGGCTGACCGCGCTGGGCTATCGCAACGCCGAGGCCGCACGCAGCCGGCTGCTCGCCACCCGCGAGAGCAATCGCTACCAGCAACTGCCCACCGCCATCCGCGCCCGCGTGGATGCGCTCATGCCGCGTGTGGTGGAAGCCTGCGCCGAAAGCCCCCACCCGGAGGACACCCTGGGCCGCACGCTTGATCTCATTGAAGCCATCAGCCGGCGCGGGGCGTATCTGGCGCTGCTGGCGCAATACCCCAATGCCTTGCGCCGGGTGGTGAAGTTGATCAGCGCGAGCCGCTGGACGGCGCAATACCTCACCCAACATCCGCTGTTGCTCGATGACCTGCTCGATGAGCGCTCGCTGGCTGCAGCCCCCGATTGGCCGAAGTTCTGCGCCACGCTCTCCACCCAGCTCGCTGCGCTGGGCGACGACACCGAGCGGCAGATGGACCTCATGCGGGAAGCCCACCACAGCGAGCTTTTCAGGTTGCTCACCCAGGATATCGCCGGCTTGCACACGGTGGAAAAACTCGCCGACCATCTCTCCGCACTGGCCGATGGCATCCTGCAGCTCACGCTGGAGGTCTGCTGGAAAAAGCGCCTCACCCGGCACCGTGAATCGCCGAAATTCTGCATCGTGAGTTACGGCAAGCTGGGCGGCAAGGAGCTGGGCTATGCCTCCGATCTGGATCTGATTTTCCTCTTTGATGACGACCACCCGGACGCGCCCGAGATTTATTCGCGGCTCGCGCAGCGCATCAACACGTGGCTTGGCAGCCGCACTTCGGCGGGCATTTTGTTTGAAACCGATTTGCGCCTGCGCCCGAATGGTGAAGCCGGCCTCTTGGTGAGCTCGCTCGCGGCGTTTGAAAAATATCAAATGGAATCGGCCTGGGTGTGGGAGCATCAAGCCCTCACCCGCGCACGGTTTTCGGCGGGCGATGCCACGTTGGGCGCGCAATTCGAGCGCCTGCGGGTTGAGATTTTGCGCCAGCCGCGCGCGCTGGAGCCCTTGCGCGAAGAGGTGCTCGCCATGCGGGCCAAAATGCGCGAGGCCCATGCCAGCAAAAGCGCGCAGTTCGATTTGAAGCACGACCCCGGCGGGCTGATCGATGTGGAATTCATCGTGCAATACCTGGTGCTGGGGCACGCCCATGCGCATGATGCACTCACCGGCAATCTGGGCAATATCGCCTTGTTGGGCATCGCCGGCCGATTGGGTTTGATCCCCACGGATCTTGCATCGAAATGCGCCGATGCCTATCGCGAATTCCGCCGCACTCAGCACGCCCTGCGGCTGGCAGATGAGCGCCACGCGAGGGTGTCACAAGATGCGCTGCAGGCAGAGCGCGCCGCAGTGGCCGCACTGTGGGCGGCGGTGTTTGACACCCCGTAAGGTGGCCAAGGGTCGCATCGCCCGCCCCTGACAAGGGAAGGGCCGGGGGCAATACTGCTCGCTTTGGCTGCAGCGGTTCGTTTTGCTCCCCTCTCCCGCAAGCGGGAGAGGGGAGTAGGCCGCCTCTTTTGCGTGGGTCTGACCAAGCGAACATTTTGATGCTCCAGCCGTGTAGCGGCGATGCAAAGCGACATGATCCACCCCTCGTTGCGGTTAAAATACTGCCGCATAGAACCCCAAGGACACACCGTGACAGACAGCACCCCAAAACCTGCGGCCAGCAATTTCATTCGCAACATCATCGACGCCGATCTGGCGGGCGATAAGCTCGCGGGCCGCCGCTGGGCAGGCAAGCCCGGCCCGGCCGCGCTGCATGAAGCCGCCCCGCCGGATGCCGCCAAAATCCGCACCCGCTTTCCGCCCGAGCCCAATGGCTATCTGCACATCGGCCACGCGAAATCCATCTGCCTGAATTTCGGCTTGGCGCGCGATTACGGCGGCGCCTGCCATATGCGCTTTGATGACACCAACCCCACCAAGGAAGAGCAGGAATATGTCGACTCCATCCTGGACGCGGTGCGCTGGTTGGGGTTCGATTGGGGTGAAAATCTTTATTACGCCTCGGACTATTTCGAGACGCTCTACCAATTCGCCGAAGCCCTGATCGGGCATGGCGATGCCTATGTGGATGATCTCACCCCCGATGAAATCCGCGAATACCGTGGCACGCTCACCCAGCCCGGCCGCGCGAGCCCTTGGCGTGATCGCACGGCGGAAGAAAACCTCACGCTGTTTCGCGCCATGCGGGCCGGGCAATTCAAGGATGGCGAGCGGGTGCTGCGCCTCAAGATCGACATGGCCTCGCCCAACATCAACCTGCGCGACCCGATTGCCTACCGCATCCGCCACACCGAACATCACCGCACCGGCCACGCCTGGTGCATCTATCCGATGTACGACTACACCCACGGCATCTCTGATTCGCTGGAGCGCATCACACATTCAATCTGCACGCTGGAATTTGAAGCCCACCGCCCGCTCTACAACTGGCTCAATGAAAAGCTGGCCGCGCTGGGACTCCTTGCCCGCCCGCTGCCGCAGCAATATGAATTCGCGCGGCTGAACCTCACCTATGTGGTGCTCTCCAAGCGGCGGCTGATCCAGCTGGTGGACGAAAAACATGTGAGCGGCTGGGACGATGCGCGACTGCCCACACTGGCCGGTGCGCGCCGCCGCGGTTACACCCCTGAGGGTTTCCGCTTGTTCGCTGAGCGCATCGGGGTGTCGAGGGCGGATTCCTGGATCGATTACAGCGTGCTGGAAGATTGCATGCGGGAGACGCTCAATGAAAGCGCGGAACGCCGCATCGCGGTGCTCGACCCCATAAAGCTCATCATCGACAACTACCCCGAGGGGGAAAGCGAAGAATGCTTCGCCCCCAATCACCCGCAAAAGCCCGAAGCCGGCAAGCGGGCGATGCCCTTTTCACGCGAGCTGTGGATCGAGCGTGAAGACTTCATGGAGGTGCCGGCCAAGGGGTATCACCGGCTCTATCCGGGCAACACGGTGCGGCTGCGTTATGGGTTTGTCGTGAAGTGTGTGGGCTGCGACAAGGACGCCGCAGGCAATGTGATCGCAGTGCATGCCGAGTATTTCGCGGATTCAAAATCCGGCACACCGGGCGCGGACAATTACAAAACCAAAGGCAACCTGCATTGGGTGAGCGCGGCGCACGCCTATCGCACCGATGTGCGGCTCTTTGACCGGCTCTTCGCCCACCCCACCCCGGGCGCACGGCGCGAGGGTGACGCCGAGGGCGTGACGCGGGATTATCTGGAGGACATCAACCCGGATTCCTGCCGCGTGATCACCGCGTATCTTGAGCCGGCGGTGGTCAATGCCGCGCCCGAGACACGCTATCAATTCGAGCGTCACGGCTATTTCGTGGCCGACCGGAAAGACTCCACCCCCGGCGCACCGGTGTTCAACCGCACCGTCACCTTGAAGGATTCCTGGAGCAAAGCGTAGGGTGGGTAAGGTGTTACCCACGCGTTGCCTCCAATCACGAGGACATGGCGCAACCAAGGCCCGATCCAAGGTTTCGTTTTTGCGGCTTTGTTCATCCACCGGGTTTGTCGATTTTTGATATTCCCTTTCTTTGACCCCTGGCGTGGGTGACAAGCCACCCACGCCACGGGCCGATCGTCGAGCCATGTCCATCATTCTGCGCGGTGCGCGTCAAAACAATCTCAAGAACCTCGACCTGGATTTGCCCACCGGCGAGCTGATCGTGGTCACCGGAGTATCCGGCTCGGGGAAGTCGTCGCTGGTATTCGACACGCTCTATGCCGAAGGGCAGCGGCGTTATGTGGAAACCTTCAGCCCCTATGCCCGGCAGTTTCTGGATCGCATGGACCGCCCGCGGGTGGATTTGATCGACGGCATTCCGCCCGCGATTGCCATCGACCAACACGGCGAAGTCAAAACCTCGCGCTCCACCGTGGGCACGATGACCGAGCTCGCCGACCACTTCAAGCTGCTCTATGCCCGCGCCGCGCACCTGGTCTGCCGCTGCTGCGGGAAGCATGTCCAGCGCGACACGCCGCAGTCCATCTTCGAAAGCCTTGCCGCGCGCGCGGCAGAAAGCGACCCGCGGCTCACCCTCACCTTTCCGATCACGGTGCCGGCGAATTTCTCCGAAGACGAAATCCGAGCCCACCTTGAAGCCCAGGGCTACACCCGCATCCACGCCGCCCATGAGGGCCGGCTGGAGGTGGTGCAAGACCGCTTTCGGATGTCCAACGCGCCGCGCACCCGGGTGATCGAAGCGATCGAAGCCGCGCTGCGGGTGGGGCATGGGCGGATGGCAGTGCATGCTGAAACCGACGCGCGCTGGCTGTTTTCCACCGATCTGCATTGCGCCGATTGCGACATTCACTACCAAGAGCCCAACCCCAGCAGTTTCAGTTTCAATTCGCCCCTGGGCGCGTGTGAAACCTGCCGCGGTTTTGGCCGGGTGATCGGCATTGATTTCAATCTGGTGGTGCCTGATGCGCGCAAGACGCTCGGCCAAGGCGCGATCAAGCCCTGGCAGACCGCGGCTTATCGCGAGTGTCAGGAGGATCTGGAAAAAATGGCTCGCGCCCGCGGCGTTGCGCTCGATATCCCCTGGCGCGATTTGCCCGCCGAACACCGAGAATGGGTGCTGGAGGGCGAGGCGCACTGGAAGAGCTGGGCCAAATCCTGGCCCGGGGTGTGGTACGGCGTGCGGCGGTTTTTCGATTGGCTGGAAACCAAAGCCTACAAGATGCACATCCGGGTGCTGCTGTCGAAATACCGCGCCTACACAGAATGCCCCGCCTGCCATGGCGCACGCTTGAAGCCTGACTCGCTCTTGTGGCGGCTGGGCGCGCCCGGGTTGAGCATTCATCAGTTGATGCAAATGCCGATCACCCAGACCCGCGATTTCATCGGCACGCTCGCCCTGCCCGCGCCGCTGGATGAAGCCACCGCGCAGCTCATGGGCGAAATCCGCGCGCGGCTGGATTATCTATGCGAGGTGGGGCTCGGTTATCTCACGCTGGACCGCCAATCGCGCACGCTCTCCGGCGGCGAGGTGCAGCGCATCAACCTCACCACGGCGCTCGGCACTTCGCTGGTGAATACGCTGTTCGTGCTGGACGAGCCTTCCATCGGGCTGCACCCTCGCGATATCGAGCGCATCAACCGGGTGATGGCGAATCTGCGCGATGCCGGCAACACCCTGCTGGTGGTCGAACACGACCCGCAGGTGATGCGGGCCGCGGATCGCCTGATCGACATGGGCCCCGGCCCAGGCGAGCACGGCGGGCAGATCATTTTCAACGGCGCACCCGACACCCTGCCTGCGAGCGGCAGTCTCACTGCGGATTACCTCACCGGCAAGAAACGCATCACGCGGCGGCGCACCCAGACGGTCATTCCCGCCGATGCGGGAATCCAGCGCCCCGAGTTTCTGGATTCCCGCATCGGCGGGAATGACGGCGTTGCGTCCGTGCGATCGGGGCACATGAAAGCGTCTTGCGATGCCCACACCCCGTGGCTCACCGTCAAAGGCGCGCGCGCGCACAATCTCAAAAACATCGACGTCAGCCTGCCGCTTCAGCGGCTGGCCTGCTTGACTGGCGTGTCCGGCTCGGGGAAATCCACCTTCATGAATGAGGTGCTGCACCGCGGCCTGCTGCACGCCCGGGGCGAGCCCACCGAGGCGCCCGGTGCGCATGAATCCATCGTGGGCCATGAATCAATCAGCCAGGTGGTGATGGTCGATCAATCGCCGATCGGCAAGAGTGCGCGCTCCAACCCGGCGAGCTTCGTGGGTGCGTTCGATGCCATCCGGGCGCTCTTTGCCCGCGCCCCGCTCGCGCTCGAGCGCGAGTACACCGCCGGCACCTTCAGCTTCAATGCCGCCCCGAAAAAGGGCGCCGGCCGCTGCGCCACCTGCGCAGGCTCGGGCTTTGAACATGTGGAGATGCAGTTTTTATCCGATGTGTATCTGCGCTGCCCGGATTGCGATGGCCGGCGTTTTTCTGGCCCGGTGCTTGAGGTAACGATCGCCGGCAAATCAATCGCCGATGTGCTCGACATGACGGTGAGCGAGGCGCTCGAATTCTTCGCCGCCCACCCGCGCATCACGCAGGCGCTGCAACCGCTCGTAGAAGTCGGGCTTCATTATCTGCGCCTGGGCCAGCCCACGCCCACGCTCTCCGGCGGCGAGGCGCAGCGGCTCAAGCTCGCAGCCCACCTGGCCGAGCGCAGCGCGCCCACGCTGTTTTTATTCGATGAGCCGACCACCGGGCTGCATTTCGAGGATATCGCCAAGCTCATGGTCGCCTTCGACACCCTGCTCGAGCAAGGCCACTCGATTTTGGTGATCGAACACAATCTCGATGTGATCCGCAATGCCGATTGGCTGATCGACTTCGGGCCTGAGGGCGGCGAGGCGGGTGGTGAGATTCTCTTTTCAGGCACGCCGGATGCAATCCTCCAATGCGCAGCCTCCCACACCGGCCGGGCACTCTTGGATGAGGCCCAAGCGCCCGCCGTCGCCGCACAGCCGCGGGCACGCTATCGTGCGGTGCGCGCCGCAGCCCCCCAGATCGAAGTGCTGCACGCCCGCGAACACAACCTCAAGGATGTGAGCGTCAATATCCCGCGTGAAAAATTCACCGTGATCACCGGCGTCTCCGGCTCGGGGAAATCCACGCTGGCCTTTGACATCCTCTTTAACGAAGGCCAGCGGCGCTATCTCGAATCACTCAATGCCTATGCCCGGCAATTCGTGCAGCCGGCCGCGCGGGCCGAGGTGGATGCGGTGCGCGGCATCCCGCCCACCGTGGCCATCGAGCAACGGGTGAGCCGCGGCGGGCAGAAAAGCACCGTGGCAACCCAAACCGAGATCTATCACTTCCTGCGGCTTTTTTACGCCAAGCTCGGCACCGCGCATTGTCCGGATTGCCAGCTGCCAATCGAGCCGCAAAGCGCCGAGCAAATCCACGCCCGACTCATGCAGCAGGCAAGCGGCCAGCATGTGGGGCTGCTCGCTCCGCTGGTGGTGGCGCGCAAGGGGCTTTACACAGATCTCGCCAAATGGGCGGCCGCCAAGGGCGCGACCCACCTGCGGGTGGATGGGGAATACCTGCCGGTGAAACCCTGGCCGCGGCTGGATCGCTTCAAGGAACATGACATCGATCTGCCGGTCGCCGATCTGGTGGTGAGCGCCGAACACACCGCCCAGCTGCGCGAGGCGATCGATGCCGCACTCGCGGCGGGCAAGGGCGTGATGCGGGTGCTCCTGCCGCTGGATGGAAACGGCCACGCCGCGCAGACGCTCACCTTTTCCATTCACCGCGCCTGTCATGGCTGCGGGCAAAGTTTCGCCGAGCCTGACCCGCGGCTGTTTTCATTCAACTCAAAACACGGCTGGTGTCCGCAATGCTTTGGCACCGGCCACACCTTGAGCGGGTTTTCCGAAGAGCTCACCGGCGAAGAACACACCTGGCTGGACGCAGCCGACAACACCCCCTGCCCCGCCTGCTTTGGCGCACGATTGAATCCGGTGGCGCGTGCGGTGCGGTTCGATGGCCGTTCGATCGGCTCGCTCACCGCGCAATCGGTGGGCGCATTAAAGCGTTATTTTTCGTCCCTCACGCTCACCGAGCGCGGCGAGCAGATCGGCCGCGAGTTGGTCACCGAAATGCTCTCGCGGCTTGATTTTCTGGATGAGGTGGGGCTGTCGTACCTGTCTCTCGACCGCGCCGCGCCCACGCTATCCGGCGGCGAGGCGCAGCGCATCCGGCTGGCGGCGCAACTGGGCTCAAATCTTCGCGGCGTGTGTTATGTGCTGGACGAGCCCACCATCGGGCTGCATCCGCGTGACAACCGCATCCTGCTGGGCGCGCTGGAAAAGCTCGGCCGCAACGGTAACACCCTCATCGTGGTGGAGCATGACGAAGACACCATCTTGCGCGCCGATCATGTGATTGATCTGGGCCCCGGCGCGGGCAGCCGCGGCGGGCGGGTGGTGGCGCAGGGCCGTGCGGATGAGCTGATGCACAACCCGGAATCCATCACCGCCGCCATGCTGGCCCGCGGGCCGCGTCCTATCCGGCAGACCATCGCGCTGGGGGCAGATGCAAAATGGCTCAAGCTCAAAGGGGTGCATAAAAACAACCTCAAGCGCATCGATGTGGCGATGCCACTGGGTCGGCTCACGGTGATCACAGGGGTGTCCGGCTCGGGAAAATCCACCC
>Ga0079301_1000950_pt1 | contig 13847 bp, 9 predicted proteins | sample Wag4_2014_7_11_3_FD_74797 | JGI IMG/M metagenome (GOLD analysis project Ga0079301, IMG submission 74797) | Fresh water mixed with fracking chemicals microbial communities from Ohio, USA - Utica-2 Time Series FC 2014_7_11 | ecosystem: Engineered > Industrial production > Chemical products > Input...
GCAAGAGACCATATTAAAAAAATCTTTTTCCTCGATTATTTTAATGGGCTGACCTTTTTCAATAAGCGATTCGGCTTTGCGATGTTTTGCGCTTTTTTCTTGCCCTGCTAATCGCTGCAAATCTTGTTCACCGACCACCAAAAAGGTGGTTTTTTTGTTCACGCCATCGAGCACATCAAAACCGGCTTGGCTGGCAATTTTGGCGGCTTCAGCCCTTGGCACGGCCAATGCGCCGGTGAATACAATCGCTTCACCGTAAAACGGGCCCTCTGTGTCGCCTGCGGTGGCAACAGAGTTGACCCGTTGGCCTTCTTGCCACGCCATTGGCTTTTTCACTCGCGATTGCCACCAAGCGATGTCTTGGCCGCTTTCGCTCAGGATATGCGACAGCACCTTGCCTGCGGCGATGGCATCGGCAAGGGCATGATGGTGTTCAAAGTCGAACTTGAGTTTTTTGGCTATTTTGGCAAGGCCATAGCCTTTTTGGGCGCAATCTGGCCAATATCGCCGCACTGCGCGAGTAATATCAAACCAGTCTGCCGCAAATAAAAGATTGTTTTTTGCTGTGGCTTTTTGTATAGCAAATCGATCAAATGCGCCATAGCTTGCCAATAATTGGCCTTGGCTTTTTTGTTTTAATTCGCCAGCAATATCCAAAAAAGTGGGTGAGTTTTTCACGTCTTTTGGTGTAATGCCGTGAATACTGATATTCATGGCTGAAAACTCAGCCTTTGGGTTAATCAGTTGCACCCATGTTTCTTTTATTTCGCCATTTTCAAACCTTGCCATGCCAATTTGGCAAATGCTTGATGGGCATTCATTGGCTGTTTCAACGTCTATTGCGACAAAATCCATCATCCCCTCACGCTGCATGACAAAAACAACAGGCTAACGAGAGGGGATTTTCTGGTCAATGCTTTTTGTAGCTTGAGTTTAATTCATCCACAGTTACAAAGAACGAGCAGATTAGGTGAGCCCAAATTTTCCTACACTATCTGACTAAAAACGACCTGATGCAGAAACACGCTCATCTGCATTTTGGTCAATCTCGGCAGTGATACGGGAAATTCGTGCTTGAATACGCTCTTTGGCATCCTCAAGTACCAGCAACTGAATTTCAGCCAGAGAGCGATTAAGTGCTCTAACTTCAGTTTGGATAGCGATAGCTCTCCCATCAGATTCAATAGTAAGTGATACATCGAGAGCACCTTCAATGGAACGAGAAATTTCCAATCGTTCCCCATGCTCTTGATTAGGAAACATTGCTAAACGAATGGTCATATGTCCTCCTGTTTTCCTAAAAAAATTCCGAATTTAATTGATGTCCGCCACGTAGTTGGGTTGAAAAAATCAACCCAACCGCGTCGTTAAATAAAAAACGATCAAGCAAATTGATGACAGAAACGCAGGGCTTGCGGATAGGGATAAAAATCTTCCATGTGACCGGCGCGGATTTTCTGCTGTCGCTCAATCCAAAACTCCGCGCTTAACAAATCGCGGTGATACTTCAAGAACATCCGCCGAGTTTCGTGATTGCCAAGTAAGAAAGTCGCAAACTCCTCGGGGAAGACATCATTTTTCGCCACCGGATACCACGGCTCGGACGACATCTCCATCTCCGGCGTAGGTGCCGGTGGGATTTTGCGGAAATTACAATCGGTCATGTACTCGATTTCATCGTAGTCATAAAAAATCACCCGACCATAACGCGTTACGCCGAAGTTCTTCCACAACATATCCCCCGGGAAAATATTCGCCGTCGCCAACTCACGAATCGCATCGCCATACTCTTTAATCGCGTGCTCTTTCTGCTCCGGTGTTGCATTCTCGATATACATATTCAACGGCTTCATCCGCCGCTCAATATACAAATGTTGAATCACAATGCTGTCTTCGGTTTCTTCAATAATCGATGGCGCCAATGTGCGTAATTGCTCCATCAACTCAGGATCAAAACGGTGTTTCGGAAACGCAACATTTGAAAAATCCAACGTATCCGCCATCCGCCCCACACGATCATGTTGCTTCACCAACTGATATTTCCGTTTCACCGTTGCATGATCGACTTCCTTACTCGTACCAAACACATCTTTAATAATCTTGAACACAAACGGGAACGACGGCAGCAAAAACACCAACATCACCAAACCCGGAATACCGGGGGCAATCACAAAATTGTCGTTGGAATGTTGTAGATGGTGCATAAAATCACGGTAGAAAATATTCTTACCCTGTTTTTGTAAGCCCAACATGGTGTAAAGCTCGGCCTTGGTTTTAGTCGGCAAAATCGAGCGCAAGAATTGCACATAACCCGAAGGCGCTTCCATTTCCACCAAGAAATACGCCCGTGAAAACGAGAACAACACGCCAATCCGCCACGCTTCTAACAACACCGTGTCTAAACGCAAACGGCCGTCGTCATTAAACATCACCGGTACGGCAAAGGGATAAACCTGTGCGCCGTTGACCACTTTGCCAATGATCCACGCGGTTTTATTGCGATAAAAAGCCGAGTGCAGAATTTGGATTTGATAACTCACCTCGGGCTGTGGCCACGCGCCGCCAAGATGATTAAACACCGCCCGCATCACATGCTGAATATCACGCCGTAAATCAGCAAACGGCGTTTTCCAACCAAAATCTTCGATGATTTTACGAATGGTGGCGCGTAGACCTGTTTTGGCAGGGTAGTAGCTGCGATAGGTGGGCGGGTCGGTTTCAATGTACTCGGTCGAAATCACCGGCCGCACAAAAATAAAATCGTTATTGAAGTAGTTACGATGCAAGATGCGGGTGAACACCGAGTTGAAAAAAGTCTCAGCCAATTCGGGTTGGCGATGATTCACCAACAAACCGATAAAGTGCAGCTTAACCTGCTGCCACACCGTTTCGTCCAACGACTGCGCCTGAAATTCATCTTGTAAACGAGCGGTGGTTTCTGTCACACGCTCATCATAAAAATCAATCCGCTCTTGGATAGTGCGTTGCATCCCCATCCAATCTTGCGCTTCGAATTGCGACTTGGCACGTGCGCTACACTCACGGAACAAACGGTAATGACGATTAAAACCATCGACTAAAGCTTGGGCAATGTCCCATGCAATTGGATGGCGAGTGACAGCGATATTCATAAAACAAGCACCCCTCTTTTGATTATTTGTTTTGTGTGTTACGGACGGTAAAATACCGTAAGCATAGCGCGTTGTCTCGATCTCAGGCAAAGATAGTTTTTGCCACAGCAAAAGCCAACGACTTGCTAGCAGGGGCGCGGGTTTTGCCGGATAATAGAGGGGAACACGAAAAAATCTGATGTTTGGCCTACCCTGCCACATTATATTTTTTCCGCTTCGCCCGCACTTTCGTACCCTGAGGGCCGCTGGGCACCGCCTCATGGCGCCAAGCCGCCCCCACCCGGGCGCGGCTCCGTTCGAGCCACACCTTTAATAACTCAACTCAAGATGGAGTAGGCATGAGCGCAACTTCGCATATCAAGGTCCCCCAAGAAGGCCAAAAAATTGTCCCTGGTCAACCCGTTCCTAACAATCCGATTATTCCTTTCATCGAAGGCGATGGTATTGGTGTCGATATCACTCCGGTGATGAAAGATGTGATTGATGCTGCTGTTGCGAAAGCCTATGGTGGCGAGAAGAAAATTCATTGGATGGAAGTGTATGCTGGTGAAAAATCCACCCGCATCTACGGTGCTGATGAATGGCTGCCAAAAGAAACATTTGACGCACTGAAAGAATATTCCGTGTCGATCAAAGGCCCAATGACCACCCCAGTCGGCGGCGGTATCCGTTCGTTGAACGTGGCATTGCGTCAAGAACTCGACCTGTATCAGTGCGTGCGCCCTGTGCGCTATTTCACTGGCGTGCCTTCGCCACTGAAAGACCCAACGAAAACCGATATGGTGATCTTCCGTGAAAACACCGAAGACATCTATGCTGGTATCGAATGGCAAGCTGAGTCCGACAACGCCAAGAAAGTCATCGACTTCTTGCAAAACGAAATGGGCGTGAAAAAAATCCGCTTCCCAGCTACCTCGGGTATCGGTATCAAACCTATTTCAGTTGAAGGCACCACTCGTATTGTGCGCGCCGCGATGAAATACGCGATCGACAACGATCGTAAGAGCGTTACCTTGGTGCACAAAGGTAACATCATGAAGTTCACCGAAGGTCTGTTCCGTGATGTGGGCTACAAAGTGGCTCAAGAAGAATTCGGCGCAGAACTGATCGATGGCGGCCCATGGTGCAAATTCACCAACCCGAACACCGGTCGTGAAATCGTGGTGAAAGACGCGATTGCTGATGCTTTCTTGCAACAAATCCTGTTGCGTCCTGCTGAATACGATGTGATCGCTTGCTGCAACTTGAACGGCGACTACATCTCTGACGCCTTGGCTGCACAAGTTGGTGGTATTGGTATTGCCCCAGGTGCAAACATTTCTGACCAATACGCTTGCTTTGAAGCGACCCACGGTACTGCACCAAAATATGCTGGTCTGGACAAAGTGAACCCAGGTTCGCTGATTCTGTCGGCAGAAATGATGCTGCGCCATCTGGGCTGGAAAGAAGCCGCCGACTTGGTGATCAAGTCGATGGAAGCCGCCATTGGCGACAAGATCGTGACTTATGACTTTGCCCGTCTGATGGATGGTGCAACTGAAGTGAGCTGCTCTGACTTCGGTAAGGCAATGATCGAACGCATGTAATCGCGTGTTGTCGTGAAAAACCGCAGCTGCCAGCTGCGGTTTTTTTATGCCTCAAGTTGGAAGCGGTTTACCACCAATAAGCGGGTTTCTGCCGCGTGGGAAAGGGCTTCGACTTGCTGATGTGATGCCGAGACCACCGATACCGTGTGATCGGCCCCTTCGGCTAACGCTTCGAGACGATCAGACATGATATGACTGGTACGCGCTTGTTCTTCGGCCTCTTCGGCTAGTTTGCGGAATGCTTCTGCCAACGCCACCACGGCCTGACCAATCCCATCCAACTCACTGACAATAATTTGTCCGTCTTCCACCCCTCGCACGCTGGCCTCGGCCGCTGCACCCACCGCTTCTTGGGCCGCACTGATTTCTGTTTTGACATGCTCAGCCAAGCGTGAGATGTCGGCGGTTGACGCTGCAGTACGTTCGGCTAATTTGCGTACCTCATCCGCCACCACCGCAAACCCACGCCCTTGTTCTCCTGCGCGTGCCGCTTCGATAGCTGCATTCAACGCCAATAAATTGGTTTGGGCGGCAATGTCTTGGATGCTGATGCTAATTCGCTCAATTTCTTGAATACGATTGGCTAATAAATTCATCCTTGCCACAGCATCACGCACCACCTGCCCCGAGTCGGCTAAATCCGCTGCCGCTTTCTTGCCGGTAATCCCTGCTTCATAAGCACGTCGCTCAGCCTCAGTCGCTGCAGTGGCGGATTCTGCCGCGCTGAGCGCCATGTGGTGAACTAGCTCGCCCACTTCTTCAATTTCATTGGCTACCGCCGTCACCGCTTCAGAATGTTCCCGCGTATGTTCACGCACCCGCTCACTCATTGCAGCCAGTTGGCGCGCCCCTTCGTCCAATTCTGCTGCATGTTGCCGGCCATCGAGCAACAAATCGACCAAGGTGTGAATGAAATGATTGAAAGCCTGTGCCACTTCGCCAATTTCATCTTGAGTGCCGACGGGCAAACGCTGGCGTAAATCACCATTAGCCAATAAACCGCAAACCACGCTCATGTGTTTCAAACGGCGCGCCAACGATTGGCTAACCCAAATTTGACTGCCCACAATCAAGAATGCTGATAAAGCCAGCGGAATTAAAATTCCTAAGAAAAGATGGTTAATACGCTGTTTTGCTTGTTCACGTGCCACCACCGCCCGTTTTTGTTCAATCGCAATCAAACCATCAATTTCACTGACCATCGGTGCCATATAAATGCGATAGATTTGTTCAGGAATCGCAATAGCATCTTCGGGGGCCGTGGCCGCAATTTTCACTGCGCTTTGAAATTGTTTGAGGTAGTTCTTCCAGTTTTGATTGATTTGTTCATCCAAACGCTGATGTTCGCTCGGTTCCAGATCATCACGCAGCGCCAGCAATTCAGCCTGAATCAGCTCATCGGTTTGACGCAGCACTTTATCGGTTTCTTCTAAAATCGGATCAGCTCGGGCAACAGAAAGCGCATTGGCTTTGACCGTGGTGAGGCGAAAGATCGCATTTTGCCGTGTTTCATAGTTGGCAAATCGCGCTTCGAGTTGTTGCAGCTGCCACGCATTCCCCCCCATCACCGCCAATAGGGTGAGGGTGGCTAATGCTGCAAGTGCATATAAGCGGGTAGAAATTTTCATTAGAGACACAGCTCCAGACACCATAGCCGGTAGGACTTAGCGCGGTCGAAGTAAGAAAAACGCGCCAAGCCTACGGGGGAGATGTGACAGGATTGTGTCAAAATATGAACGACAAAATGGAAACTTTGCCGCAATGACAAAACAGAATTTTATGACAAATTAAGCCAATCTCTTTATTAAAACAGTGGCTTAACTTATGCGATAAGTCAGTTTTTAATCTTCAGAAAATTGCAATTTTGCTGCTGTTTTTACCAAATTTATCGTTTGATCATCAAGCGATTTGGTTGCAGCTAAGGTTTCTTCTGCGACAGCGGCATTATGTTGTGTCGTGGCATCAATTTCACGCAACGCAGCATTTAAGTTAATAAAACCATCGGCGTGGGTGGCATTGGCACGGGCAATTTCCCCCATCAAACTGTGAACCTGTTCTACCACCGTCACCACTTGCTGTAATGCCACGCCAACCTGAGCTGCACGCTGTTTTGAATCGGCCATTTTGGCAGTCGATTCAGTAATCAAAGCGTCAATTTGGTGGGCCGCATCGACTGAGCGTTGTGCTAAGGCCCGCACCTCGTCCGCCACCACTGCAAACCCACGCCCGGCTTCACCCGCCCGCGCTGCTTCAATAGCCGCATTCAATGCCAACAAATTGGTTTGTTCAGCAATCCCATCCATCACTCCAACAATAGCGCGAATTCGGTCTGAGCTACTGGCCAACATGGCAATTTCTTCGACCAGAGCCGCCATCTGTAGTCCACTGTGAGAGGCCAGCTGTTCCGCTTCACGGCTGATGCTGGCGGCTTGTTGGGTGCGTTCAGCGTTTTGCGCCACACCTTGGCTCATTTCATTGGCACTGGCAGAGATTTCTTCAAGGCTAGAAGCCTGACGCTCGGTGACCATCGCCACTTGGCTGCTGGCGGCGATTAACTGTTGGGTGGCGACTTCTAAGGCCTCACTGCTGCTTTGCACTGTCTCGGCCACAGCAGAAGCGGTGTGTAACATCTCACGCCGACGTTGTTGGGCATAACGCAGCGCACTTTGCATTTGATCAAGCGCGGCTAATAATTCGCCGGTTTCATCGCGGGATTGGATGTCGATACGATTATCAAATTGACCTTGAGCAATCGCAGCGGCAATTTGATTGGCGCGTGCCAAGGGTTGACGCACCATTTGTTTGGCTAACCAGAAAATCAGCGCGCCAACAATCAAGGTCAAAATACCCGTTACCAGAAACACGCGCAGCGTCAGCTGCAAACTCAGTTGATGGAACTCATCTTGGTAAGAAGAGGTGCCAATTAACCAATTCCATGTGGGGGCAATGGCAAAGGCGGCAATTTTCTCTCGCTCACCATCCTGATCTGTCCAGCCATAGGTCAACACCCCTTGTTTGCGCTCCAACATCGCTTGCACCAGCGGGAAACCACGGCTGTCTTTAACCTCTAATAAGCTTTTGTTTTGTTGTGTTGGGTGGATAATTGCTACGCCGTATTTATCACCCGCGCGGGCGTTAATCGCAAAAGCATAGCCGGTGTCACCGACTTTGACTGATTCAATCCGTTTTTTTAAGTCGGCCAAACTTTGGGTAAATTCCAAACCAACAAATAAGGCGCCAATCACCTGCTTCTGTTCATCCAGTAGTGGGTGATAGTGGGTAATGTAATCACGGCCAAACAACAAGGCTGGCCCCCAAAAGGGTTCACCCTTCATCAATGTGGCGTAAGCGGGATGTTGTCGATCAAGCTTAGTGCCAATCGCACGCAAGCCATCTTCTTTTTTCAATGATGTGGTGACGCGTACCAAATCATCACCATCACGGACAAAAATCGTGGCCACGACTGCGCCAGCCAATGTATTGGTAAAGCTATCGACGGTTGAAAAATCATTATTGACTAACTGATGACCCGACCATAAAGCCGGTGCTGTTTCGGTGCCAACAGCAATCCGTTGGGTGGTATCTAATCTAAAATCATCGTCATAACGATCCCGCAACAACTCAGCCATTTGATCGGCGGTTTGGTTTTGGACTTGCGCCACCGACTCCACCATATCCACAATCTGCTGGTTTTGAATGGATAGCCGTTCGACCGTCGCTTGGTCAAGCAACGTGCTGCCAACGCGGTTGATGTAAAAACCGGCAACTAAGGATCCAATGGTAAGAAAGAGAAAAGCCACCAAGCTCAGCTTCGTGGCAATCGAGGCATGGCGTAAAAAAGCAGGTTGTTGCATAGAGGAACACTTTATGAAACAAGAAAACTACTCATTTTAGCTAAAAAATCAAAATTTTTACAAAAAATTAAGGCAAACAATAAATTTAAGAAATATTCTTATCACAATCCATTAAAAACACAGAATAAAAAAGGGGTCGATCACGACCCCTCTAGTGGAAAATAGCGCAGGACTAGCTGTCTTTGACTTGGTTTGCTGCAATTTCCTTGTGCACTTCTGCCATATCAATCGCACGAATTTGCGTAATCAACTGCTCCAACGATGATGCTGGCAAGGCACCAGCTTGGTTATACAACATCACTTGCTCACGGAAGACCATCAGCGTTGGGATAGAGCGAATGTTGAACGCAGCAGCCAATGCTTCCTCTTGTTCGGTATTCACCTTGGCAAACACAATATCGGGGTGTTTGTCTGCCGCCGCCGCAAAAGTTGGGGCAAAACTGCGGCAAGGGCCACACCACGGTGCCCAAAAATCAATAATTACCGTTTTATCCGGTTGAATTGCTTGCTCGAAATCAGCAGCAGTCAGTTCAATAACAGCCATTACCGTCCCCTTTCGGACCAAAAATTCACGTTTAGAACTGATGGCAAGCACAGGCAATACAAGCAAAGGTTGCGATTGAATTTCACAATCGTTGAGATAGCCGCACTCAACACTCAACACTCAACGATATTGACTGGCACCGTTACCACGTTGACCGCCAACCCCCCGCGCGCAGTTTCCTTATATTTGCTGCTCATGTCTCGTCCGGTATCGCGCATGGTTTTAATCACACGATCCAGTGAGACAAAGTGTTCACCATCGCCCCGCAAAGCCATCCGTGCCGCGTTAATCGCCTTAATCGAGGCCATCGCATTGCGTTCGATGCACGGTACTTGAACCAACCCGCCAACAGGATCACAGGTCAAGCCCAAGTTATGTTCCATTGCAATTTCAGCAGCATTTTCAACTTGCGCCGGTGTACCACCTAACACCTCAGTAAGCCCCGCCGCCGCCATCGAACAGGCCGACCCCACTTCGCCCTGACAGCCAACTTCCGCGCCAGAGATCGACGCATTGAGCTTGAACAAAATCCCCACTGCCGCCGCAGTCAGTAAGAAACGAATCACGCCCTCATCGTTAGCCTGTGGCACAAAACGGCTGTAGTAATGCAATACCGCAGGGATAATCCCCGCCGCGCCATTAGTCGGGGCTGTCACCACACGCCCACCGGCAGCATTTTCTTCATTGACTGCCAAAGCATATAAATTCACCCAATCGAGAACCGTTAGCGGATCGGTGAGAGCCGCTTCGGGACGGGCCAGTAATTGGCGGTAGAGATCGGCGGCGCGGCGTTTGACTTTCATTCCCCCCGGCAAAATGCCCTCACGTTCACAGCCACGTCGCACACAACCCTGCATCACTTGCCAGATGGCGAGCAGTTGTTGGCGAATCTCGTCTTCCGAACGCCACACCTTTTCATTTTCCCACATGATTTGGCTCATGCTCATCTGGTGTTGCTGACAGAGTGCCAACAATTCTTGTCCTGTGCGAAACGGGTAGGGTAAAACTTCAGCCGTAGGCGGGGTAAAACCATCGGCAACAGCCGCCTCATCCACAATAAAACCGCCGCCAACCGAATAAAAAGTACGTTGAGCAAGGCATTCGCCGCTGCTGTTGTAAGCGAAAAATTGCATCCCATTTGGATGAAACGGCAGGCTTTTGCGTTTATGTAGTTGTAAATGTTCGCTTTCAACAAAACGAATCGCCTGTGTACCTGCTAACCATAATTGTTGCTGTTGGCGAATCTCGGCAATGCGTTGTGGGGCTAAATCGGGGTCGGTCGTGTCCGGATTTTCTCCCAACAAACCCAACATCACCGCTGTATCACTGCCGTGACCCTTACCCGTGGCACCTAAGGATCCAAATAACTCAACCTTAACCTGTGCCACCTCGCCTAGCCGCTGTTCGCGCTGCAGGCGGTGGATAAATTGTTTGGCTGCCCGCATCGGGCCCACCGTGTGAGAACTGGAGGGGCCAATGCCGATCTTAAATAAGTCAAACACGCTGATTGCCATCATCCACCCCTTTAGCAAAGAAAAAGAGCAATATTATTGCCGCGCCGTGCGGGCAAGGCTAGGGAAAAATGTCGGGTCGTTGCTGCGTAAAGGGTTAATATCCAGCCCACCTCGGCGGGTATAACGCGCATAGACGGTTAACCTTGTTGGTGCACAAGCACGCCAGATGTCGATAAAAATTCTTTCCACACACTGTTCGTGAAATTCATTGTGTTGGCGGAACCCCACCAGATAACGCAACAGGCTCTCACGGTCTATTTGTCGGCCATGATAGTGAATTTGCACACTGCCCCAATCCGGCTGTCCAGTGACCAAACAATTTGACTTCAGCAACTGCGATGACAGGGTTTCTGTGACCACGGTTTCAGCCGAGACGCGCAATTGTTCGGGTTGTGGGTCATAGCTTGCAATCTCGATATCTTGTTCATCCAAGCTCTCACCCTCGAGCTCAGCCAGCATAAATTGTGAAAACTGTCGCGGTGCAAACACTTCGACTTGCACCGGCTTACCGCAAGCGTTGCCGATATCCAATGCCAGCTGCGCTTGCAGGGTTGCCACATCCGGCAATTTGGTTTGGTTATAGCTATTGAGATAGAGCTTGAATGATTTTGACTCGATCAAATAGGGCGAATCAGCAGGAATCGCAAAGCGCACAATGGCGATTTGTGGTTTGCCTTTCAGATTCAACCAAGAGACTTCATACCCCGTCCAAAAATCGGTGCCAAAAAAGGGCAAGGCTTGACTGTCAATCAACAATTCATCGCGTTTATCTTGGCGTGGAATGGGAAACAATAATTCAGGAGCGTAATGCTCAATATAGTCGGTGTTTTTGCCTAATGGCGATGCTTCGGGTCGCGCCATGGTGTTACCTCATCATACCAATCATCAAACAAAAACAGCGCGGTAGATCACCGCGCTGTTTCACTTTATCTCATCAATGGATTTAATCGCGGACGCAATCGACGTAATAGCCAAATACGCCGTCAACCTCGGTTTTCACTAACCCGTGAATATCAGTCTCAAACCCAGGGAAACGCTCGTTAAACTCACGAGCAAATTTCAGGTAATCGACAATCGTACGGTTAAAGCGTTCCCCTGGAATCAATAACGGAATTCCCGGAGGATAAGGGGTTAACAGAATTGCTGTCACACGGCCTTCTAACTCATCCAGCGGCACCCGATCAATCTCGCGGTGCGCCATTTTGGCAAAAGCATCCGTTGGGCGCATCGCGGGCACCATGTCCGACAGATACATTTCTGTTGTCAGTCGCGCCACATCTTTTTCACGGTAAACCGCATGAATTTGTTGGCACAGATCACGCAAACCAACGCGCTCATAACGAGGATGTTTAGCCACAAACTCTGGCATCACCCGCCATAACGGTAAGTTGCGATCATAGTCGTCTTTGAACTGCTGCAACTCAGTGACCATGGTATTCCAGCGACCTTTGGTAATGCCGATGGTAAACATGATAAAGAAGCTATACAGACCTGTTTTCTCAACAATAATCCCATGTTCGGACAGATACTTGGTCACAATCGCGGCGGGAATGCCACGGTCGGAAAATTCACCATCGACATCCAAACCGGGGGTGATGATCGTGGCTTTGATTGGGTCGAGCATATTAAAGCCTTCGGCCAGCTCGCCAAAGCCATGCCAACGCTCACCTGCATTCAACATCCAAGCATCACGTTCTTCCAACCCTTCTTCTGACAAATCAGCTGGGCCCCACACTTTAAACCACCACGACTCACCCAACTCGGCATCAACCTTACGCATGGCACGGCGGAAATTCAGGGCTTCCGCAATAGATTCTTCCACCAAAGCTGGGCCACCGGGGGCTTCCATCATCGCAGCCGCCACATCGCACGAGGCAATAATTGCGTATTGTGGCGAGGTTGAGGTGTGCATCAAATACGCTTCATTGAACAAATCGCGGTCAAGCGCGGTATTTTGTGCATCTTGTACCAAAATTTGTGAGGCTTGAGACAGACCAGCTAACAGCTTGTGGGTAGATTGGGTGGAGAACACCATTGATTCGCGGCAACGGGGACGCTCTTCGCCAATCGCATGGTAATCGCCATAAAAATCATGGAAAGCAGCATGTGGCAGCCACGCTTCATCAAAATGCAGCGTATCAATCTCACCATCGAGCATCTCTTTAATCATTTCCACATTGTAGAGCACGCCATCATAGGTGCTTTGGGTAATGGTCAGGATGCGTGGTTTGGCCTGTTTGTCGAGGATAAACGGGTTGGCTTCGATTTTGCGGCGAATGGTCTCTGGACTAAATTCCGATTTCGGAATCGGGCCGATAATCCCGTAGTGGTTACGCGTCGGCGTTAAAAACACAGGGATAGCGCCGGTCATCATAATCGCGTGCAAAATCGATTTGTGGCAGTTGCGATCCACCACCACGATATCACCCGGTGCAACCGTTGAGTGCCAAACAATTTTGTTGGAAGTCGAAGTACCGTTGGTGACAAAGAACAAATGATCGGCGTTAAAAATTCGCGCTGCATTACGTTCGGAGGCTGCCACTGGGCCGGTGTGATCCAATAATTGGCCCAATTCATCCACTGCATTACATACATCCGCACGCAGCATATTTTCACCAAAAAACTGGTGAAACATCTGCCCGACAGGGGATTTCAAAAATGCTACCCCACCGGAATGACCGGGACAGTGCCAAGAGTAAGAGCCATCTTGCGCATAATGCGTCAGGGCACGGAAGAACGGCGGGGCTAATGTGTCTAAATAGGCTTTCGCTTCACGCACGACATAACGGGCAATAAATTCTGGCGTGTCTTCAAACATGTGAATAAAACCATGTAACTCACGCAACACATCATTAGGGATGTGGCTGCTGGTACGGGTTTCACCATGCAGAAAAATTGGAATATCGGCATTTTTAAAACGAATTTCTTCGACGAATGTACGCAAGCTGCTGATAGCAATTTGCGAGGCCTCGGGCGACAAAAACTCTTCATCATCAATCGACAAAATAAAAGCCGAAGCTCGCGATTGCTGTTGAGCAAACGAAGACACATCACCATAACTGGTGACACCTAAGACTTCCATGCCTTCGTCTTCAATCGCTTTGGTAAGGGCGCGAATACCGAGGCCAGAGGTGTTCTCCGAGCGAAAATCTTCGTCAATGATGATGATGGGAAACTGAAAGCGCATGGCGTTTTAACCTGACTCAAGGGCAACCAAC
>Ga0079301_1000951_pt1 | contig 13843 bp, 9 predicted proteins | sample Wag4_2014_7_11_3_FD_74797 | JGI IMG/M metagenome (GOLD analysis project Ga0079301, IMG submission 74797) | Fresh water mixed with fracking chemicals microbial communities from Ohio, USA - Utica-2 Time Series FC 2014_7_11 | ecosystem: Engineered > Industrial production > Chemical products > Input...
TCGTTTCGCCGAACGACAAAAAGGGCTTCGCGGTACTTCAGGCCGGTTGCCTTGTCGAGGATCGGAAACCCGGCGGGGAGCATTGCGAGCACAGCGGCCTCCACATCGGAGAATCGTGTGTGCAGATGCTTCCCGTCTAGCTTCTCGGTCTTGACGGCCTTCGCTTTACACCAGGCGTTCGCAGTGACTCTACCAGTAAGCCCCAGAATCTCAGCGACTTCCGCCATCGACAACCACTCCCTGCCTCGTAGATGAGTAGCATCAGGAGCAAGGTAGATCTGGCCGGTGTTCTGCTCATACCACTTGGCGATACGCCGTGCCTCATCAGTGACAACTCTAATTTTCTGAAGCGCTTCCCTCACGATAGATGCCATGGAGGGTACCAACCACTTGACCATCGGTTCAGCACCCTTGGCGGGCCACCAGCGCAAGCCATATGCGCCCTCCTGACCCTTCCGAGGTTCGCGAACCTCGCAGACTTCAGGAAGGGTTAGGACTTCGCCGATACGGTCGGGTGACGCAAGGAGAATCGCCGCAACTGAAACCGTGATCACGTCGCCAGGATCGGTGGCGAGCCGAAAAATCCGGGGCAAAGCATCCAGCGTCGCCGAGGACGGCATCTTTTCTGCGCGTCGTTCGTCGAACTCCTTGCCGACGCGCACGGCACTACTGGGACGCTTGATCGGGTTCCGCCAGCGCACAGGGACAGAGGTAAGCCGGTTTTCTGCCAAAAACGTCCCAATCATCTCGATCTGTCCGCCCACCCGGTATGCGGCGCCTTCGCTAAACCTGTCAGCAGCGATCTGCGCTGCGCGGTTGAGGACACGCGAATCGACCCGAACGGGATCAGGGGCTATACCGCTGCCCTCCAACAACGCAGACTCGATAGCCCGTAGTGCTGCCATCCTGTTGTGAATCGACTTGGTCGGCCGCATCCCGTGCATGTACCGAATGTATGCCTTCGCAAAGGAGAGGAATGGCTCACGCATCATCTCCGGCGTTTTTTCATCAACAGTGGCAGCATTTGAGAACGTGATGCGCTCTCGCTTCCCACCCTTCCCCTTAGTCGCTACCGCCTCCGTAACATCCCACACGTCGTTTTGGAACGGGAGATTCGCCCCGAAGACGGTAAGTTTGCTACGGCACATATCAACAAAACCACGAAGGTTTGCCGCAGCGTCAAGTTCGGCCTTGGGAGTGAATAGGACGATTTCAGCCATCAACCGCTTCCTTGCGCCGAGCCTCGCACAGCCTCACCACTTCCGCGACAGCAAGGATGGTGCGGTCATTTACTGAAGCAATCCGCAGATCGGTTTGCGCCGCAAGCCGATCACGCTCGCCGATCAAGTAGTCGAGAACTGCCTCGTGGGGCCCATCCAGCCACGGCTGGAAGTTAACGCAGGTGTAGCAGGCAATGGGCGCCAAGAATCCGCAAAAGCCATGTTTTCCGCAGCTCCCCATCGGCTTCATAGAGGGATCGAATCTTGGGTCGCACACCCTGCTGGATGTATCTCCTGCGCGCATCGCCTGGGATTCATCGTCAATAATGACTCCGGCGAATGCCTGTGCCATCGGCGCCAGATGCATGGCTATCGCGCGGTCGATCCTCTCTACGATTTCGGGTCGAGCCTCGATGTAAACCCCGACATTCTGGGTGTCCGTATGATCCAGCAATTCGGCAATGATCAACTCGCCATGCCCCTCGATAGCGGCCCTTGTGGCTACCGTGCGGCGAAAACGTGTAGCGGTGATGTGCAATGGCTGCCCAGTTCGCTCCGATATTGCTCTCAACCCCCCAAGAGTCTTCTTCAGCTCCTGCGCAAGTGCGTGTGCAGTACGGTGGTACTCAAATCCATCTGGTTCGCCACCAAGCCGACATCTCGCCGGGAATAGCGGCGCATCCACGGGATCTGGCAAGAGTTCATGAAACGCTGCCTGAACCTCTTTGGAGTACTGAACCAGCAACTCGCCGACCTTGGGAATTAACACACGGTCTTTGAACTCAGCACGCGAAAGCTGGTTACGCTGCTTGGCGCGGGGAACACGTAGCGTGTACACGGGCGTGCCATCTCCCGCATATCCCACGCCAACATCACGGACCTTCAATGCAGCGTACTGCACAGGGCGCTGCCCGAGCAGCATGAAAAGGTAGGCAAGTAGGTAACCCTCTCTGTAGACCTCGCCAACTACATAGGCCCTATCAAGTGAAGACTGAATGGACTCCAACTCCACGTCAGTGAATGGGCCGTGGATTGGATCATGTGTCAGCACCGCCTCACCCTTGCGGTTGCCCTGCGTACGCAGCTGCTTCAGTAGCGCGACAGCGTCAGTAGTCACCCCCGAGTACCCGAGGCTGTGCCATTTCTTCAAAAACCCCGAGAGACTGCCTAGATACCAGGACGTAGAACTAGCCAACTCGGCCCTGAAGTTTATGAGGTCTGCACTGGTTATCTCCATCAGCGGGTGAGCTCGGCCAGCGCATATGGCCTTCAGGAAATATACCAACCGCTCATGCATATTCTTCAGGTGCGACGGGGACATATGCTCCGCATACCAGAGCAATGCTAGCTTCGCAGACACAACGAACGAATCCGTGACCGGCCACGTGGCAAAGTCCAGATTTATGGTGGTTGTGGCGTCACGGTATACCCATCTGTGCGCACGCGGATCAAACTCGACGCCGGACCGTGTCCGTGCCAACGCAGGCAACTCAGGAGCAGATCCACAATGGGCAACGCCTGCCGCCAGCTTATTCATTGTTCTTTTACCCGGTTCATAAGTTGGTCTTGTAAGCCAAGAGAAACCTCTTTGGCCTTATTGCGAACATAGCGGCGTGTATAGACAGCGGCCGTATCCGACGTTGGCGACCAGCCCATCAGGTAGCTACGAGCCTGGCGCTCGTTTTCGGGCGTCACACCAGCCTCATCCATCTTTTTCGAGAACGCGTCGTTCCAGGTGTGACGCAACACGTGTCCGGAAAGTCCTTTCGGTAATGATGGGCACCGCTCGCGCAGTTCTTTGAACAGCTTCCCCACGGCAGCCAGGGTCATGGGGTGCCCCGTGTGACTGGCGACGAACAGGAAGGCATGTTTCTTAGCCCTCGGCAATGCGCTGCGGTGGTTCAGGATGTAGGCTTGCGTCTCCGCCAGCAGCGTGCCGCTGACGGGAAGCACCCGCGCCCGTGTCTTGGTTTGCGGCTGGTATTGCCGAGGGTCATCGGGGTCATCGGCACGTCGGTGAATCGTGACTTCTTTGCGATAGGCTACGATGTCACTGACACGCACACCCAGCGCCTCACCGATGCGAATCCCGAGATACAAGAGCCAGTGGATCAGCAGGGCATTGCGATAGCGCGTGTGCTGATCCCGCCACGGATTGTCAGGAGAGTGCGGATCAACAACGCGCAATAGCTCCGCCACGGCCTCATCGGACATCCCCTCTCGTTGACTAAGCGCGTTACGACCCGACCCATGCGGAATGCGCGAATCAATCGCTTCGGCCACAAACCTGGCCGTATCGCTCAGCCGGGCCGTCACTGACGGGGCCAAACCATGTCTGCTCAGACGCTCTGTGGCAAGCCACTGGATGTACATCCGAATGTAGCGTAGCCGGCTAGCTGCAACATCTGGTTCTACTTCGGCGATCGAGGTCTTCTGCCCCCCCATCCGCACCCTCTCCAGAGACGCCACATTCAAAGTCGTGCCTTCACTCGACCTTGATAGCGCGGCCAACTCGGTCAGAGGTCGCCGACAGAGGCGGGCAAGATCTTCCACCTCGCCAAGAGAAAGCAACTCACCGCCCTCGAAACGCCCGTCAAGGTCGATGCTGCGTGTGTCAAGGAACTGTTGGAAAGCCATCACACTACGAAGGACGATGCCTATGGTGTTGGCTGCCAGATTTTTCCCCCGCACCTCAGTCAAAGCAAAGACAGTGGGGGCAAACATCGGCTGCCCGTCCCTATCAAGAAGGACCGGAAGACGCTCGCCCGAAGAAAGTACAACAGTCTTGACGCGGTAGCCTGATGACATTGTTTACCATCTTCACAGGTATACGATAGCAATCAGTATAGTCGCCAACCAAAAAAACAGTAAACAATAAAAAATCCCAGCAAGCACAATGCTTGCCGGGATCTTGTTTACAAATATAACCAAGGTCGGGTCTAGAACGGCACGTCATCATCCATGTTGTCAAACCCAGCCGGTGCGGCGGGCTTGGGCGCCGGGGCGCGGGGTGCGGCCGGGGCGCTGTAGGCTTCCATGGACATTTCCTCACGGGGTCCAGGGCCGTTGGGCATCGCGGATTCGCCACCCGACTGGCGGCCACCCAGCATACGCATTTCATCCGCCACGATTTCGGTTGAATAACGCTCCTGACCGCCCTGGTCGGTCCATTTGCGGGTGCGGATGCGGCCTTCGATATAACACTGCGAGCCCTTGCGCAGATACTGCCCGGCGATCTCTGCCAGCTTGCCGAACATCGCAATACGGTGCCACTCGGTGTATTCCTTGCGCTCGCCGGTGGCTTTGTCCTTGCTCACATCGGTGGTGGCAAGGTTCAGGTTGGCCACCGCATCCCCGCTGGGCAGGTAACGGATTTCCGGGTCGCGGCCCAGGTTGCCAACGAGGATGACTTTATTGACGGATGCCATTTAACACTCTCCTTCGAAAATCTGTGTGAGGCGGGTTTCATCCCACGCATCGAGGTTGATTCGCAAGTATGCCATGCGCGGCTCCGGCACGACGATGGCTTCCACCATGCCAGGCAGTCGCGCCAGTTGTTCGCGCAGCGTTGCGAGATCGAATTTTTCCGGGACGGCGAGGCTGCGGCGGGTGATGTTGGGCGGCGCTTTCATGCCCCAAGCCACCCACCCCCATGCCAGCACCAAGCCCGTACACATCGCAAACACCGCAGCCGGGCCCCAGTGTTTGGCGAGTGTGCCACCGAGCGCGCCGCCCAGAAACAGCCCGAAGGCCTGTGTGGTGTTGTAGATGCCCAGTGCCGCCCCCTTCGCACGCGGCGGCGCAAAGCGCGAAATCAGCGAGGGCAGGGTGGCTTCGAGAATATTGAAGGCGACAAAGAACGCGAGTAGCGCACACACCAGCCCAGCCAAGCTGTCCGAGCCCGCCAGAAAGCCGATCTCGGTGATCAGCAGCAAAACGATCGCGGCCAGGAACACCGCACGCACCCGGCGCTTTTTTTCAGCCACCACGATGGCCGGCACCATCAGCACAAAACTGCCCAACACCACCGGCAGATACACCTGCCAGTGATCGCTCAATGCAAGGCCCCCCGCGCTCACCAACAGGCCGGGCACCACCACGAACATCGCCATCTGCACCATATGCAAGGTGAAGATGCCCAGATTCAAGCGCAGCAGTTGGCGATCGAACAGCACCTCCGCAAAGCGCACCGGCGCGCCGCCCGGCAGGGGCGGCGGGTTGGGCACCGCCACACGCAGCAGCACGATGGCTGCCAGCGCCAGCGCCCCGGTCATGGCGAAGAGCCCGCCCATGCCGATCGCACCGTAGAGCGCGGGTGAGGCCACCAGCGAGAGCGCAAACACCAGCCCGATGGAGGAGCCGATCATCGCCATCACCTTGGTGCGGTGCTGCTCGCGGGTGAGGTCGGCGGCCAGTGCGCTCACCGCCGCGGAAATCGCGCCCGCGCCTTGCAGGCATCGGCCGAGGATGGTGATGTAGATATCGGACGCCGCCGCAGCCACAAAGCTCCCCAGCGCAAAAAGCAGTAAGCCCAGCACGATCACACGCTTGCGCCCGAAACGGTCCGAGGCCATGCCGAAGGGGATTTGAAACATCGCCTGGGTGAGCCCATAGGCACCCAGCGCAATGCCCACCAAGGCGAGGTCGTCCCCGCCGGGGATGTGCTGCGCATGGAGCGCAAACACCGGGAGAATGAGAAATAGCCCCAACATGCGCAGTCCGAAAATTGCCGCCAGCGAGGCGCCGGCACGCATTTCCACACGGCTCATGCGATCGCTCAAGGGGTCCATCTGCGGCAAAGACATCGGGGAATGTGAGGGGGTGTAGGGCGAAGTCGCGTATATTATCAGATCGGCTTTCACGGCCTTTCGCTTTGGTCAGGGCAATTGTATTTGGGCTCTGGTTTTGGGATGTGAGGGGTGGCGACAAGCATCACCCAGCACTGTTTCGTCCTCCGATGCGGGGCGAGGGCAATTGCCCTGCCGCTTTGTTCGTCAGGTCATCAGGTCAATCAGGTCATGGACATCATCAAGATTCGCGGCGCCCGCACGCACAACCTCAAAAACATCAATATCGATCTGCCACGCAACCGGCTCACCGTGATCACGGGGCTCTCCGGCTCGGGTAAATCGTCGCTGGCCTTCGATACGCTCTATGCCGAAGGCCAGCGGCGTTATGTGGAGTCGCTGTCGGCCTATGCGCGGCAGTTTCTCCAGCTCATGGAAAAGCCGGATGTGGACACCATCGAAGGGCTCTCCCCCGCGATTGCCATCGAGCAGAAAGCGACCAGCCACAACCCGCGCTCCACCGTGGGCACGGTGACGGAAATCCATGACTACCTGCGCCTTCTGTTTGCCCGCGCCGGCACGCCGCACTGCCCCGAGCACAAACTGCCGCTCACTGCGCAGACTGTTTCGCAGATGGTCGATCATGTGCTTGGTTTGCCGGAAGACACGCGGCTCATGATCCTCTCGCCGGTGGTCACCGAGCGCAAGGGCGAGCAGCTCGATCTGGTGGCCGAATTGCGCTCGCAGGGCTTCCTGCGGCTGCGGGTCGATGGCGAGGTGCACGAAATCGACGCCCTGCCCAAGCTGTCCAAAAACACCAAGCACTCGATTGATGTTGTGATCGATCGCATCAAGGTGCGCGCCGATGTGCGCCAGCGGTTGGCTGAATCTTTTGAGACCGCGCTCATCCATTCCGAAGGCCGGGCGCTTGCGGTGGAAATGGACACCGGTGTCGAGCATCTTTTTTCCAGCAAATTCGCCTGCCCGGTGTGTTCGCACGGGCTGCCGGAGCTCGAGCCTCGGCTCTTTTCATTCAACAACCCGATGGGCGCCTGCCCCAAGTGCGATGGCTTGGGCTCGATCACCTTTTTCGACCCCGCACGGGTGGTGGCCAACCCGCAGCTCTCGCTCGCCAGCGGCGCGATTCGCGGCTGGGACAGGCGCAATCAGTTTTACTTCCAGTTGCTCGCCTCGCTGGCCTCGCATTATCAGTTCGACATCGAAAAGCCCTTTGAGGAATTGTCGGATGAGGTGAAGCAAAAAGTGCTCTTCGGCTCGGGTCGGGAAAAAATCCCCTTCCGGTATTTTTCCGACACGGGTCGTGCTTCGATTCGTGAGCACACGTTCGAGGGCATCATCCCCAGCTTGGAGCGCCGCTACAAGGAAACCGATGCCAACGCGGTGCGAGAAGAGTTATCCAAATACATTGCCACCTGCACCTGCCCCGCCTGCGAGGGCACGCGATTGCGCCCCGAGGCGCGCCATGTGCTGATCGGCGGTAGCACGCTGCCGGCCCTGAGTGCGCAGGCTTTGCGGGATTGTCGAGATTTTTTTGCCTCGCTCAAACTCACCGGCCAGCGCGCCGCCGTGGCCGACAAAATCGTGCGCGAAATCGTCAGCCGACTTCAGTTCCTGATCGATGTGGGGCTTGATTATCTTTGCCTCGAGCGCTCCGCCGACACGCTCTCAGGGGGCGAGGCGCAGCGCATTCGCCTGGCCAGCCAGATCGGCTCAGGGCTCACCGGGGTAATGTATGTGCTCGATGAGCCGTCCATCGGCCTGCACCAACGCGACAACACGCGGCTCTTGAAAACACTCGCGCACCTGCGCGATCTGGGCAACACGGTGATCGTGGTCGAGCACGATCAGGAAGCCATCGAATGCGCCGATCATGTGGTCGACATGGGCCCGGGGGCGGGTGTGCATGGCGGCGAGGTGGTCTCGCAAGGCACACCCGAACAAGTGGCCCGCGACCCGGCTTCGATGACTGGCGCGTATCTGTCGGGCCGCGCCTCGATCGCCATTCCGCCCACGCGAGTGAAACCTAAACCGGATCAGATGCTGCGCTTGGTGGGCGCACGCGGCAACAACCTTAAAAACGTCACGCTCGAATTGCCGGTGGGCTTGTTCACCTGCATCACCGGCGTGTCCGGCTCGGGCAAATCCACGCTGATCAATGACACGCTTTACCCGGCCACCGCGCAATTCTTATATCGATCATCGCAAGAGCCCGCACCCTTTGATGAGATCGAAGGGCTGGAGCAATTCGACAAGGTCATCAGCGTTGACCAAACCCCCATCGGCCGCACCCCGCGCTCCAACCCGGCGACTTACACGGGGCTGCTCACCCCGATTCGCGAGCTCTTCGCCGGTGTGCCCGAAGCCCGTGCGCGCGGCTACGGCGCGGGGCGCTTTTCCTTCAATGTGAAAGGCGGGCGCTGCGAAGCCTGCCAGGGCGATGGCATGGTGAAGGTGGAGATGCACTTTCTGCCGGATATCTTCGTGCCCTGCGATGTGTGCCACGGCAAACGCTACAACCGCGAAACCCTGGAGGTGCGCTACAAGGGCAAGAGCATCCATGATGTGCTGGAGATGACCGTCGAGCAGGCCCACGAATTTTTTGCCTCCGTGCCGGCGATTGCGCGCAAGCTCGAAACACTGGTGGATGTGGGGCTTGCCTATGTGCGGCTCGGCCAGAGCGCCACCACGCTCTCCGGCGGTGAAGCCCAACGCGTGAAGCTCGCGCTGGAGCTCTCAAAACGCGACACCGGCCGCACGCTCTACATCCTGGACGAGCCCACCACGGGCCTGCATTTTCAGGACATTGATCTCCTGCTCCAGGTGCTGCATCGCCTGCGCGATCAAGGCAACACCATCGTGGTGATCGAGCATAACCTCGACGTGATCAAGACGGCTGATTGGGTCGTGGATCTGGGCCCCGAAGGCGGGGCAGGGGGCGGCACCATCATCGCCACCGGCACGCCTGAGCAGGTGGCGAAGGTCAAAGGCAGTCACACCGCGGGATATCTCGCAATGAGCTTGAAGCCCAAGACCGCAGCGACAAAGAAATCTCAATCGATCGCGTAGGGTGGGTAGCCAAGCTACCCACCCTGCGGATAAAAAATGGACGGCATCATGAATGACAACGACATTACCCATGCACTGACCCGTGTGCCCGGCTGGCGGCGCGATGGCAACACCCTCATCCGCCTCATCCACACCGAAAACTGGAAGAGCACCCTGCTGCTGGCCGGCGCCATCGGACACCTTGTCGAGCTCGCTTGGCATCACCCCACGCTGACCCTCAATTACAACTCTGTTGAAATCCGCCTCTACACCCACTCCGAGGGCGGCATCACCCCGAAAGATTTCGCGCTGGCGGAAAAAATCAACACCTTCATCGACTGGCAGCCCGCCCGGGAAGGCGTGCTTGAAGGCACGCCCGATGCTCCCGAGCATCGTTACCTGCGCCTTGGCCGATGATGCGGCCGCTCGCTTTCCTGCGCGATCTGCCGCTGGCGGTCAAACTGGGCGCAGCCTTGCTGTTCATCTCGCTGCCGCCGATCGTGTTTCTCGGGTACCAGACGCTCCATGCCTCGGTGGCCACGGTGCGCGCCACTGAATTGCGCAATATCGAGCAGTTATCCGAAACGCTCTCGGCCCAGCTCTCGCAGATGATTACCGACTACCAAAAGCTGGTTCATCTGTTGGGCACAGACATCCACATACATGAGCTTGCCACTGCGCCCGAGTCGCTGCAAGCGCGCGAGCGTGTGCGCGCCCATTTCACCTTGGTCAATGCCACCCACCCGGATGTTGAGCTGCTCATGCTCATGAACCCCGAGGGCGTGGCGATCGAATCCTCCGACGCCACCCTCATCCAGAAGAACTTCGGTTTTCGTGATTATTTCCGCGAGGCAATACAAGGCCGCGCCTACACCACCGGCCTCATCGTCGGCTCGGTGGCGGGCAATGCCGGCATCTATTCCTCAGCGCCGGTGCGCGATGCACGCGGCAAGATCCTGGCGGTGCTGGTGCTGAAGATCTCCGGCGCCTCGATCGCCAACATCCTCGAAAACGCCCATCAGCGCGGAGCACGCATTCCCTTCCTCGTTGATGCTGACGGCGTGATCGTGTATCACCCGGACCCCGCCAAGCGATTCAAAAGCTTGGTCCCGTTGTCGCAGACGGCGCAAGCACGCATCGCTGAGGATGCGCGCTTTCGGCTTGAGCGTGTGGAGAGCATCGATTCGCCGGTGCTGGCCCAGGCCATGGTGGGTGCGCGGCGAACCGGCTCAGTGCAGTTTTATTCCGATCAAGACCGTGAAACACAGATCGCCGGCTTTTCCCCCACCCGCGACCCGGCCTGGGTGGTGGGGGTGATCGAACCCGAGCGGGTCTTCAGTTTGCCGCTCGAAGCGCTGCACCGGAAAGGCATCCAGGCGATCGCGTTCGTCACCGCCATCGTGCTGCTGCTCGCCTGGGTGTTTTCACGCCAGATCCTGCGGCCGGTGGGCGCGCTGACCCGCTCAGTGCGCGCGGTGGAGCGGGGCGACTATGACAACGCGGGGCTCGCCATCGTCAGCAATGACGAAATCGGCCGGCTAGCGCGGGTCTTCAATGACATGCTGGTGGGCATCCGCGAGCGCGAGCGGGTGAAGGATTTATTCGGCCGCATGGTCTCGCCCGAAGTGCGCGAAAAGCTGCTCACCGGCTCGATCGAATTGGGCGGCGAATCGGCCCGCGTCACCGTGCTGTTTTCCGATATCCGCGGGTTTTCCACCCTGTGCGAAAGCACCCCCGCCCCGGAGGTGGTGGCGCTCATCAATGAATACATGACCGAGATGAGCACCGCTGCGCGCAATTGGGGCGGTTATATCAACAACTTCATTGGCGATGCCATCGTGGTGGTGTTCGGCACCCCAGTGCATCATGAAGACAACGAATGGCGCGCCGTGGCCGCCGCCCTTGAGATGCGCAACAGGCTCCACGCTCTCAACCTCAAGCGCCGCGCCATGAAGCGCGCCTCGATCCAAACCGGTATCGGTATCAGCACAGGCGATGTGGTGGCCGGCCAAATGGGTGCGGCAGATCGATTCCTCTACACCGTGATCGGGGACGCGGTGAACATCGCGGCAAGGCTTGAAGCGCTCACCAAGGATTTTCCCGACCATCCGATTCTGATGAATGGTGAAACCTTCGCGGCGATTGCCGATCGGTCAGAACTCAACTGCGAAAATCTCGGCCCGCAAAAACTCAAAGGGCGCGAGGAATCGGTGCAGGTCTATGGCATCCGCGATGCCGCGGCGAGTGTCATGCAGATTGGGCAGAGGGTGGCGTGATCCGGGCGCTGCCCGGAGGCCCGGCGTGGTTGGCATCACGCCACCCGCGCCGGACCTTGGTCAGGTGCGAGGACTCCCCGCCGCGCCCTCGCGGGTTTTCCACAGCGACACCAGCACGCCCCCCAGGATCAGCCCGAAGGTGACCCCCAACGACACCACCGCAGGGATCTTGCCGATGATGCCCACCAGGAAGATCTTCGTCCCGATGAACACCAGCACCAGCGCCAGCGCATACTTCAGATACTTGAAGCGATGAATCATCGCCGCCAAGGCGAAATACAAGGCCCGCAGCCCCAGGATGGCGAAAATATTGCTGGTGTAGACAATGAAGGGGTCCGTGGTGATCGCAAAAATCGCCGGCACCGAATCGACCGCGAAAATCAGATCGACGAATTCCACCAGCAACAGCGCCAGCAGCAGCGGTGTGGCCCAGCGCACCGGCTGGCCGGTTTGGGGGTGCGGCTCAGTCACCCAAAAGGCATTGCCACGCAAGCTGTCGGTGACGCGCAAGTGCCGGCGCAGCCACAGCAGCAGCGGGCTGTTGGCGATGTCGGGTTGATCCTCCGCCATGCGCCACATCTTGATGCCGGTAACCACCAAAAAGAGCCCGAACAAATACAGCACCCAGGCAAACTGGCTCACCAGCGCCGAGCCCAGCCCGATCAGCAAGGCGCGCAATACGATCACACCCAGGATGCCCCAGAACAACACGCGATGCTGATAGGCGCGTGGAATGGCGAAGTAGCCAAAGATCAGTGCGATGACAAATACATTGTCCATCGACAAAGATTTTTCGATCAGAAAGCCGGTGTAGAACTCAAGCCCGCTTTGCGCGCCCATCTGCCACCACACCCATGCGCCAAAGGCCAGCGCCACCGCGATATAGCCTGCGGAGAGCAGCAAGCTCTCGCGCACCCCGATCTCGCGCTCGCTTTTGTGCAGCACCCCAAGATCCAGCGCGAGCAGCGTGCCCACAATGCCGATGAAAAGGCACCACGCCCAAACCGGCGTGCCCAGAAAATCGCTGACGAAAAAACCAATGTTTGTTTCCATGATCACAGTCTCGATGTTGCAGTCTCAATGAGGTTTGAGTTTCAGTGCGGATGCGCTCGGCCGATTGGGTTGCCAGCGCTGGAAGAGCATCTGCATGAGGTCGATCTCGCCATCGGCCAGGTGGCGGTCTGCCAGGCTCGCGGCCATGGCCAGATGCATGACGGTGCGTTGCAGCGTCGGGTCGTCTACCTCGGCCAGCATGCTATCGATCGCGGTGCCCGCGATGACGCTGTGCACCGGTCGCCCGCCTGAGGCCGGCAGCAGCTGATCCTCACACAGGGTTTGCACGACCCGAGAGAAGTCATCGTCCGACAAACCCAGCGTGTCGGCCACATCAAGCCGCCTGAGCGTGTCGATTTTCGAGCAGCATAAGTGGCCATCGCAGATCAGAGCCAAAGCCACGATACGGGCGGCGGCCTCCGGGCTGTTGCAGGGGTGGCTGCGAATGTGAAATTCCTCGCGTTGATGATGAACGCAGGAATGATGAGAAATCTTGATAAACAGGAAAAGCGGATTTTTTCATCGCATCGATTCGGAAAAATCGAATCGATGGATCGGGGCGACGCTGTCGTAGCGACAGCCATCAAATGAAAGGTGGAAGCCCGCCGATAAGCCGGGTTCTGTCGTGGGCAGTCATTCCTCTGGGCGGCGTGTTACCACGACGCTCTAGCAGCCTACCCGGGAGCGGTGCGAGCCACACCATTGCTCCCCTATTTGGCCTTGCCCCGGATGGGGGTTACCGTGCCCTCGCGTGTTGCCACTGAGGCGGTGGGCTCTTACCCCACCATTTCACCCTTACCATTCCGCTGATTGCTCAAACGGAATTCGGCGGTTTGCTTTCTGTTGCCCTGTCCATCGCTTTGGGTCTTACGACTTATGGCGCCCGGCTGTTAGCCGGCATCCTGCTCTATGGGGCCCGGACTTTCCTCCCCGTGGTGTAACACCACGAAGCGACTGCCTGGCGGACTTCCTGGCGCTATTGTACCCGCAACTAGCGTGGGTAACTCGTTACCCACGCTTTCTTGTTAGACCCACCCCACCCGCAACACCTCAATCCCGATCGCCACCAAAGGCCATCACCAACTGCAGCAAACCGGAGAAGATGTTGTAGACATCCAGATACACCGCCAGCGTGGCGCTCACATAATTCGTCTCGCCGCCGCGCACGATGTTGCTCAAGTCAAAAAGCAGATACAGCGAAAACACCAGCACCACCGCCGCCGCGATCGCCAGGTGGAGTGCGGGAATCTTCAGGAAGATATTCGCCAGCGAAGCCAGCACCAACACGATCACGCCAGCAAAAAGGAATTTGCCCATCTTGCTGAAGTCGCGCTTGCTCACCGTGGCAATCGTCGCCATGGTGACAAAAATCCCGGCGGTGCCGGCACCCGCTGCCGCGATCAAGGTGCCGCCATTGGAAAAGCCCAGCGCCACCTGTAGG
>Ga0079301_1000952_pt1 | contig 13842 bp, 11 predicted proteins | sample Wag4_2014_7_11_3_FD_74797 | JGI IMG/M metagenome (GOLD analysis project Ga0079301, IMG submission 74797) | Fresh water mixed with fracking chemicals microbial communities from Ohio, USA - Utica-2 Time Series FC 2014_7_11 | ecosystem: Engineered > Industrial production > Chemical products > Input...
CCAAACAAACTGAATTACTCTATCAAGCTATAGAGTGTATCTATACAACCAATATAACTATTATCTATATTATTAATATCTATATCAGCCTTATATTAGTAGCATGAATATTCAGCAATTGGAATATGTGATTGCATTGGATGATCACAGGCATTTTGTGACAGCTGCAGAAAAATGTCATGTCACACAGGCTACTTTGAGCATGATGGTTAAAAAGCTCGAAGACGAGCTTGGGGTAAAACTATTTGACAGAAGTAAAAAACCACTTGTACCTACAGCAGTTGGTAAACGAATCATATCTCAGGCACGAGTAATCATACAGGAAGCATCCCGTATGGATGAGATCATCGGATCTGAGCGCGGGGTGTTGAAAGGGGAGCTTAGGTTAGGAATCATACCAACTTTGGCGCCTTATATTCTGCCTATGTTTGTCAAGCAGTTTCTGGAGAAATATCCCAATGTGAAACTTAAAATCAATGAAATCACTACAGATGAAATAATATACAGACTCGAACAGGGTGACTTGGATGCTGGTTTGATGGCCATACCATTGGGTAAAAAAGGATTGATGGAGCATCACCTTTTCAACGAGGAATTTGTGGTATATGCATCTGACAACCAAAAACTGCTTGAAAAGAATTTTGTTTTACCGGCAGATATTGACCATAACCAACTCTGGTTGCTGGAAGAAGGGCATTGCATGCGAACACAGGTAGTAAACCTCTGTGAACTGAAAGAGCGGGAAAGGGATATCCATCAACTGGAATTTGAAGCTGGAAGCCTCAAAACACTCCAGAAAGTTATTGATGTGATGGATGGCATGACCGTATTGCCCATGCTGGCTGTTAAAGAAATGCGGGAAGAATTGCGTAAAAATATCCGTTACTTCTCCGCTCCGGCACCTGTTAGGGAAATCGGACTGGTAACTTATCGTTATTATGTTAAAGAGGCCCTTGTTGAGGCATTAAAGGAAGTTATATTGAATAACCTCCCATTGGAAATTCCAAAAGATTCACCTGGTGCTCCTCCTATGGTCATGAGACCTTAACTGCGAATTAACTTATTCTTATATCCGGATTGGATAATTTTGCACACCGCTAACGAACTTTAAGTTGAACAAAGGCTCTTACAAGTTGTTGTGGATTTATTGTTGTAGTTCTAAATTTCCAGTATGGCAGGTAAAGAATTGGAGGTTTCCCTTGGGAAATCTATCAGAAAATTTTTTGAAGTAATCAGGCTCGAAAAAAAAGAAGTTTCAGCCATTTATTTCTTCGCCATGCTAAGTGGTCTTATCCAGTTATCACTCCCTTTGGGTATTCAGGCAATCATAAACTTTGCTCAGGTTGCAGCAGGTCAAAGCAAGTTACCTGCATCGATGTGGTTACTTATCTTCATGGTTGTCCTTGGCGTGCTCTCCTCGGGTGTGCTTCAGGTAAGTCAGATGCGTGTAGTTGAAAAAATTCAACAACGTCTCTTCACACGGTATGCCTTTGAATTCACCTATATTATCCCCAAACTAAAATCTTTCTATACAGATCAATACCATCTCCCGGAACTTGTTAACCGATTTTTTGACACTGTTTCCCTCCAAAAAGCTCTTTCCAAATTATTGATTGATATCCCGCTTGCAATTATCCAAATTTTATTCGGACTCATTCTCCTTTCATTTTACAACCCCGTTTTCATTATTCTGGGTCTATTACTTTTAACCGTGCTTTACGCTGTTTTGTATTATACCTCAAAGCCCGGATTTTCAGCATCGCTAAGGGAAAGTAATTACAAATACAATGTTGCAGGATGGCTTGAAGAAATAGCAAGAACTTTCAAAACATTCAAGGTTGCAGGAAACAACAGCTTTCACCTCAGGAAGACTGATCAGATGCTCGAAGGATATCTCAAGGCAAGAACAGAGCACTTTCTTGTACTTAAATTTCAGTACTGGTCTCTGATCCTTTTTAAATTGCTGATTACGGCTGCCATGCTAATTATAGGTGCATTTCTCCTGATGGATCAGCAGCTCAACCTTGGTCAGTTCATTGCGGCCGAAATCGTGATACTTACTGTGCTTGCGGCTGTTGAGAAGCTCATCTTAAGTCTCGATAAAGGTTATGACCTTCTAACAAGCCTTGACAAATTAACAAAGGTTACAGAAAAGGAACTTGAATCCGGGGGTTCGTTGGTTTTCAATTCAAATGGCATGGGTATTGCCCTGCAATTTGAAAACCTGTCGTTTGGTTTTGATGGCCACAAGCAGGTATTGAATAAAGTTAATCTTGAAGTGTTGCCGGCACAGAAGATATGTGTCATGGGCGAAGCTTCGTCTGGGAAATCAACATTGTTGGAACTTGCAACCGGCATATACCAACACCAGGAAGGTGCATTGCTGATAAATAATATTCCGATCGGTAATTATATGCCGGAATCTTACCGGAAAAATATAGGTGTATTTTACCATGATCAGGATGTCTTCCTTGGAACTTTGCTGGATAATGTTACCATGGGAGATCCGGACATAACAGTTCAGCAATTGCTGCCATTGGTTGAAGTGCTTGGGTTGAAATCATTTCTACATACCCTGCCTGCAGGTTTTGATACGATGTTAAAACCTACCGGGAAAGGACTTTCCAGCATCATAGCCAAAAAGATTCTATTGTTAAGGGCTTTTGCGGGAAGTCCGGATTTACTCATCCTGGATGAGCCTTTCGAAATGGCTGGTGGTCAGCATTGTCGCAATATTGCAGATTACCTTATTGGTTTAGCTGATACAACAGTACTTGTGGCTTCAGGTGATATTGCTTTTGCAGAAAAATGTGATATCGTAGTGATCATGGAAAATGGGCGGATTAAAAAAAGTGGACCAGCCAAACTAATATTACAACAAGAGGGAAAGATCTGATATGAAAAATGTAATCCAAACAATTGAGCGGGAAACAGGTTTCGATCCGCAGGCTCCTGAACTTATTTACAGGGCACACAGAGATAGTAGGGTTAAATTTTGGTTTTACAGCATCCTCATCTCTTTGGCTGTATTGATGTTCCTTCCCTGGACGCAAAATATCAATGCATCAGGTACTGTAACCACCTTGTTTCAAGACCAGCGTCCGCAAGAATTGAATACCATCATACCGGGCAGAATCATCAAGTGGTGGGTAAAGGAAGGAGATATGGTTAAAAAGGGTGATACCATTGTACAACTGGCAGATGTTAAAGATGATTACCTGGATCCCAATCTGGTAGAACGTACGGAAGAACAATTGAAATCCAAACAACTGAAAATTGATTTCTATCAGCAAAAAATAAAGGCAACACAAAGCCAGGTTATTGCCCTGGAGCAATCGAGGGATTTTAAAATTTCTGCGCTGGAAAATAAATTGGAACAGTTGAAGCGTAAAGTTTTGAGTGACAGCGCTGAATTGGTTGCTGCAGACATCGACCTGGGTATTGCTACCTTGCAATTCAGCAGGGCTAAACAAATGTTTAGTGATGGTATCATTGCACTCACTGAATTGGAAAGAAGAACTGCACAATTCAATAAGATGCAGGCTCTGGCAACAGAAAAACAACAAAAATTATTAAATACACGTCAGGATCTGGCTATCACCCGAATAGACATGCTGGGTGTTCGTCAGGATGCTGATGACAAGATATTTAAGGCAAAGAGCGAAATTGCAGGTGCACAAAGCGAAGTGGCATCAACAGGTGGCGACTTGGCTAAAAATACCAATCAATTGGCTAATTATGTGATCCGAGGTAGCCAACGTTGGCTGATTGCACCACAGGATGGTCAGCTCAACAATGCCCGTAAACAGGGTCTTAATGAAATGGTCAAAGAAGGTGAAACCATTGCGGAAATTGTGCCGACACAAACAGACCTGGCAGTAGAATTGTTTGTTGCTCCACAAGACTTGGTACTGGTTAATAAAGGGCAGGAAGTCCGTCTCATTTTCGACGGCTTCCCTGCAATAGTCTTTTCAGGTTGGCCTGCTGCAAGCTATGGTACATTTTTAGGCGAGGTCATTGCAGTTGAAACAAATCTAAATGTTAATGGTAAATTCAGAATTTTGGTGGTGCCGGGTAAAAGAGAAAAGGCATGGCCTGTTAATGTGAGATTTGGTGCAGGCGTAAAGGGCTTTGCCATGTTGAAAAATGTGAGCATATGGTATGAATTATGGCGGCAGATTAACGGATTCCCTCCAGAATATTATAAGCCGGTAGCAACTGAAAAAGACAAAAAGAAATGACATGCGGCACCTGATATTTGTGTTCCTTTCAATTTGTGGCATTGTTAAAGCCCAGGATAAATTTCTAAAGCTTGATGCTACGCTGGATATCATCAGAAAATACCATCCTGTAGTAAAACAAGCTTCTCTTGATGTTGAACAAGCAAAAGCTGACCTGACTTCCTCGAGAGGCATGTTTGATCCTGCTTTGTATTTTGAGGCAGATAGAAAGACATTCGATGGTTCAAATTATTTCAACTATACCAATCCATCGCTTAAAATTCCTACCTGGTATGGAATCGATATTAAAGCCGGACTTGAAAACAACCTGGGTTCTCGTGTTGATCCAACTATGACCATCGGGAAAAGTACCTACCTGGGTGTGTCTATTCCAGTGCTCAAAGGTCTTTTATTTGACAAGCGAAGAGCAGCAGTTCAGCAGGGTAAAATATTTGTCAGGATGAGTGTCCAGCAACAGCGTCAGACGATCAATGACCTCTTGCAAGATGCCGGTGAGGCATACTGGAAGTGGACAGCATCTTACCAAGTCAATCAGGTATTGCTTATGGCACTCAAGGTCAATGAAAATAGGGTTGATTTCGTGCGGAAAGCTTGGCAGTCAGGAGATCGCGCTGCCCTTGATACGATTGAGGCGTTTGCTCAACTGCAATCCATTCAGGTTATGGAGCGGCAATCCTGGCTTGACCTCCAAAAGGCAAGGCTGATATTGAGCAACTTTATGTGGACGGAAGATGGAAAGCCTTATGAACTTGCTGAAGAAATTATGCCTGATACATCCTGGATGTTAGTTGCTGTTAACAATTACCCAGTTCCAGTCTTGGATGAAACATTACTTATTGCCATGGAAGAGCATCCCAAATTACGCGTAACTTCCCTTAAGTCGGATATTCTGGAAATTGAAAGACGCACTAAATTTCAAAATCTGCTACCCAAGTTAGACATGTCCTATAATTTTTTGAACAAAGGCTATGGTCTGAGTAAAAGCTTTGCTTCACCCTTGTTTGAAAATAATTTTAAATATGGTGTGCAATTTGTACTTCCCCTTCTTCAACGTGAAGCCAGAGGAGAGTATCGTATGGCGAAAATAAAAATTCAGGCGAATCAGCTTACATTCGATCAGGCCAGATTGGAAATAAGTAACAAGGTTCGTGCAGCTTTCAATGAAGTAATTGCTGTGCAGCAGCAGGTTAATTTTATGCTCCAAAACCTTAAAAACCAGCAAATGCTGCTCAGGGCTGAAGAAGTAAAATTAAAGTTGGGTGAAAGTAGCCTCTTTCTAGTCAACTCAAGGGAAAATAAGTTGCTCGAAACTGAACAGAAATATGCTGAGTTAAGGTCAAAGTTTTTCAATAGCCTCATATCTATGCAGGCAGCAGCAGGAGCGCTCAGATAGGCATAACTGGTGTAGAACATTACTCATTTAATGTCCATAACCACGTGTTTGATTTTTTTCCGTTTCCAGGTATAGGTGATGTGGATTAATCCGTCTGCTGTTTGAATAACATAAGGATACGAAAACTCCATTTTGGGCTCGTTTTCCAATACTGCCAATGGTTCCCAGTTTTTGCCATCCTTTGAAATAGCCACATTTAGCGGAGACCTTCCGCCCCATCCTTCTTTAACAGATTCCGGAGGCTTGACATTGTTGTAAACCAGCAAGTGTCTGCCATCTTTAAGTGTAATGGCGTCAATGCCGGAATTGTTATTGGGCATCTCAGTCTGCTTTAAGGGTTCCCAAGTGCGGCCGTTATCATAGCTCCAAGTTTCGTTGATGGTTCTATTCTGACTGCGTGTCAAAGCTTGTAACGTTTTGCTGTTGTGTCTCAGCACAGCAGGCTGTATTCCGCTGATAGGTTTTGCGTCATTTAGATCCGGACCCTTTGTCCAGGTGTGTCCATTGTCAGCAGTAAACTCAAAATGTACTTTCCAACCGTCTCTTTCTGTGCTAGATGGACAAATAAGTAACCCATCTGCGAGATAAGGCTGGTTGCGAATTGGTCCGAGGATACCATCAGGCAATCTTTCTGCAGCTCCCCAGGTTAGTCCGTTGTCTTTAGAACGTTTCATCCAGCCGGTCCAGTCCACTACACGCGGACCGATTTTATAAAACAAAAGCAATTCTCCATCCGGAGCCAGGAATAAAACAGGATTGTAACAAGCGTATCTTGTTTCCGCATTGATAAAACCATCAGCTGCCAATATGGGTGCAGTCCATTTTCCATCTCTAAATCGGCTGGTATAAATGTTGACGTCTTTATGTCCCTCCCTCGTTCCTCCAAACCAAGCTGCAACAAGCCCAGCCGGTGTTTCAACAATTGTTGAGGCATGACACTCCGGGAAAGGGGCTGTTTCATAGATAAACTGATCAGCAACGATGCCCTTTCTTTCGGTATCAGACATGCCTTCTCTTTTTACCTGTGCAAAGGAAAACAGGTGAAGACCGGTTGTAAGGAACAAAAGCAGTTTTTTCATACTTGAATATACAAAATCAAATATGAATTTCAAAGATCAGATGTTGATAATAAGCACAGGAATTCGCAAGGCATGCCTTACCTCATCAACAGTCTGTCCGTAAACCATATCTCGTATGCCTTTGTGTCCATGTGCTCCAATAACCAGCAGGTCAACTTTATTTTCCCTGACAAGCCGCACAATTTCTTTTACACGGTTATTGTAACCCAGCATACCTTCTGCCACATAACCCTTTTGACGCAATTCAGCTACAAATTTTTCCATCCGCTCTTTATCATTTCGGGTTTCCATGTCATCTGCGGCATCACCCAGAAAACGTGTCGCCGGACTTTCAACAACATGAATCAAGAGGTAGTGGCTTTCTTTTGTGCCTTGTCCAAGTGCATGTCCTATAAGCTTATGGTCATTTTTACTAAAGTCCAGTGCTACTGCAATTTTCTGAGCAGCCATCTTTTCGCGCAAAGGAATTACCACATGCTGGAGTTTTTCAGGAAGGGGGTGAACGCTGATTTCCTCTTCTGTTGTAACCTTTATGAACAAAGGATAGAAAATGGCCATGAGCAACAAAACAATGTATGCAAGTGCAGCGGTTATAATCATGGCCTTGGCCCAAATGGAATCTGAGTTTTCAAAGAATACAGAGGCTTGCTCATAAACCATCCGAAGGTTGAGGTATACAAGAACCAGGGTGATTAGTGACGCGAGAACAATCACCCAGGGTTTGATCGTGAAAACGCCCATTGTTTTCCTGTCGCTTGTAAAATGAATCAGTGGTATGATGGCAAAGCCAAGTTGCATGCTTAAGATAACCTGACTGAATACAAGTAGGCTGTCAATGTTGTTTTCTCCATTTACAAGTATAACAATTACAGCAGGTACCACAGCAATAAGCCTGGTCATAAGCCTCCTTACCCAGGGTGTTATCCTGAGCTGGAGGTATCCTTCCATAACGATCTGTCCAGCCAGGGTTCCGGTGATGGTGGAACTTTGTCCGGATGCAATCAATGCTATCGCAAACAATGTAGGTGCGAGGGAAGTACCGAGCATCGGCGCGAGTAGTTCATGGGCCTGTTTGATTTCTGCAACATCTGTTCTTCCTGTTGTATAAAAAACAGTAGCAGCAAGGATGAGGATAAAGGCATTGACAAAGAATGCCAGGTTTAAGGCAATGGCACTGTCTATAAAGTTCAGTTTAATCGACTTTCTGATGCCTTCCGTATCCCGTTTTATTTTTCTTGTTTGCACAAGTGCTGAATGCAGGTAAAGGTTATGTGGCATTACCGTAGCACCAATTATGCCAATGGCAATATACAAGGCCTGTTCATTGGGGATAGACGGGATAAATCCTTTCGCAACTTCGCCAAGATTTGGTTTGGCTAGGAACATCTCTGCTAGAAAGCTGAAGCCAATAATTCCAACAAGACAGATAATGAATGCTTCCATTTTCCTGATACCAAGCCTTTGCAGGAATAGAAATAGAAAAGTATCAGCAACGGTAAGCAATACACCCCAGATAAGGGGAAGGCCGGTAAGTAGTTGAATACCAATTGCCATGCCCAGGATTTCAGCCAGGTCAGTGGCTGCTATGGCTACCTCCGCAAGTATGTAAAAAGCAAAATTGACCCCCTTTGGATAAGTTTCCCTGTTGGCCTGGGCCAGATCTCTTCCGCGAACAATACCCAGTCTGGCAGAAAGGCTCTGTAGCAACAGTGCCATCAGGTTACTCATGAGCAGCACCCAGATGAGTTTATAGCCAAACTGGCTGCCTCCTGCAAGATCAGTGGCCCAGTTGCCGGGATCCATATAACCAACGCTTACGAGATAGGCCGGACCAAAAAATGCCAGTATCCTGCGCCATCCTTTTTTTTGATGTGCCGGGTCAACACTGTGGTGGACTTCACTGAGTGAGCTGTAATCCAGATCAATATGTTTCATAATAGGGTGTTTCTAAAATTACCATCCTGATCCGGGATGGGATCTCCATGCGGATCAAGTTTAGGGAAGCCTAAATAAGCATCGAGTTTTTCTATAAGTTTTTGACTGCTTACATGTTCAAGTTGCTCGGCAACTTCATGTACTTCATCCCAATTAAAGTCAAGTTTTTCTGACAAGAAAAATTCCCAAAGGCGATGTCTCCTGATGATCCCCAAAGCAACCCTGTTTCCTTCTGCACTCAACCGGAAACCATGATAAGGCTTGTAATTGATCAATCTCTTGGTCTTGAGTTTTTTCAGCATATCGGTTACGGAAGCCGGTTTGGTTTGCAGTGATCCTGAAAGCTCCTGTGTTGAAACCTGAGCTGTTTGCTTCTGCAGGTGAAAGATGGCCTTGATGTAATTTTCTTCAGTTTCCGTGTACCTGATCATTTCGGATGAAATTTAGACGAATCTAAAATTAATTTCTTAATTCCGAAATTTTCACAAGCATATTTTTTTAGCTCATTGCTTAAAAACAAGAAATCCCCATTTTTCAGGGACGTGCATGTTGATGATACCCTGCTGACTCCAGACCCAGTTGTCTTCAGGGATTTTTGTGCCATCAGACTTTATCTTTTTGATGTAACCGGTTCCTGATTTTTCCAATTGCCATTGTACACGTGAAAAATTGATCCTCCAGGTTTGTCCGGCTTCAGGTTTGCTGATCCTACCCGGGCGTTCCATGCAGCTGAATGGAATCGCCATTTCCAGCGTCCAGCTGCTGTCTGTATCCCGGTTTTCATTAAGTGTGCCGTTCAGTTGAACGGCCGAAATCATTCCTTTTGTATCCCATTTCATATCCATCGGTCCGCCTTGCTTGTAAGTCTTGTGCATGAAAAGATCCATTACTGTGCCCAGCGCGTTGATTTCGATTTCAAAATACTGATGACCGTCATTATTCGGATCTATGAATACTTCGAAGTCGTTGTCGTGAAAAATGATGTCATCATGGTTTTTGAGTGTTGCCCAGAGGTCTTTCTCAAAAAGTTCTGCACCGATATACAGGTACTGATCATCCCATAGCATTTTGCACCTGGTCTTTTGCAAGGGCTTCTTCCCGGCATCGCCGGTGATATCTACGAAATAGCTGCTCCATGCTGATTTCTTCCAGGCGTGGTCGTCCAGCTTTCCATCTATCTGAGGTAAAGTTTTTGTTTTCTTGATTACATAAGTTAAGGGTATGTCCTCTTGCATATCTCTCCAGCCTGTGAGCATGATCAGCATCAATCCGCATGTGAAAAACCATCTGTTTTGCATTCCTGAATTTAATACTTTTCAGCTAATCCATTACCTATCTTTGAATGTAGAGAAATAAAAAGCTTATGGAAAAGAAATATGGGTTTGGCATAGTGGGTGCCGGTATGATTGCACATGTGCATGCGCGGGCAATACGGGAAATCCAACAGGCAGAACTTGTTGGTGTATTCAGCACTACTCCGCAGAAAAGGGAGGCATTTGCAGACAAAGAAAACTGCAAAGCATTTGTCAGCCTGGAAGCTATGCTGGCAGATCCTGCGGTAGATATCGTATGCATTTGCACACCATCTGGTGCACACCAGGATCCTGCACTGGCCTCTATCGCTGCGGGTAAACATTGCCTGATTGAAAAACCGCTGGAAGTCACCCTCGAAAAATGCGATCGGATCATCGCGGCCGCTGATGAAAAAGGGGTTAAAGTGGGTGTTATTTTCCCTTCTCGTTTTTATGATCAGGCAATGGAACTCAAGAGGGCCATCGAGAAATCAAAATTCGGGGATATTGTACTGGGTGATGCTTATGTTAAATGGCACCGCAGTGAGGCTTATTACAAGTCCAATGCCTGGCGCGGAACCTGGGAACTTGACGGGGGCGGCGCATTGATGAATCAGGGCATCCATTCTGTAGACTTGCTGCAATGGTATATGGGTTCTGTCAAGGCTGTTCAGGCCTTCAGAACTAACCGCAGGCATAAAGGAATAGCTGTGGAAGACACTGTTGTTGCTGCTTTGGAATTCGCCAATGGTGCCTTGGGTAACATCACCTGCTCAACAGCACTTTTCCCGGGTGAGTTGAAGCGCATAGAGATCAATGGAACCATTGGAACCGCTGTATTGCAGGAAAGCAACCTTACGCGTTGGGCGTTTCAGGAGATGACAGCAGCGGATGAAGTAATTCAGGATCGTACCAAACAAATCGGTTTGTCGCATGGTGGAGGTGCATCCAATCCGGCAGACATCAGTTTCAAAGGTCATCAACTTCAGATTGAAGATTTGCTGTATGCCATCTCTACTGATGGAACCCCGCTGGTGGATGCGAGAGAGGGCAGAAAAGCTGTTGAAATTGTACTTGCGGTATATAAAAGTGCAGAAACGGGCACAAAAGTAACGTTGCCGCTCAAGTGAATTTTCACTGACAGCTGATTTCAAATTAAACTTATCTTCATAGCTGTGGTAACCATAAATAGAATGTTTACATAAATGAATTCAAAATGATCTCAACACAGCTAGAAGGATTGATAGCGGCTCCTTTTACGCCTTTCCAAGCAGATGGTAGCCTCAACCTGGATCTTATACAGGAATACTACGCATTTTTGAAAAGAAACGGCGTTGCCGGGGCTTTTATTTGTGGCTCAACAGGCGAAGGTCCATCCCTTACAATGGCAGAGAAAATAAGTCTGACAGATGCTTGGTCGGCCGCAACTAAGGATGATAACCAATTTCGGGTAATCGTTTTTGTGGGAGGAAATTGTGTTGCAGATTGTAAAGAACTGGCAGCCCATGCTGCCAAGTTGGGATTGTATGGATTTTCAATGACAGCACCCAATTATTTCAAACCTGCAAACCTTGAAACCTTGGCTGCTTGCTGTATTGATGTGGCTTCCGCCGCTCCGGATCTGCAGTTTTACTATTACCATATTCCGATATTAACGGGGGTGCGTTTTTCTATGGCAAAGTTGCTCAAAATGCTGGATGGTAAAATACCGAACCTGACAGGTATCAAATATACTGATGATGACATTTCAGACTACACCAGTTGTTTGCACTTTGCTAATAAAAAATATGAAGTCATGTGGGGCAGGGATGAATCCCTGCTGGGTGCGTTGGCCGTGGGAGGAAAAGCGGGCATCGGCAGTACTTATAACTATGCCATGCCTTTGTACCAAAAGTTGATCAGTGCTTTTAAGGAAGGAGACATGGAATCAGCTGCTTCATATCAGCAGCAATCAATCGATATGATTGCCCTGCTTGGCAAATATGGTGGGATGGCAACAGGGAAGGAATTTATGCGGGCAGTTGGAATAGACTGTGGTGGTTTCAGGCTACCATTCACAGATATGCCCAAAGACCTGAATGCCGCATTCCAGGAGGATCTTGCATTGATTCGATTTGAAGAACTCAGGTCTTATTGATGAAATATTAAACTATTGTGAAATTGAGAATTTTATTAAATCCCAACTGATGTCATTTAAAATCAGCTATCCCTGGCGTTTGGTCTTTCTCCTCTCTGGTGTTGCCTTGCTCAATTACATGGACAGACAAATGATCTCTACCATGCGGCCAGCCATGCAGCTCGATATCATTGAACTGCAGCAGGCAACTAATTTTGGAAGGCTGATGGCAGTTTTTCTCTGGGTATATGGCGCCATGAGTGCCTTCTCTGGAGTAATTGCCGACTTTTTCAACAAAAAATGGCTCATCATCGGGAGCCTGTTTGTTTGGTCAGCCGTGACCTGTTCCATGGGCTTCGCCAGTGATTTTAACCAGTTATACCTATTGAGGGCTGTCATGGGTTTCAGTGAGGCACTTTATATTCCGGCCGGACTGGCCCTGATTGCTTCCAGCCACTCAGACCAGTCTCGTTCACTTGCTGTTGGCATTCACATGGCTGGCATTTACATCGGGCAGGCATTAGGTGGCTTTGGTTCTACCATATCAAAGTTTTACTCCTGGCAGCAGACATTTTTACTTTTCGGTGCCATTGGCATCATGTATGCAATTGTATTGATTTTTTTCATCAGGGACGTTAAGCCAGTTGCTGATGTAAAAAAAGAGCCAACTGCAAAACCGCTTGCTTCCATCACCTCACTGTTAAGCTCTTTTCCTTTCTGGATCATCGTACTTTATTTTGCCGTTCCCAGCCTTCCTGGCTGGGCCATCAAAAACTGGGCGCCTACGCTGATTGCCCAGAATCTTGATATAGATATGGCTGTTGCTGGTCCGCTTACCACCATTTCCATTTCACTCTCCTCGCTTATGGGCGTTCTTGTAGGAGGTTTGCTGAGCGATCGCTGGTTCAGGATCAACAGCAAGGGGAGGATTTATACAGGTGCCATCGGATTGGCGCTGACCATTCCGGCATTGCTGCTCATGGGTTATGGCTATACTGTTTTTCACGTTGTTGGCGCAGCATTTTTGTTTGGATTTGGATTCGGACTCTTTGATACCAACAACATGCCCATCCTCTGTCAGTTTGTTGGTGCCAATCAACGTGCAACAGCCTATGGGTTCCTCAACACTGCAGGAATTTTTGCAGGTGCAGTCATCACAGATTACTTGGGTAAATCAACGGATGCAGGCAACCTTGGTGCTGATTTTGCCATGCTTTCAGTAGTGGTTGCAGCAGTCATCATCGTACAACTGATTTTCCTGAATCCCGTCAAGACGTCCCCAGAAACTGCCCGAAACAGTCCAGAATTATAAATTCAAGTCTGCTTAAAGTGTTGGTGGCTTCCTGAGGGAAATGGGTTTACTGATACGGTTGTATATTTGGACTAAATTTTCATATATGCGTAAATTCCTGGTATATGCAACTTTGTTGCTGACTGCTTGCAATGAGCAACCAACTGCTACTTCATTTCAGGATTTGAACTGGATTGACCTTACCCATTCATTCGATAGCAGCACCATATACTGGCCTAATAACCCCACCGGATTTCAGCATAAAACTGATGCAGAAGGTATTACGCCAGGCGGATTTTATTATTCTTCATTTCAAATAGCTACACCTGAGCATGGCGGTACACACCTGGATGCACCGATACATTTTTCTCAGGGTGGATTGACGGTGGACAGCATTCCACTCAGCAGCCTTACAGGTAACGCAGTGGTCATAGATGTTTCAGAAAAGGCTTTGCAAAACAGGGATTATCTCATCAGCGTTGCTGATGTGGAAGC
>Ga0079301_1000953_pt1 | contig 13841 bp, 10 predicted proteins | sample Wag4_2014_7_11_3_FD_74797 | JGI IMG/M metagenome (GOLD analysis project Ga0079301, IMG submission 74797) | Fresh water mixed with fracking chemicals microbial communities from Ohio, USA - Utica-2 Time Series FC 2014_7_11 | ecosystem: Engineered > Industrial production > Chemical products > Input...
GCAGGGTCGGTCGCGGAGATCGATCAGGACGCGTCGAGCAATGACGCGGTGGGCGTGCTCGAGGGAGGTTTGGGAGTCGAGGCCGAGGGCGAGGTTGGGGCCGAGGTTGAGGTCGAGGTCGAAGCCGAAGTCGAAGCCGAGGTCGAAGCCGAAGTCGAGGTCGAAGCCGAGACTCTCGACAGCGCGAGCGGCTCGGTGGTGACCTTCGTGGCCGACGATGTTCATCAGCGGCAGTATCCGGCGGCGACGGAGTCGATTGAATCCGCCGCATTCGTTGCCGACGCGACGGTTCCGCAGGACCTCGTTCCCACGGAGGACACCGAAGCGGAACAGGCGGACACCATCAATCCCGCCAACGATTCCGATCTTGAAGACGGGTGCGATGACGGCCTCGAAGTGGCGCGTGCGGAGACGCAGGCGATCGCCGGCGAGATCGATGCGCCGATGGCCGCGCGCGAGGAGCCCGTCGCCGAGGACACCTCCGCGGCCACTACCGGAACGACGCCGCTCGCCGAATGCGAGATCGAGACGTTTCCGTCCGCCAACAGCCGGGCACTGGATGGCATGAGCCTGTTCTCCGGCATCGATGACAGCCGCTGGATCGACACGCGCAGTCGTCATTGACGCCGGACGTGTGCGCGGCGCGCCACGCCGTTGGAAACATGTTTGATCGTGGGAGCGGTGCCGATTCGTCGGTAGTCTGGCCGCATGCACGAACACACAACGCGTGAGGGAGGACGACCGGAGGATGCTCCGTTCACGACGCTCGATGCCGAGGCGGAGGCGGCGCTGCGGCTGCTGCGCGTCGATGGCATCGGCCAGGCGCGATTGCGCACGTTGCGCGCGGCGGTTGGTGGCGCGCGGGCGGCGCTTGCGCTCGACGGTGGACAGGTCGCGGACATCCTGCGGATCGCGCCCGGCGAGGCGGCGCGGATGCTGCACGACGCACGCGAGGTCGATCTGTCGCTCGACCTCGGAGTGCTGAGGGAGTTCGGCGCGCGGGTCGTCCTCGAGGGTGACGACGGGTACCCCGAGCTGCTGCTGGCGACCCACGATCCGCCCGCGCTGCTCTTCGTGCGTGGCGCGCTGTCGTCGGTGCCCGAGGCCGCGGTGGCGATCGTCGGATCGCGCCGTGCCAGCGCGTACGGCAGGTTGCAGGCCGGTCGGCTCGCGGCCGAGCTCGCGGCGCGCGGTGTCGCCGTCGTGTCGGGTGGCGCGCGCGGTATCGATGCCGAGTCGCACCGCGGTGCGCTCCGGGCGGGAGGGCGGACGATCGCGGTCCTCGCGACGGGACTCGCGCGTCCGTACCCCGAGGAACATGCGCAGTTGTTCGACGCGATCGTCGAGTCCGGAGGGTGTGCGATGACCGAGCAGACGGCCTCGGTCGCGGCGAGGCCCGATCTCTTTCCGCGGCGGAATCGCCTGATCGCCGCGCTGGCGCTGGTCACGGTGGTGGTCGAGGCGGCCGATCGATCGGGTGCGCTGCTCACGGCGCGGATCGCCGTCGACGACCTGTCGCGCGAGGCGGGATGTCTCCCCGGGCCGGTTGACAGTCCGACGAGCGTGGGGTGCCACCGTGCCATTCGCGAAGGCTGGGCGCAGCTCATCACCGGTGCGGACGATGTCTGTGAACTGCTCGAGAGCGCGCGCACGGTGGCTGCGGGCGCGCATGAGCTCGCCGCAGCGCGGAGGCGTGAGGCGAGCGGGAGGGCGGCTCCTCCGCGGACCGGCGACGGTCACTCGCCGAGTTCCGCAGCCGCGGCGCCGCGGGCGGCTGCGCCCGGGCCCGGGTCGCCGCGGCAGGGGCGTCGCGAGCCATCGCCTGATGGCCGCGCGGTGCTCGAGTGCATCCGCCGTGAACGCCGCGCGGGGCTCGATGAACTCGAGCGCGTGCTGGAGTGGAGCGTGCCGCGCATCGCATGCGCGACGCTCGAACTCGAGGTCGCGGGGTGGATCGCGCGCGATGCGGAAGGCGCGTACCGCGAAGTCACGGGTCCGAATAGCGCGCGTCGGTGATGACGGCTGTGCGGCGTGCATGAGTCGTGCGCCTAGCGGTGCGGCCTGTGCGCCTCAGGCGAACGCCCGATGTTCTCAATCATGCACGCAGCGCTTGGAGCTTCTTTGCATGAAACCAAGACTGCTCTTCTCCAATCGTGCATCCCTCGCGGGGATCGTCCGCGCACGACTCCGGGGGAAGCAGTGGAAGCATCGGTTGGGGGAGCCCGCGCAGGACGCGCGGGACGAGTGAGGGCAACCCCGTGGGGCGCGCGAGAGCGCCGAGCGGGTGCGCCCACGACGACGCCTGATGACGACGCCCGACCGGGCACGGAACAGCAACGCATGGCACGCATCGCAGTCATCTCCGACATCCATGGAAACCTGATCGCACTCGACCGCGTCATCGCCGACGTGCGCTCGCGCCGCGTCGATCGCATGGTGTGCCTCGGCGACATCGTCGGTTACGGGCCCGACCCGAAGGAGTGCCTCGACATCGTGCGCCAGTACTGCGACGGCATCGTCGCGGGCAACCACGAGCGCGGCGTCACCGACCCGGAGCTCGCGGTGAACTGGAGTCCGCTGGCGAAGGCGGGCATCGAGCATGCGCGCGCGCAGCTTTCCGCCGCCGACATCGCGGAGCTCGAGCGTCTGCCGATGAGCTTCACGATGGGCACCGAGGTGCTCGGAGTGCACGATTCTCCCGAGCCCAGCGAGCACGGCATGAACTACCTGCGCACCCGTGCCGATGCGGCGAGGGCCTTCCGCTGGGTCGACCACTCGATCGCGCTCATCGGCCACACCCATGTGCCCGCGTGCTTCGCCACGGTGGCCGAGCCGGAGCGCGAGGTCGCCACCGAGCAGGTGTCCGCGTTCCAGGTGGCGCGGAAGCTCCTCGGGCCCGGCCAGCAGAATCGCGGCGCGTTCGTGGCCGCCGCGAAGTTCGAGCTGCCGCGGTTCGGGCGCGTGATCGTGAACCCGGGATCGGTGGGACAGCCGCGTGACGGCGATGCCCGCGCGAGCTACGCGATCCTCGACCTCGACGAGCAGACCGTCGAGTACCGCCGCGTCTCGTACGACCTCGTGCGCGCCCAGCAGCGGATCGAGCAGTCCGAACTCCCGAGCGCGGCGGCGGCGCGACTCGCCCTCGGCGCGTGAGTCGGCGGAGTCGGTCCATGTCCTCCGCTGCGGCGCGAGGCCGCGCAGCCGTCACAGACGGCACGACCCGAACCCCCGCGCCGAGGTTCGGTGAAGAGCCGCGCGAGGCGCGAACATCACGGTCGGAAGCGCCGACGGAAGGGACATGATGCGCATTCGCGGACTCTCTCGAGGTATCTCCCGGGTCATCGCCGTCTCGGCCGCCGTCTGGTGCTTCGGGCTGCTCGCCCGCGCCGTCGAAACCTCGTGCGTCCTCGCCGGCCACGGCGTGGTCGACGGTGGCGACGCGAGCCTGACCGCCGGCGCTGCGGTCATCACCGGCATACGCGACGTCGCCCGCTTCACGGCGGACATGCTGTCGGTGCCCTCGGCACTGGCGGTCGCCGCGCTGGCTTCGGTCGCGCTCGGTTCGCTGATGGTGATCCTCCGCAGCCGCTCCGACAAGGCGGGCGCGACCTTCGCCGCGCTCGCGATCTTCGGTGCGCTCGCGTTGTCGCGCACCGAGGTCGGCTCGATCCTCGACGGCAGCGGGCACACGCTCACCCACATGCTCGCGCGGCTCGGCCTGGTGGTCGGCACCTGCGCGCTGGTCTGGAGATGGATCGAGGATGTCGCGCTGGCGGCGTCGCTCGCGCCCAACGACGATCCGCACGCGGTCGATGCCGCGGCCGACCGCGAGGCGGCGCACATCGCCAAGCACGGACCGCTCAACACCGATGCCTCGAGCCGCCGCCTCCGCGAGGTCCTGCGGACCGAGAGCGGGTCGGCCGCCCACGAGCCCGGACTGCATGGGCGGGGGTCCCCGATCCCCCGGGTCATGCCGACCCATGACGAACCGGTCGGCAGCGCCGACTGAGGAACGCCCGCAGCGAACGCCGCGGAGCGCCTTCGGGAGCTGCCGGCGCGGAGAACCTCGGCGACGGACGGCCGGAGGGCGCCGCGGGACGCGTGACGCCGCCCGATTCGGGACAGGGGTGATACATTCTCCCCCCTTCCCATGATCGAGCTCCCACCGCCCGGAACCGAAACGGTCCTCATCCTCGACTTCGGCAGCCAGACTGCCCAGCTGATCGCGCGCCGCGTGCGCGAGGCGGGCGTCTTCAGCCTGCTCGTGAGCCCGCGCATCACGGCGGACGAGATCCGTCGGATCGCCCCGAAGGGCATCATCTTCTCCGGCGGCCCGGCGAGCGTCTTCGAGAAGGGCGCGCCGACCTGCGACCCGGCGATCTTCACCCTCGGGCTGCCCGTGCTCGGCATCTGCTACGGCATGCAGCTCATGAGCCATGTGCTCGGCGGCAAGGTCGAGAGCGCGAACCACCGCGAGTTCGGCCGTGCCAAGATCGACGTGAAGGACGGCGGCGACCTCTTCGCGGGGGTCGACGCGCACGCCACCGTGTGGATGAGCCACGGCGACCAGGTGACCAAGGTCCCGTCGGGCTTCGAGGTCATCGCGAGCACCGGCACCTGCCCCTTCGCGGCGGTGCGTGACCGCGCGCGCAACTTCTACGGCGTCCAGTTCCACCCCGAGGTGACGCACACGCCGCAGGGCGGCGACATGCTGGCGAACTTCCTCTTCAAGGCCTGCGGTTGCGCGGGCTCGTGGAAGATGTCCGACTTCGTCGAGCAGGAGTGCGCGCGCATCCGGGCGCGGGTCGGCGACTCGAAGGTCATCTGCGGCCTTTCGGGCGGCGTCGACAGTTCCGTGGTCGCCGCGCTCCTCGCGAAGGCGATCGGGAAGCAGCTCGTCTGCATCTTCGTCGACAACGGCCTGCTGCGGAAGCACGAGCGCGACCTGGTGGAGACGACCTTCCGCGACCACTTCGACGTGGATCTCCGCGTGGTCGACGCGAGCCGGGAGTTCCTCGGCGACCTCGAGGGCATCGTCGAGCCGCAGGAGAAGCGCCGCCGCATCGGCCACCGCTTCATCGACGTGTTCAAGGAAGCTGCGAAGTCGATCCCGGGCGACGTGCGGTTCCTCGCGCAGGGCACGCTGTATCCCGACGTCATCGAGTCCGGCCACGGGCACGCGGGCACGAGCGCGAACATCAAGCTGCACCACAACGTGGGCGGGCTTCCCGAGCAGCTCGGGTTCGAGCTGGTCGAGCCGATGCGCCTGCTCTTCAAGGACGAGGTCCGCGCGCTGGGCGAGGTGCTCGGCCTGCCGGCGCAGATCGTGTGGCGCCATCCGTTCCCGGGGCCGGGCCTCGCGGTGCGCGTGATCGGTGACATCACGCGGGAGAAGCTGGACGTGCTGCGCGAGTGCGACCGCATCCTGCTCGAGGAGATCGTCGCGGCGAACCTCTACCGCTCGACCAGCCAGGTCTTCGCCGTGCTGCTGCCGGTGAAGTCGGTCGGCGTGATGGGCGACGGGCGCACCTACGACTCGACGGTCGCGATCCGCGCGGTCGACACCCAGGACTTCATGACCGCGGACTGGTCGCGCATCCCGTACGACGTCCTCGCGCTGATCTCGAACCGGATCATCAACGAGGTCAAGGGCGTCAACCGCGTGGTCTACGACATCTCGTCGAAGCCGCCGGCCACCATCGAATGGGAGTGAGTCCGGACGGCGACGGATCGGGCGCGGGCTCGGTCAGTGCGGGCTCGGTCAGCGCAGGCTCGGTCAGCGCAGGCTCCGTCAGCGCAGGATCGTCTGCCGCTCGATCATCACCTGCAGCGTCTGGCAGATGAGGTCGATGTCGCGCTCGGCGAGCGCGGTCGAGAACGGCAGCGCGATGAGCCGGTCGGCCGCGCGCTGCGCGATGCGGAAGTCGGCGCTGCTCGCGGTATCGGCGAACGCGGGTTCGAGCGGAAGGACATGGAGCACGCTGGTCGCGGCGATGTCGTGCCGCAGCATGCCCTGCAGGATCGAGTCGCGGTCGTCGCGGCCGAAGCGCTCGGACAGGCGGATCGCGAAGTGGGACCAACGCACGGTGCCGTCGGCGCAGGGCGCGGGGAGCACGAGGTCGGGGTGCATCGCGAGTCGGCGGAGGTACGAGTGGAAGACGTCCTCGAGGCGGTCGCAGGTCTCGGCGAAGCGGCGCAGCCGGACCTCGGCGAGCGCCGCCTGCATGGGATTCATGCGGGCGTCGAGGCCGAGCCGCTCGAGCGCACGGACGCCGCCGATGCGCTCCCAGTCGGACTTCGGCTCCGCGCGGCCGAGGTTGCGGATGAGCCGGAGCGCGTGCGCGAGGCTGTCGTCGTTGGTCACGCAGACCGCACCGCCCGAACCGATGGGCGACTCATGCGCGCCGAGGGCGATGACGGAGATGCGGCCGAACCGGCCGACGGGGTCGCGGCCGATGCGGCCTCCGAGGCCACCGCAGACGACCTCGAGCAGCGGGATCTCGTTGCGGGCCGCGAGGGCGGCGAGCTCATCGAGGCCGGCGGGCTGGCCATGGGCGGCGACACCGACGATCGCCTTGGTCGACGGCGAGATGTGGTGCTCGGCGCCCTGTGCGCGCAGCGTGAGCGTCTTCGCGTCGACGTCGGCGTAGCGGATGCGTGCGCCGCTGCGCACGGCGGCGGTGCCGAGCGTGGCGGGGGCGAGCGCTGGGATGACGACGTCGGTGCCGCGTTCCGCGCCGAGGGCGGCGAGCGCGGCCTCGATCGCGTCGCCGGTCGAGCCGAACGCCACGGCGAACGGGCGTTCGACGATGCCTCCGACGAGCGACTCGACGCGCGGCTCGATGGCGTGGTACGCGCCGGGCGACGCGCCGATCAGGTCCTGCATGTCGCGCCACTCGGTGCGCGAGGGGGGGCGTGGTCCGAGCCAGATCGGTTCGCTCATCGGGAATTCTCCGCGGTCGTCGCGCCGCCGGCGAGGGCGGCGAGCGCGTCGCCGGTCCGGTTGGCGTGCTTCATCCAGAGCCACGCCGCCTGCACGCGCACGGGGAACGCCACGTTGGAGGCGCCGCCGGCGACACGCATGAGTTCATCGAGCTCCGCCTTCGCGAGCGTCGGCGCGTGGCGCGCGACGAGGACGGCGATCAGCCCCTCGCCGAGACGCGAGGAGCGGCCCTGCACCGTGCGTGCGATCTCGGCGGCGGCGGGCGTTCCCGCGTTCGCGAGGGACATCAGGAGCGCGTCTCGGGTGGGCTCGTCGAGATCGGCCGTGGCGAGGGCGGCTCGGAACGGATCGACCGTCGTCTCGGCGAGGCGGAACAGCGACAGCAGCAGCGTCTCGGAGAGCGCGGGCGGGGTCGGACCGGGCTTGAGGACGAGCGCGAGGCAGGCGAGGCCGAAGGCGCGCTCGGCGTCGGGGCCCATGCGGCGGGCGCCGTCGAGGGCCGCGCGAAGGAGGACGCGCCGCTCGAGCTCGACGATCCGCGCGAAGCCGCCGGCATCGTCGCCACCACCGAGGGCGGCGCCTGCGTCGGCGATCGACTCGAGCATCGAGTCGCCGTTGCGGAAGCGCGCCCACTGCGCTGCCGGCGCGCGCACGCCGCTCGCGAGCAGCACGGAGGCGTGGCGCACGAGCGAGGTCTGCGAGCTGTCGGCCTTGACCGCTGCGTCGAGCACGGGGTAGGCGTCCTCGGCGGAGAGGACGAGCAGGCTGCCGAGCCCGCGCATGCGCGCGTCCTCCGAGAGGTCGGGCAGCGAGAGCAGCGTGGCGACGAACCTTGCGGCGGCCGCGAGCTTGCACGCGGTGCTCGCCTCCGCGATCTGCGCGACGACCGCGGAGCGCGTGCTCACGGGAAGCGCCGCGATCTGATCGCGTGCCTTCGGCTCGAGCGTCGCGGCCTCCTTGGCCTGCATGTCGATCAGGATCGCGACCGCGAGGCCGGAGACCTCGGGCGTCTTCGAGTTCGCGAGGCGCACGAGCGTCGCGGTGTCGGGCGTGCCGCCGAGCCGGCGGAGCTCGGCCGCGAGCAGCACGCGCTGCGACGACGAGAGGTCGACCCAGCCGAGCATCGTGCGGACCTGCTCGGCGTCGGCGAGGTTGAGCGCGAGCGCCGCGCTGATCGCGGCCTCGCGGTCGCGCTCGCCTGGAAGCTGCTCCAGCTTGGCGAGGTCGACGCGCGCCGGCGACGAGAGTTCGGCGAGTCCGAGGAGTCCATCGACGCGGAGCGTCCAGGAGTCTCCGTTGAGCAGTTGTTCGTAGAGCGGCTGCGCGTCGGCGAGGCGCATCGCGCGGATGGCCATGAGCGATGCGTGCTGCACGCCCTCGTTGCCCGCCTGCACGCCCTCGCGCAGCGTGCGGAGGACGGTCTGGTAGTGGTCGAGCGCGTCGTAGTCCTGGGAAACGTGGCTCTCAGCCGCGTCCAGCGCCGCGCACGCGGGGTGCGGATGCACGGGCGACGCGCCCGCGGCGACGCCTTGCGCCAGCACGCAGGCGGGAAGCGACAGGCTCACGAAGAGGGAACGGCAGCCTCGGGACGACATGATCCCGAGTGTAGCCAAACCCCCGCCGCATCAAGGCGGTGAACTCGCCTCGGCGTCGCGGCGCGGCGTGGCTGGGAAGGACCGTGCCGCGGCGGGTCTCCGAGGCGCCTTCAGCGGCGCGCTCCGATCAGGCCGACCGGGCCCGGCTCGCGCGCGCGATGTCGTGGCGGAGCTGGTCGACGAGCTCGCGCACCGACTCGCCGTCGCTCGCGACGCGCTGGTCGGCGTCGATCATGAGCCGGAGGCGCTTGGCGGCGGTGTGGACCGCCGAGTGCGTGTCCCGGCCGAGTGCGCGGGCGATCTCGGGGTAGCTGTGGGTGGTGAGTTCGCGGGCGAGGTGGGCGACGAGGCCGCGGGCGACGACCGTGCGCGCGTGGCGCCCGTTGCCGAGGAGTTCCTCGCGCGTGACCCGCATGCGCTCGCAGACCGACTCGACGATGTGACCGAGGCGGACGGGAGCGGAGCCGATGCTCGTGACATGCTCGTCGCCCAGGAGGCGCTCGACCGTGCCCGGACCGATCTGGCCGCGGAGCCCGTCGAGCTCGACCAGCGCGCCGAGCCGGGTGATGGCGCCCTCGATCTCCCGGATCGAACCTGTGCACCGCCCCGCGACCGACTCCTCGCCGGCGGTGGTGAGGTCGAGACCCCGCTCCCGGGCGAGCCTGCGGACGAGTTCAACGCGGGTGCCGCGGTCGGGGCGGTCGACCTTGACCACCATGCCCGACAGGAACCGGCTGACCAGCGACTGGCTGAACCGGCGGATGTGCCGCGGATGCTCGTCGGAGACCAGCGCGATGCGGGCGCCCGAAAGGTCGATCGCATCGATCGTGTGCAGGAACTCGGCCTGGGTGGCGGTCTTGTTGGCCAGGAAGTGCACGTCGTCGATCGCGAGCAGGTCGACGCGGCGCAGGCGCTTTCGGAACTCATCGAGCGAACCGTCGCGGACCGCGGCGATGTACTCGTTGGTGAACTGCTCTGCGGTCACGTACTTGATGACCTGGCGCGGCGCGCGCTCGGCGCGGCGGCGGCACAGACCCTGGATCAGGTGGGTCTTGCCCACGCCGCACTCGCCGTGGAGGAAGAGGATCGGCGGCGCCTCGGCGGCACCGTCGCCGACCTGCTGGCTGGCCGCGAACGCGAGCCGGTTCGACTCGCCGATCACGAAGTCCTCGAGCCGCCGGAAGGTCTGGGTGCGCGTGGTCCGCGCGCCGGGCACGCCGTGGGTCGGCGCGCCGCCGGGAGCCGGGCGTCGGCGGGGGTCGTCGGTGGCGGCGCGGAGGCCGGACTGCTCGTTCGCCTCGGCGCGGACGACCTGGGCCGTTGAAGGGCGGTGGATGGGGGCGGTCGGCGCGAGCTCGGCCAGCGTTGCCAGCGTGACCTCGAAGGTGGCGTCCTCGCCGAGCACGGCTCGGGTGACGGCGGCGAGATGCGAGCCGAAGTGACGCACGATCCACTCGTGGACGTACGAGTTCGCGGCGCGGATCACGGCCGACTTCTCCGCGATCTCGATCGTGGTGCCGTGCTCGAACCAGAGCCCGAAGCGATGCGCGCCGATGGCATCGGCCAGTTGCGATCGGAAGCGTTCGCCGAGCGCCGTGGCGGCGCGGACGGAAGCCGCAGTGGACGTGGTTGCGGTGATCGGGGACATCGGGCGACTCGGGCTGGAGCGTGGCGGCGGGGCAACGGGCGCGCGCATGGGTCGGCTGTTCGGCCCGGGCGGGGGAGCCCGGTCGGAACAGCGACGGTCACAGCGTGCGGCGCTCGGGGGAGCCCGCCGGTCACGGGTGGTTCGGAAAGTTGAGGAGCCTCCACCGGCGGTGGGCGCGAGTCGCACGGGCGGGTCCACGACGGATCGCGTGGGTTGCCTGGGCGGTCGGAGCGCTTGGCCGGCTCCGCGCGAAATGCTCCGCGGAGACCCGCGTCCCTGCGGGAAGTCGGCACTGTAGCGATCGATCGGATGGTCGCAAGCGACGGAGTCGATCGAGAGCGCTCGGGATGCGCGGAAACGCTGCGAAACAAGCCGTTTGCGAGATCTTGGCGGAGTGGTCGACCCCGTCGCGGGAACTCTGTGGATAAATCGCGGACGACGCTCGCCGGACAAACCGACTTGCGAAAAGATTTTGGATGGTGTCGCGCGTGAAACGACTTGACAGGTTGGCGACGATCGCTCGTCTCGCGCGCGGACACCGCGCGTCGCGGCCCGTCGATCGGTCTCCCGCGTGCCGCGATGCGGACCACGCGCGTCGCGCGGCGATCAGCCCGCGCCGTGGCGCGCGAGCCGACGCACCAGCGCGATGCGCGAGGACGTGCGGCGAAACCCGTGCGATTCGTAGAGCCTGCGCGCGGGCTCGTTGCCGGCGTCGACCGCGAGCGACACGGTGGACACCCGCGCCGCCGAGCACGCGTGGAGTCCCGCGGTGAGCAGCGCGCGCGAGACGCCCGTGCCGCGCGCGTCGCGCGCGAGGCCGAGGTACACGAGCTCGGCGCTGCCCCCGTCGGCCGAGGCGTTCATGAGGCAGACCCCGCGCGCCTCGCCGCCGCCGCGGCGTGCCGCGAACCAGAAGCGCGGCTTGCCGCCGAGCCCGAAGTGGCCGTCGAGCACATCGAGCGTCCGGCGCATGCCGGCGAGGCCGGGGCAGTCGCGCGTGTCGATGTAGCTCGCGTCGAGCACCGCGGCGATCTCGCCGCGGCACGCATCGCCGAGCGCGCGCGGGTCGTCACCCGACAGCACGCGGGGATCGGCGACCAGACCGATCGTCCACCCGTCCGGGACTGGGGTTGGCTCGAGGACTCCGGAGCGCGGCAGGTGCCGCTCGAGGTAGTCGAGGGTCGCCATCCGCTGCAGCCCTCCGGCTTCGAACGCCTCGAGATCGAAGGGGCGGCTCGGCTCGACGAGCGCCTGGGCGATGTCGCAGGCGTCGCCGCATCCCTCCGCGGCGGCGGCGATCGCGCGGCCGAGCGCCTGCGCTTCGTCGGAGGAGCGGGGGTGCGAGGCGAGCAGCATGGCGGTCCTTCCGAGCGAGGGCACCGCCAGCACCGCCATCCGGTAGCGGCCGAACTCGTCGGCGAGGCACCACATGCGGTCGAGCGCGATGCGCGCCGTCTCGGCCTGGCGCGCGAACCTCGCCGAGGCGGCGGGACCGGCGGCGAGGAGGGCCGAAAGCGCCTCCTCGACCCGTTCCGGGGTCGCGCGCACCACATGTCGAAGTCGGTCGGCGGTGGTCATCGGGGAGTCGGTGCGGTGATCGTCCGGGGTGGTTCGATCGCGATGGAGCGACCGTGGTGGGTCGTCCGAACCGATCGGGAGCGCCGCCTCGGGCTACCGTAGCAAACCCCCGACGCCCACCGCGCGTCGGACTGGCGCGGTTCGGGCGGGATTTCGTTACAATCGCGGATCCCCGCGCGGTGTCCACCGAACGGGCGACCCCGGAGCGATCCATGACCCTTTCGACCGTGACTTCCCGTCTCGTCCTCTCCGCGCTCGCGTCGACGGCCCTCGTCGCCACCGTTTCGGTGGTGGGCGCCGCCTCGGTCGCGCCCGCCGCGCACGCGGTCGCCCCCGCGGCCGCCGCGAAGGAACTCGACTTCGCCCCGTCGGAGCTGCGCCTCTTCAAGGACGCCGACACGGGCAAGCACTACTGGTACATGACCTACGACGTGGTCAACAACACCGGCAAGGAAGTGCGGTTCGCGCCGCGCATCGACCTGGTGGTCGACGACGGCCGCATCCTCGCGCAGGGCGAGGGCGTCTCGAGCGCGGTGGTGCGCCAGCTCAAGGCGTATCTCAGGAACGAGCTCCTGCAGGATCAGTTCGAGATCCTCGGCGAGGTCCTCCCGGGCAAGGAGCATGCGCGGACCGGCCTGGTGGTCTTCCGTGCCGACGACCTCGAGCCGACCGAGCTCACCGTCATGGTGCAGGGACTCTCGCGTGAGACCGAGAAGAAGCCGCATCCGAAGTCGGGGGAGCTCGTCACCCTCCGCAAGACCGTTCGCATCGATTATCTGGTCCCGGGCGATCCGAAGCCCCGCGGCAGCACGACCTATCCGATCGTGAACCGCGAGTGGATTTTCCGCTGAGCCTTCGGTATCTTCTCCCGACTCAGCACCTTTTGGAGATTCTGTCGTGGCACACAAGAAGGGTCAGGGCTCAACCAAGAACGGACGCGATTCAAACCCGCAGTTCCGTGGCATCAAGCTTTACGGCGGCGAACTCGCCAAGGCCGGCGCGATCATCGTGCGCCAGTGTGGCACGCGCTGGAAGCCCGGCTACCTCGTGCACCAGGGCAAGGACGACACGCTGATGGCGCTCGCCGCCGGCACCGTGCGCTTCCGCGGCTCGCATGTCGACATCATCCCGGCTGATCCGAGCGTGCCCGCGTATGCGGCCGTCGGCTCGTCGCGCTGATGCTCGCCTGCGACATCCGCGAACCTCTCTCGAATCACCGGCCGCACGCGCAAGCGTGCGGCTTTCTTTCTCCGACCACCCGACACGGACCGGCTTGAACCATGCTCGTCGATGAAGTCGTCATTCATGTGCGCAGCGGCAAGGGAGGCAACGGCGTCGCCAGCTTCCGCCGCGAGAAGTCGATCATGAAGGGCGGACCGGACGGTGGCGACGGCGGCCGCGGCGGTCACGTCTACCTCGTGGGCGACCTGCACCTCGACACGCTCGTCGAGTACCACCATCGCCCGCATCGCTTCGCGACGCCGGGCGAGAATGGCGCCAACAAGAAGTGCCACGGCAAGGACGGCGTCGACCTGTTCGTCAAGGTGCCGCTGGGCACGGTGGTGCGCGAGCTCGAGTCGGGCGAGTTCATCGCCGACATCACCGAGGACGGCCAGTCGGTGCTGGTCGCCGAGGGTGGCCAGGGCGGCCTCGGCAACGACCACTTCAAGACCTCGACGCACCAGTCGCCGACCGAGTGCACGCCCGGTGGCGAGGCGATCGAGCGGTCGCTGCACCTCGAGCTCAAGCTGATCGCCGACGTGGGATTCGTCGGGCTGCCGAACGCGGGCAAGTCGACGCTGCTCAACGCGACGAGCCGCGCCACCGCGAAGGTCGGCGCATATCCGTTCACGACCAAGAAGCCGCAGCTCGGCATCGCGGAGCTGCCGGGCGACCGCCGCATCGTGCTCGCCGACATCCCCGGCCTCATCGAGGGCGCGAGCGACGGCGCGGGACTCGGGCACGACTTCCTGCGGCACATCGAGCGCACCAAGGCGATCGTGCACCTCGTCGACCTCGCGCCGCTCGACGGCTCGAAGCCGGCGGACAACTACCGCACCATCCGCGGCGAGCTCCA
>Ga0079301_1000954_pt1 | contig 13837 bp, 9 predicted proteins | sample Wag4_2014_7_11_3_FD_74797 | JGI IMG/M metagenome (GOLD analysis project Ga0079301, IMG submission 74797) | Fresh water mixed with fracking chemicals microbial communities from Ohio, USA - Utica-2 Time Series FC 2014_7_11 | ecosystem: Engineered > Industrial production > Chemical products > Input...
GGCTCCACAGCACCATCAGGGCGATCACCTTGAATTTGGGCAGCGAGACCTGCGGTTCGGGCAGATCCATGGCGCGTTCGATGATGATTTCGCGCATACGGGCATCGACTGCCTCGGCCGATTCCAGGAAGGCCAGGAAGCCGCGCGAAGCGACATCCAGCTTGGCCATCTCGGTGGCGTCGAAGAAGCGCAGGGATTGGGTTTCGCCGGCTTCCAGCTCCTGCGCGGGCACGGCATCTTGCAGGCCGGAGAGCCAGTTCAGGGCATCGGAGATATCCTCTTCCTCGAAGCCGACGGCGGAAAGCTTACGCGCCAGCTGATCGGGGTCGGGGTAAATTTCCGCTTGGAAGTAGTTTTCGAACAGGTACACGAGCACATCGTACATGGCAGGCCCTCAGCGTAGTCTCTGGTAGTGGCCGCCGGGCAATGTTGCCACCCGACCCTCGAGTTCCAGCGTGACCAGAATCGCGTATAACGCATCGGGCGTCAAGCCCGTGCGTGCTGAGAGCATATCCATGCCGCAGGGGTCATATCCAAGGTGATGCAACACCGCCCCCTCGGGCGTGTCGTCGGCCGCTATGCCTTCTTCATGTGGCGAATCCGCAACACGGCCCGCGGCCCGTTTGCCGGGTGGCGCAAGCCCGAGTTCGTCGATGATGTCGGCGGCATCGTCGACCAGCTTCGCGCCTTGTTTGATGAGCTGATGGCAGCCCTTGGCGAGCGGCGAATGAATCGAGCCGGGGATGGCGAAGACATCGCGCCCTTGCTCGCCGGCGAGCCGGGCGGTGATGAGCGAGCCGCTTTTGAGCGCCGCCTCCACCACCAGCACACCGCGTGCAAGCGCCGACACCAAGCGGTTGCGCCGCGGGAAATTGGCGGCCAGCGCCGGGGTGCCCAGCGGATAGTCGCTGATGATGAGCCCCTGCTCGGCGATTCTGCGGGCGAGCGGCTCATTGCGGGCGGGATACATGCGATCGGCCCCGGTGCCGATCACCGCGATCGTGCTGCCCGCGCCGCGCAGTGCGCCTTGGTGGGCGGCGGCATCGATGCCGAGTGCAAGGCCGCTCACAATCACCAGCCCCGCGTGCGAGAGGCTTTCAGAAAACTGCTCGGCATTGGCAAGCCCGCCGGCGGTGGCATTGCGGCTGCCCACCACCGCGATCGCGGTGCGGTTGAGCAACTCGACGCGGCCTTTGGCATAGAGAAGAAGCGGCGGGTCGGAGATTTCAAAGAGGCTTTTCGGATAGGCCTCATCGGCCAGCGTGATGAGCTGATTGCCCGGCGCGCTCGCCCATTCCAGCGCTTCGGCCACTTGGGCGGCGCTGTCATGGCGCAGCAGATGCTCGGCGAGCGGCAGGCCGATGACTTTGGCAAGCGTCGCCGGGCTGGCGGCGAAGATGTTGTCCGGCAGGCCGAATTCAGCCAGCAAGGCGCGGGCCTGTGCGGGCGGGAGTTTCGGGCAGAGCGACAGGCGCAGCCAGGCGGCTTGGGGGTGTGGGGTGGTCATGAGTGGCGATATGGCAGCAGGCAGCGCGCAGCCCTTGGGGCTTGCGCGATCAAATCTCCCCCACCCCGAATAGCCGCCGGTGTTCGCCAATGGCATAGCGATCCGTCATGCCGGCGATGTAATCGGCAATGGCGCGGGGTTTGTCCTGCTCGGCCATGTGCTGATATTGCGGCGGCAGGATGCGTGGGTCGTCCATGAAGGCGCCGAAGAGCTCGGTGATGATGCGATGGGCCTTGTTGGTCATGCGCAGCACGCGGTAGTGGCGGTAGAGGTTTTGGTGGAGAAAGCGCTTGAGCGCGAGATGCTGCGCGCGGGTGGCTTCGCTGAAGGCGGCGAGCGGTTGGGCGGCGCGGATGTCGTCGATGCTTTTGGGTTGCAAGGCGTTGATGGCTTCAGCGGTGGTGTTGATGAGATCGAGCACCAGCGTGTTGATCATGCTGCGGATGGTTTCGTGAATCATCCGCCGCCCGGCAATCGCGGGAAAGCGCTCGCGCACCCGCTCGGCATGTCGGGCGAAGATCGGCACCTCCAAAAGCTGCTCGAGCGTGATGAGGCCCGAGCGCAGTCCGTCGTCCACATCGTGGTTGTTGTAGGCGATTTCATCCGCGAGGTTGGTGAGCTGGGCTTCGAGGCTGGGTTGGGTGCGGTCGATGAAGCGCTGGCCCAGATCGCCCAGCTCGCGGGCGTTTTTGAGCGAGCAATGCTTCAAGATGCCCTCGCGGGTTTCCCAGGTGAGGTTGAGGCCATCGAAGGCGCCGTAGCGTTCTTCCAGCACATCCACCGTGCGCAGGCTTTGCAGGTTGTGTTCAAAGCCGCCGTGATCCTTCATGCAGGCATTGAGTGCGTCTTGACCAGCATGGCCAAAGGGCGTGTGGCCCAGGTCATGGGAGAGCGCCACCGCTTCGGCGAGATCTTCATTGAGCGCGAGTGCGCGGGCAATGGAGCGGGCGATCTGCGCAACCTCCAGGCTGTGGGTGAGCCGGGTGCGGAAGAGGTCGCCCTCATGATTCACGAACACTTGGGTTTTGTATTCCAGCCGGCGAAAGGCGGTGGAGTGGATGATGCGGTCGCGGTCGCGCTGGAATTCATTGCGTGCCACCGGCGAGGGCTCATGATGGGCGCGGCCGCGGGTGTTGGTTTCCGAAACAGCGTAAGGGGCGAGCGTGGCGGGGGTCATGAGGCCTCACAACAGGTCTGGATGGCGGCGAGGATCTGCTCATCGCGGGCGGCATCGCTGATGATCGCGCGGCCGATGCCCGCCAGCAGGATGAGGCGCAGCTTGCCCTCGGCCACTTTTTTGTCGTGGCGCATGAGCTCGAGATACTGCGTGGGTGCCAAGCTCGGCCCCACCACCGGCAAGCCGGCGCGCAGATACAGCGCCTTGATGCGCGCCACCGTGGCGGCATCGATCAGCCCCATGGCCTGCGAAAGCGTGGCCGCCATCAGGGTGCCCGCGGCCACCGCCTCGCCATGGAGCCACACGCCATAGCCCATGCCGGTTTCGATCGCATGGCCGAAGGTGTGGCCCAGATTGAGCGTGGCGCGCTCGCCTTGTTCGGTTTCGTCGCGCATCACCACCTCGGCCTTGTTGGCGCAGGAACGCTCGATGGCATAGGCCAAGGCATCGGCATCGCGGGCCATGAGCCGCTCGATGTTCTGCTCGAGCCAATCGAAAAACTCAGCATCGCGAATCAGGCCGTATTTGATCACCTCGGCAATGCCCGCCGCCAACTCGCGAGGTGGCAAGGTGTTGAGGGTGGCGGTGTCGGCCAGCACCAGCTTGGGCTGGTAGAAAGCGCCGATCATGTTCTTGCCCCGCGGGTGGTTGATCGCGGTCTTGCCGCCCACTGAGGAATCCACCTGCGAGAGCAGTGTGGTGGGAATCTGGATGAAAGGCACGCCGCGCTGATAGGTGGCTGCGGCAAAGCCGGTGATGTCGCCCACCACGCCGCCGCCCAAGGCGATGAGGGTGGTGCGCCGGTCGCAATAATGCGCCAGCAGCGCATCGAAAATCTGGTTGAGGGTGGCCCAGTCTTTGTATTGCTCACCGTCGGGCAGCACCACTGGCAGCACCTCAAAGCCTGCGGCAGTCAAGCCTGCTTGCAGCGGCGCGAGGTAGAGCGGTGCCACGGTTTCATTGCTCACCACCACCACGCGGCGCGAGCGGATGTGGGGGGCGAGCAGCGCGGCTTGGTTTTGCGCCACCTCTGCAAGCAGCCCCGCGCCGATCAGGATGGGGTAACTGCGGTCGGCGAGTTCAACGGTCAGACTACGCATCGAGTTTTCAATTCCTGTTCCAAAGTGGCCACCACACCGCCGGACGAGCCGCGGCCGCTGTCGATGACGAGATCGGCGATTTCGCGATAGAGCGGGTCGCGCAGGGCATGGAGCGCCTCGATGCGCCCGCGCGGGTTCTCGACTTGCAAAAGCGGGCGGTTGCGGTCGCGCCGGGTGCGATCGAAAAGCACGTTTACAGGCACGTTGAGATACACCACAAAGCCGCTGGCGGCGAGTGCGGCGCGGTTGTCCGGGCTCATCACCACGCCGCCGCCAGTGGCCACCACCAGCGAGCGTTCGCGGGCGAGGTCTTCAATCACCGCGGATTCGCGCCGCCTGAAACCGACTTCGCCTTCAAGCTCGAAAATGGTCGGGATCGGCACGCCAGCGCGGGCTTCGATTTCATGGTCAGCATCGATGAAAGCGCGCCCCAGCCGCTTGGCCAATTGCCGCCCCACGGTGGTTTTGCCCGCGCCCATCATGCCTACGAGGTAAATATTGGTGCTCATCGCCCGGGATTTTAACAGGGTGCGGGGCAGGGGTATTTATTGCAGGGCGGGGGCATCAAATCCCCCGCCGCTGCTTTGCGTTTTTTCGGCGGGCTTTTTGAGCTTGTGCCAGCGGTGCGGCTGACACCCTCAACCCCCTTCGATCCCCCGTGTCAGGGGGGAAGCCGTGGGCTCCGAGCTGCTCTCGCGAAGGTTGGTTCGATCACCCGGCCGATCCACCCTACTCCTCAGCCCGGCGCCCCGCAGCCAGCCCGAGTTGTTTCAATTTGCGATACAGATGTGTGCGCTCCAACCCCGTGCGTTCGGCAAGGCGCGTCATGTTGCTGCCGTCACGCGCGATGTGGTGTTCGAAGTAGAGCCGCTCAAAGGCTTCGCGCGCCTCGCGAAGCGGTAGCTCCAGCGGCAGATCATGCACGATGGGGCTGGAGGAGGGCGCGAGCCGGGTGACTTCATGCGGGGAAATATCCTCATCCAGCGCGCTCAAGGCGAGTGATTTGACGGTGCTTTTCAATTCGCCATAGCCCCCCGGCCAGGCCCGGATGCGGAGCGCATTTTGGGCGGCGGTGGACAGCCGCCGGGCCGGCACCTCACCCGTGCCCACCAGATGGGCGAGAATCTGCGCGGCGATCTCGGGCACTTCATCCTTGAGCTCGGTGAGCGTGGGCAGCACCAGGCTCACTTCAAACAGCCGGCGCAGGCCGCGCTCATCGAACCCTTGGCCGAGGAAGGTTTCCAGCGCCGCGCCCGCGGCCACCACCAGGCGCAGGTTGTATTTATCCAGCCGCTCGCAGGCGAACCATAAATTCTTCTGCTGCAAGCTGGTGCAGCGGGCGAGGTCATCCAGATACAGCACGCCACCGGCCATTGATTCGAGCGTGGGCAATTCCAGGGGCGAAGTGATCTGCAATAAATCCAGCCAGGGCTTGCCGCTGGTTTGCAGGCTGCGGCCCACCAGCTCGGAGAGCCCGCCGGTGCCGCGCAGCAGCACGGAGCGCGAGCGGATGGCGATCTGGTCGATCTGTTTTTTCAAGTCGCGCAGCGCGCCGATGCGGCCGAAGGCGTCCAGGGTGAGATGGGCCGAGGGGCTCATGCGCGGGGAGGCCTGCAAGCCGCGCTTCACCGCGGAGAGCAGCTTTTGCAGCGCGATGGGTTTTTCCAGGTAATCGATGGCGCCGATGCGGGTCGCCTCCACCGCGGTTTCGATGCTGCCGTGGCCGGACATCATAATCACCGGCATGGTGAGCTGCCCGCCCGCGCCCCATTCCTTGAGCAGCGTGATGCCATCGACATCCGGCATCCAGATATCGAGCAGCACCAGATCGGGGCGGCTGCGTGCGCGGGCGGCGCGAGCGGCGGCGGCGTTTTCCGCGAGCGTCATATCATGCCCTTCATCGCGCAAAATTTCGGAGAGCAATTCACGGATGCCCGTTTCGTCATCAACTACGAGGATGGCGGCCATGGTGTTCTACGACTCCTTTGTTTCAGGTCCGGCAAGCGGCAGGCGAATGCGCACGATGGCGCCTTCGGGGTTGCCATTGGCGAGTGCGATATCGCCGTGGTGTTCATCGATAATTTTTTTCACGATCGCAAGCCCCAGCCCCGTGCCGCGGCTTTTGGTGGTGACATAAGGCTCAAAGGCGCGGGCGAGGATGGCCGGCGCAAAGCCTGCGCCGTTGTCGCGCAATTCAAGCTCGGCCGCGCCGCCGGCGTGGGTGGTGGCGATGCGGATCTTGGGCTCGGCCACTTCGCTCAAGGCGTCTTCCGCGTTGCGCATGAGGTTGTGGATCACTTGGCGCAGTTGCTTGGCATCCCCCAGCACCGCGGGCATATCGGGGCAAAGATCAATTTCGATGCGCGCCCGGTAGGCGGAATAAAGCTCGAGCACCTCGCGCACCAGTGCATTGAGATTGACCGAGGCGAATTGCGGCGCGGGCAGGCGGGCGTAATCGCGGAAATCATTGACCATCACCTTGAGCGCTTCCACCTGATTGACGATGGTGTGGGTGGCGCGGCCCAGCATGGCGGCGTCATTGGGCTCGAGCTTGTCGGCGAGTTTGTGCTGCAGACGCTCGGCCGAGAGCTGGATAGGGGTGAGCGGGTTTTTGATTTCATGCGCGAGCCGCTGCGCCACCTCGGCCCAGGCCGCGGTGCGCTGCGCGGCGATGAGCTGGGTGATGTCATCGAATACCACCACCAGCCCACCGCCCGAGGCCGCAGGCAGGCGCGAGCCGCGCAGCAAAAGCGCCTGTGTCACGCCGCTGCTGTTGGACATTTCCACCTGGCTTTGCCACTCGGGCCCGCTGCCTTCAAACGCCGCTTGCAAGGCCTCGGCGAGCGCTTCAAAGCGCGGCCACTGGCTCAAGGTGAGCGCTTCAAAGCCCTCGAGTTCATCACGCAGAATCGCGATCGCGCCTTGATTGGCGGCGCGTAGCCGCCCGTCTTCATCAAAGGCCAGCACGCCGCTGGAGAGATTGTTGAGCACGCTTTCGAGATACGCACGCGCCGCTTCGGTTTCCACGCGGTTTTGCTCGGCCAGGGCGCGGGCTTCCTGAAGCTGGCGGGTCATGCGGTTGAAGGACTGGGTGAGGATGCCCAGCTCATCGCGGGCGGGCAGCGCCTGGCGCGGCGTGAAGTCGCCCGAAGCCACCGCCTGCGTGCCCTCGGCCAGAATCGACAGAGGCGCCGACAAGCGCCGCGCCAGCACGAACGCCAGCACCACGCTGGTGAATAAACACAAGGCCAAGCTCAAGGTGAGCGTGGCGGTGTAGATGCGCTGCAAGCCCGCCCGCCCCAGCGAGAGCTCTTGATAATCGCGATACACCGCCTGCACGGATTCAGCACTTCGGGCCAGCGCCGGCGGCACCGGCTGCACCAGTTGCAGCACACGGGTGTCGTCATTGAGCGCAAAGCCCGCCACTGGCACCAACACCCGCAAGATGAGCTCTTCACCGCTGCCCTCGATCGCGGCATAGCCGCTGCTGGTGCGGCCACGGCGCAGCAACGCGGGGCTGGGCACATCGGGCATCAGGCTTTTGAGGTTATTCAGGCTGGAGGCTTGAGCCAGCACCTCGCCCTTGATTGAAAACAGCGTGGCATTGCCGACGCCGGCCTGCTCGCGCAGGCGATCCAGCCGGGCCGGGCGCACGTCGGGCAGGTCGCTCAATTCCAGCGCCATGGTGCGGCCCTTGGCCTCCACGTCCTTGAGCAGATAATCGAGCGCGCTGCGGCCCAGATTCATGCCGCCTTCAAGCGCGGCATCCACCCGCAGGTCAAACCAGGATTCGATGCTTTTGACCACGAATTGCATCGACACCGAATACACCAGCACGCCGGGCAGCACCGCCATCATCACGAACATCGCCATCAGCCGCAGCGTGAGCCGCGAGCCGAATTGCCGGGCGCGATAATCCTTCCACAGTCGGTGGAGCTGATAGACGATCAGCCCGGCCAGGGCCACTGCCAGCGCGATATTGAGCCCCAGCAGCAGCGGGTAATGCTCGCCGAAGAGCGCGGTGTTGGCGCTCGCCATCAGCAGCAACGCAAACAGGATGCCGCCCAGTGCCACCCCTGCGATCACGATGGTTTTCATGGACGCTCCACCGCCAGTGTACCGGGCACCACCGGCCAGGTGTGCCAGTCGGAACCGAGCTGCCAGTCGCGATTACCGATCGCGCCGACCTGAAAGGGCCGCGGTAGTTGATTGAGATCCAGCCGGAAGCGCACGCTGGCCTCATAGGTCTCGCCGAGCTTGAGCGCGCCTTTATCCGCCACGGGCCAGTGGCGCACCGATTGCAGGGTGCGCAGCGCCTGATCGAGGGTGGCGAAGCTCTGGTGCAGCGCGCCCGAAGACAAGCGGTATTGGCGGGTGAGCGCGTGATAGGACAGCCGCCAGGTGAGGGTGCGGCGCGAGACGGCTTGATCGAGCCAATACCAGCGCGGACGCTGGAGTTCGAATTCGGTGACGAAATAAAGCGGCACCCCGCGATTGATGGCCTCCTCCAGCCGGGGCGGCAGCTCGAAGCTGATCTCGGCGGAGAGCTCATAGCCCTCCTCGGCGCTGGTGAGCGTGGCATTGCGGATCTCCGCCTCCGCAGCCAAGGCCGCGCCCGCCAGGAGCCATACGGCAAGCCAGCAAAAAACGCAGCGCAAAATCAGGGCACGCGACATGAGGTCAGGGCAAAACGAATTGGCTGACATTCTGCCAGCAGTTGGGGCTTGCGCGGAAATGAAAGCGGAGGCGGCCGTTGGCGGGATAGGCCGCGATACAGTCCGCTTTGGCTGGAGTGGTTGGTTTTGTTCTCCTCTCCCGCTTGCGGGCTGATCATTACCCACAAGCCCTGCAGGACATCGCGGTGATGATCAAACGACCGGCGGGGTGGTTGCTGGCGTCGCGAATGTGCGAACCACCCCGTCAGGCTGCGCCTGCCACCTCTCCACGGAGGGGAATTTCCGTCTCGGGCGTCGTCTTGCTTTGCACGGCTGATCATGCCCCACAAGCCCCGCGGGAGATCGCGGCGATGCATTTGTGGGTAATGATCAGCGCAAGCGGGAGCGCGGCGTCACCGCCGCATGGCCAAGTTACTGGCTGAACCGTATTGGGATGAGCCGTCACCCTGCCAATGGGTTTTCTCGAGCACCGCATAAAAAAACCCGTCATGCGCTTCGCACGGGGCGAGAGATTCTTCCGGGGCGATGGGGCGGGCGTCCGGGTGGCGGGCGCAAAATTGCGCCACCTGCGCCTGGTTTTCCGCGCGGAACACCGAGCAGGTGGCATAGAGCATCTTGCCCCCCGGCGCGAGCAAGGGCCACAGCGCATCGATGATCTCGCGCTGTTGCGCGGCAAATTTCGCGATGTCGGTATCGCGGCGCAGCCACTTGATGTCCGGGTGCCGGCGCGCCACGCCGGAGGCTGAACACGGCACATCCGCAAGAATGCGATCAAAGGGCTGGCCGTCGTAAAAACTGCGTGTATCGCGGCAATCCGCCACCTTGACGCGGGCCTGCAGCCCCAGCCGGGCGAGGTTTTCCGTGATGCGCAGCGCGCGGGTCGCATCGCTGTCGAGCGCGAGCAGATCGACCGCGGCGCGCTCCAGGATGTGGGCTGCCTTGCCGCCGGGCGCGGCGCACGCGTCCAGCACCCGCATGCCATCAACTGCATCCAGCAAAATCGCAGCGCGCTGTGCGCCGGCATCTTGCACCGACATCAAGCCTTCCGCAAAGCCGGGCAGCGCCGACACCGGGCAGGGCTTGGCGAGCAAGAGACCCCCTTCGCCGATTTCACGCGCATCGATGCCGGCGGCCGCCAGGCTTTGCAGCACCCGGGCGCGGTCGCTGCGGCGAATGTTTACCCGCAGCGACATCGGAGGGTGCTGGTTGCCGGCTGCGAGCAGGCTTGGCCATTGCTCGGGCCAATCGCGGCGCAAGGTGTCGATCCACCAGCGCGGGTGGCTGTGATGCGCCACTTCATCCTGCGCGGCCGCCTGTGCAAGGCTTGCCGCCTGGCGCAGAAAATTGCGCAGCACCGCATTGGCAAGCCCTTTCAACACACCGCGCTTGATGAGGCCCGCCGCCTCCACCGCCTGACTCACCAGCACATGCGCCGACTCAGGCCGGCGCTCGACCCGGTGGAGCGCCACCAGCAGCAGGGCGTGCAGCAAGGGTTCATCAAGGGGTTTATGCAAGAGGCGCGCAAGAAAGAAATCCCCGCGCCCGAAATCCCGCAGGCAGCCATAGGCCATATCCATGATCGCACCGCGCTGGGCCGGGCTGGGCCAGGCGGGCGAGAGCGCGGCCTGCGCTTCGGTGAGCGTGCCCCCGGCGCGCACCGCCGCGACCAGCCGGGCGGCTTCATGCAGGGAAAACGCAAGGGAATCGGGCGGGGGCAACAGGGGGCGCATCGTCATGGTGGCGCGCAGTGTATCAACAAGCGGGTGGAGCGGGTAACTTGCCATTCACGCGTTGCCTGCCGGTGGATGCACCCATATTGCGCCAGTGCAGAGTGGCCCATGACAAACCACACCAGAGACATTCTCGGCTGCTTGTGGTTGAATGCATGATGAAAATTTCCCTTTTAAATGAGTCCATCATGTCCAGGCCGCTCCCCCGCCCCACTTTTCTGGCCAGTCTTGTTGCCTTGGCATTTGCCCCCGTTGTGCAGGCTGAGGGGTTGACTGCGCAGACAGTGACAGCCTATCCCGACGAGCTCAACATCTCTCCCCAATTGCAGCAGATCGGCGTGCCGGCCGCGTGGGCCAAGGGCGCCACCGGGAAAAACGTTACCGTCTCCGTGATCGACACCGGTGTCAATGCCAAACACATCGACCTCAAAAGCGCAGTCCTAAGCGGCTTTAACACCTCCTCCATGTTCGGTACCACCCGCAATACTGCGGATTTGGACGGCCACGGCACCCATGTGGCGGGCATCATCGCCGCTGCGGCCAATAATCAAGGCGGCGTGGGCGTGGCGCCGAAAGCGAAAATCCTTCCCATACGGGTGTCCGACCCTCAGGGCATGATGAGCTGGGGCGGGGTCGATCGCGGCTTGCGGCTGGCTGCGGATCACAGCCCGATCGCCAATGCCAGCCTGGGCGGCGGGCAGGGGGCTGCAGGTGCCGTGCGCTATGCCGTGGGCAAGGGCATGTTGCTGGTGGCGGCGGCTGGCAATGACGGAGAAGCCAACCCCCTATGGCCGGCGCGCTATGCCAAGGCGCCGTGGGCCAAGGGGCGCATCATCGCGGTGGGTGCGGTGGATGCAAACAACCAGTTGTCCGAGTGGTCGAACAGGGCGGGTGACACCAAGAATTTTTACCTCGTCGCGCCCGGTGTGGACATCAACTCCACCTACCGCGGCCGCCGCTCCTACGTCTATATGAGCGGCACCTCGATGGCGAGCCCGCATGTGGCCGGGGTGGCGGCGCTGGTGAAATCTTACTGGCCGCAACTCAAAGCCGAAGAGATCGCCTCGATTCTGTTCAAGACCGCCACCGACCTGGGCGATCCGGGCGTCGATGAGGTCTTCGGCTGGGGCTTGGTTAATGCCGAGCGTGCCATGCAGCCAGTGGGCACGACCACAGTGACCACCGCCCGCGGCGTCAAGGTGGCGAGCAACACCTTGAAGCTCACCGCACCTGCGGCGAGCGGCAGCGCGCTCAAAACGATGTCCGTCCACGTTGTGGCCACAGATGACTTCAATCGCGGCTTCCGTTATGGCCTTGCCTCGGCGATTGCCACCCAGCCTGCGCCCGCGCTGGCAGCATCTTTGCAGGACGTCGGCCGGCGCAACATGCTGGTCGAGCGGGTGTTGCCCGATGGTTCGCGTTATGTGGCCCAGATGAGCCGGCAGGCGGATCTTCAGCCGGCCTCGCCAAGTGCCTTGGCGGGTTATGAACCCCGACTCAGGGCGCCCGCGGTGATGTCGGGCTTTGCGGTGGTGTCACGCGATCAAAACGGGCGCGAATGGGCGGTGGGCGGCAATGGCTTTGCCGGGTATTTTTTCGGCAGCATGAATGAGCTCGCCGACACCCGCAGCACGGCGGGTGAGTTCGCCAATCCGATGTTCTCGCTGGTGGCGCGTCACAGCCACCTGGGCGTGAGCCTGCCGCTGGCGGGTGGCTGGAAATTGAAGAGCGGCCTTCTCACTACGGCCGCCGCGGGCAGCTTTGCCGAGCAAGCGGGCGAGACCACTCGCCCGGCGCGTGCCAGCCTCTTTGCCGCCAGCCTCACCCACGCGGGGCCGTCTGGCGCGGTCAGTCTCACCGCCGGGCAGCTTGCCGAGCGTGAATCGATGCTCGGCGCCCAAGGGGCCTCGGCATTGCGGATGGAAGGCACGCTCAACACCCGCTTCGCCACACTGGATGCCGCGCACCGCTTAGGTCTCGGCTGGGCAGGCTTTGCGAGCTACACCCTGATGGCCGCCCCCGAGCGCGCCAACACCGCAGACAGCTTCATCAGCGCCCACACCGGCCTGCGCGGCGACGCGTTTTCCCTGGGCCTGATGCGCGCCGATGCCTTCAAGACCGGCGATCGCCTGAGCATGAGCGTTTCGCAGCCGCTCAGATTGCGCGCAGGCAATCTCAATTTTCATCTGCCGCAAGCGCAGGATGAGGACGGCCATCTTCAGTTTGGCTCGCAAAGCGCGGGGCTCGCCCCCGCCGGGCGGGAGTTGCGCACCGAGTTGCGCTATGACACCCCGCTTGCCAAGGATGTGCAGTTGGGCACGTTCTTGATGCTGCGTAAACAACCCGGCCATGACGCAAGCCAGCCGGATGATGTGGCAGTGGGCGGTCGGTGGGCGAAGATGTTCTGAGCCTTGGGCGGGTGACGCAGGCGGGGTGACGCAGGCGAATCGCCCCCGCCCAAGCTCACTGCCCGCCAGTTTTCAGCAAGGCGTTGATGGCTTTCAGGTCGTCTTCCCCCAGCGCGCCGGCTACTGCTTTGAGCTTCAACTGCGCAAGCAAGGTGTCGTAGCGTGCCCGGGCGAGATCGCGGCGGGTGGCGAACACCTGGCTCTGCGCGTTGAGCACATCGATGTTGATGCGCACGCCCACTTCCATGCCGGTCTGGTTGGATTCCAGCGCGAGATTGGAGGAGGCCAGCGCTGCCTCCAGCGCCTTCACCTGCGCAATCCCGGAAGTTACGCCCAGATAGGCCTGCCGCGCTTCAAAAGCCGCGCGGCGGCGGGCGAAATCGAGGTCATTGCGGGCCCGCTCGGCCAGCAGCACTGCCTCGCGATCGCGTGAGCGCAAGGCCCCGCCGGCGTAGAGCGGCAGATTGATCTGCAGGCTCAACACCTGGGTGTCGGCCTCGCTCGCGGTGGCGGAGATCGGGTTGCGGCTGTGGTTGTAGCTCGCCACCGCATCCAGCGTGGGGTAGTGTGCCGCGCGGTTGCGTTCGATGTCGCGTTGGGCGATTTCAAGGGCCGCTTGCTGCATCTGCACTGCGGGGCTGGATTCTTCGGCGCTCGTCACCCAGGCGGCGCCCTCATCCGGCTGCGGCCGGTTGATTGTGATGGCTTGACGCAGGGGGGCGAACTCGTCCTTCAAGGTGCCGGTGATCGCGGCGAGGTTTTGCTGCTTGATCGCCAGATCATTTCGCGCGGCGATTTCCTGCGCGGCGGCCAGATCATGCCGGGCTTGCGCTTCATGGGTGTCCACGATGGTCGCGGTGCCGACTTCAAAATTGCGCCTCGCCTGCTCGAGCTGCTGCACGATCGCGGCTTTTTGTGCGCTGGTGAAAGCCAGCACATCCTGCGCATAGAGCACATCGAAATACGCCTGCGTCACCCGCAGGATGAGCGATTGCTGCGCGTCGGCATATTGCGCGTTGGCCTGGGTCACCGCGAGTTTTGCCTGATCGAACTGCACCCAGTTTTGCCAGCGGAATAGCGGCTGGGTGAGCTGCAGGGTGTAGCCGTTGGTGTTGTAACTTGGGTTCGCGCGGGCGGGTTGCTTGATGTCGGTGTCATTGTGCGCGGTGCTTGCGCCCAAGGTGACCGTGGGCAGCAAACCGGCTCGCCCTTGCGGGATGCGCTCCTGGGCGGCCATCC
>Ga0079301_1000955_pt1 | contig 13825 bp, 13 predicted proteins | sample Wag4_2014_7_11_3_FD_74797 | JGI IMG/M metagenome (GOLD analysis project Ga0079301, IMG submission 74797) | Fresh water mixed with fracking chemicals microbial communities from Ohio, USA - Utica-2 Time Series FC 2014_7_11 | ecosystem: Engineered > Industrial production > Chemical products > Input...
CGCACCGCGCTCATCACCTGGTCGAACTGATCCTTGCCGTCGCTGTGCCGGAACGCGAACTGCGCCAGGTCGCGGCGCGTGAACGTCGCCTGCTGCCGGGTGATGGCGTCGAGCGCGATTTCGGGACTGGCGATGATCTTCTCGCCATTCTCGCGCGCGATCCGGGCATGGTCCTCGACCCGTTCGGCCTCAAGCCCCTGTTCGGGCATACGCGACGCCGCCGGCCCGATCTTGTGCTGCGGCTCAAGGTCGATGCCCTGCGCCGCCAGGGTCCGGTGATCTATGCGAGCATCAATATCCAGCTCGGCTAGGCGCTCGTTCACATGGTCCGCCCACGCCTCGCGCCACTCCTGCAAAAGCTGCGTCGAGTTCCACTCGCGCACCTTCTGGCCGAAGCCCTCGGGGCCAACCTCGCGCATCGACAACATGACATGCGCGTGCGGTTTGGGCTGGCCGTCCTTCCCCCTGTCCCAATGCACGTTCATGTCTGCGACCATGCCGCGTTCGACGAACTGCTTTTCGACAAACTCGCAGGCGAGCGCGACACCCTGCGCCTGGTTCAACTCGCGCGGAATCGAAAACTCGATCTCGCGGGCAAGCTGGGCGTCCTTGCGTTTCTCTCCCGCCTCGACCTCGTTCCACAAGGTCGCGCGATCGTTTAAACGCTCCGGCGCACCTTCGGGCAGCATGATTTCCGAATGGACGACTCCGGCCTTGTTCGAGAAATCATGGTCGCGCCCGAGTCGGTCATCGTGCAGCCGTTCCGCCGCGCGATAGGCCGCGCTGGCAACGGCGCTCGATCCGTTGGCGCGACTGATGACCTTGGCCGAGAAATGGTAGATCGCCATGACGGCCGCTATATTGCCTTTCTTAGCGCACGTCGGCAACGACGTATAAGCGCGCACTCACACTCTCTGACGTTCGCGTGATTGACTTCGCCGCATTTTTTCTGCCGGGGGCGTTCCTCGCGCGCGCGATCGTGCTACGCTGCGTCCCTGATCCTGGGCGCGAGGGAGAGGATATGCGGAAGGTGCGCGACTATGACGCGGAGCTGCGGGCGCTGAACGACAAGGCGCGCGCGCTCAAGGCGAAGAAGGTTCAGCAGCTCGGCGAGCTAGTCACGTCCACCGGGGCCGACGCACTCGACCCCGACACGCTGGCGGGCGCGCTACTCGCTGCTACCGAAAGCGCCAACGCGGACGAAAGGGAGGCGTGGCGCGTGAAGGGCGCGGCCTTCTTTCAGGGACGCGGGCGCAAGGCTTCCCGACGCGCTGGCGGCAACACTCAAGGCGGACACGAGACTGGCGCAGGCGAGACGCCGCGTTGAAGCCGCGCAGCGCCGCACCGATACGAGGGGATGGGTCGTGGCCCGCCGCGAACGCACCCGCCATCTCATAGAGCTGGGCGGCCTCGTCCAGAAAGCCGGCCTTGTCGATCTGACCGACGACGACCGCGCCACCCTTTACGGTGCGATGCTCGACCTCGCCGCGCGTGTCCAGGGTGACGACGCCAGCAATATGCTGGCGCTCTGGAAGCGGCGCGGCAAGCGAGCGTTTGACGCGGAGGCGAACGCCGGGGCGGGTCCGACATGATGCGCGACGGCCTCGATCATCTTCCCGCCGTCAAGCGCCGCGAGCTGGAACGGGTCGCCCGCGTCCTGTTCGATGAATTTGAGGATGCTGTCAAAACCAAGCTCTCCGACAAGCGCAAGGGCGGCCGCATCCTCAAGCTGATCCTGTTCGGCTCCTATGCGCGCGGCGATTGGGTCGAGGATCGCGCCAGCGGCTATATTTCCGACTATGACCTGCTCATCGTCGTCAACTCCGACACCTTCACCGATCTGCAAACATGGTGGGCGGCCGCTGACGATCATCTGGTGCGCGAGCTGACCGTCACCAGGCACCTCGCCACCCCCGTCAATTTCATCGTTCATTCGCTGATGGACGTGAACGACCAGCTCGCGCGCGGCCGTCCCTTCTTCGCCGACATAGCCCGCGACGGCATCGCCCTCTACGAAGCGCCGGGACAGCGCCTCGCTGCGCCCCGCCAGCTCTACGCGGAGGAACGCCACGCCGAAGCCATGGCGCACTATGACAAGTGGCTCCCCGATGCCGCTTACTGCCTGACGCTCGCCGAATATGCGATCCGCGACGGCAAGACCAACCATGCCGCCTTCATGCTCCACCAGGCCGTCGAGCGCGCCTATCATGGCCTCCTGCTCGTCCTGACGCTCTACAGCCCCAAGTCGCACCGCCTGACCGTCCTGCGCTCGCTCGCCGAAAACCTAGACCCCCGGCTGATCGAAGCCTGGCCGCGCGACACCCGCGCCGCTCGCCGCGCCTTCGCGCAGCTCCAGCGCGCCTATGTCGAGGCACGCTATTCCCCGGCCTATGAAATCACCCCCGACGAACTGGCGTGGATCATCTACCGCGTGAAGCATCTCCACGCGATCGCAGCCGCGATCTGCGCGGAACACCTCGCCGGCAACGGAAAAGGAACGGCCTGACATGGAATGGTTCCGCCAGCTCGGCCGCGCGCTCCGCAACGTCGCCCGCCTGTCGCGCCGCAATCCAATATGGGCGATCACGGCGCTGACCCTTAGCCCGATCGCCCTCATTCGCCATCTGCTGCGCGTCGCGGCCCTGTTCCTGATCGTCGCCCTGGTGCTGGGGCTGGGGATGCCGCTCATCGCGGAAAAGCTGCTCGGCCTGCCCCGCGATTCCCTGATCTACCAGGCATTGATGATGCTGACGGGCCTAGTCGTCATCCTCATCGTCCTGCGCGCCCTCTTTCAACCGCTAATCCTGCGCTATGGTGGCCTTGACGGCGACGACACGCACGGCTCGGCCCGCTTCGCCACGGCGAACGAGACGCGCGCCCTCGCCCGCGCCGATACCGGCCTGCTGATCGGCCGCGACATGAAAACCCGCAAGCTGCTGCGCTATCCCGGCCCCGCCCATCTGCTGACGATCGCGCCGACGCGCACCGGCAAGGGGGTGGGCACGATCATTCCCAACCTGATCGACTATCCCGGCCCGGTCGTGTGCATCGACCCCAAGGGCGAGAACGCCATCGTCACCGCGCGCGAGCGCGCCAGGTTCGGTCCGGTCCATATCCTCGATCCGTTCGGCATCACCGGCCTGCCCTCGGCCGCCTTCAATCCGCTGGATCGGATCGACCCCGCCGGTCTCGATCTCGCCGACGACGCCATGACGCTCGCCGACGCGCTGGTCTATGACGCTCCCGGCGAAGCGGGCGAGGCGCATTGGAACGACGAAGCCAAGGCGCTGATCGCCGGCCTGATCCTCCATATCGTCGCCAGCGAGCCGCCCGCGACCCGCACCCTCGCCACGCTGCGCGATCATCTGACGCTCGCCCCGCAAGCCTTCGCCGCCCTGCTCTCCGACATGCAAGGCTGCGGCGGCCTGGTCGCGCGCGCCGCCAATCGCCATCTCGGCAAGTCCGACAAGGAAGCCTCCGGCGTGCTGTCGGCCGCGCAGCGCCATACCCATTTCCTCGATTCCCCACGCATGGGCCGGGTTCTCGGCCGCTCGGATTTCGCGTTCGCCGACATGAAGGCGTCGCCGGCGACAATCTTCCTCGTCCTGCCGCCCGATCGCATCGCCGCCTATGCCCGCTGGCTGCGCCTGATGATCGCGCAAGCCCTCACCGATCTGTCGCGCGGCGCGGTCCCTGCCCGCCCCGTCCTGTTCCTGCTCGATGAATTTGCCGCGCTCGGCCGCCTCGATCCGGTCGAACGCGCTATGGGCCTGATGGCCGGCTACGGCGTCCAGCTCTGGCCGATTTGCCAAGATATTCACCAGCTCCGCACGCTCTACCGCGAGCGCGCCGGCACCTTCTTCTCCAATGCCGGGGCGTTAGGGGTCGTCTCAGAAAACGGAAAATAAAGCACGTTAAGCTCCAATTTCGCGCAGGTACTGGTACAACGTTTCGCGGCTGATGCCAAATTCACGGGCCAGCTTTGCCTTTTGTTCGCCGGCCTTGACGCGTTGCAGAAGTTCAGCGGCGCGTTCGGGCGAAAGCGCTTTCTTGCGGCCCCTGTAAGCTCCGCGCTGTTTGGCGAGCGCGATGCCTTCCCTCTGCCGCTCGCGGATCAATGCTCGCTCGAACTCGGCGAACGCGCCCATGACCGACAACATCAAGTTCGCCATCGGCGAATCCTCACCGGTGAAGGTCAGGCATTCTTTGACGAACTCGATGCGCACACCTCGCCTGGTCAGCTTTTGCACAAGGTGGCGCAGGTCATCGAGGTTGCGGGCCAAGCGATCCATGCTGTGCACCACCACCGTATCTCCTTCGCGCACGAAGGCCAACAGCGAGTCAAGTTCTGGGCGCTGGGTGTCCTTGCCCGATGCCTTGTCGGTGAATACCTTTCCGACTTCGACCTGTTCCAGTTGCCGCTCCGGGTTTTGGTCGAAGCTGCTGACCCGGACGTAGCCGATACGTTGACCTTGCAAGATGCCCCCAAACAGAAAAGTGTCAGGAATAAATCTATGACCTTGCGCAGCTTGTGTCAATAAATTAAGAGATTGAGTCTATCCGGACGTTTCTGGGTAGGCTGTCCTGACGTCAGTTTAGGGCATAGTCTAAGCAGACAGATCAACGCGCTTGCATCATTTTGATAGTTGTAGTATTATTTAAATATGGAAAAGCAAGCCGCAACATCAATTTTCGAATCCCTCTCATCGGGCCTGCGCTTGGACGTGTTCAGGCTGTTGGTCAAGAAGGGGCCGGACGGCATGGTGGCAGGCGAGATTGCTAACGCGCTGGATATACCGCCGGCCAACCTCTCCTTTCACCTGAAGGCGTTGTCACAAGCTCGCTTGGTGACAGTAGAGCAGGAGGGTCGCTTCCAGCGCTACCGCGCGGATATCCCGTTGATGCTGGATTTGATCGCGTACCTCACCGAAGAATGCTGTTCGGGCAACCCCGTGCAATGCATTGACATGCGTGCTACCTCGAAATGTGTCGAGGAACTATTGCCGCCTCTGTCACCCACCCCAACGAAAGCGACGATATGAAAATTCTTTTTCTTTGCACCGGTAACTCCTGCCGTTCCATCCTGGCCGAGGCGACCTTCAACCACCTGGCACCCACAGAGTGGGAAGCGATGAGCGCAGGTAGTCAGCCGACCGGGATTGTTCACCCGCGCTCTCTGGCGCTGTTGGCGCGTGAAGGCATCGCCACAGATGGACTGCGCAGCAAGTCGTGGGAGAACTTGCCGCTGGTCCCGGATGTGGTCATCACTGTCTGCTCGAACGCCGCGGGAGAAACCTGTCCGGCTTACCTTGGCCAGGTAGTGCGGGCGCATTGGGGCGTTGACGACCCCGCTCATACGACGGGAAGCGACGAGGAAATCGAAGCCGCCTTCACGAACGCTTACCGGATTTTGCGTCATCGCATTGAAGCGTTCATCGCGCTACCCCTGGCGCAGCTTGAGCATGACCGAGCACAGTTGAAGGTGGAACTGGATCGGATCGGAACGCTTTCAGAGTAGTTTTTATTTGACATACATTTCAATACTTGATGGAGGTTTTAAATGAATAAGATCGAAGTCTTTGACCCGTCGTTGTGCTGTAGCACTGGCGTGTGTGGGGTGGATATTGACCAAGCCCTCGTCAATTTTGCTGCCGATGTTAATTGGGCGAAGCAGAACGGGGCGCAGATCGAGCGCTTCAATCTGGCGCAGCAGCCACAAGCCTTCGCGGACAACGCGACGGTAAGGGCCTCTCTGGAAAAAAACGGTCAGGACGGGTTACCACTAATCCTGGTGGACGGACAGCAAGTCCTGGCAGGACGCTATCCTGGCCGCGACGAGCTGACGGACTGGATCGGGGCAAATGCTGGGAGTGCCTTGTTCACGCCCCAAACAGAAGGAGGACCAATCATGGAAAAGAAAAACAGCGAAGTGAAATCAGGCAAAAAAGGTCTTTGGACCATCCTCAAGGAGTCCATGAACAAGGCGAGCAGCGGTTGCGGCCCTGGGTGCGGCTGCCATGTCGAGAATCAGGACAGCAAAAACCAGCGGAAGGATGTGCCGGAGAATCCGGCAAAGGACAACGGGAAGGCATGATGGCTCGACCAAATAATTCGCGAAACTTGCAAGAAATACTGATCTTTGCGCTTGTCCCGGTAATAGTTGGAGCGTTGACACTGGCCTCTTGGCTCCTGGGCCGCTGGCAGGTCGGGCCTTGGCTGCTCTTGGGTCCCTGGCAGATCGGGCCGGGAACTCTGGCTGCGGGACTTGCCCTGGTCGCAACCTTTTTCGGCGGATGGCAGCGGTTTTGGGCAGGCTTCCGGGACGTCGCAAATCGAAGAATCACGGTCAACGTCTTCGTAACGTTGGCGCTTTTTGTCTCGATAGCTGCCGGGGAGTTCTTGCCTGCTGCGGTAATCATTCTGATTATGGCCGTGGTCGGGGCTTTGGAGTCTTACACGCTTGACAGTACGCGCCGGAGTATCCGCGGCCTGCTAGATCTCACCCCGCCAATGGCAAACGTGCGGCGCGGCGATGAGGAAGTCCCCGTTGCCGTGGCCGAGCTTCAGTACGGAGATATCGTGATCGTACGGCCGGGTGAGCGCATTCCGGTGGACGGCGTGGTGACCGCGGGTGCCGCCGCCGTCAATCAAGCCCCCATTACCGGTGAATCCATGCCGGTGGAAAAGCTCAAGGGACACGAGGTGTTCGCCGGCACCCTGAATGAGGATGGCCGCCTTGAAATTCGAACAACCAAGATCGGCGCGGATACCACCCTTGCCAGAATCGTTCACCTGGTCGAGGAGGCGCAGGAGTCCAAAGCGCCCATCCAGGGGGTTGCTGACCGCTTCACCGTGTGGTTCCTCCCTGCGGTCCTCGTCCTGGCGGTTATCGGGTATCTGACTTCGGGTGATGTGAAGGTGGCCGTCGCCATTCTGCTCGTGGCATGCCCGTGCGCTTTCGCCATCGCGACACCCTCGGCCGTGGCCGCCGGCATTGCCAACATGGCCCGACGAGCCGTACTCATCAAGGGGGGCATTTTCTTCGAGATCGCAGGCAGGATCGACTCCCTGGTAGTTGACAAAACCGGCACCCTCACCCTGGGCCGCCCGAAAGTCCTGGAGGTAATCAGCGGCGATGGCGTGCCGAAAGACGAGGTGCTTAGGCTGGCCGCCATCGCTGAAAAGTACTCAGAGCATCCTTTGGCAAAAGCGGTCATGGCGCTTGCCGGTGAAAAAGCGCTTGAGATTCCGGACCCCGATGAGTTCAGAATCGAGATCGGCAAGGGTGTTGTGTCGTCTTATGCCGGGCAGCAGATCGTGGTGGGAAGGGATGTTTTTCTGAGGGAACAGGGAATCGTCATTCCCGCCCGGATCGAGCAGGCCGTGACGGACCAATCCGACCTCGGAAGAACGGTGATCCTGGTTGTACGAAGCCGCGAAGCCATCGGACTTCTGGCCATCGCCGATGAAGTCAGGGCCGAGACAGTGGATGCGATTGCCTCGATGAGGTCTCTTGGCGTGGGCAAAATCACCATGTTGACCGGTGATAACTTCAAAATTGCGCAGGCTGTAGCATCCCAGATCGGCGTGGATGAATTCCGGGCCGATCTCTTGCCGCAGGACAAGCAGTCCGCCATCAACGAGATGAAAAACAAAGGCCGGATCGTCGCCATGGTCGGTGACGGCATCAACGACGCGCCTGCCCTGGCGCTTGCTGATGTCGGCATCGTGATGGGAGGGACCGGCGCGGACGTCGCCATTGAGGCGGCTGATGTCACGCTCATGGACGGTAACCTCTCGCGTCTGGTCGAATTCGTGCAGATGTCCCGAAAGGTGCTGCGGCGGATCAAGATCAATATCTTTTTTTCCATCATCTATAACGTTATCGGTCTGACCCTGGCGATGCTTGGACACCTGACGCCCGTTATGGCCGTTATTTTCCAGGAAGCCGGTTGCGTCACCGTGGTTCTCAGTTCCACGTTGCTACTCTGGGCCAAGGTCCCTGGCCTGAAACGCCGTGGTTAATCAGCACGCGGACCGTTACGCAGTTGTCCCGCTTCTGAAAGAAGAACCGATTGGTGCAGAACGCCTGCGTGCGCTCATCCATCCCCAAGCATAGGAGGTCGACCATGTTGATCCGAAATTTTATGACTCCCGATCCGGTGACCGTTCAACCTGAAACACCGGTTGAGGACATCGCGAATCTGCTGCTGAAGCACCGCATCAACGGGGTGCCCGTGGTCGATGAGGCAGGCCGGCTGCTCGGCGTCGTGACTGCGGAGGACTTGATCCACCGGGGAGCGGACGAACGGCTTGAACCCCGCGAATCGGTCTGGAAGGAGAATTTCTGGGTTTCCTTCCTGGGCCCAAAGGGAACACAGCGCGACAAGGCCGAGGGGCGTACTGCCGCAGAGGTAATGACCACCGAAGTGCACGGCGTCGCACCTGCCATGCATCCCTCCGTGGCAGCCCGGCTGATGGTGGATCATCACTTGACGTCCCTTCCCGTAGTGGAAGATGGGAAAGTGATCGGCGTCATCTCCCGCATTGACCTCTTAAGCCTCCTTAAAGAACTCGAAAACCCGCTGAAAAGAGAGAATTGACGTGCTTGCTGCCCTACTGATTTTTCTTGCCACTTGCTGGATGAGGCCGGCTTTTTCGAATGGGCAGCCTTGCACGTCGCACGCTGGGGCGGCGGGAAAGGACGCATGCTGTTTGCACTGATCGTCCTGCTAGGTGCGGCCGTCGCCGCGCTTTTTGCCAACGACGGCGCGGCACTGATTCTCACGCCAATCGTCATGGCGATGTTGTTGGCACTGGGGTTCAGTCCGGCTGCGACGCTCGCGTTCGTCATGGCAGCGGGTTTCATCGCGGATGCCGCCAGCCTGCCGCTCGTCGTATCCAACCTGGTCAACATCGTCTCTGCCGACTTTTTCAATATCGGGTTCAATGACTACGCTGCGGTGATGATTCCGGTGAACATTGTCGCCATCATTGCCTCTCTGGTCGTACTTTCGATCTATTTTCGCCGCAGCATCCCCGCACACTACGACGTGAATCAGTTGAAACAGCCGAATGAGGCCATTCGCGATGCGGCCACGTTCCGTTTCGGCTGGGTGGTTCTTGTCCTGCTGTTGGTCGGATTCTTCGGCCTTGAGCCGCTAGGCGTGCCGGTTAGCGCCGTGGCTGCCGCAGGCGCCCTGCTGTTGCTCGCAGTCGCTGCGCGCGGGCATGTCATCAGCACCCGCAAAGTGATCCGTGAAGCGCCTTGGCAAATTGTCGTTTTCTCGCTGGGGATGTATCTCGTGGTCTATGGGTTGCGTAACCAAGGCCTGACCGAGCATATCGCAAGGCTGCTGGATTACTGCGCACAAGGCGGCGTATGGGGTGCCGCCTTTGGGACGGGCTTCCTCACAGCGCTGCTGTCTTCGGCCATGAACAACATGCCGACGGTACTGGTGGGCGCCCTGTCCATTGATGCCACAAGCGCAACGGGCGTGGTAAAGGACGCGATGATCTACGCCAATGTGATCGGTAGTGACCTGGGGCCAAAGGTCACCCCGATCGGCTCGCTGGCGACGTTGCTTTGGCTGCATGTGCTGGCGCGCAAGGGAATGACAATCACATGGGGGTATTACTTCAAGGTGGGCATTGTGCTAACCGTCCCCGTACTTGCGGCGACCCTGGCAGCGCTGGCACTGCGCCTGAGTCTCGCTTAATGCGAGCGGAGCGCTGTTTGCGGACATGCATGCAGTATTGGAGTAAAGAAGGGTGAGCGGCTTGGCGTATGGCTATTCTTTTGAGTGCGGTCATCGGGATACCGCTCTATATCGCCTTTTTTAGCGGAACTGGATTTACTCGGCCATAGAAAGAAAAAGAGCATCCATGCCACGCCGTTCGATCCTGTCCGCCGCCGAGCGTGACAACCTGCTGGCATTGCCGGACGCCAAGGAAGAACTGATCCGTCACTACACGTTCAGCGACACCGACCTGTCCATCATCCGGCAGAGGCGCGGTCCGGTCAACCGGCTGGGCTTCGCCGTGCAGCTCTGCTACCTGCGCTTTCCTGGTGTCATCCTTGGCGTCGATGAGCCGCCGTTCCAGCCGTTGTTGAAACTGGTCGCCGACCAACTCAAGGTCAGCATCGAAAGCTGGGACGAGTACGGCCAGCGGGAACAGACACGGCGCGAGCACCTGGTGGAGCTTCAAACGGTGTTCGGCTTCCAGCCCTTCACCATGAGCCACTATCGGCAGGCCGTTCAGTTGCTGACCGAGCTGGCCATGCAGACCGACAAGGGCGTCGTGCTGGCCAGCGCCTTGATCGAGCACCTGCGGCGGCAGTCGGTCATTCTGCCCTCCCTCAACGCCGTCGAACGAGCGACCGCCGAAGCGATTACCCGCGCGAACCGGCGCATCTACGATGCCCTGGCCGAACCGCTATCGGACGCGCATCGCCGCCGCCTCGACGATCTGCTCAAACGCCGGGACAACGGCAAGACGACCTGGTTGGCCTGGCTGCGCCAGTCACCGGCCAAGCCGAATTCCAGGCACATGCTCGAACACATCGAACGCCTCAAGGCGTGGCAGGCGCTCGACTTGCCTTCGGGCATCGAGCGCTTGGTTCACCAGAATCGGCTGCTCAAGATCGCCCGCGAGGGCGGTCAGATGACGCCCGCGGACCTGGCCAAGTTCGAGGCGCAGCGCCGCTACGCGACCCTGGTGGCGCTCGCCATCGAGGGCATGGCCACCGTCACCGACGAAATCATCGACCTGCATGACCGCATCCTGGGCAAGCTGTTCAACGCCGCCAAGAACAAGCATCAGCAGCAGTTCCAGGCGTCCGGCAAGGCGATCAACGCCAAGGTGCGGCTGTTCGGGCGCATCGGTCAGGCGCTGATCGAGGCCAAGCAAGCAGGCCGCGATCCGTTCGCCGCCATCGAGGCCGTCATGTCCTGGGATGCCTTCGCCGAGAGCGTCACCGAAGCGCAGAAGCTCGCGCAGCCCGAGGACTTCGATTTCTTGCACCGCATCGGCGAGAGCTACGCCACTCTGCGCCGCTACGCGCCGGAATTTCTCGGCGTGCTCAAGCTGCGGGCCGCGCCTGCCGCCAAGGACGTACTCGACGCCATCGAGGTGCTGCGCGGTATGAACACCGACAACGCCCGCAAGGTGCCCGTCGATGCCCCGACCGACTTCATCAAGCCACGCTGGCAGAAGCTGGTGATGACCGACACCGGCATCGACCGGCGCTACTACGAGTTGTGCGCACTGTCGGAACTGAAGAACGCGCTGCGCTCCGGCGACATCTGGGTGCAAGGCTCACGCCAGTTCAAAGACTTCGAGGATTACCTGGTGCCGCCCGCGAAATTCGCCAGTCTCAAGCAGGCCAGCGAATTGCCGCTGGCCGTGGCCACCGACTGCGACCAGTACCTGCATGACCGGCTGACGCTGCTGGAAACGCAGCTCGCCACCGTCAACCGCATGGCGCTGGCCAACGACCTACCGGACGCCATCATCACGGAGTCGGGCCTGAAGATCACGCCGCTGGATGCCGCGGTGCCCGACACCGCGCAGGCGCTGATCGACCAGACAGCCATGATCCTGCCACACGTCAAGATCACCGAACTGCTGCTCGAAGTCGATGAGTGGACGGACTTCACCCGCCATTTCACGCACCTGAAATCGGGCGACCTGGCCAAGGACAAAAACCTGCTGTTGACCACCATCCTAGCCGACGCGATCAACCTGGGCCTGACCAAGATGGCCGAGTCCTGCCCAGGCACGACCTACGCCAAGCTCGCTTGGCTGCAAGCCTGGCATACCCGCGACGAAACCTATTCGACAGCGCTGGCTGAATTGGTGAACGCCCAATTCCGACATCCCTTCGCCGAACATTGGGGCGACGGCACCACGTCATCGTCGGACGGCCAGAACTTCCGAACCGGGAGCAAGGCCGAAAGTACCGGCCACATCAACCCGAAATATGGCAGCAGCCCTGGGCGAACCTTCTACACCCATATATCCGACCAGTACGCGCCGTTCCACACCAAGGTAGTCAACGTCGGCGTGCGCGACTCGACCTATGTGCTCGACGGCCTGCTGTACCACGAGTCCGACCTGCGTATCGAGGAGCACTACACCGACACGGCGGGTTTCACCGATCACGTCTTTGCCCTCATGCATCTGCTGGGCTTCCGCTTCGCCCCGCGCATCCGCGACCTGGGCGACACCAAGCTCTACATCCCGAAGGGCGATGCCGCCTATGACGCGCTGAAGCCCATGATCGGCGGCCCGCTCAACATCAAGCACGTCCGCGCCCATTGGGACGAAATTTTGCGGCTGGCCACCTCGATCAAGCAGGGCACGGTGACCGCCTCATTGATGCTGCGGAAACTCGGCAGCTACCCGCGCCAGAACGGCCTGGCCGTGGCTCTGCGTGAGCTGGGCCGCATCGAGCGCACGCTGTTCATCCTGGACTGGCTGCAAAGCGTCGAGCTGCGTCGCCGCGTGCATGCCGGGCTGAACAAAGGCGAGGCGCGCAACGCGCTGGCTCGCGCCGTGTTCTTCAACCGCCTGGGCGAAATCCGTGACCGCAGCTTCGAGCAGCAGCGCTACCGGGCCAGCGGCCTCAACCTGGTGACGGCAGCCATCGTGCTGTGGAACACGGTTTATCTGGAACGGGCCGCGAATGCCCTGCGTGGCCACGGCAAGCCCGTTGATGACTCTCTATTGCAGTATCTGTCGCCACTGGGATGGGAACACGTCAACCTGACCGGCGATTACCTCTGGCGCAGCAGCGCCAAGATCGGCGCGGGCAAGTTCAGGCCGCTACGGCCGCTGCAACCAGCTTAACGTGCTTTATTTTCCGTTTTCTGAGACGACCCCTTGTCCGTCCCGTTCTCGAAAACCGCTCTCGAATCGAGCCGCCGAGACTGCCGAGTTTCGAGAACAGCCGAAACGCCGCTTCCAGCGGCAGACGCCACACGCAAAGCCGCGCCGTTGCTGGATCGAGCATTCCTTAGCGTGCTTTTAATTCCGTTTTCTGAATCGACCCCCGTTACAGATATTCGGCGTCAACGACCATGACAGCGCCAAGCTCGTCTCCGATCTGCTCGGCCAGGAAACGGTGATGTTCGAGACGATGAGCCGCGCTCTCGATGCCGACGAAACCGGAATCTCGTTCGGCGTGCAACATGTCGGCCGCCCGCTGCTGACCCCCGATGAAGTCCGCACCCTGCGGCCCGATTTGCAGCTCCTGTTCCTCGCCGGCCAGCGCCCGATCGTCGCCACCAAGCTCGCCTATTATGTCGATCGCGAGTTCGCGGGACGGTTCGATCCGGTGCAGCCCGTTTAAACGGCTTCAAGCGCAAGCATCATAATATCATTTGTATATCTAACCGATGGCGTTCCGCCATATATCGGCATCCGTGAAATCGTCCGAAAGCGTTGAAAATCTACCGCTGCCGCGCGAAAGGTGAGTTTTGGGGTATCGGCTCACTTTTCGCGGGTCGGCGCGGCGAGGCGACAAGGATCTACTTTCAGAAAAATCCTGCCCTGGGACGCCCATAGAGCGGCTTAGCACGTTCGACTCTCCCCGACCTATCGAACGCCCGAAATGCCGTCCAGCGGCCCGGAAATCGCACCAGTAGCGACGTTTCCGCCTGCCCTGCCCTCTCGAATAGATCGCTGCCCTATCCGCCTGGCTTTTCTGGAAAGCCAATTGCGACAGTGGAGCTGGGCGCGGTGCTGGAAGGTTGGGCGCTACGGTGCGACTAATCTCCCTTTATAATTAAAAGCGTGCCGGCGAAGCCGGCTCATCATGGGG
>Ga0079301_1000957_pt1 | contig 13821 bp, 6 predicted proteins | sample Wag4_2014_7_11_3_FD_74797 | JGI IMG/M metagenome (GOLD analysis project Ga0079301, IMG submission 74797) | Fresh water mixed with fracking chemicals microbial communities from Ohio, USA - Utica-2 Time Series FC 2014_7_11 | ecosystem: Engineered > Industrial production > Chemical products > Input...
GTGGTCTTGCCGTGATCAACGTGACCAATGGTGCCGATGTTCACGTGAGTTTTGTTTCGCTCAAATTTGGCGCGTGCCATTGTTTATCCTTTCTCGTTTCTTAACTTAATCTTTATCGACGCCGCCCGCAAAAACTTGCGTGCAAACGCTCGGCAGCGTCGCATACCGGGCTAGACTTTAGCGCCCTTCGACTTGGCGATGATTCCCTCGGCAATATTCTTGGGGACTTCCGCGTAGTGGCTCGGCTCCATCGAGTAGGTGCCCCGCCCCTGCGTCGCCGAGCGCAAATCCGTCGAATAACCGAACATCTCAGCCAAAGGCACCTGCAGGCGGATAGTCTGCAACCCCATCGCAACCTCCATGCCCTCGACCATGCCCCGACGCCGACCCTGAAGGTCACCGATCACATCACCCGTATTTTCCTCGGGAACGACAACCTCGACCTTCATAATAGGCTCAAGAATAACCGGCGACGCCTTATGACAACCTTCCTTCAACGCCATGGAACCAGCGATCTTGAACGCCATTTCATTGGAGTCAACGTCGTGATACGAACCATCAAAAATGGTTACCTTGATGTCGATCAGCGGATAACCCGCCAAACAGCCGCCATTCAAAGCCTCTTTGACCCCATTATCGACGGCGGGAATGTATTCCCGGGGTACAACACCACCAACCACCTTATTGACGAACTCATAACCCTTGCCGGCTTCATTCGGCTCGATTTCAAGCCACACGTGACCATACTGACCGCGGCCACCCGACTGCCGAACAAAACGCCCTTCCTGCTTCACAGCACGCCGGATGGTTTCACGATAAGCAACCTGCGGCTTGCCGACATTCGCCTCAACCTTGAATTCACGCAACAGGCGATCGACAATGATTTCCAGATGCAATTCGCCCATACCGGAAATGATCGTCTGAGCCGTCTCAGGATCGTTGTGAACCCTGAACGTGGGGTCTTCCTCAGCAAGCTTGCCCAGCGCAATCGACAGTTTGTCCTGATCCGCCTTGGTCTTGGGCTCAATCGCAACGTGAATGACCGGCTCAGGAAAGTCCATCGCCTCCAGAATGATGGGGTGTTTTTCATCACACAAGGTATCACCCGTTGTGGTGGACTTCAGCCCAACACCCGCCGCCAGATCGCCACAGAAAATCTCATCCAGCTCCTGACGAGTATTGGCATGCATCTGCAAAATACGGCTGATGCGCTCCCGATGCCCCTTGGTGGAGTTAAGCACATAGCTGCCCGAGGACAACCGGCCCGAATACACCCGGAAGAACGTCAGTTTGCCCACAAAAGGATCGGTGATGATCTTGAACGCCAAAGCCGAAAACGGCGCGTCATCACTGGTCGCCCGTGTATCTTCCGCTTGTGTGTCAGGATTGACTCCCTGAACATCTTCAATGTCGACCGGCGCTGGCAAGAAGTCAATCACCGCGTCCAGCATGGGCTGCACACCCTTGTTCTTGAACGCACTGCCACAAGTCACAGGAACCAGGCTGATATTCAGTGTCCCTTTGCGAAGGCCACGCTTGATCTCCTCAATCGTCAGCTCCTCACCCTCAAGGTACTTCCCAATCAATTCATCGTCCTGCTCGGCAGCCGCTTCGATCATCGCCGTGCGATACAACTGCGCCTCATCCAGGAATTCAGCGGGAACATCCGTCACAACCGTGTCGGTTCCCAAGTCGTTATTGTAAACAATTGCCTTCATGGTGATCAGGTCGACCACGCCCCGGAAGCCATCTTCCGCACCAATCGGAATCTGAACCGGTATCGGATTGGCCTTCAAGCGCTGCTTCATCTGATCAACTACCCTGAAAAAGTCTGCACCCGTCCGATCCATCTTGTTGACAAAAACAATCCGCGGAACGCGATAACGGTTGGCCTGACGCCACACGGTCTCAGTCTGCGGCTGCACACCCCCGACACTACAAAAAACTGTTACGACACCATCCAAAACACGCAGCGAGCGCTCCACCTCGATCGTGAAGTCCACGTGGCCGGGCGTATCGATAATGTTGATACGATGGTCCTTCCACTGGCAGGTCGTCGCCGCGGACGTGATGGTGATCCCCCGTTCCTGTTCCTGGACCATGTAATCCATGGTCGCCGCGCCCTCGTGAACCTCTCCGATCTTGTGCACGCGCCCGGTGTAATACAAGATGCGCTCCGTCGTCGTCGTCTTGCCCGCATCAATATGCGCCGCAATGCCGATATTACGGGTCCGCTCAAGCGAAAACTGCCTAGCCATCAGACCAACTCTCCTTACTCGAACCTACCAGCGGTAGTGGGCAAAGGCCTTGTTCGCCTCGGCCATTTTGTGGGTGTCTTCCTTCTTCTTGACCGATGCCCCAACACCTGAAGCGGCATCGTTGAACTCGCCGGCCAGTTTGTCAATCATCGACTTGCCGGAACGCTTCCGCGCATTGATAATCAGCCACCGAATGGCCAAGGCGGTTCCACGCTCTTGCTTCACCTCAACCGGAACTTGGTATGTCGCACCACCCACACGCCTGGGCTTGACCTCGATCAATGGACGTACATTCTGCACAGCCTTTTGAAACACCTCCAAAGGCTCCTTGCTTGAACGGGCCGCCGCCTGATCCAGTGCCGTGTAAAAAATACGCTCCGCGGTGCTCTTCTTACCACTCAACATCATCGTGTTGATGAAGCGCGTCATCAGCAAGTTTCCAAAAACCGGATCAGGCATCGGCGCCCGCTTTACAATCCGTCCACGTCTCGACATGCGTCTATCTCTCCTTACGCTCGCTTACTTCTTTTTACCGGTCGCTGCCGCCGCTTGACCCGGCTTGGGACGTTTCGCGCCATACTTTGACCGACTCTGCATCCGCCCCTTGACACCGGCTGAATCCAACGTGCCCCGGACAATGTGATACCGCACACCCGGCAAATCCTTCACACGACCGCCACGAATCAAAACAACCGAGTGCTCCTGCAAATTATGTCCGACACCCGGAATATAACTGGTTACCTCAATACCGTTGGTCAACTTCACACGCGCCACTTTTCTCAAAGCCGAATTAGGCTTCTTGGGCGTTGTCGTATACACCCTGGTACAAACGCCGCGCCGCTGCGGGCACTCCTTCAATGCTGGGGACTTCGTCTTCACGACGACTTTCGCCCGCTCTTTGCGAACAAGTTGACTGATGGTGGGCAACGATCATCCTCCTACAGACCCCGCTAGCACTCAGAGCCACGGGTACCCAAGCTAAACCCAAATAAATGAAATCTTAATATACAAGCGAGTGAAGCCCTGTGTCAAACGAGCGGTCGACGCACAAGGCGCTCTCAGCCGAAATTTTTGCATGAAATGGCTTACTCGCGGCTGTAACCGCAATCCAATTACACGTCAGCGCGCGCACGCAAACCCCCTTTACTCCCGCTAAGCCCGAGGCGCCCAACACCAGTGACGCCATCCCGTGACACCGAAAACGTATCCCTCACAAGACCGTCTGCATCGACGACGGAACCACTCAAGCGCTCACCCTCAAGCTTGGCCCCTACAAAGTGGTAGGCTGACAATGCACGCGCCGTAAACGGCATCGGTTTAACCGGTCGCAACCACGCGCCTGCGCCTCCTGTGACAATGAAGGTCGTACCGGCCGGATGAGGCGTCCCCCCACGCAATGGCTGGCTGCGTTCGTAATGGTGGTCGTGACCCTGAAACACAAGCTGCACCCGGTACCGATCAAACAAGGGTTGCAGGTGACGCCTGAGTATATCGCTACCGCCGTGCACTCCCCCGCTGTAAAGCGGATGATGAAAATACACAATCCGCCAGCGCTTCCCCGCTACCGCCAAACGACTCTCCAACCACTGATACTGCGCAGACCCCGTATGCAACGCCACATTGGAATCACAGGCAAGCAACTGAACGCCCCCCATACGCCGCTCATACCAGCGACTGGGGGCCTTGCCCGGTTCGTTCAACCCAAAGAACCGCAACAAAGGCGCCCCAAGCCCCGTGCGGCAGTCGTGGTTGCCAAGCACCGGGTAAACCGGCACGCGTCCAATCATCCGGGCATAGGGCGCCACATACCGCGAACCGTAGCCCTCTTCAGCACCATCCTCATAAATGACATCACCTACGTGAAGGACAAAATCCGGACGCCAGGCGTCAAGCCGCCGCGCAACCGCCCATTGGTGGCTGCTGCCACTCCCTGAATCGCCGATCACCGCAAAGCGCAACGGCTGTTGATACTCGCGCGAGAACGTTTTAAACCGCACCGGGGCTGACCACTGCTTACCCTCCGCCACCTGGTACACATAGGTGGCGCCAGGCGCCAAGCTATCGAGCGTCGCGCGGTGTCGCCGGCCCACCGTGCCAGAAACGACGCGGGCTGACGGGTCACCATCTTTAAACAACCGCAGCCGACCAGTCTGCACTGTCAAGGTCTCCCAAGCGATGCTTGCGTGGCGATCCCCCAACACCAGCATTCGAGGCTGTGGCGTCGCGGCCAGCGCCTCAGCCACTAAATCAAACCCAAAGACGACCCATCCGACAACAATCCCTGCAAGCACCACGTTCATCGGACACGCCACCTCAATGAAGAATCAGGCGGGACGCGGCCCGCCTGATTCAAACCGTCAGCAACAACGCTCAGAAAACCTAGAGCTCCTCGTCGTGTTCACCAGGATCAACGAACTCACCGGGAGAAAGATCCTCGACATCCTCGTCAACGCGCTCGCCATCGCCAGAAGGCACGGCAGCGGCGCCAACCAGGCTCGCACCACCAATCAGCTCCGGTGCAACGGAAGGCAGAACGAAGTCCGAACCAGCGGCCACCTCTTCTTCTGGCTGATTAAAAAGACCTGTACCAGCCGGAATCAAACGACCAATGACGACATTCTCCTTCAAACCGTGCAGCCAATCCTTCTTGCCTTCAATTGCTGCTTCCGTCAACACACGCGTAGTCTCCTGGAACGATGCTGCCGAAATGAACGACTCCGTGTTCAAAGATGCCTTCGTGATCCCCAGCAAGACCGGCGTCGAAACAGCATGCCGACCATCCTTGTCGGTGATCAGGCGCTGCTCGCGATCCAACTCAAGAACATCAACCATCTCACCAGGCAACAAGGTCGTGTCGCCAGGATCGTCGACCTTGAACTTACGAGTCATCTGCCGAACGATGGTTTCAACGTGCTTGTCCCCAATCTCAACCCCTTGAGACCGATACACCATCTGGACCTCATCCACCAGAAAACGCTGAACCCGCGCGACGCCGAGCACCCGCAACACGTCACGTGGATCGATCGCCCCTTCGGTCAACGCATCACCGCGGTTCACCACATCGCCATCCATCACGACCAGACGTCCACCCACAGGAATCGAATACTCCTCCGTGCCATGCGCCGTCTCAATGAACACCCGAACGTTCTCATCCGAGTCAACCATCAATTTGACGACCCCGTCATGCTCCGCGACGATCGCCGATTCCTTCGGCTTGCGCGCCTCAAGCAATTCCTCGACACGAGGCAGACCCTGAATGATGTCACCTGTCTTGACCCGGTCATAAACCAAGGTGGCAAGGTTTTCACCCCGCTGAACCATGTCCCCCTGGTCCACCATCAGTTGCGTACCCGGTGAGATCAAATAAGGGCGACCGTGTCGCAAGGCAAGGGTCTGCGCATCAACAACACGCACCCGACCAGCCAACCGCGCTGTTTGACCAGGTGAAAACACATCCCCCTCACGGACCAAATCACCATCCAAAACCGTTGATGGTCCATCTAACCGAATCACGTCCTCGTGATCGGCCGTCACCAGTATCAAACGCCGTAACTCAGCGCCTTCAGGCTGCGCCGGATAATGAACGACGCCCTGCTCATGGCTTTGAATCTCCGTCTTGAACACAACTGTCCCCGGCTTGACGAAGTCGCCATCAGCGACCGCCAGCGTGGTGACAATACAGTCCTCATGGTGCTCACCAAAGCGCCCCACAGACGGCAGGTCACGCCGCAAAGGCATGCTCTCCAGAATCACGACCGACAGATCATGAACCTGCTCCTCACCCTCGGCCACCTCTCCCCGTGACGTAATCTCGACACGACCACTCAGGCTCGCCATCGCTGAACCCTTGCACAAGATGACTTCTGTCCGAACCAACGGCGTGCCAGCCTTGATCCGTTCATTATTCTTGACAACCAGCCGCGAATGCGACCGCAAGCTCAAATCATCGGTCGAGGACTTGAAAGGCAAGGTCACTTCGGCCGGCTCAACGGCGTATCGCTCGATCGATCGAACGATAACAATACGCTCACCGTCAGCACCCTCGATGACCTTGATGATGCCTTCGTGTGTCGCCACAAAGCCACTGGCCAATTCGGCGCCGCGATTCACGGCATCGTCTTCTTTGACTTTCAGTTCAAGGCCATCGGGTATCTCAAACGATGTGCCGGGATAGACATACGCCTCTTTTACCATTTCGTTGTCAATGAACAATTCGAGGATGCCCGCCGTCTTCGTGTAAATTTCCGCACCCACAACCAATGCGGTACCCGGCTCAACAAACATGCCGCTTTGTATACCAAAGCCAAGCTGCTCAACCGGCTTGTTGATGGTCAGCATTTCCTCCGGAACAAACGTGATCTCACCGCGTCTGACGACCAGCTTCCGATCAGCCTTGTCAACCAGACTCGCTTCCGCGAAACGAACCTCACCGGAAGTGGTCACGACGTAACGCTCATCCACCACATCCGCGATGACCGACGTGTCACCATCCAGACGTTGGCCCTCCGCCACGCGCAGAACATAAGGCGCCTCTTCACCTTCAACCCGAAGCAACCAGTCCTTTTTACCCGCGACAACATCTGTTCCCGGCATAACCAGATTGGCCGTTACAATCGAAATGTCACGCCCACCCTTAACCACGCGCCGACCGCCTTCGTCAACGATCACCACATCTGAGCCCAACCGAACACGACCGCCACGCTCCGTGACAGCGGTGCTTTCGGTCAACACATCACCACGCTTCACACTCGCACCCGGCTGTATAACCGGACGATAAGCGGATGGCAAGGTGTAGGTGTCACCAGCCAACACCCAGATCACGCCAGAACGATTAGCCGTCTTGGTGACATTGCCCTGACGATCGCGCCGTTCCTCAGGCCGGAAGCCGCTGAATTCAACAGTGCCCGCCAAATCGGCACTCACGTCCTTGTAGCCGCGCTCAAGTGACTTGCGGCTTGCACGCCCCGTCTCAACGATCGACTCGGCAATCAACGTTTCTTTCGAAACCTCAGCACCGTTTTCTACCCGCAACTCATACCCGACCGGCACAACAACAGCGTGATGTTTCTTTGCCGACTTGATGGTGATAACCGCCTCTTTATCAAGCACCAACTTCACGTCCCCGTGACGGGTTCTGAAGTCTCGGGTACTCAAATCCGGCGGCAAAACAACGATGCCCGCGTGCTCCGCCTTGACAACCGCAGTCGAGGAACTCTTGGTAAATACACCCCCGGTGTGGAAAGTCCGCATCGTCAACTGGGTGCCTGGCTCACCGATCGACTGAGCCGCAATAATCCCAACCGCCTCACCAATATCGACGAGCTGATTATTGGTCAAGGACCAACCATAGCACTGACGACATACTCCGTAGCGACTCTGACAGGTCAATGGCGAACGAATCTGGACCTCTTGGACACCTGCGGCGACAATGAGGTCGACCAGCGGTTGCGTCAACAACATGTTTGCTTCAACCAGCACCTCACCGGTTGCAGGTTCCACGACATGGTCAGCCAACACCCTGCCTTTAAGCCGCTCGGCCAGCTTGACAACCACCGACTCACCATCGCGAATTGCAGTCAGACTGATCCCTTTGTTTGTATGACAGTCTTCCTCACGAATGATGACGTCTTGCGCCACGTCCGCCAACCGGCGCGTCAAATACCCCGAGTCTGCGGTTCGCAACGCGGTGTCAACCAACCCCTTGCGCGCACCGTAACTCGAAATGATGTACTCGGTAACATTCAAACCTTCCCGGAAGTTTGCCTTGATCGGGAGATCAATGATCCGACCAGACGGGTCAGCCATCAAGCCCCGCATCCCAACAAGCTGACGCACCTGAGAGATGTTACCGCGGGCACCTGAGAACGCCATCATGTAAACCGAATTCAGCCGATCCATTTTTTCGACGATCAGATCCTTCACCTTCTCGGTGGCTTCAGCCCACGTGTCGATCGCCTTGTTATGACGCTCAACCTCCGTGATCTCACCCCGCAAATAAGCCTTGCGCGAGCGCTCGATTTCGGCCTCGGCCAATTCAAGAATCTCCGCTTTCTCCTGAGGCGTCTGCAAGTCGTGAATGGATACCGTCACACCGGCGCGCGTTGCAAATCTGAACCCAAGATTCTTGAGCTGATCCGCAAGCAACGCCGCATCCGAAGGAGAATACTCCTCAAACGCCCGCATGACGACGTCTTCCAACATCTTTTTGTTCACCAACGCGTTAACAAACGGGAAACCGGGTGGCAACGCTTCATTGAAAATAATGCGCCCAACCGTTGTCTCAATGATCTGCCCCTTGCCACCATGCTCCAGATAATCCGTCTGCGTCAAACTCGTCTGCAGACGATCATGCTTGATGCGCACCTTGATCAAAGCGTGCAAATCAATCTGGCCGGTCTGATACAACCCAACCGCATCAGTGGAATTCGCAAAGACCATTCCCTGACCGCGCACCTTGCCTGGGTCCAACACCGACAAATAATAGCAGCCAAGCACCATGTCCTGGGTCGGCGTGACGATTGGCCGTCCGGTCGCCGGCGCGAGCACATTGTTGCTCGACATCATCAACAATCGCGCCTCGGTCTGTGCCTCCACCGACAACGGCACGTGAACCGCCATCTGATCACCGTCGAAGTCCGCATTGAAGGCCGTACAAACCAAAGGATGCAACTGAATGGCCCGCCCCTCAACCAAAACGGGTTCAAACGCCTGAATGCCCAGGCGGTGCAGGGTCGGGGCCCGATTCAGCAATACCGGATGACCGTTGATAACATCCTCCAGGATGTCCCAAACAATCGTTTCACCGCGCTCAATCTTCTTTTTCGCCGACTTGATGTTCTGCACGATTCCCCGCTCAACGAGTTTGTTCATTACAAACGGTTTGAACAACTCAAGTGCCATCTCCTTAGGCAAACCGCACTGGTGCAGTTTCAGACTGGGGCCGACCACAATCACGGAACGACCGGAGTAGTCAACTCGTTTCCCAAGCAGATTCTGTCTGAAACGGCCCTGTTTGCCTTCAATGATGTCCGAGAGGGACTTCAACGCACGATTGTTCGGACCAACCACCGCCCGCCCTCTGCGGCCATTGTCGATCAACGCATCGACGGCCTCCTGCAACATCCGCATCTCATTGCGAATGATGATGTCCGGCGCGTGCATCTCCCGCAAGCGATACAGTCGATTGTTGCGGTTGATCACCCGCCGATAGAGATCATTGAGGTCCGACGTCGCAAACCGACCGCCATCGAGCTGCACCATCGGTCGCAAGTCCGGCGGAATGACCGGAATGACATCCAAAACCATCCAGGCCGGATTGGTTCCGGAGCCGAGAAACGCTTCGATGACCCGCAGCCGCTTGATCGCCTTGGCCCGCTTCTGACCGGTCGAAGACAAGGTCTCCGCCCGCAACTCATCGGACTTCTTTTGCAGATCAAGCTGCGAGACAAAGTCCAGAACAGCCTGCGCACCCATCTTCGCATCCAAAGTCGAGTCTGGATTCTTGTCAAATACGTCTTCGTACTGCGCCTCATCGATGATGTCACCATACGCAAACGACGTATCGCCACCATCAATCACCAAATACTTGTTGAAATAAACCACATCCTCTAACTGCCTCAACGGAATGTCCAACAGTTGGGACATATAACTCGGGATGCCCTTCAAGTACCAAATATGCGCAACCGGCGCGGCCAAATCGATATGTCCCATGCGATAGCGCCGTACTTTGGAATCCGTGACTTCAACCCCGCACCGTTCGCAAATGATACCCTTGTGCCGAACGCGCTTGTACTTGCCGCAATGACACTCCCAATCCTTGGCGGGCCCAAAAATCCGCTCACAGAAGAGCCCGTCACGCTCCGGCTTCAACGTACGATAATTGATCGTCTCAGGCTTGGTGACCGCACCGCGAGACCAACTGCGAATCCGGTCGGGGCTTGCTATCCCCACTTTAATGTAATCGAACGCGTACGTCATTTACCGAAGGGTCTCCTTTTCCTCGATGTTCGCCGGCAGGGTCATCACACGGGACAGTTGCGTGCGCAACCGATCACGCGTGTTCTCATCCTCCTCGAACAGCTCGATCTCTTGACCGGCTTGCGTCGCGACATGGACGTCAAGACACAAGGATTGCAATTCGCGAATCAACACCTTAAACGACTCCGGTATGCCAGGCTTGGACAAGTTCTTGCCTTTGACGATCGCCTCATAAGCCTTTGCACGGCCCGGCACATCATCCGACTTGATGGTCAGAATCTCCTGCAACGTGTACGCAGCGCCATAGGCCTCCAACGCCCACACTTCCATCTCACCGAAGCGCTGGCCACCGAACTGCGCCTTGCCACCCAACGGCTGCTGGGTCACCAACGAATACGGCCCCGTCGAACGCGCATGAATCTTGTCATCAACCAAGTGGACCAGCTTCATCATGTAAATCGTGCCAACCGTCACGGGACGATCGAATCTATCCCCTGTCCGTCCATCATACAAATCAATCTTGCCCGTCTCAGAAATCCAATGTTTACCCGACGACTCCCGCGCTGACCCCAAGCTGTTGCGCAACAAATCATACGACGATTCAGAACCGAACATTTCATCGAAAGGCGGTATCTCATAAAAAATACCAAGATTCTCAGCCGCCCACCCCATCAAGGTCTCATAGGTCTGACCCACGTTCATTCGGGAAGGCACCCCCAACGGATTCAACACGATATCTACAGGCGTGCCATCCGGCAAGAAAGGCATATCCTCTGCCGGCAAAATCTTCGACACAATGCCCTTGTTACCGTGCCGTCCCGCCACCTTGTCACCGACCGAAATCTTGCGTTTCTGCGCGATGTAAACGTGCACGACCTGGTTGACACCAGGAGAAAGATCATCACCCGCCTCACGGCTGAACACCTTCACATCAACAATCCAACCCTTGTCGCCGTGGGGCACGCGCAAGGAGGTATCCCGCACGTCCCGCGCCTTCTCACCAAAAATGGCCCGCAAAAGCTTTTCTTCTGGCGGATGCTCACTTTCACCCTTGGGCGTCACCTTGCCGACCAAGATGTCATCCGGCTCAACTTCAGCCCCAACCCGAATGATGCCCCGTTCGTCAAGGTCCTTAAGCGCATCTTCACCCACATTTGGAACCTCGCGCGTGATTTCTTCGTTGCCCAACTTGGTCGCGCGACTCTCGATTTCATGTTTTTCAATGTGAATCGACGTGAACACATCGTCCATCACCAACCGCTTGTTGATGAGGATCGCGTCCTCGAAGTTATAACCCTCCCACGGCATAAACGCCACGATGAGGTTTTGGCCCAACGCCAACTCGCCCGCTTGTGTGGCCGCACCATCCGCGAGGACTTCATTCGCTGCGATCTTCTGCCCCTTGCGAACGATCGGACGCTGATTCAGACATGTATCCTGATTAGACCGCAAGAACTTCGTCAAGGCGTAGTGACGCTCTTTACCGCTTTCTTCCCGTACACTGATCGACGTTCCCGACACGCGCGAAACCACCCCCGCCGCCTCAGCGACAATGACCAGACCGGAGTCGACCGCCGCCCGCTTCTCAAGGCCTGTCCCGACCCGCGGACGCTCAGGCCGCAACAGGGGCACACTCTGGCGCTGCATGTTGGAACCCATCAACGCTCGGTTCGCATCATCGTGTTCAATAAACGGAATCAATGCGGTTGCAACAGAAATGATCTGAATGGGCGAAACACCAATCAAATCTACATCGTTCGGCGCGGCAAACAAAAACTCCGCCTTGTAGCGAACCGGCACCTTGTCATCCCGGAAATGCTTGCCATCGGGGGTCAAAGGCGTGTCAGCTGCGGCTGTACGATACTCATCCTCTTCTTCCGCCGTGATGTACATAATGTCATTGGTCACTTCGCCATTAACAATCTTACGCCAAGGCGCTTCAATGAAACCGTACTCATTCACCCGCGCAAAGGTCGACAAAGAACCGATCAAACCGGCATTGGGTCCTTCAGGGGTTTCGATGGGGCAGATACGACCGTAGTGCGACGGGTGGATGTCGCGTACCGCGAACCCGGCCCGCTCGCGGGTCAAACCACCAGGACCAAGCGCGGACAAACGACGTTTGTGTGTCAGCTCAGCCAATGCATTGGTCTGGTCCATGAACTGTGACAACTGACTGCTGCCAAAGAACTCCTTGATGGCAGCCACCAGTGGCTTCGCATTCACCAGGTTCTGTGGCGTCAATGTTTCCGCTTCCTGAATGGTCATCCTTTCGCGGATGATCCGCTCCAGCCGCGTCAAGCCCACCCGGAACTGATTCTGCAACAACTCTCCGACCGACCGGATCCGCCGATTCCCAAGGTGGTCGATGTCATCGACATGACCCGCATCGAAATTCAGGTTAATCAGATAATCAACCACACCCACGATGTCCTCACGCGTCAAAATGCGCTCCGACTGCGGGGTTGACAGGGCCAGTTTCTTGTTCATCTTATAACGGCCAACACGTCCCAAATCGTAACGTTTCGGGTCAAAGAACCGCGCCTGCAAAACCGAACGACCACCCTCGACACTCGGCATATCACCCGGCCGCAGCTTGCGGTAAACCTCAACGAGCGCCTCATCCACCGTGCTGGTCTTGTCCGCGTCGAGGGTTTTTTGCAGATACTCCTGATGCTTGAACAACTCGAGCATTTCGTGATTCTGGTACCCCAACGCCCTCAGCAAAACGGACGCCAGCAACTTGCGGGTCTTGTCGATCCGAACATAAATCAGGTCGTTGACATCGGTCTCAAACTTCAGCCACGCCCCCCGATTGGGAATGATAGTGGCGGAGTAGACCTTCTTGCCCGATGGGTCAGGGTCCCGTTTAAAGAAAACGCCGGGCGATCGCACAATCTGCGACACGATGACCCGCTCGGCGCCGTTCACGATGAACGTGCCTTGATCCGTCATCACGGGCAACTCGCCCACAAAAATGTCCTGCTCCTTCACCTCGCCCGTTTCCTTCGAGACGAGTCGGACCGGAATCCGAAGCGGACGGGCATACGTCGCGTTCCGCGCCCGACACTCATTCACCGAATACTTGGGCGCCCCAAGGGTGTAGTTCGTCAAAAAATGCAGCTCAAGCCGGTTCGAATAATCATTGATCGGGGAAAACGAAACCAGTTCTTCACGTAAACCTTCATCCAGGAACCATTTGAACGAATTCCGCTGAACCTCGATGAGATCAGGCAAGTTCTCAGCCAACGAGGTCACGCCACTGTACGGGGTAACCCGGAGCTTGTTCGTTTGAGACATTCACACCACCCTTTAAGTCTGACAATGTCGCTTCGACCCGACGGTACTGTATGGAACGGCCCCCAACCATCATCCCGACAACACGGTGCTCAGGCAACCCAAAAATTGAGGTGCCAAACCTGGAGACCTGACTCCGCCGAAAATAAGCCGAATGACAATCATACGTTTTGGAAATGACATCGTCAAGCGAACGCCACAACCCCGAAACGGCCCCTCAGCGTCTCCTGAGGCCAGCAGGCCCGAATCGATGGCGTTGATAAAAATTTAAGTTCGGTTTAAAATGAAG
>Ga0079301_1000961_pt1 | contig 13752 bp, 9 predicted proteins | sample Wag4_2014_7_11_3_FD_74797 | JGI IMG/M metagenome (GOLD analysis project Ga0079301, IMG submission 74797) | Fresh water mixed with fracking chemicals microbial communities from Ohio, USA - Utica-2 Time Series FC 2014_7_11 | ecosystem: Engineered > Industrial production > Chemical products > Input...
ATAATGAACCATAAAAATTCCCGCTATCCACTTGCATTAAAATTAGCGGTAAGTCTAGGCGAAGAAAAGGCTATGTATTCATCTCAAGAGCTCCATAAAATACCCACATCTACACTTTCTGACTGGAGAAAAAAATCACCTGATTTCTTCTATAATCAAATGCTTGACACAGGCGAGCAACAAGATTTAATAAAGCTATTCAATCGTCAAATGAAGAACAAGGATCGAGAAAAAGAACTGCTCGATACCTATGTCGCGTTCATTAACTTCATAAAAACTGCTATGGGGGAAAAGTCTTTTGACAAATTCCTTTCAAAAAACCGATTGAAATATGTCGCCTATGTAGAATCACTTCCCAAGCTGATCACTAGGAAGCACTTCTTGAAAATCACTAATGTAAGCACAACCAGATTTAGCAGCTGGGAGTTAGAGGCGAACGTTCATTGTTTATCTAGCGCAGATAATGTTTGCGTTAAACGCCGCCCTCGCCAACTAACCCAGAAAGAGAGGGACAATATTCAAAAAATTGTTGAAAAAGGTGGACCAAACAAATATGCTGTTTGGGCAATTAATTTAAAGTCTGGAAAATTAAAGTTTGGAATAACAACATTTTATAAATACTCGAAAGGGCTAAAAACGGAACACCAATTGAGGAAGGCCCCTCGAAAAGCCAATTTGGTTCGAGCAAGTAGACTGCATGAAATATGGCATGCAGACATCAGCGTTTTTAAGACCCTAGATGGAGTAAAGCACTACTTCTACTGTGTTATGGATAACTATAGTAGAGCGGTCTTAGCCTGGCGCCTCGCTGACAAGATAGATGACGAGATATCTGTTGCTGTACTTCAAGAAGCATTTGAAAATTCAAATCCGATACAACCCACTATTAAAGTTGAAAATGGGCAAGAGGAACTAGCCGTCCTTAAGTACATGACCGACGGTGGTTCCGAGAATAAAAAAATCCAAAGTAAGATCGTGTTCGCTGTGAATCATTTAGTGGCGTGGAAGAATATTCGTTCGTCCAACTCGATGATTGAGCGCGTCTTTCATACCATGAAGAATGAATACAAGTACATTCTGTACTCTTCAGATTTCACAGAATTGAAGGCGATACTTGAGCAGACCATTAATGCCTACATGGATCGTCCCCATTCTCAGCTTGGTATTTATTCACCTAGAGAAGTTATGTTGCGGCAATCTGGATGGTTCGATGAGAAATCTGCCCTTAAAGATGGAGCCATGAAGCGCCTCCATTCCAATCGAAATAATGGTTGTAAAAATTGCTCCTGTAGTGATAAATCTTCCTGCCTTAAGGAAGATCAGTTAGTGCAGCATTAATCTCTGTCACTATGTTGCTTGGATTTTTTTCGCTTCGCTCAAAAGATCCCGTGCCGGGGTGGCTTCACTAATTCAAGTGCCCGCGGGCGCCCGTGGCGCACCGCCCGGTTTTTTATAGCCCGTTGGCGCTCTTGAACAAGTTCGATCGCACGGACCATAAAAAACCCGCGCCTCCATGCGGAGGCGCGGGCACTTGATTTTTTGGCGGAGAGAGCGGGATTCGAACCCGCGGTACCTTTCAGTACACACGCTTTCCAAGCGTGCTCGATCGACCACTCTGACACCTCTCCAGGATGCCATTCGCTCCAACGAATTCCGAAGCGAACAAGGGCGGCAAAGATAGCGCGGGCTCCGTGCTTTTTGCGCCGTTCGCTGCCAAATTGGCCGATGTCGGGCCGCGGTGAACGAAGGAACGGGAATTGCGTTAAGGCAAGCATGACCCCAGAAGACTTCACACAGGCCTGGAACCGAGCCGTACCGATTCAAACCTACCTCGACGACCAGCTTTCAGCTGTGGTGGATGAGGCCCATCCCTATGCTCCGTACTACAGCATCAACCAACAGCGGGTGCGGCGGCTGAGCCAGCGATTGCGCCTCGAGGCAGAGACCGAATCGTCGGCGCTGAATGCCAAAAGTGGAACGAAGTGGCTGATTTTGAGCGAAACCTGGTGTGGCGACGCCGCCCAGAGCATGCCGGTATTGGCCGCAATGGCACGCGCGAGCAACGGGCGAATCGAAGCCCGGGTGCTGTACCGCGACGAAAATTTGGACCTGATGGACCAGTTTCTAACAAACGGAGGGCGAAGCATTCCCAAGGTGATTCAGCTCGACGGGTCGTTTGGCGTTACGGCCGATTGGGGTCCGAGGCCGGCCGAAGCCCAGGAGCTGGTTCAGCGCATTAAGTCCGACCCGGAACGCGCCCATTTGTACAATGAAGAGCTCCACAAGTGGTACGCCATCGACCGCCAGCACGCGATTCAGCGCGAAGTCAGGGAGCTGATTTCCAACGCTTAGGCTTTCACATGTAATTTTTGGCGTGCGCTGGGCGACTACTACAGCATGAACCACAAGATTTCGCGCGCCCTGTACGGCGCCTTCGTGCTGCTCGGCCTGTACTACCTCATTGGCCAACGCGATCCGTCCACGGCGATCGCCCAAATTGGCATTGCGCTGGTTTTTGATCCGTTTGACCCCAAACAGCCCTGGGGCGAGCGTCCGCGCTGGCAGCGAATTTGGCTCTACGCCCACTTGACGCTCATGGCGCTGATCTTAGGAATGTGGATGGGCACAAACGACGCGGCCGACGCGGCCGCAGACGCCCGACGCGGATTTTGGGATGGCTGGAACGGGAACTGAGCCGGGTGGGCTGACCGACGCGTGGTCACTAATGCAAGCCCATCGGGGCTTGCTCACCAAACTCGTTCGGCTGTACTGCCCGCGGACCGACGAGGCCGACGACGCCTGGCAAGAAATTTACCTCCAGGTGCACCATGCCCTGCCCGGGTTCCGCGGCGACGCGCAGGCCGCGACGTGGCTCTACCGCGTGGCGCTGAATACGCTGCTCACCATGCAGCGCAAGGCCTACCGACGGCCCAGCACCGCACCCCAAGAGGCCGCGCCTGAGCCCGGTCACGAGCCCGAGGCCCGACAGGATGCAGCCGAGCGCCTGCACCGTGCCATGGTGCGGCTTCCCGAGGCCGACCGGGCCTTGATTGCGCTGCACCTCGAGGGGTTCCGCGCCGAAGAAATTGGCGAAACCCTCGGAATCACCGCCAACCACGTGAACGTCAAGGTTCACCGAATTAAAAAACAGCTTCAGCAATGGCTCCAAAACCCTTAAGCGAATTCGACCTCGAGGCCGCGTGGAAGTCGGCCGAGGCCCCAATGCCCCGTACGGTGCGCCCCGCAACGCCTCCTAAGGACGTGCCCCCGCCCCCCTTGGTGCGCGACGCGCTGCGCCGCCAGTACGCCGGCCTGGCCTTTGCCGTGGCGATCACCGCAGGCTATCTGTATGTACTTGCCGTGACGCCCTCGTGGATTTTGCGCGGCGGAATCGCCGTGATGGTCGCGTTCAACACGGCGGTGGCCTGGCGAATGGTTCCGCTGATTCGCCAGCTTCGGGCGGTTCGCGTCGACCAAGCCCTGCGTCCCTTTGCCCAGTCGCTGCTGGCGGAATTTCAGGATTGGTACCGCTTTCAAATCTACTGGGCGGGCGTGGCGATGCCTGTGGCGGCCTTGACGGGCTTCTTTTTGGGCGGAACCGTCGGTGCCCAAGAACCCGACGCTTCAGTGCTGTTGCTCAAGCCCAAGTTGCTCTTCACCGCACTCGGAGTAACGCTGGCCATCGTTCCCCTCGCGCTGCGCCTGAGCCGATGGATGTGGAAGCACAGCTACCAAAAAGACGTGCAGCGCCTCGAGGCCTGGTTGGCCGACCTCGACGACCTCGACGACCGCGGGGAGCCCGGGTCGCTCTGAGAACGCCTGAAACGCTTGAAACGCTTGGAACACTTGAAACGCTTGGAACGCGCCGACTAATCCCGCTCGCCGGCCCAACTGGCCGTCCATGCGGCAGCGCGCTGTGCCGACGGTAGCGCCAGCACCAGCATCATTTTGACCACGGCAGCCTCGAGGATCATGCCTCCGGATTCCCAGACCCCGGCGTCCTGAATGACTTTGCCCGAGGCATAGTTGGACGCGACGGGAGCCGCCGCCCGGCACTGCGAAACGTGCGCCAGGCATACGCCGGCCTCGTGCGCCTCGCGCAGCAGTCCGGCAAGCCAGGGCCACGCGGGGGCGTTTCCGCTGCCCAGCGTTTGGATGACAACCCCCTCGGCTCCACTGCCGAGCAGCATGGCCCGAAGGGCCTTTTCGGTCATTCCGGGGCTCAGCGTGGCCACGGCGACGTTGGGATTCAGGTCGCGCCGGCGAGCCTGCGACGGGTCGGGCGTCCACAGCCGCTTGCGGTGCAGCACGAGTTCCACCCCACTTCGGCCCAGTTCGGGGTAGTTGGGGCTGTGAAAGGCGTCAAACTGCAGGGCAGAATGCTTGTAGACGCGGTTTCCGCGAAACAAACGGTTCTCAAAAAACACAGCGACCTCGCGAAGCTGGGCCTGGCCGTCGCCGCCGCGCAGCAGCGCGATTTCGAGGCTGGTCAGCAGGTTGTCGCGGCCGTCGCTGCGCAGCACCCCGAGCGGAACCTGGCTGCCGGTCAGCACCACGGGTTTACCAAAGGTTCCGCCCAGCATAAAACTCAGCGCACTGGCGCTGTAGGCCATGGTGTCGGTGCCGTGCAGCACCACAAAACCGTCGAATTCGTCGCGGGCAGCCCACAGGGCGTCGGCCATCGCAACCCAGTCTTCGGGGCCCATATCTGACGAGTCCTTGGGCGGACCCAGCGAGCGGCAGTCGACCTCAGCCTGAAGGCGGGCCAAGTCGGGCACGTTGGCGCGCAGGGCGTCGGCGTGGAACGGAACCAGGCTTCCGTCGCGCTGGGCCACCATGCCGATGGTGCCGCCGGTGTAAAGGATCAGGAGTTTCACAGCCCGAAGATATGCTGTGCGTTGCGGGTGGTCACCGCGGCCACTTCGGCGAGCGGAATTTCGAGCTCCGCCGCCAAATGCTCGGCCACGCGCCGCACGTAGGCGCTCTCGTTGCGCTTGCCGCGAAACGGTACGGGCGCCAAATATGGCGAATCGGTCTCGAGGACCACGCGGTCGAGACCGGTTTCGCGCAGCACGTCGACCACGCCCGCCTTAGGGAAGGTGGCGACGCCCCCGATTCCGAGGTGAAGGCCCATCTCGATCAGTTCGGTGGCGATTTCGCGCGAGCCCGTGAAGCAGTGCAGCACTCCGCGCAGTCCCCGACCCTTCCAGGCGCGCAGCACGTCCATGGTGGGGCCCCAGGCCTCGCGCACGTGCATGCTGAACGGCTTGTTCCAGCGCAAGCACCATTCGAGCTGGCGCTCGAGCGCGGCTACTTGCCAATCGAGGGTGGTTTTATCCCAGTAGAGGTCGAGCCCGAGTTCGCCCACGGCACCAAAGGCCTCGGGTGTTGCCGTCCAGAGGGCTTCGTAGCGGTCGAGGACCTCGGCCCAGTCGGCGCCCACGTGGCAGGGATGGAGTCCGAGCATCAAGCGCACCGCCTCGGGGTACTGCGCCTGCAGCGCCTGCATGCGCGGCCAGCTCTCGTCGTCGACGTTCGGAATCAGCGCTAGGCGAACGCCTGCTTCGCGCATCCGCGCGAACACCTCGGCCCGGTCGGCCTCGAGCTGGGGGTTGTCGAGGTGCGTGTGGGTGTCGATGAACTGCATTCCGCAAAAATAGGCCGAAGGCCCGGAGTGCAGACCGGACTAAAGCTTGTAGCTGTAGCCCACGCTAAAGCTCACGCCCGGAACCAGTCGGCTAAAGACCTGGTCCTCGGCTTGGTAGGACTTGTAGACCGACAGCACGTCGTCGTTCATCAGGTTGCTGACCCGAAACTTGAGGCTTCCGCGGTCGTCCTTGCCCACCGTGCGGTTGAAGCTGGCGTTCAGGCTGTGGAAGGGCATCGTGTACACGTCCGGAAAAAGGCCAAGGCCTACAATCTGAAGGGTCGGGCCCTTGACGTTGTAGAACACGCCAAAGCTGTTCTGCTCTGCCGTGTACATGAATCCGCCGTTCAGCACATAGGGCGACTGGCCAGCCATTTGGCGCGTGTTTACGATGGTTTCGCCGGTGCGCTCAAAGGCCTTGCGGTCGTTGAATTCCTGGGTAGTCATCGTAATCTGTGACTGAATGAGCGTGATGTTTCCGTTGAACGAAAGGGGGCGAAGTTTGGGGCTGATGAAGGCGAAGTTCTTGTTCCACTCGATCTCGGCGCCCAGCATGGTGCCGGTTCCGACGTTGCGGGGCTGGAATTCGGTCGAAGTCTGCTGCTCGGCGATGCGCACCAATTCAATTGGGTTCTGGAACTGCTTGTAGAATCCGCTCACCGAGAACACTTGGCCGTCTTTGAAGAAGCGCTCCCAGCGCAGGTCGGCGTTGGTGATGCGGGTCTCTACGAGGTTGCCATCCCATGATGAGTACGGAAAAAAGCTTCCGTTAAAAATGCGGTTCGTCAGCGGATCGAGGATTTGCGCAAACGACAGTTCCTTGAACGACGGGCGGGCGATGGTGCGCGTGGCTACCAAGCGCAGGTTGGTGTTCTCGTTTACCGAATAGATGAGGTTGGCTGACGGAAAAAGGTCCAGCGAATTCAGCACCACGTCGTTGTCGAGGTTGCGCCCGTTGATCACGTCGCCCGAAGCATAGGCCTGGTCGCGGCCGGTGTGGCGCTGAATGAAGTGCTCGGCACGAAGTCCCAGTACAGCCTTGAGGCGTACGCTGAATGCGAGCTCGGTCGACACATAAGCGGCTGCCGTATTTGAATTTGACTGGTACTTGTTGGGGTTGGGCGTACGGTTGCCGGACTGGTAGTAGATGGTTCCGCCCTGGCCGTTGCCATAGATGTTGCTCGGATCAAGCACCACATTTGGATCGTACGGTGCTTCCCATCGGGGCTGCAGTCCAAAGAACTGCATGTCGTAAAAAAGGATTTCGTAGTCGCGAAACTTGAACGTGTTGCTCGCCCCGTACTGCAGTTTGCCGGGAGCGCGGTTGAACAGGAACTTTTTGGTGTAGTCCACGCGCAGCGGAAGGTTCACCTCGGCAAGCGAGCGCCAAATGCGCGACGGGTTACCTCCCGCGCCGGCTGAGAATGACGTGGTAACGGGATCAAACGTGTAGGCCGTACGGCGAATATCGGGATCTGACGACAGCGACAGCGTCGGAGCAAAGCGCCAGTCAAGTTCTTCGTTGGCGTCGTTCCACACGCGGGTGCCGTTCACCAAAAGGTTGGTCAGCGAGCGCTGGTTGTACTCGAGGTTGTTTGAAATTGAGCGGTAACCCGATTGACCAACCGCAGCACCGTCGTTGAGCACTTCAAATTGTGCAGCACGCTTCTCACCGTTCTGCAGGTGCATGAGCGTCACTCTGAACTTGCGGTTGCTGGTCTTTTTGGCGAATCCGCCGAGAAGTCCCACGAGTACATTCTGTTCTCCAAGGGCGCCATCTTGGGTCGTGGCGTAGCGAAGTTCGTTGAGGGATGGGTCTGCAAACCGCTGGTATTCACCATAAAACACATCGCGGTAGTTGTTGAACGACGTCTTGTAGGTGGCAGAGAAGATGTACCCAAGCTTTGGAATCTCACCCTGCTTGTTGGCCTTTTTAGCGTCCCACTGGTTGCCCATCGAGAGGCCAAGGCTGAAGTCCATGGGTACAAACGCTTCACTCGCGCCAAGCGTTTTGTTGAATGAGTTCACAAAGTCATTGGTGGCCTGGGACCCGAGGCCTGAAATCGGAGTCGGAATTACCGATGCGTCGGCACCGGCAGGCAGGCGGCGGGTTCCGCCATCAAAGCCCAAAAAGTCGGTCGCGCTGCCCTTGTAGGTGAGGTAGTCGTTGCGAAAGTGCATGCTCGGCGTATAGCCCCCTGACATGTTGACGTTGAATATTTTGCGCTCAGGGAAGGCCTTGGTTTCGACGTTCAACAGGCCACCGGTGAAGTCTGCGGGCATATCAGCAGTAAATGCTTTACTCACCACGATGTTGCTGATCAAATCGGTAGGAAAAATGTCCATCTGGATCGTGTTGCGGTCGGGGTCCAAGCCCGGAATGTCCATGCCGTTGAGCGTGGTCTTTGAGTAGCGGTCGCCCAGTCCACGAACGAAGATGTACTTGCCGCCCTCGATGGATACGCCGGTGACGCGCTTGGCTGCCTCAACGGCTGTGGCGTCGCCGGTCAGGCCAATTTTAGCCGCCGAGATTCCGTCCATGATGACGGTTGATTTTTTCTTAAGGGTCAAAAGCGAAGCCTCGCTGTTTCGAGTAGCCTCGGCCGTAATCACGACCTCTTCGAGTTTGACGTCGTCCTCGCTTTCGAGCACGATGGTTCCGAGCACTGTAGCGTCCCCGGGCTTAACCGCCACTCCGGCGATCTTCTTGGTTTTGAACGTAAAGTAGGCGACGCTCACCGTGTAGGTGCCCGGAGCCGCCTTGAGGCTAAAGTTGCCGTCCAGGTCTGTCATTCCCGCAACCGTCGTGCCCTCAATCTTCACTGCGGCGCCGATGATGCTCTCTCCCGTGCTGCCGTCAATAACGGAACCGCGGATGTAGGTAGCCTGCGCCGAAGCCGCGAGCGTGAACACAAGAGCCAAAACAATGGATAGGAATGATTTCATGAGTATAGGGATTGTTGCGGGTAGGTAAAAGAAAGTGCCCACGGAACAGTTTCCGCGGGCACCTCTTTTGGTTGGGGTTAAATCCGTTTCAAGAATTACTTGATTACGTTAGCTTGGTTGGCCCAAGAGAAGCCGTACACACTAATGTTGGCTTTTCCTGTTGCACCTGCAGTCACGCCAGCAGGAACAGCTCCGTTCACGTGGTTGGCAAGTGAGTCGGCAGGGACGTTGATTACAATGCCAGTGAAGGTTACTCCAGCAGCTGTTACGCGGTTGATCATTTGTCCAGCAACTACGTCAGTGAAGTAGATGTCGGTCATGTCAACGATTGAGTTGGCGTCTACGTTGATCAAATCTTGCGTAGCTACATCGTCGTTCGAGGCAATCACGTTTCCGTTTTTGAACTCGTGGCCGTTGCTGTACGCACCCTCTGGTCCGTCAAGCTCAAAGGCGTGACCGGCCGCAGTAACTACTACGAAGTTGTCGCACGTACCTGCCCATGACTGGTCGGTATCCAGACCGTCGTCGCCCGTATTCCACACAACCACGTTCTTTGCGTTTACTGCTCCACCGAACCACTCGATACCGTCGTCCTGGTTTGAAACGATTTCTACGTTTTCAACTACAGTTCCGCTACCTACGCCACCAAAGGTGATGCCGTTGATTTCGTTACCGCTACCGATGTTGGTGCCGCCGTGACGTACTGATACAAACTTGAGTACACCGCTGTTGTCAGCATTGTCGTTACCACCGTACAAACCATTGGCGTCTGAGGTTGGAATTCCCTCAATTTGAACCTCAAGAAGTTCGCCAGCCGTTCCGGGCTTGGGAGAGATTTGTCCGTTACCCAAAACGATGATACCACCCCAAAGACCGTTTACGGTTGGGTCAAGGTTGGGTGACGCGAAGTTTCCGGCAGCAACCATTTCAGGAGTGATTTCGTCAGCAACTGAAGTGAAGATGATGGGCAAGCTAGCGGTACCTTCAGCCATCAGCTTACCGCCGCGGGCGATCAAAAGTGCAGTAGCGTTTGAACCGGTTCCGGCTTCGCCTTTGATGACGGTTCCAGGCTGGATCGTCAGCGTAGCGCCGCTTGTAACTGTAATACGGCCACCAAGTTGGTAGACGGTATCAGCGTACCACGTAGTGTTCGACGTGATGTTTGAAGAGATAACCTTGTTGGTTTGGATCGGGTCGATTGGATCGACGGGATCACCACCGCAAGAAGCAATAGCCACAGCAGCTAAAGCCAGGGTTCCAAATTTGAAAATGTTCGTCATGATGTTTGCGTTTTGTTTGGCGCAAACCTAGACCCTCAATGTTACCTGTTTCTTAAATCTGCATGAACAAACATGCACCTAAGGATTTTCAAAGTACTCATTTCAAAGCACTTGACTTAAAAAGCCGCCGAGAGCTTACTTTTCGCGAGCGAATTGGAACCGTATCAAGCACGCGAACCAACGAGCCACTAGTAACTAGTTACTGGCTAGAGGCCCAAGCCTGCCCTGACGTCGCCGCCCATGAGCAGTTCGACCGGATTCTCGAGGGCTTCTTTGATGGCTACGAGGGTTCCGACCGACTCGCGGCCGTCAATAATGCGGTGGTCGTAGCTCATGGCCACGTACATAATGGGGCGCACCACGATTTGGCCGTCGCGCACTACGGGGCGCTCGACGATGTTGTGCATTCCGAGGATCGCGCTCTGCGGTGGATTGATAATCGGCGTCGAAAGCATCGAGCCGAACACGCCGCCGTTGGTGATGGTGAAGCATCCGCCCGTCATCTCGTCGACGCTGATTTTGCCGTCGCGCACTTTGGTCGCGAGGTCCTTGATTCCGCCCTCGACGTCGGCGAAGCTCATTTGGTCGGCGTTGCGAAGCACCGGAACCATCAGTCCCTTGGGCCCGCTCACCGCCACCGAAATGTCGGTGGTGTCAAACGAAACCATGTCGTCTCCGTCGATCATGCTGGCCACGGCCGGAAACATTTTTAGGGCACGCACCGTCGCCAGGGTGAAGAAGCTCATGAATCCGAGTCCGACGCCGTGCTTGGCGGCAAAAGCATCCTTGTATTCCTTGCGAAGGTCCATGATGGGCTTCATGTCGACCTCATTAAAGGTGGTCAGCATCGCCGTCTCGTTCTTTACGCTTACGAGGCGGGTGGCGAGTTTGCGGCGCAGTGCGCTCATGCGGGTGCGGGTTTCGCCGCGTCCAGATACGGGGGCGGAACCCATCGACACTTTGGCGTTCACCGCGTCTTCTTTGGTGATGCGGCCGTCCTTGCCGGTTCCGGCAACCTGAGTGGCGTCCATGCCTTTTTCAGCGAGGATTTTTTTGGCGGCGGGCGAAGCGGTTCCGGTCGCGTAGGTCGCGGCGGTCGGAGCCTGAGTAGCAGCTACCGGCATCGGGTTGGGGGTTGAGCTCGCGGCAGCGGCAGGCTTGGATCCGCCTTCAGGCGCGGCGGCCGAGGTGTCAATCCGGCATACCACTTGACCTACGGCCACGGTGGTTCCGGGCTCGACCAAAATTTCGATAACCCCAGCGGCTTCAGCAGGAAGCTCAAGTGTGGCCTTGTCTGAATCCACCTCGGCAATGGCCTGGTCCTTTTCGACGTAGTCGCCCGTGCTGACGAGCCAGGTGGCGATTTCTACTTCGCTAATCGATTCGCCCGGAGAGGGCACCTTCATATCGAGGATCATGGGTACGTGGTTTTAGCAGTCAAAAGTTTGGGCGATCAGGCGGTGCTGAATGTGGTGGGCGGCTTGGTGCGATCCGCTGGCCGGTGCAGCCGAGGCCGCCGGCGACACGCGGTGCAGCTTGAGGTCGCAGTTCGCGAGCAAGAAGGTCCAAGCGCCCATGTTGGCGGGCTCTTCTTGGGCCCAAACCAGCTTGGCGTCGTCGGGGTACTTGGCGAGTTCTGACTGCATTTGTGCTGCGGGGATGGGGTACAGCTGCTCAAGGCGCACGATGGCGGTGTCCATGCATCCGCGCTCTGCGCGGGCCTCCTCGAGTTCGTAGTAGAGCTTGCCCGAGCAGAACACCACCTTGCGCACGTCGGCGGGATTCACGGTCGTGTCACCAATGAGCGGCTGAAAGCTGCCCTGAGTGAGTTCCTCGACCGCCGACACGGCTTTGGGGTGGCGCAAGAGGCTCTTGGGGCTCATCACCACCAACGGCTTGCGGAAGCTCCAGTGCATACTGCGGCGCAGCAAGTGAAAGTGGTTGGCCGGAGTGGTCGGGTTGCAGACGACCATGTTGTCTTCGGCGCAGAGCTGCAAAAAGCGCTCGAGGCGGGCCGACGAGTGTTCGGCGCCCTGGCCTTCGTAGCCGTGCGGAAGCAGCATCACCAAACCGTTTTGGGTCTTCCACTTGTCCTCAGCGGCGCTGATGAACTGGTCGATGATGATTTGGGCTCCGTTGGCGAAGTCTCCGAACTGGGCCTCCCAGATTACGAGGGTTTCGGGGCTGGCCATGGCATAGCCGTAGTCAAATCCGAGCACCGCGTACTCTGATAGGTGCGAATTGTAGATGGCAAACCGGCCTTTCTTGCCCGGAACCGAGTTCATCGGGATGTATTCCTCTTCGCTGTCCTCGAGTTTGAGTACGGCGTGGCGGTGGCTAAAGGTTCCGCGCTCGACGTCTTCACCTGAGATGCGCACGTTGAAGCCGTCTTGGAGCAAGGTGGCGTAGGCCAAGTTCTCGGCCATGCCCCAGTCCAGCGCATTGCGGCCAAATACCATGTCGTGGCGGTCGGCGATTAGGCGTGCGGCTTTGTTGAGGAATTTCTTGCCCTCTGGAAGCGTCGTGAGTGCCGCGGCCGCCGATTCGAGCTGGCTGCGCTCGACGCCCGTGTTCGGAAGCTCAAAGATTTGCCCGCGCTTGGCCGCAGGGTAGGGCGCCCACTCGTCTTCCATAAACGGAACAATCACGTTTTTGGCGATCTGCTTGGCTTCGCCAAAGTGGCCCTCGAGCATGTCCTTGAACTCCACTTCCATCTCTTTGACGAGGTTGGCGTGGGCCGCGCCCTGAGCGAGCAACTTGGCGTGGTAGATTTCACGCGGATTCGGGTGGCGTGCAATCGCTTTGTACAGTAGTGGCTGGGTGAAGCGGGGCTCGTCGCCCTCGTTGTGGCCGTACTTGCGGTAGCAAAGAAGGTCGATAAATACGTCGCGCCCAAAGTGCTGGCGGTACTCCATCGCAAAGCGCATGGCGTGCACCACAGCCTCGACGTCGTCGCCGTTCACGTGCAGTACCGGAGCCAGAACCACCTTGGCCACATCTGTGGAGTACGTCGACGAGCGCGCGTCGAGGTAGTTGGTCGTGAATCCGACTTGGTTGTTGATGACCAGGTGTATGGTTCCGCCGGTGCCGTAGCCGTCGAGGCGCTCCATCTGCACGACTTCATAGACGATGCCCTGGCCGGCCACCGCCGCGTCTCCGTGAATTTGAATCGGAAGCACCTTGGATCGGTCCATTCCGTAGTCCGTATTGCCCTTGGCGCGGGCGATGCCCTCTACGACTGCATCTACGGCTTCAAGGTGCGAGGGGTTCGGCGAAATGTTTAACTTCAGTTGGCGTCCGTTGCGGAGCTGGCGCACCGCCGTGTAGCCCAAGTGGTACTTCACGTCGCCGTCAAAGCCCTCTTCGTCGTCGAATTCTTTGCCCTCGAATTCGCTAAAGATTTGGCGGGCAGGCTTGCCAAAAATATTGGTCAGCACGTTGAGGCGTCCGCGGTGGGCCATGCCGAGCACGACCTCTTCAACGCCGAGTTCTGCGGCGCGCTGCATCATAAAGTCGAGACCTGGAATCAGCGCCTCGGCCCCTTCAATCGAGAAGCGTTTTTGTCCGACAAACTTGGTGTTCAAAAAGTTCTCAAACGCAACGGCTTCGTTCAGCTTGTGCAGAATGTGCTTTTTGTCGTCTGCGGCAAGAACCGGGTAGTTGTCGTTCGGATGAATGTAGTTTTGGATCCACTTAATCACCTGTGGATCACGAATGTACATGTACTCCACACCGATTGATCGGCAGTAGATGGCCTTGAGGTGGTCGACAATCTCGCGAAGCGGAGCTGGTCCGGGCAAGCCCACTTCTACCGCGGCCTGAAAGCTGCTGTCGAGGTCTGCGGCTGAGAGGCCAAAGTTCTCGAGGTCTAGTGTCGGC